>Ga0222749_10000022_pt1 | contig 93045 bp, 85 predicted proteins | sample IncBWH2Mmetat_FD_197234 | JGI IMG/M metagenome (GOLD analysis project Ga0222749, IMG submission 197234) | Metatranscriptome of lab incubated forest soil microbial communities from Barre Woods Harvard Forest LTER site, Petersham... | ecosystem: Environmental > Terrestrial > Soil > Temperate... | reverse complement strand
GAACAGAGTCTTTCACCAACTGCTAGGTTGTTTCACATGTAACGAGGTCACGCCTGGGATGACGCGCTGTTGGGTCTTAATAGAAGAGATACTTCCGCCACTTATCGTCAGACCGCCCCATCAACCGCATAATATGCCGGCTGGTGTGTAGATTGAACGCGCGCGGTTCTCGCATCAGCTTCATCCCCGCCTCAGCAGGGAACTGGTTCCCCTTGCGCCGGTTGCACGGATGGCAGCAGGCAACCAGATTTTCCCATGTAGACGAACCTCCGCGCGACCGTGGAATCACATGGTCAAGCGTCAACTCGCTCGAAGGCAACACGGTCCCACAATACTGGCAGGTATTCCGGTCACGCAGCAGAATGTTCTTGCGCGACAGCGCCCGGCTCTGGTGCGGAATGCGCCGGTACTCCAGCAACCGGATCACCGACGGCAAACGCATCGCGACCCGCGCCGAATGCAGAAAGTGTCCATTCTCCTCTTCCGTCATGGCCACGCCCTTTAACACGAGCACCAGCGCACGCCGCGCGGCGCAAACATTAATCGGCTCGTAGGAGGCGTTCAGGACAAGAACAGGAGAAAGCAGCGCATGCCCGTCTCCGTGGCGGTGCGGAGCCGCCGGCGGATACATGCCGGCGGCATGCCGGGATCCTGGGTCGTGTTCCATCCGCAAAGACATAAATCTCAATTCAAGCTTTCACAGTTTCAAGGCTCTCGACCTCGTCAGTCTCCGCTGCCTCGAGACCTTGAAACTCTGGAACGTTCAATTCCTCGTATTTAGATGCCAGTTTCAGCGTCCGCGCCACCGTCGCCACCCACACCGTCGCAGCTCCCGCCTTGCGCAGCACCCGGGCACATTCCGTCGCCGTTGTGCCCGTGGTATAGACATCATCCACGAGCACGATTTCACGGCCAGTAACTTCCGCGGCACGCGCCACCGCGAAAGCTCCTCGCATGTTCTCCCGCCGCTGATGGCTGGTCAGTCCGATCTGCGACTGTGTAGCGCGAGTACGAAGCAACGTATCCGTCGCCAGCAGCAATCGCTCACCCGCTGTACAAGCCTTCAACGCGGCACGAGCGATCAACTCCGCCTGATTGAATCCTCGTTGCCGACGTCTGCCCTTATACAGCGGCACCGGAATGACCAGTATCTTGTCCGCTCCAAAGTCAGGCTCCAATCTTGTGATGGCCTCCGCCAGCATGCGGCCCAACACACCGGCCGCAGGTCGCACTCCATTGTATTTCAGCAAATGAATCAGCTCGCGCAACCCGCCGTCATAACTTCCATACGCCACGGCCCGTAGAAACCGACGCTCCACGCGCCGGCAGACCGGGCATCGTATCATTCCGTCGGGATCACACTCGGCGTACGATGAGAGAACTCTCTCCCCACAGACCGAGCACACTCTGCCGCGTATCGCATGAATTCCCGCCAGGCATTCGGGACACACCGGCAGGCGAGAGATATTCAGCAGGGGCAAGCCGCAGAGGCGGCATTCGGAAGGAAATAAAACGGAGAAGAGACCCTCGGCGGCGCCACGGAACCAAGGGCGCGGAAAACTCGACCAGCTCCGCCCGGAGACAATAGAACGCCCAGCTTCTGCAGTGGTGGCCTGAGCAGCCCGGATTCGGTCCTCACTACTGCTGAAGACAGCCTCCTCGCACCTCCGCGGCGAAAACTCGATCCGCGGCCGATCTTCTCACAGTATAGCGGCGATTCGCATGCCTAGGCAACGTTGCGATTGGCCGTGACCGTATGTTTCTTCGGCATGATCCGCGGCGTGTCCGACAAACGGTCACCGACCCGCGTGAAGATCAGCCGGTAATCCCGCCGGAAGCACTCACCACACCGTACTGGCTGCAACAGAAACAACGGCAGCAGATATCGCTCCGTCAAAGTCCGGCGCCGGGAGCGGAATCCCACTTCACTTCCGCAATCATGGCATCGATAAGGCGGGGCAAAACGCGAATCGGGGGAAAGACTCATACACTGCACCTCAGAATTCGAAATACGAAGGGTGAACAGATTGACCTTATTTTACACCTCCAACCTCATCCGGAACCACCCCTCAATCCCCCGCCATATGTTGGCGCAGGCCGAAGTAGGAAATCATTAGGAACCGGGTGCCCCACCCTTGTCTTCGCGTTTTTTGCGAAGACCGGGTGGGGATTTTGACCTTCTTTCCACCACCCGCAATTGGTCAGCCCCCGAAGTCCTCCCTGAAGTCCTCCCCTTGTCACATCCCCTAGCCACGTGCTAACGTGCGCCGTTGCTTCGAATCCGCCTCATAAGGCAACACAGACAAACGTGATCCCATCCCACGCCCTAAAAGGATTCCGTCCATGAGCACCCCAGTCACCGAACTTCCTCCAAAAAAGAAACACGTCCCCTACGTCCCCGAAACGATGGAAATGAAGGAATTCACCCTCCGCGCCGTGCTCATCGGCGTGGTCTTGACCGTAGTTCTGGGATCAGCGAATGCCTATTTGGGCCTGCGAGCAGGAATGACGATCGCAGCGACCTATCCGGCCGCCGTGATCGGCATGGCGCTCCTGCGGCTGATGAAGGGTTCTCTGCTCGAAGAAAACATGGCCAGGACCATCGGCACGATCGGCGAATCGGTCGCGGCAGGCGCCGTGTTCACGATTCCCGCGTTCGTCATGGCCGGATTGTGGCCATCTTTGACTCCCAGTATCACAAGCCCGGAGTACTGGAAATCGGTTGCACTGATGGTGATCGGCGGCACCCTTGGCGTTCTCTTCGTCACGCTTCTCCGGCGCGTGATGGTGGAAGATCCCGAGCTCCCCTATCCCGAGTCTGTGGCCGCAGCCGAGATTCACAAAGCAGGTCAGCAGGGATCCAAAGCGGCAAAGATTCTGTTTGCCAACATGGGATTCGGGGCGTTCATGTTTCTGCTGGGCCAGCTCAACATCTTCAGCTATTCCAACACGTTTCACGTAAAGATCGCCGAACTAGGAAAGAAACTGTTACTCCGGACTAGCACGAATCCCAGCGTTGCGACAACAATCACGGGAGGCGCAACGCTATTCAACGCCCCTGACATCAGCCCCGCATATCTGGGCGTCGGCTACATCATTGGTCCCCGCCTAGGCGCGTTGAACTTTGCGGGGGGGGTGCTCGCATGGGGATTGCTGGTTCCCATACTGACTTTTATCGCAGGCCCGTACATTCAGGCAGCCCAACCGGGGAAGCCACTGGAATGGGACCTGCTTGCGGGTGCCATCTATTTCTCGATTGTACGTCCCATAGCAGTCGGGGGCATGCTGGTCGGCGCCTCCTACACACTCTTCAAGATGCGGAAGCAACTAGCCATGGGCATTGGACGCGCCGTTTCAGACTTGAAGAAGTCGGCAGCTGCGCAAGCGGCAACCAATCGCACCGAACTCGACCTTAGCTCCAAGTTTGTTTTCGCAGGCGTCGCGATCACCTTCGTTGCCATGTTTTTTTTGTATCGATTTTTCATCAGTGGCGCAGGTAATCTCACCAGTTCCAAGGTAATTTCTGCAGCCTTGGTTGCTGCCGGCGTGATGGTCATCGTGGGCTTTTTCTTCGCCGCGGTCTCCGGCAACCTCGTCGGCATGATCGGATCATCGAACAATCCCGTCTCCGGGTTAACTCTGTGCACATTGGTGATTGCAGCGTTGCTCATGGTGGCGCTGGGCGTCTCGGGCAGCGGCGGCGTCGCGGCAGTCCTGGGAGTGGCAGCGGTGGTCTGCGTTTCCTCCGCCGTCGCGGGCGAGTTGCTGCAGGATTTGAAAGTCGGTCACATCCTTGGCGGAACGCCCGCCAAAATGGAGATCGGAGATCTGATTGGCATTGTTGTGGCTGGACTGGTGCTCTTCCTGCCTCTCTCGCTTATGGACAGCGTCTGGCATTTCGGTTCTACGAAACTATCTGCGCCCCAGGCAGGTCTCATGGCCATGCTCTCGAAGGGGATCGTCGGGGGCGACATGGCATGGCCTCTCGTCATCGTGGGAATCTTCCTCGGATTGGCCATGATCATGATCGAGGTAAAGAGCGTCATGCTGTTCTCGATCGGGATGTATTTACCGCTGGGAACGACGTTTGCGATTTTTGTAGGTGGAATCATCCGCTGGATCACGGATCGCCTCCGTGACCGGCGCAACCTCAACGACGCCCAGAAGGCGCGGGTTGAAAATGCCGGCATTCTGACGGCCTCCGGCCTGATCGCCGGTGAGGCGCTATGTGGGATCGCGGTTGCTGCGGTCCTGGCCAGAAAGCTCCATCGTGACCCTGACGCCTTACCGCAGCTCTACCAATTCGCCAGCGGCAACCACCTGATCACCGCCGTGATTGCCCTGGCCGTGCTCGTAGCCGTTATGGTCCTGGTCCCGCTAGCCAACGCCGGCCGCCCCGAAGATCCGGCCCCACCCACGGCAATCATGTAATCTAAAACTAAGAAGGACACGAAGCCCCACGAAGGAGAGAGATTTTCCTTCGTGAACCTTCGTGTCCTTTGTGGTTAAAGGTTCTTATGTCGATCCGCGACAATATCGCCGCGCTGCAAGAGAAGATCGCGCAGGCAGCCAGGCGCTCGGGCCGAAGCCCCTCAGAAGTTGCGCTGATGGCGGTCACAAAAACGCATCCGCCAGACCGTATCCGCAAAGCCTACGAGTCAGGCCTGCGCCTCTTCGGTGAAAACCGCGTCCAGGAATTCTCCACCAAAGCCGGCACCCTGGCCAATCTCGCCGGCGCAGAATGGCACATGATCGGCCATCTCCAAACCAACAAAGCCGCGAAAGCCGCAGAACTTTTCAGCGCCGTCGACTCGGTAGATTCCGTCAAACTAGCGGAAAGACTCGACGCCGGAGCACGAGCGTTGAACAAGCAACTGCAAGTCTTAATCGAAGTCAATGTAGGTGGCGAAGCAGCGAAGACCGGTGTCGGGCCGGACTTGCCTGAACTAGAAGACCTCCTCGGAGCCGCTCCCCGCTTGGAAGCTCTGGCCTTTCGTGGCCTGATGACAGTCCCTCCCTTCACCGAAGACTCCGAAGGTGCCCGACCCTACTTCCGCAAGCTCCGCACCCTGCGCGATCAAATCGCTGCACGCAACCTCCCCGCCATCACCCTGGAAATTCTCTCCATGGGTATGTCTCACGATTTCGCAGTCGCCATAGAAGAAGGTTCGACCTGCATCCGCATCGGCACAGCAATCTTCGGCGACCGCGAAAAGCCGTAACTCGCCCCTGCCCGTCTTCCACTAATCCAAAGCTCTTGTCATCCTGAGCGGCGTCTTTTGCCGCGAAGGACCTATGACTGGCTGGTAGCGCCGATGCTGTCGAGCGGGTTACAGACGTCTTTCGCCGCCAAACCCTTCTGCTCAGGAGGACAAAGCTTGGAAGTGCTACACTCATCCGTTTGCCGTAGAGACGTTGCTTGCAACGTCTTGCCGCCAGCGCCGATACTGCCGCCCGGAGCAAGCTCCGTCTCCACAAATTGATTTGAGGAGCCTCCTCATGCGCCGTCTTCCAATCCTCTGTCTCGCACTGATTGTGTTCTCACTGTCACTAGCCGCCCAATCCAAGCACCCCTTCACCTTCGAAGACATGATGAAGCTGAAGCGCGTCGGCGACCCGCAGATCTCCCCCGACGGCAAGTCGGTAATCTTCAGCGTAGTCGACGTCGACCTAGCCGCGAATACAAAAACCCCGCACATCTGGATCGTTCGTGTAGGGGCGGACGCCTCGTCCGCCCCCGAGCGAAGCTCGGCGGGTTCCTCGGCAGCAGAAAGAATCCTGATCGCCGACCAGGACGCCGACCGCCCCCGCTGGGCCCCAGACGGCAAGCGCTTCGCGTTCCTGTCAACGAAGGAAGGCGGTTCACAAGTCTGGATCGCGGACTTCGATGGCGCCGCAGGAACAGTGAGCGCGACTCACAAGTTGACGTCGATCGCGACTGAGGCGAGCGGCGAACTCTGGTCGCCCGATGGCAAGAACATTCTCTTTACGTCCGATGTTTATCCCGAATGTGATGGTGCGCCCGAGGCGGAAGCAGGTTGCAATGCCAAGAAGTTAGATGAGCATGAGAAGTCGAAGGTGAAGGCGCTCATCTTCGATCATCTTTTGTATCGCCACTGGAACGCCTACAAGGAAGGCAAGCGGACGCACATTTTCGTGGCAAGTGCTTGTGTGGGGACAGCCGCCCCCGGCTGTCCAGCGGGCGCAGCCCGCGACCTCACCCCCGGCGACTACGACGCCCCCGTCTTCTCCCTAGGCGGCCAGGACGACTACGCCTTCTCCCCCGACGGCCAGGAGATTTGCTACGCCTCAAATCACGACAAGAATCCAGCCGCTTCCACCAACAACGATCTCTGGATCGTCCCGGCTAATGTGGGAGCGGGCGCTTCGCCCACTCAGGTTTTTGCCAAGACCAAGAACATCACCGCCGACAACTCCGCCAGCGACACCTCCCCGCTCTATTCCCCCGACGGACGCTACATCGCCTACCGCGCCCAGCAGCGTCCCGGATACGAGAGCGACCGCTTCCGCCTCAAGCTCTACGACCGCAAGACCGGAGAGAAAAAGGATCTGACCGAGGGATTCGATCACTGGGTAGGAACTTTCGTGTGGACGCCTGATTCTAAAACGATCGCATTCAGCGCCGAACACGAAGGGCACTCTCTGGTTTATGCCATGGACATTGCGAATTCCCAGAATTCGCGCCGCGCTCTTGTGGCCGGGTTCAACGACGACCTGGCCGTTGCGCCGGGCGGCAAGGCTTTGTTGTTCACACGGATGTCTCTGATGGCTCCGACGGAGATTTACGCGAGTTCTGTTGCCGGCGAAGGCTGTCCGGCGAAGACTGGAAATGTGGATGCCGGCAAGGAGAGTTGCTCTCTCCACAAGGATTGGGCCGTAACACACATCAACGATTCGCTGCTCTCGAAAGTCGCGATGTCGAAGATCGAATCCTTCAGCTTCAATGGCGCACACAATGATGAAGTTGAAGGCTTCCTCGTCAAACCTCCCAACTTCGACGCCTCGAAGAAATACCCCGTCAAGTTCCTAATCCACGGCGGCCCGCAAGGCGCCTGGGGAGACGACTGGTCCTACCGCTGGAATCCCGAACTCTTCGCCGCCGATGGCTACGTCGTCATCATGATCAACTTCCACGGCTCGACCGGATACGGACAGAAATTCATCGACGCCATCAACGGCGACTGGGGCGGCGCTCCCTTCGAAGACCTGATGAAGGGCCTAGACTACGCCGAACAGACATACCCGTTCATCGACAAGACCCGCGAGTGCGCGCTCGGCGCCAGCTACGGCGGATACATGGCCAACTGGATCCTCGGCCACACCGACCGCTTCAAGTGCATCGTCTCGCACGACGGCATGTTCAACGCCGAGTCCGCCTGGGGATCAACCGAAGAAATGTGGTTCAACGATTGGGAGTTCAAAGGCACGCCGTACGACAATCGCGAGAGCTATGTGAAGTGGTCCCCGCACCAATACGCAAAGAATTTCAAGACGCCTACGCTGGTAATCCACGGTCAGCGTGACTATCGCTTAGACGTAAGCGAGGGATTCCAACTCTTCACCACGCTGCAAATGCAAGGCATCCCATCAAAGATGCTGTACTTCCCCGATGAAGGCCACTGGGTCCTGAAGCCCCAAAATTCCCAGCTCTGGTACAAGACCGTAAACGACTGGGTAGACCACTGGGTAGGAAAGTAAGCGTCAACAATAGAAACTCTTGAGGGTGGGGATTGTGATTTTTTTGGGATTTCAAAAAGAGTCAGATTAGCTGTGGTCTTTCCGTCCGCACCGACCGAAGATTATCACCCGCCGTCCCGGAGGGACCACCGATACCAGCCCGCCAGTTTCACTGGCGGGTCCAGCATCATTTTGACCTCGTGCCATAGGCACGATTGAAACCCCTCAATCCAGATCGACCCGCTGAATCTCCCCCGCCCCCGCCTTCTTAATCCCCAGCGCAATCGGCCGTGGCGGCCCCTTGCGCGGAATCGTCGCCAGCACCCAGACCTCATCCCCCGTCTGTGCTCCCCGGGGATCCTTCGCCGTATCCGGAATAAAAAACAATAGCGGCTCTTCCAGTCGCAAATGCATAACCCCATCCGTCGTACGCCAACGCGAGAGTTGCAGGTTGTCGCAATCCCACAGCGGGCTGTTATCAAACACGACCACCGGCTTTCCATCGCGCGCCACAATCGAAGCGCACTCTTGTCCAAAGCCCATCCACGCGTACCGATCCGTGACGCCGAATTTCTTTTCGACCTCCTCCGGCGACCGCGGATCGTTCAACTCAATCTGCAGTCCAAGATAGCGTCCGCGAATCGGCAGGTTCGGATCATACCGCGCCGTTTTGAACCATACCTGCGGACGCGTACTCCGGTCGTAGAACAACTTCGCTGCGAGCGAGCACACGATCAGAACCTGAATCAACGCCACGACGACTGCCTTGGTCAGCGCATTCATGCTCAGCGGCTTCACGCGGCGCCTCCCGCCGGGGCCATGGGCTTGGTACGCGCCACCAGTTTGCGACGAAGCTTCTCCAGTTGCCATCCGCCAACGAGGAACAAAATGCCGAAACCGATCAAAGACGCAGACCGTCCCAGCTTGCCCATCACGGTAGAGAAATAAAACACAATAATCGTGATGGCGAATCCCGCGACGCCCAGGTTGATGCGTTCGCGCCGGGTCTCCTGCAATCCCCACATCACCAGCCCAATCGCGGCGAATGCGCAAAGCGCGTAGCTGGTCAAATTCTGCGCAAGAACGCGGCCGTCCAGCAGGGAAACGACATACACCCACGCGGCGTATCCCAGATTCCACACCACTCCCTTTCCCCGCAGCAGGAACGCAGCCAGCAAGGGAAGCACGAACGCCATCAGGAAACCGACCGCATGGAGAGAAAGTGGAAGTTGTGGCAGCGACCGATTCCAGAAGAATTCGCGCTCGCCCGAAGCGACGACGGCGCACATAGGCAGGACCGCAATTCCTCCCGCCCAAACCAGCGCCCGCCGAAAATACGACCCCTCCCGCCCGCGTCGCGCACTCAGGTAGGTAATCGCGAGCACCGCGAGAAACTGAAACAGGATCCGATCCACGCCGCTGTAGTGGCTCGCCCTCACGCTCCACTCCGATGCGATCCACGCAGGAATCAGCAGAGCGCTCAGGGTCGCTTGCAGCCAATCACGTAACACCAGCCATGAGAGCACCGCGCCAATCGCCCACAACAGAATTCCCCCCGGCCAGTGTTCCTCTAAATTGAAGATCTGTCCGGCAAGAAAAATGCCTCCGCCCAAGACAACCGTGCCAATCGCGTGCAGAGCCATTCCCAGCGGACGCAGTCGCGGCAACAGCGCTCCGCCTGCGAGGTGAAAGCCCGCAATCATCACGACCACAAGCAGGAAGCGTTGGGTAGGAGAAAGTTCGTCCCAGTGGGCGGCGACAAACAGCAGCACCCCGGCTGCAACCATGATCGAGCCGAACGCGATGGCCAGCACCACCGGCCAGCGCATCCCTGGGCCTTCGCGCGCAGCCTCGAATTCGCGAATCCGCCCTGCCGCCGGTGAATCGAGCAGTCCGGCTTCGGTCCAGCGTTCCAGTTGTTGCTCGAGTTGCTCAGAGGTCGGCATGAGCCGTCGCCGACAACGTATCGCACTCCGCCGCCGATGGCAATAACGCGCTTGGTATCGGACCCTTTCCGACTTCCGCCATGGTGAGTAGAACGTGTCTGGCTCTGTTGACATCCTGAGTTCCACTTCGCAACGACGGTAGCGAAACCGGGTTATGCTGCGATCAGCTCCGGCGAAACTCGCTACTAGCCATGGCCGAAGTGGGTTTGGTGCGCTTCGCGCAAGTGGCCTTGGACGTGGCCGCCGCCACTGTGCCGCGTTATCGCACGGCGTTTAGCAAACACCAGTTCACGCAGCCACAATTGTTGGCCATCTTGTGCCTCATGCGCTACGAGGACTGGACCTACCGGGAAGCCGAAGTGCGACTGGCCGAACACTCCGAACTGCGTCGCGCTCTGCGGCTTCGTTCCGTTCCTGATTACACGACTCTCTACCGCTTTCTGCGCCGACTGGATGAGGCTGCGATCGCTCGATGCTTGAACGAAGTGGTCCGTCGCATGAAGCTGCCCGGGGCCCGACGCCGTGCCCAGGTGACCATCGATGCCACCGGGCTGGCTCAAGGCGCGGTCAGCACCTTCTTCGTACGCCGCATGTATCACCACACCCAACAACCGCTGCCGTGGCGGCATTGGTTGAAATGGCTGGCCGTCGTCGACCTGAAGCGGCAACTCATCTTGGCGCAGTCGGCACGGCAGGCCCCGTGGAATGATTGTGCTCATCTCCCCGAACTCGTCTCTCAGGCCCATGCCCTCACTCCTGTGGGCTGCGTGTTGGCCGACGCCGAGTTCGATTCCGAGCGCAATCACACCTTTGTCCGTCAGCAGCTTCATGCCTTGAGCGTCATCCCCGCCAAACGTGGGAAGAAGACCTGGCGCATTCACGGCGTCCGCGCCGAGATGCGAAACCATTTTCCTCGTCAGAAATACTGCCGTCGCGCCCTGATAGAAACTGTCTTCTCGGTCGCCGAGCCCGACATCACCGCCCCTGCCACAAGCAGACACCAACCACTTCTCCCAAACATTGCGGAGACCTCGATCCTGTAAGTCTGCTCGGAGGGAACCGGGAAAACGTGTCAGAGTAATCTCCCGGCAACTTCAATGGCTGTGACAGATGTCACAATCGCCTGTGAATTTCTAAGTCCATTCCCATTTTGGCAAGCCTCGTAGCGCCGGCATCCTGCCGGCCGCGCCACAGCCTTCGTGCGCGGCAGCGGCGCCGCCCCCAACTCTGTCATCCCGAGCGAAGTCGAGGGATCCCTACCCCCTGCAAGAAAGCCGTCCAAATCCTTGAACGTCCAGTACTCCAACTGGCGGGTGGGCATTCGATGCTCTCTCCCTATAGCGCCGACAGCTAATCCACAATCCGAACCTTCATCACCGCCGCAGGCCACTGATTGATCACCCTGCCCGCCTCTCCGAGCGCGTAACTCCGATAGCTGCTCCACTCCCATAGTCCCGGCTCCAGCACCAGTCCACGCTTCACCGGATTGCGATGCATATACCGCACCTTCTCCACCCACGAGGCCGCTTTCTCATCGTGCATCGACCCGTTGACCGGGGACTGAGTGTCAGGCTTTTTTCGTGAGGGCCGCGCGAATTCGCCGGCCCACGATCGCATCTTCACCGGGCTGCAACATCCAGACCCCAACCACGAGCGTGTTGGCATCCGCCGGGATGCCCTGGTTGGGTTTCTGGCCGGTGTTCGGGTTCAGTTCAATCGAAGGCGTCCCCGTGCGCAAAGCCTCGACGATCTGACCAGTAGTGACGCCAGTGACTGCCGGGTCGAACCGTATGAGCAGATGTGGAACATGGTTGGCGATCTTTGGAACCACCGTCTCCGTCCTGACCGAAGGGATACCCTTCACGGCACCGGCGATAAGATCGACTCGCTTCTGGTAATCGCCTTGCATTGACTCTTCCGTGTGCGAGAGAACCCAGTCGACCGCCGCAACCATGCCCACAATCTGTTCCTTCGCCACCTTCATGCCGCGGCCGATTCCGTCTCCCGGATTATTGTTCGCGTGGGCCAGGTCCGTCAGGACCTTCCGGCCAAGCAGCAGGCCCGCGTTTTGTGGACCGCGCATCCCCTTGCCCCCGGAAAAAGCCACAAGGTCGAAACCCATGCCAGTGTACTTCCATAGATTCGAGATCGGAGGCATGTCCGCGGCGGCATCCAGGTGGCAGGGAATCTTATACTCGTGCGCCACCCGCAGCCACTCTTCCCGGCCAATCTGTGCGCTCGCCGCGATCCCATCCTCGTCCTCCGCAGCGTTGAAAAAATTCGTCATCACCGCGTTGCCTGCGCCGCACGCGCGCTTATAGTCGTCGAGCGTGACCACCTCGGTCACCCGCGCCCCGCAGAGATACATGGCCCGGTCATACTCATAGCGGTGCGCACGCTGCACGATGACCTGATTCTTCATGCCGTCAATCGCTTGCGGCATGTCCAAAATGTTGATGTTGTTTGCATACTGCAGGCAAGCGGCAGTCGCCAGGCTAATCGCTCCCGAAGCCCCCGAAGTCACAACCGCCCCCTCGCACTGGAGGCGACGCGCTATGTATTCGCCCGCCTTCCGCTGCAGATCGTGCAAACGCACCGGATGAAGCGCAGCCTTCTGCACCGCCGCCAGAACCTCCGGGGGCATGCAGGCAGCTGTTAGCGTGGTATAGGTGCCGGCGGCGTTGATAATCGTCGGCACGCCGAGTTTCGCATAGCAATCCTCACCATCTGACGATGCCGTCGACGATGAAAAAGCCTTCGCGGAAGAAACCAGAGGCGCCGCGCCCAGCGCCGCGGCCAGCGAACTGGCCCAGCGAAAGAAGCCGCGACGGGAAAGAAAGCCTCCTTGCAATTCAGTCGATCCTGACACGGTAGTCGCTCCTTAGTCCAAGAAACTTGAGGACAGAAAGAAAGCAATATCGCGCCTGGCGGGCGGTCCGTGGGCGCGCACGATTGATCCTACGGGGATGGCACGCGACAGGTCAAAAACGCCGGAAGCATCGACCGTCCTGAAACGGATTGCTGACGATAAATCGCCGTCTTTACACTGTCGGCGGCGGTGGCCCATTCAAGCCCGGTTTTGGCTTGAGTGGGGCATTTCACCCGCCCTTCGAGACAGACGTTCTGTGGCCCATCCTTTGCGTCTTTTGCAAAGGGTGGGATTCGATGCCCTCTCCCCCATAGCGCTTGCAGCTAAGCAACAGTTCGAACCTTCATCACCGCCTCAGACCACTGATTGGGGTCTCGTGCTCCCACGTGCCGAGCCATCTCTGTCAGTGATAACAAACTCAGACCCGGTGACATTCAGTCACCTCAAAAGCGAAAAACTCAGTTCAGCCAAATGAGTCAAGTCAAAATCCCAACTCGTCAGATTTGGGAAAACCCACCCTTTGCAAGAACCGCAAAGGATGGGCCACCCTAACTCATGCTAGCTTGAAAGGGTGGGCCACCCGCCTGCATGGCAGCGTGGTCATGAAGCCAATTCAGCGCATGGCCCTGCCGGGAATCCGCTTTTTCGCCATTCGCTCTCTGAGATCTGCGCCAGGGCCGCGAAGTCATGAACTTGCACTGCCTCCCCGATGACTACTGACGATTCCTAGTGTTTGCCACCGGGCGAGTAGGCGGCTCACGGTGAACTCCGTCGTACCGGTCAGTTGAGCTAGTTCCGAACGGGAGATGCCTATCTCCGCATTTCCACCGGCGCGCCCCAAGCGGTTCGAGAGACGGATCAATTCGCTGCTGAGGCGGGAGCCGACTTTGTCAGTGGAGACCTCGCGAAAGCGCTGTTCCAACTCCTGCAGTCGTTCTTCAAGAGCATGAACGATATTGCGTTGAAATGCCGGGAAGCGACCTGGAAGCTTATCGAAAGTTGCCGCCTGCCAAACAAGAGCGGCGGAAGGTCGAATAGCTTGCGCCGTTGAACAATGGCTGCAGTTTGCACCCGGCTGGCAAAAGCCACTAACTATATCGCCAACTCCACTCAGTCGGAGAATGACTTCAGCGCCGGCGAAACCCAACTGCGTGGTCTTGACGCAGCCGGAGAGTAAGAGCACGACCTGTCGGACGGGGTCGCCTTCGAAGAAAATGGTCTCACGTCGCGTGAAGCGTTTTTCGCGAGCAGTAGAAACGATAGTGCGGCAATCAGCCGGAGAGACGTCTGAGAACAACCTCAATTTCTGAACGAAGGGGAACTTTTCCCATGGCGAAGTGACAGTTTCCATAACCTACGACCTTTCTCGCAGTTATAGCGGTCGCAAATTGCATGGATATCCGAAAACAGCTCTTCGGGGTCAGCGGGCCGTGACACTACTGTGCAGCAGATAGTCCGGGGAGGGACTTACCAATCGTACCAGCGAGAAGCTAACACATCGCAAATACTCGGCAATCAGGTAAACCTACTAGAATCGCTGCTCGGCGATGACGAAGAGGAGCGGCCACCCTAACTTTTGCTAGCTTGAAAGGGTGGGCCACCCGCCATGGGGATCACGCCTAGCGACAACGTTTACGCTAAGATGGGCGCCCACGAAGAAGGTCACGACAACTTCCTTTGGGATTGCTATACCGGGCAGACCGGGCAGCGTAATGGGACCGCAGTCTACGTGGTCTTCGAGCCAACCAAGCTCGCCTCAAGAATGCGACCTGTTCTGGGCCGAACTCTGGGCTCAGACAAATTCAGTAAGTTTATAATACGCGGCCATGAGAGATTGTCTCATGAAGTTGGCATCGGTTCTCCTTCTGGCCGCAACACTTTCGTCCTGTTGTGCTACTAAATCCAGACCTCTGGTTCCGGTAAACCACATTCTTAGGGGAACGATAATCCGGGCGGGTGATTTGAGAAAGAGTACTGATTGCGCGACCGGTCGCGGTCCTAACGGCTGGCCGTGGGTGACGGACCCCTCGCAGGTGGTAGGGTACGTAGCTAATGTTTCGCTGCTCCCCAGAGAGCCCTTTACGATAATAGAGGTTTCCCACGTAGACGAATGATGCCCGGGTGCCCTATCCTAAATCGCGACTTCTGCGACTTAGGGTAGGTACTTTAACTTCTTCCGAAGGAAATGCGGGCGGGTGGGCTTGAGTGGGGCAGTTCGGGCGGCGTTCACCTTGGAAACCCGGCGGAGGATTCCCCCTGCCGGTGCGGAACCCTGGTCAACCCTCACCTTTTTCCACAGTCAAAACTCGATCCCTTGTGACGAACAACCTTGACTGAGCCTGCAGAAGCTTCACAATGGCATTGTGCCATTCGCACCGCAAATGACCGGACCGGAGTCAGTAAGTCGTGGCCCAGCAACTCGAGCCCGCTAACTCCTTATTCCGGAAGATTTTGCGTGTAAGTCCTTCTTTGACAAGATTTTGCAGGCATCCACTGCGATCAGAATCTGACAAACTGCCTGTATTCAATATTTTGCGAGTTTCGATCTGAAAAAAGTTTCTGATACGCGCCCGGCAGAAACGTGCGCTAACTCCTTATTCCATAAGATTTTGCAAGTAAGTCCTTATGTTGCAATATTTTGCGGGCAACAAAAGAGGTCAAAATCCCCTAAGTGCCACGAATCCTAGATTTTGCAGATTTTGATTTGTAATATTTGGTCCACATTGATCGTGCCGTTTGCCGTTATCTCCTCCGGATGGGACAATACACTTCTATGCATAAACCGCTCACCACTCTGGCGATTCCATTGTTGGCGGCCATGCTGCTCGGACACGCTCCCGCGCAGGATGCTCCGGCCTCCACTCCACCATCCAAACCCGCTTCCACACAGTCGACACCCAAGGCTCCGGCCGCCAAGAAGCCCGCCACCGCGGCGAAACCCGCGACCGCCGCGGCTCCGCTGACCACGCAGAAACAAAAGAACAGCTACGCGCTCGGCATGAGCATCGGACTCGGCCTGAAGAAGCAAGGCGTCGCTGACTCGATCGATTCCGCCCTCGCCGTCCGCGGAATGCGCGAAGCCCTCGCCGGCGGCAAGACTGCTATGACCGAAGATGAAATGAAGGCCGCACTCCAGCAACTCCGCACCCAATTCCAGGCCACGCAGGAAGCCAAGGCCCACGAAGCCGGATCCTCCGCCCGCAAGGAAGGCGACACATTCCTCGCTGCCAACAAGGCCAAGGACGGCGTGAAAGTCCTTCCCGACGGCCTGCAATACAAAGTTCTGACCGACGGCAACGGCCCGAAGCCGGCCGCGACCGACACGGTCACCGTCAATTATCGCGGCACCCTGATCGACGGCAAAGAATTCGACAGCTCCTACAAGCGCGGACAGCCCGCCAGCTTCCCCGTGAACGGCGTGATCAAGGGCTGGACCGAAGCGCTGCAGTTGATGCCCGTCGGATCGAAGTGGCAGCTCTTCATCCCCGCCGATCTCGCCTACGGCGATCGCGGCGCAGGCGCAGACATCGGCCCCGGAGCCACCTTGATCTTCGAAGTGGAATTGCTCTCGATCGGCGAGCCGAAGAAGCCCGAAGCGCAGAAGTAAGAATGCAGAAGTGAAGCCACCTCCACTTCACTCCTGCGATTTTTGCCAGGCATGGAAGAGCCGTCCGCAGCCGCGGGCGGCCTTTGTGTTTCTGCAACGCCACCCATCGGCGAGCGGGTTACAACCCGTTGCGAAGATGCTCCTCCGCCGAGAGGTGCGCCCCAGCCAGCAGCAGCAGGCCCGAGAGGAACGCCCAGAACATCATCGTTACCGACAACGCGAACGGTCCGTAGACTTCCTGAAAATTCAGCCAGGGCAGCGCGAGGATGTATGCGTACTTCAGCGCCTCCGAGAGCAGTCCCATGATGATCGCCACCGGCAGCACAGTGCGAGGCGGGACTTTCCCATTCGGAAGCACCCAGTAGATCAGGAAAAAGATGGCGATGCTCGCCGCAATCGCGAAGACCTTCATCACCAGAAATCCCACCACCCGTACGAACCCAGTCCCGTACCCATGCAGAATGAATTCCAGCGAAGCGACCGGCACCGCTGTCATTGCTATCGACATCAGCGCCAGAGCGCCGCACGCGAACGCCAGCCCGAACGATACCACCTGATTCCCCAGGTACGATCGATTGTTCTCGAATCGCCAGATGCGGTTCAGCGCAACCTCGAGCGGCAGAAAAACTCCCGACGATGTAACCAGCAAAATCACCAGCGACACGGCTTGCACCCGCTGTCGCGAATTGACCATCGAGTTGAGATTGCGGATCACGAAATCCTGCCCGGCCGGCAAATAGTCTCGAAGCAGCTGCACGACGACGTCATACATGACGCGCGAATGAAACACGCGGCGGATGAGAGTCATCATCAGCACGACGAACGGGAAGAACGAAAGGATCGAATTCGCCGCGACCGAGAAAGCGAAGGTGTGCACGTCGGTTCGCATCAGGTACTTGATGGTCGAGAACACCAGCGAGCGGGAACTCGGCTGACGCCGCACCGCGGCTTTGACCGGCGTACGGTCGCCGCGGGCGGGCACCGTCGGATTGGGAGGCTGGGCCACGGGGGAAAAGCAAATCGTATCAGAATGAACAAGGAATTCTGCCAAGAGCGCGGAACGGAAGTTCTCAGGGCGGTTACCGAGCTATTTCTTAATCTGCGTTAAAGTTATCATGAAATGACCTGCAGTCATATTCCGATTGTTTCCTAATTTTTCTTGCGAAACGTTTCAATACTGCTTATTATCTTGTGCTCAACACCGGGGATTGGTCCGGTGGTGAGACCAGTAAGTTGGTTGACGTTTGTTAGGTGTGGTGGAAACGCGCCAAATTGTCGGGCTCCCGAATTCCCGCAGTAGCTGCTCACTACTGTCGGATGCCGAGGAGTCTTTTCCTTTTTGGAAGTAATTCCCTCTGCACGTCGTAGACGCAACCGAAAAATTCTACCGGCTTCTCCGAGGGGGGCTTCGGTCGAACGAAGCGCGATCCGAGAAAACGGAGAATCATTCTTCGCGATTAGTGAAAGGAGTTTTTTCCGTGAGAGAGAAAGGAACTGTGAAGTGGTTCAACGGGGCGAAGGGATATGGATTCATCCAGCGCTCTACCGGTGAGGACGTGTTCGTACACTTCTCCGCCATCCAGGAGAACGGCTATCGCACCCTGAACGAGGGTGAAACCGTGGAGTTTGACCTGCTCAAGGGCCCCAAGGGCTTTCAAGCGGCAAACGTAGTTCGCGCCTAACCAGCGAACCAATTGGAAGCCCTCCCGGAACCCAGCGGGAGGGTTTTTATTTTGGCGATGTTTTAAGCTCCCCCGCGGATGACCCGGCTCCGGCCGCATCGTCCGTCTCAATTCGCAACAACAACTGTTTCTCACTTGAATGCTTTTTCTGACTCAACAAAAAACTGAATGGTAGCGGCGGTCAGATGCAGCATGTAGCTGGCATAGTGTGGCGGAACATCCGTCAACTGAACTTCCTGCCGCCGCCCAGAAAGCCTGTTGCTAACCGTGGGAATGCCGCGTGCCAGTGTTGCTCGGACACCTCGTATATGGGAGTGAATCAACGGTGGCGTCAGGCCATTCTTCAGGCACACATCGATTAACTCCTTCGCAGTGTCCTTGGACTTGAAAGCCCATTTCCTCTTTGTGCAAATCACCTTCAGCGTGCTCTCGAATGTCTTGAGGCACTCGTTCAGACACTCTTTGGTTTCGCCTTTGCGATAGTGCTCCAGCGCCTTCAGAAATTCGGCGTTGGCCTCTGCATATTCTTCGGCGCGAAGCAGCGCGAGTGCCGGCTTGACGACCTCGGCGTGAATGAATTGCGATTCGACCCTTACGATCTCCCCGTTCTCGTACTGGTAGCCGATGCCATATTCGCGAAAACGAGAGTTCAATTCAGTCACTGCCCTGTCGAATTTCTCTTGGGGTACCCGACTCTGCCACTCGGGACTTAACCTCAGTCGAGTGAGCAGACGAAACGAGACTTCAACCAGGTCGAGAACTTTCTCTTGATCTCCCTCATGCAGCAAAAAATCAATCACGCGCACATCGGGAGTTGTGGTAAGGTCCGTGGGTTTCGTGGGCAAAATGCAGAGGCCGTATTCCCCGCACAACGTTTGCTCGATTTCCCCAAATGCTTCGACACAACAGTTAAGGTCGTAAGTCACTCTATGACCAAAAAGGTCACGGAGAATATGAGCTATTTGAATCCGCAAAGAACCCGGTATTTGGGCGTACTCGTGGACATCGGGAACTTCTGGGCGAGTCTTCTGCTGCCGCTTCGAGAACAGGTCAGCGATGGTCATTCTAGCGGTTCTCTTCAGGACGCTGATTCTACCCTAGAAAACCGGGGACAAGAAAACCTGCAACAGGCGGAATGTTCCCGGTCTTTTAGCGTTGCTCGTTGCTTTCAAAATCGGTGAGCGTCCCATAATGTCCGTACATCGTTCCCCCCATTTCCCCCACCGATCTTTTCTTCGGCATGGTGAAACCACAACCTGGGGACATTTCTATTGTCGTATGACATTTCACCTTTTCTCCTTGACATGCAATCGGAGTTGTGGGAAGCTCACCCCAGTTCGGCCACGTAGTTCCCCACGATTTTCCCCCCTTACATAAGTCAGAAATAACTTCCTCGTTTCCCCTCACAGGCCCGTGCGTACCAACGCCGGCGCTCGAAGCTGGGCCCATCACTCAATTCGACTCTAAGAGGAGACTCGACATGAAGTACAAAGCGATTTTGATGTTTGTAGTTGCAGCAACGATCTTCGCAGCGGTTGCTCAGGCGCAGTACACGCCCTCTCTGATGCCGCCCCGGACGGCCCATCCGTCCGCTGGCACAGTGTCCATCAACGTCAAAAGCGACTCCGTCGCCCCCGCCACAGCCACTTGCTCCTACTCCTTCACCGTTCCTGGACAGCTCAACAGTTTCCTGAGTTACTGCGTATCGGTGAACGGGAACATCGTGTCGCTCCAAAGCCCGAACGGTTTTGATTTTATTGCCCAAGGCGGTGTCGGCGAAGGCTATGGCGTTTGCGACGTCTCGACGGGGATTTCATACTACGATTGGGCATACGCCGATAGCGGAACATGGAGCGCGCCGGTTCTGGTTTCGAGCAGCGCCACCGCGGTAAAAATCGCCCGCACCACCACGGATGGTTTGTGGACCCTGACCCAGACGATTACTAAACAATCCGGAGTGCAACCGTTTGCCAAGATCACGATGGCGCTCAAGAACAACACCGCAATCACCAAGGACGCCTATCTGGTGCGCTACGCCGATGTCGATCCTGCGCGCGGACCCTTCACTGACACCACTTTCCTTGAGTCCTTCGACTCCAGCCAGTACGCCGTCTGGGGTTACGGAGCACTGAACAATTCGGTCGGTGATTTTTCCCTCGGCTTGATGCTCGCGGAGATTGGGCAACCGAATGTACCTTACGGCTTCGAAGGCTTCGCCCAGAATACGAGTACCGGCCCAGATCCCTGCAACCCAGGTGCAAATTACGCCGGATATCAAGCGTCCGTCGACGGTTCGGTGGAATTGTTCTGGGTTCTCCAACTCGCAGCCCAGAAGACCGGCACCGTGAACGCAAAGTACGAGCCGTTCTGAGGTGCGTTTCCCGTTCCCTTTGCCCCTGTTTTGCCGGACGCTGTCCGGCAAAGCAGGGCGGAGCGGCGAAGAGCTGGGATGTCTAGTGCGAAATATCTCCCGCACTTGCGAACTTGGAACCCGGAAGCTGCTGGCAGCATTTCTGAATGCTGTGATATCGAGCCTCGGCCATAAGTCTCGCCCCTTGGGGCGCGTCTCCGTGATGTATCCGACAAGGTCGGAATGCATTCGCTTCGGCTTCGCATCCGCAGTTTTCGAACGCGATGACGGTTCCGTCGCGGTCCCTCCGGAACTGCACGCGGCTGTATTGCATTGCTGGGAAGCGTGTCCCAACGGTTGGGCCATCAACTTGGCTTGCGTTTAGCGGTGAGCGGACACCCAAAAACGAGGAATTCAACAGCATACTCAGAACCCCGATTGCGCTGGAAGAAGTTAACCGCATACTCCTCCGAACCACGACTTCGATCAAGAAGTTTGGAAACCTGGGACGTAACTAAAGTAACCTCAACTCGCCGCTGACCTTGTCGAAGGATGCGGGCTTTGTATGTGTGAGGGCGGACGCATTTCGTCCGCCCCGCCAACCCTGAGCGAAGCGAAGGGGAGGCGTCAGCCTGCTGCCTGCCTAGACGTGGTCCGGACGGGTGGCCCATTCAAGCCCGATTTTGGCTTGAATGGGCCACGCGCGAAGCTGAGTTTGCTGGAGAATGTGGTGCGGGCGGAGGGAGTCGAACCCTCACAGGCCTTTTGAGCCCTGCGGATTTTCTTACCGACCACGGCTTTCGCCGCCCGGATGCTGGAGGAAGATTCCGTCTCCGGTTTGCGGTCTGGACTATACCTTCACCATCTTCCAGATAGTCTGGGTCTTAGGTGCTGCCCGTCTAGTCTCTACACCTTCCCGGCGGCTTCCTGCCGGGCTTGGCTCGGGATTGCCACATGAATGAGGTTTCCCCGACTTTGAGCAGTTCTGCATCGCCGGTTTCCCAAGCGAGCACTCAAGTTTTTCTCAAGTCCGCTGCGTCTGCCATTCCGCCACGCCCGCGTGGACCTCTGACTGCCTTTCTATCATAGGGCACGATCGCTCGGAAGACACATCTGTTTCCTGGTCAGCCGAGCATACAAATGCGGTGCGGGCTTTGTTTGTGTGGGGGCGGACGCATTCGTCCGCCCCGCCGACCCTGAGCGGAGCGAAGGGGCAGCCTGCTACCCTCCCCTAGGGGTGGTCTTGTGGAATCATCGCATTAGCGGGAATTTGCAATTTAATCTTAGGCCTGCAATCAGATGCAGGGAAAATCTTGAAAAGAAAGCAGGTTTCAGGACGAGCGCATCCGTCTGAACGTCGATCGACGCCGTCGCGGCACGGCCACCGGCTTCCTGCCGGTGCTCGAAGACGCCAACTCCATCCAGATGTCCCTCATGCAGATTATGCGCCTGCTCCTCACCGGCCAGATCGAGCACAAAACCGCCAGCCTCCTTCTTTATGCGCTGCAAACTGCCAGCACCAACCTGCGTCAGACCCACTTCAAACCGTGGGTTCACGAAGTCATCCTCGACCCGCGCGACGCAGCCGAGAGCGTCCTTGACCAACCCACCTCTGGGACGACGAAGACTTCGAAGAAGAGGAGGAAGAAGAAGAGGCCGACGAAGTCGAACAGGAAATCCGCAGGAAAGTGGAAGAAGCCGCCGAGAAAGCGCGCTTCGTTGCCCGTTGGGAAGCCAAGAAGGACATCGAAGCCCGCGAGCGCGGCCGCAAGCGCTACGAAGGAGAAGAGAAGCTCAAGGACTGGGTCCAGCAGAATCCCGGATACAGGCTGGTCCGTCGCGACGGCCGTCTCGTCACCGAAAAACGACCGGAAGAAGAAAAAAATCCCACCGCCGCCGCCACCGCCATCGCCGTACAACCGGTCGAGAAAAAGCCCGTCAACAGCACCGCCCAGGTCCGCGAACAAATCAATGGCATGATTCGCCAGAACCTGCCCGAGCTATCGAAGGCCTACAACGAAGCCCTGCGCAAAGAAGCCGACAAGCAAGTACCAAAAAGCCACCGCAAAAGGAGACCATATCCATCGAAGCGGAAAAGAGAGCCACATAACAAGATACTGAAAAGCTCTTTCTCATCCGGCAACTTACCCCAGCGGCTGAAGCCGCGAGTGAGTGTGAACACTTACGGTGCGGCTGAAAGCCGCACCCTTTCAAAAAAGGAGCACATCCATCGAAGCGGAAAAGAAAGCCACCTAACGAAAAACCAAGGTAATGCCGCCTGTGATTTGCATCACCACTTCGGAACGGTTCCTGGAATGGAATAGTGCAAGAGCATATGCGCTTGTTCCGGCTTATGTTGTTTCCGGTTCTGTTCGTCGCCGTGGCGGTCCACATGTATGCGGCGCCGTTTAGCCTGTTTCCCAAGGCTGGCCATCTGGCTTCGCCGGACGGGCGCTTTGAGGTGCGCGATGTAGATCTGCGAGAATCTGGTAGCGAGTTCTCCGGCCTCTTTCATTCTCTGTGGTTGGTTGAAACTGCGACTGGGAGATCGCGCAAGCTCTGCGAATATGTGGGCGTTGCGGCCGTGGCATGGTCGGAGAAGGACTCTCTCATGGTCACGCAGTACCTGAGCAAGAAGACGTCGCGGGCGTTGATATTCGCGACCACTTCGACGCAGGAACCGGTCGTGCTCGACGTGCCGACATTGATCCGGATGGTTCCTGTGGGACTCCGTCCGGCGCTGCGGGAAAACGACCATGCCTTCGTGGAGGCTTCACGGCTGGTGGGCGAGATTTTCTACTTTCAGGTTTGGGGATACGGTCAACACGATCGAAACGGCTTTCATTGGAATTGCGAATATGGCCTTGGCGCGGGGAATTTGAACTGCGAAGCGAAAAAGTGAGCAGGGCAGACTGGTCGCTAAATTTTCCATGGGTAGGGATGCTTCGACTGCGCTCAGCATGACAATGCTTTTCGGGCTTCAGGGAAAATGGATCGGACTATTGCGCGAAAGCGATCCAGTCCTCTCAGCGCATTTCGAGCGAGACCAGATCTCCTCCGCCTCCGCTGGATTTGTAATTCGCGGTAATCGGGCGATCGCGCCATTCGCAGGAAAAATCATCGGCGCCGATGAGAAGCAGTGATTTGTAGTCTGCGGTGCGGAGCTTCAGCGTACCTTGCTCGGAGTGGACCGTGAGAATCGCAATGGGAGAATTCGAGCAGTCCACGCCAACGAGGCGTCCTCGCACAAACTTCGTTGCCCTCCGATCGCCGGGATTTCCTGAAGGCGGTGTATTTTCGGCGGCCTCGCGCTTGGCGGCCTCTTCTTCGAGCACATCGAAGGGCGTTTTCTGAGCCTCGTACTTCGGCTGGTTCGCCCCGGCGGAACTGGCAGAGATACCGTACTTCCGTTGGTTGCCCACCTGGCTTAACAGTTCTCGCGCTTGCGCTGCGATCTGTGGGTTGGCGCTGGATTTCAGGCGGTCGAGCAGGGAACCGGCCGCTTCCCATTTTTTGCTGGAAACGTAAATCTGGGCGAGATGGAAGACGTACTGCTCATCCCGCGGGCTGAGACTCATGGCTGCGCGTTCCGCCTGCATCGCGGCCGCAGTACTTCCGCCGGAGTTGCGTGCCAGCGCCAGAAGATCGTAGGCGTCCGCCATTTCCGGATTCCATTCCAGAACAGCCTTCATATCGAGCATCATGTTGGCGAGTCCCATCATGTCGGCGTGTTTCGCCTGCGCCATGCGGAATTTCCCGACCGACAGGTAATAACGCAGCCACATGTCGCGCGGGTTGAGGGAACCGGCATCGCTGATTTCGTTGAAGGCCGGGTCAAACTCGTTGTGTTGGATGTGGTCCCAGGCTAAGAAGCGATGGGCCATCGCATTCCCCATCGCGAAGCTGGGCAACTGCTCTGAATCTTCTCCTGTCTTTTTGGTAGGTTTGGATTCTGCCTTCTTGTCGGCTTCCGTCTGTGTTGTGGCGAGGTCTTGCAGCGTTTTCAAACCAAACTCGCGCCGCTCGGGAATGCGGAGTTGCACCGCGGCATAGAGGGCTCGCGCATCTGATTCGGGAAACGGTTTGGAAGTGATTGCAGAATCTTCGGGGCCAACGGGAACAGGGAAGCGGTCGGTCTGGCCGGACCTGGCAACTGATGATTGTCCAGGATCGATGGGCGTTTTGCGGGCATCGTCGACCGCAGCCTGGAGTCCGCTCTGTGCGTGGAAGTAATCCTTTACTGCTTTTTCAAGTTGCGTGGAGCTCATGCCGTAAGCCTGCTGGATCGCGTCTTCCACTGGCACGCGCTGGTTCAGGACGAGACCGAAATAAGCACCGGTCTCTGGCAGTTTGTGCTCGTGGATCAGGTAATGCATCACGATCCAGGATTCGGCGTAATAGAGCGTATGTCGCGTGCCTTCGTTGCGAGAAGGATCGTGCTTCACGGTGAATAGGTCGGGAAGGGAGAGCCAGACCTGCGCGGCGAGCAATTCGGTCAGTGACTTTGCAGAGTGAGCGTCGCGCTGGTTTCCGATGAGGTCTTCTTTAAGCGAGGACTGCAGCTCGGGGTCGCCGCCGATTTCGACCTCCTTGTTATCCACCCGGATCGAGCTGAAATATTCGGCGAGGCCTTCGTCGAACCATCCTTGAGCAGGCGGATAGTTGAAGTTCAGCAGACGGATGGCGAAATCGTGCGCTACGGCGCGCCATGGGTCTTCCTCAAACACGTTTAGCGCGATGAAGTCCTGATCTTCCCCTAACAGCAGGAATCCGGGAACGTCGATGGGCTGTCCCTGGTGCAAGGGAGCGAGTCGATAGTACGACTCATCGTTCTTGAAGGCGAGAATGGTAAGAGGGCGAGACTCGTGCAGGCGATCTCTGGTCAAGAGATTGGCGAAGACGGCGCGCATCTGTTCGAAGCGGAGTGCGAGCTCGCGGCCCTTCTTCTCGCCGGCGTCGGTAATTACGGTGAAATGCGTCGAGTGAACTTCGAGCCAGGGAGGCTCGGCAGCGGAAGTGAAAGGGGCACAAAAGATCACGGCGACGAGGCTTACGCAGAGCGGGATAGGCAAGAGTCGAGACATGGCCGCCGCGCAAAGGGCTTTAAGGAAATGCTACCACGGGCCTCCTGTGAACGCTCTTCGGAGGTTCGTTTGCAGCTAAGAGAAAAGCCCCGCGATGCGGGGCCTGATACTCACAGTGTCAAGGATACAAGGCACGCTTGCCAAGCAAATTCAGATTACGGCGGCATGGCGTTAGTGTCGATGGTCCTAAAGTACCATTCGCAAGAACGAGTTGGACGGTCGCGCGGAGGATAGGGGAATCGAACTCCTCTGGCTGCTTCCAGCCGTCCAACGCTTGGCAAGCGTGCCCAGTACCCACACTGGGAGTGCCCTCCGAAGCATCGCCTGCCAAATCAGGATTCTAATGAGCGCTGATAAGTGGGAGTTGTGACTACAAGCACAATCGATCAGATTCTTTCCTGATACGGTTTCAGAACAGGAAGTAGCAGCACATCTATATAATTTCATCTTCCTGCGTAACTCTCATGCAAAATCGTTCTTATAGGCTGTATTCGTTCATTATCCTGATGTGGATTCCCGTTGCGTTTGGTCTTTCTAGCGCGGTCTGGAGCGGGCATCTTAGTGACAGTGCCGGAAGGGCTGTGAGCGGCGCCGTCGTTAAACTTCACTCCACAGCTGCCGGGCGTGACTACAGCGCGACGACGAGACTAGATGGCGCATTTGCCTTTGCGGATCTTCCCTCTGATCGTTACGAACTTTCCGTCAGCACCTCGGACAAGCAATGGAATGCGGAAGCGCCGCTTGTCCTGACGAAGACGAGTTCCGCAGCGATGTCGCTGCAGCTCACGTCATCAGGTGAGGTGCAGGTGATGGCCGAAGCGGGTGCGAGCGGACAAGGGGCGGCGCAGGCCAGCGGCGGCGAACACCTCTCTAGTTCGGAAGTTTCGAACCTGCCGCTCAATGCGCGCGATTTCAGCAAACTGTTGCTCCTGGCCGCCGGAACGATGACCGACACTAACGGCGCCGCTAACTTCACTCAGCAGTTCGCGGTGAACGGGCAGCGGGGGAGCGCCACCGTTTTCGCCACCGACGGATTCGATACGACGGATCCGGAGATGGGCGGGGCGACGTTCTCGAATTTCAACGTCGATGCCATCCAGGAGGTGCAGGCCGATTCCGGAGTCATGCAGGCTCAGGTCGGGCACGGCGCTGCGAGCTATACCAACGTGGTAACGAAGTCCGGCGTCAATCAGATGCATGGGAGCATGTTCGAGTTCCTGCGGAACGCGTCGCTCGATGCGCGCAATTACTTTGACTATAAGGATCCCACGGGCAAGAGGCGCATTCCTCCATTTGTAAGAAATGAGTTTGGATTTACGAATGGGGGCCCGGTTGTGTTGCCGGGAATCTACGACGGGCGCAATCGCACGTTCTACTTCGGCGAATATCAGGGCTTCCGGCAGGTGCTGGGGACCACTCAAGTGATTCCGGTGCCGACTGCAGATGAGCGCCAGGGGATCGATACAACGGCCTATCCCAAGACCGCGACGGATCCGGGCGATACCTTGTTCGTCAGCAACGTTGATCAGAGGATTCTGGCTGTACTCAACGGGTACCCGATGCCAAATGAACCGAACGGACCGCTGGGTGAGAGGACGTATGCCGCATCGTCGAAAGTTGTAACCCGCACTGATCAATTCTCGATACGCATTGACCACAAGATCTCGGAGAAGGCATCGCTAGTGACCCGGTTCAGCCTGAACCAGGTGACGGGGCCACTGACCAATCCTGACCAGACGGCGATCAATCCGGATTTCGGCATACAGTTCTTCGACCACCAGCGCAATGCCGGCGTGCGATATACGCGGATGATCTCATCGCACATGACGTCCGACACATCGTTGAGCTACATTCGCAGCACGCCGTTTTTCCCTGCGGCCAATCACACGCAGCCCGGAATTACTTACGCCGATGGGTTGTATCAGCCCTACAACCAGCCGGCCGGATCGATCTTCGGGTCCTACAGCAACCTTTATCAATTCAAGCAGGATTTCGCGTGGATACATCGATCCCATGCATTCAAGTGGGGAACAGAGATACGGGTCAATCGCGATTCGACGATCTTTGGAGTGAACCCCAACGGTCTGTATGAATTTGGCGGCGGCAAAGCTTATTCGCCGCAATTGATAAGGTCGGCAAGCGGAACGCACGACATTCTGCCGGGCGAGCCGCTGCCGGACTCACTGACGGGGCTGCTCACGGCGACGCCTTATTCCTACAACATCATGGCAGCGGCCAGCATTACACCGGTCGGGGGCAAGTTCAATGAAGCCGGAGTGCGGCGCGAAGCGTACAACTTCTACTTTCAGGATACGTGGAAGGCTACTTCGCGTCTTACGGCGAACTACGGATTGCGGTACGAGGTGAACAGCCGCATCCACGAGGCTACGAAGCGGACGTCACTTCCAATTTTCTTAGGAGCGGATGGCAAAACAGTGCCGTACTGGGATCGCACGGCGCACCAGTTGGAATTGATCAATCCGCAACCACCGTACGATCAGGATTGGAACGGCTGGGGGCCGCGGCTCTCGCTCGATTATGGATTGAGTAAGCACACGGTATTACATGCCGGGGCTTCGATCACGACTTTGGTTCCGAACTTGTGGCAGGACAATTCGCTGACGGCGGCGATTCCCTACGTTTTTGCGCCTTCGATTTACGCTCAGCCGACTGAGCCGATCAATTTCCAGAACCAGTTCGTTCCACTAAACCTGCCGACTGCTTACAACGTCCAGGGACAACCTATTTTTGCGACGGGGCGAAGTCAGGACGTCCCGGCGAACACGGTGTTTGATTACGTGCGCTTCCAAAACGACCTGAATGCCCTGGCGCCGGGGAACGTGCAATTGCTCAGCATCTATGGCATTGCGAAAAACTTTGGCAACGGCTACATCGGAAGCTGGACCGCGGGCGTCGATCACGACTTTCAGGATTTCAAACTTAGCGCCTCTTACGTGGCGACGGCGGGCATTCACCTGCCCAGGTTCTATAACCCGAACGGTTACGGTGGAGCTTGCGCCGGTTTCGCACCGTTTACGCAATTCGATACCGAGTGCCATGCGCTTGGCGGGTTCGGGCCAGAGACGATCATGACCGATGGCTCGCACTCGTCTTATCATTCGTTACAAACGAGCCTGACGAAGAACTCTGCCCGCCTTGGGCTGGGATTGCAGGCGAGCTATACCTATTCAAAGTCGCTGGACGATACCAGTTCTGTGCTGGGCGGGTTGCTTGGAACATCGGGAACGGTGTTGCAAACGGGGCCTCAGAATCCGTTTGATCCATCGGCTGAGAAGGGCCCGTCGACATTTGATGTGACTCACGTTTTTGCGGCCAGTGTAATTCAGTTGCTCCCGCTGGAGCGCGTGCGACTCCTGCGGCCACTGGGGCGAACATTCACGCGAGGCTGGCAGCTTCTGAATATTACGTCGATAACGACGGGATCGCCCTTCACGGTCTACTCGGGTATTCAGCAAACTGGAGCGGGATTGGGCGGGGGTGATCGTCCGGATCTTGTTTCCATGCCGAATTTTTCGACCCGTCGGGCGGTGAGGGACGATTACTTCGGGATGGGCAAAGACAACGTATCCTTCTTTAATGTCCCCATCAATATTCCGGGAGGAACTGGGCCGCATAGCGGGCGTTTCGGCTCTCTTGGGCGGAACACATTCCGCGGGCCCGCATTTCACGACTTTGATTTTGCGCTCGTCAAAGACACACCGTTCGGCCATCGTGGCAATGCGGAGATGGGAACGGTGGAGTTTCGCGCAGAGTTCTTCAACATCTTTAACATCGTTAATTTCGGACTGCCGTCGAATATTGTGAACGGCAGCGGGTTCGGGATCATCAGCAAGACGGCTGGGTCGTCGCGGCAGATTCAGTTCTCGCTGAAGGTAATCTACTAATCTAACAGCTTGCGGAAAAACTCGTTTTGTATGCGAACAACGTCCCTCAGCGGCTAAAGCCGGACTGATTTTGTGGAACTTAGCGGCGCGGCATGAAGCCGCGCCCTTTCAAAACGGGTTTACAAGAACAGCATTTTTCCGCAAGCTGCTACGCGCCAGGCTGCGTTATGTCGCCACTTTGCGACTGTAGTCGGGTGGCGCGAGTTGCGGGCGCTGAAGAGTGTGCTTGAGAACTCCTCTTTCGCCCCGTTGGGGCTGGATCATTTCCCACTTGTACCCAGGGCTTTCGCCGTGGGCTGTATTCTTTCGCCGCTTCGCGGCTAGAAACCGCTGGCCCTGCTCCACTCTGAATCTGCAAAGCGAGATCTCACGCACACACTCAAAGCCGCGCCCTTTCAAAACGGGTTTACAAACTGCTTTTCCGCACGCTGCTAAGGCGTTGGCCGTTCACAGATGCGAGTGACTGTCGGCAACAACTCCCTATGAGCTACGTCTTTGGACACGAAGGCATCGACCAGTTGTCGAGTTTCCTCTGGGATCTCGCTACTGGAGCACATCACTATGGGAGTCTCTGGTCGGAGACGCCTTATTTCATAGGCGAACTCTTGCCCACTCATTTCAGGCATCCAATAATCGACCAGGACTGCGTCAAAGCTGTAGAGGGTCGCAAGTCTCAGACCCCTTCGCGCGGACTCTACGGTCACAACAATGTAGCCCGAGTGTTCAAAGAGTCGCCTTTCGTATTCCAGGATCGATGGGCTGTCGTCGATACAGAGAAGCATTTTCTGCGCGCCCAGATACTCTTGACTCACGGAACCTCCCCGCAGCGGGCAGTTCTACCAGTGGGGAAGGGTGATTGTTAGTATGAAGCAGGCAGAACTGCCCTTGCTTTTCTGCGACAAAGGGACCCAGCTAACATCCCCACACTCTTGGTAGTAAGTGTGAACGCAGAAGTCGGACTTTGTCTGTTCAAAACTGCACATACTTGGCGAAGGGGGTTCTCCGAGTGTAACGGTTGGTAAAGGATAGGCCCTTGACTGCGCACTCTCCGATAATTCGTTGGCAACGTCATAAGTCGTCGTGGCAAAATAGCACTACAACAAAAAAAGCCTGTGTGCTAGCGGAGTTTCTTATGCGATCTCGTCGCCGCGTACCGACACAGCGAGCCACCAACAAACAGATCAAGCTTTTCGATCCGAAAGCCTTTTTGAGGAGTACTGGCGTGGGCCGAACGATTCTTCGCTATGGCCCGAAGCAACCCGTTTTCTCCCAAGGAGAACGTGCCAACGCGGTCTTCTACATTCAAGAGGGGAGGGTTAGGCTGAGTGTGATCTCCAAACAAGGTAAGGAAGCGACCATCTCGCTGCTGGGCCCCGGCGATTTCGTGGGTGAAGGATGTCTCGCCTCGGATCATCGGGTTCGCTTGTCAACCGCTACTACGGTGACGGAGTGCTCTGTCCTGAAGATTGGGAAGAAAGAAATGGTCCGCACGCTGCACAACGAACACTCCTTGTCTGACGTGTTTGTTGCGTATGTGGTGGACCGTTACAACCGCACACAGGCCGAGCTAGTGGATCAACTGTTTAACTCCAGTGAAAAGCGGCTGGCACGAGCACTTCTCATATTGGCCCGTTTCGGAAAAGAAGGCGCCACCGACACTGTAGTCCCACATGTGAGCCAAGAGACACTGGCTGAAATGGTTGGTACCACCAGGTCTCGCGTTTCATTTCTTCATGAATAAATTCAGGACGCTGGGTTTTATTGAGTATAACGGCGCACTTAAGGTGTACAGTTCGCTCCTTAATGTCATTCTGCACGAGTAACTAGAGCTAGCACGTCTCTGCAGGCAATCCACGCTGCCAACCAGCGAATCCTACGGACATTAATTGTCTCTGTTCAATTGTGGACATACAAACTCCCCGGGGCTATTTACCATCGTCTGATTGTCGCAGGGTCTGGGATGACAGGGTTTCGTACGTCTATTATTGTGAGTTTGCGCGGCGGAGAATTTGTACCTCAAGTGGACGCAAACTCACTCGAACCACGTGCAGCGGACCGGTACCGATTGAGCCGTCTACTTCCTGCACCGTCGCTGCTCCTTGGGGAATCACACGGACGGGTTGCGGAGCCTGCGGGCCTGCCTGATTGCTGTATAAGACTTCAAAGGCATCGCCTTCCGCGCTCAGCATGATCTCCAGGATGACGTCGAGTTGTTGGGCCTGCGTGGGATTTGTGTTCGCCGCGACGACGACCTCCTGATCGTTGAGAATGCGTGAGAACGCGACGACTCCCTGAGGGAACCCGGAGACTCCGAAGGTTACTCCATCGCCGGAGAGCGGACGAAAATAGAAGCGTCCGTAACGCAACGCAGACTGTTTCGTCCGCACGGCGGCAATCTGTTGGATGTGCTGGTAGAAGCTGCTCTGTTCGTCAAAGCCGGGGCCGCCCCACAGCGCCTCGCGCACGGCGGCGTCGCTGCCGGCGCCGTGCAGTCCCTGCTCGGTGCCATAGTAAAGACATGGGATGCCCGGCAGGGAGTACAGGCAGGCGAGTCCCAGAGTCACCTGATCGTCAAACTTCGTTGGGTTCGCGGGATCGACATAGCGGATCCGCTCTTTCACGTCGTGATTGTCGAGGAACGTCACGAAGTAACGGGTGGCGTCGCCGTGGGAACTAAGAACATTGGCTTCAACATTCTTGCGGTTCTGATACATGCCGACGGCGGCTGTGGGCGCAGCGAATCCTTTCACTACGGGCTTGAGACTGTTGAACAATGGATAGTCGAGTGCACCGTCGACTCCCACCAGATCGCTCTGATCGCTGGTATTTCGTCCGATGAATCTGGCGATGTCTTGTTCGGCGTTGGAATCGAAGACTTCTCCAAAGGTGAAGAAATTCCTCTTGCCGATGCTTAGAGCAAATTCGCGCATGGAATTGCCGAAGAGACGTGGAAGGTCGCCTTTCAGATAGCGGATCGTATCGATGCGGAATCCGTCGATGTCGAAGCGGGCGATCACATACTGGTAGGCGCGGATCAGGAAGCGCTGCACATCGGGATCGGCCGTCACCAGTTGCTTGAGGACGCTGAAATCGCCAATGGTGTCGTCACCATTGCCATCCGGAGTGCCTTGGCGACGGAAGAACTTATTTTGCTGCAGCTCCGAAGGCCACACGACTGCGTCCAGAGATGGGTTGGGAACGGTGGCAACGTCGGGGAAGTCAGGCCTCGCGGCGCCTGTTTGGTCGCGCCACTGAACCGGCTGTGGCGAAGCGTGAAAGCTGGACTGCGCTCCCTGGTTGCTGATGCAGAACTGGTCTGCTAGATCGCACTGATATGCGAATGCGTTGCCGGTGTGGTTCAAGACGATATCAAAGATAACGAGCAGCTCTTGCTGGTGGGCTGCGTCTACGAGGGCGCGGAGTTCGTTGTCAGCGGCGGCAGGATTGTCGGCGAACCTAGGCTCAGCGCCGATGAAATTGTGGATGCCATAGCCGTGATATGTGTTGGGATCGAATTGAAAATTCTTAAGTACCGGGCTGAGCCAGATGGCTCCGGCGCCGAGTTGCTTGATGTAGTCGAGTCGTTGTTGCACGCCGGAGAATTTTCCGCCCTGGAATCCGGAGAAGTTGGGGTCGTCGAATGGCTGGTGCGCGGGCGGCGTCGAAGGGTTATTGAAGCGGTCGAGCATTAGGAAATAGATCCAGCGGTCGCGCCAGTCTTCGGGCGAAGGAAAGGGAGTGGCCGCGGGAGTGGGTGGATTGACGGCTTGGTCGAGAATGGACTGAAAATCGGGCGCGAACAACGAGGTTGGCACGATACACCTCCGAGAGGAGTTATTGATGAGGGGGGAAGTCGGAAGGGGCCCGTGGGGATACTAACTCGTTCTGAGCAAATGGCGTGGACTATTGCGCGATGTTCGGAAATTGGAACAGGGACGTTTTTGCTGAAATTGCGGATTGCTTGCGGAGTCGAGCTTCGCTCGACGGACAGCCGAGGGCGGCTGTCCCCACAAAAGGCAAGGCTGTCCTACATGAGCTAGTCGCCGCTGGCGTGGTTCTGGTTGGGGATCAAGACCAAGCGTGGGCGGACGGGGATTGGTTCCGGCTGTGACGGATGGCGGAACGTACCCAGTATGCCGAACACTGCGATGTAAGCGGCTAGGACGCCGAGGCCGACGGACGCGATCACGGTGAAGCAGAGGATTAGGGGCATTAAGAGGGAAATCACGGTTTCAAAATCCTTGTAGTTTTGTCTGCTGAAGCTGGCCACTTCGTATCGGTAAGTCTCAACAGCGTTGTTGGTCGGCAGTCCCTTCGCTATGCTCAGGGCGGGCTAAAAACGATCGTTAGCAGGACTTTTTCAGCTAACGCCTAACGGCCGGCGACCGTCTTCAATCTACCTGCGTTGACGCTCCTCGCTGTTGACGACTAAGATACGGAGTAGAGCTGTGCATTCCTACTTTCGGACAATTCTGGTCACCTGTCGACATTACGGAAGGGACATCACCCTGGACGAATGATGGCCATTACCAAGATCTCTGTCCGGGGCGCCCGGCAGCACAATCTGAAAAACATCAGCGTCGAGATCCCGCGGAACACGCTTACGGTGGTGACCGGGCTGAGCGGGTCGGGAAAGTCGTCGCTCGCCTTTGACACGATTTATGCCGAGGGCCAGCGGCGGTATGTGGAGACTTTATCGGCCTACGCGCGGCAGTTTCTGGATCAGATGGAACGCCCGGATGTTGATGCAATTGATGGACTTAGTCCATCCATCTCGATAGAACAAAAGACCACCAGCCGGAGCCCGCGGTCGACCGTGGGAACGATCACCGAAATCTACGACTATCTTCGCCTGCTGTTCGCCTCCATCGGGGTGCCGCATTGCCCCAAGTGCGGACGGGCGATCAGCCGACAGTCGGCGGAGCAGATTGTCCAAAGGGTCATGGCGCTGACGCCGGAAGACCGTGTCATGGTCATGGCTCCGATTGTTCGCGGGCGCAAGGGCGAGTTCAAGAAGGAGATGGAAACGCTCGTCAAGCACGGGTATACGCGGGCGCGCATTGACGGCGAACTGGTCAATCTGGACGATGATGTCGCTATCAACCTCGACAAGCGGAAGAACCACACGATTGAGGTCGTGATCGACCGGCTGCTGGTGAAACCGGGCATCGACCATCGGCTGGAGATGTCGATTGGGCTGGCGATGAAGTTGGCTGGCGGGCTGGTGCAGGTTGCGGTGGTGGGGGGCGACGAGCAGCTTTACTCGGAGAAACTCGCTTGTCCAGATTGCGGGATCAACGTACCTCAGTTGGAGCCGCGATCGTTTTCGTTCAACAGCTTGTATGGGGCCTGTCCGGAATGCCATGGGCTGGGCAGCAAGTACGATTTCGATCCGGCGAAGGTGATCAACGACTGGTCGAAGCCGCTGCTGGATGGGGGACTTGGGCCGGGATCGGCGTCGCAGAATCTGATTCACCAATTACAGGTTGTGGCATCGGCGTATGGCATCGATCTCAGCACGCCCTTTGAAAAGCTGACGGAGAAGATACAAGACTTCCTGCTCAATGGTGAGCAGGGGCGTGGCGGGAAGACTGGGTTCCACGGGATCTTTGGATATCTCAAGCAGAATCTGGAGGAGTCGACTTCGGAAGGGTATCGCGACTGGCTGATGGATCATATGTCGGCGACAGAGTGTCCGGCATGTCATGGGAAGCGGCTGCGCCCGGAAAGTCTCGCAGTGAAAGTAAACGGGATGTCGATCGCCGATTTCACGGCGATGCCGGTGGCGCGTTCGTTGCAGACCGCGCAGGGTATCAAGCTGGCGGGACGCGAGGCGTTGATTGCAGGGCGCGTTATGCATGAAGTGATCGAACGGCTTCAGTTTCTGAATGCGGTGGGGCTTGAGTATATCTCGCTCGATCGTTCAGCGGCGACTTTGTCGGGTGGAGAAGGGCAGCGAATTCGGCTGGCGACGCAGATTGGATCGAAGCTGCGCGGAGTCTTGTACGTGCTGGATGAGCCATCGATCGGGCTGCACCATCGCGATAACGGGCGGCTGCTAACTGCGTTGGAGAATCTGCGCGATCTTGGCAACACTGTGCTGGTTGTCGAGCATGATGAGGAAACGATCCGCCGCGCGGATTACGTGGTGGATCTCGGTCCGGGGGCGGGGCGGCATGGCGGCGCGCTGGTGGCGCATGGGACGCCGGAAGAAATCATGCGCGAGCCGAACTCGCTTACTGGAGCGTACATCTCCGGGAGGGCGCAGATCGAGATGCGGGCGGAGCGGCGGCAGAAGAATGGCGCGGCGCTCGCGATTCTCGGCGCGAAAGAAAACAATCTCAAGAATCTGGATGTGACCTTCCCGTTGGGTGTGATGACCGTGGTCACGGGAGTTTCGGGCTCGGGTAAATCGACGCTGGTCAATGACATCCTGTATCGCGCGCTGGCGCGGCAGCTTTACCGATCACGCGAAAAAGCAGGAGAGCATAAGGCGATCTCGGGCGCGGAGAATATCGACAAGGTTATACGCATTGATCAATCGCCGATCGGGCGGACGCCGCGATCGAATCCTGCGACGTATACCGGAGTGTTCACAGCGATTCGCGATCTGTACGCGATGCTGCCCGAGTCACGCGAGCGCGGCTACAAAGCTGGACGGTTTTCTTTCAACGTGTCCGGCGGTCGGTGCGAAGCCTGCCAGGGTGAGGGGCAGCGGCGTATCGAGATGAATTTCCTGCCCGACGTCTATGTGTTGTGTGAAGTGTGCGGCGGGCGGCGCTATAACTCGGAAACGCTGGCAGTCAAGTACAACGGGTACTCGATCGCTGATCTATTGGAAATGCCGGTATCGGATGCGCTGCCGATTCTGGAAAACATTCCGCAGATCAAGCCGAAGCTGCAGACACTGGTCGACGTGGGGCTGGGATACATTCATCTGGGACAGTCGGCCGTAACACTCTCCGGCGGAGAGGCCCAGCGCATCAAGCTGGCGCGCGAGTTGAGCAAACGGCAGACGGGAAAGACGCTTTACCTGCTCGATGAACCGACCACGGGGTTGCATTTCGATGATGTTAAGAAGCTTCTGCATGTACTGCATCGTCTAACGGACTTGGGAAATTCGATCATCATTATTGAGCACAATCTGGACGTAATTCGGAACGCCGATTGGATCATCGACCTTGGTCCGGAGGGCGGTGAGGACGGCGGCAGGATTGTGGCGCAGGGCACGCCGGAACAGGTTGCGCGGGTGAAGAAGTCATATACGGGACAGGCGCTCGCGGCTTACTTTGGAAGGGTGGTTCCCAGTTCTCAGGTGTCAGTTCCCAGTTAGAGGAATCCGGATTGGTGTCTCCCGACAATTCGCAATTTAAACTGCAGCCATCGTTGGGCGCAGAGCCGCCGCAGAGTGCGTCCAGTCCCGCTCCGCCTCCTCCTTCGCCGGTTCCGCCGGCAGATCCTTCCTTGGCCATCCAGCCGGTGCCAGATACAAAGGAGAATCCTGCCTGGAATGGGTGGGACGTGTTGGCAGTCGTTGGCTTGGCGCTGGTGACGATCCTGGTGTCTCAGTTCGCGATCCTGCTGGCCGCTCATTATCTTTTGTATCCCCACGCCAAGCTCGAGGATCTGGCGACGCTCCATCCGATTCTGTTGCTGATCTCGCAGTTCGTAATCGACGCTGCGATTGTCGCCTATATGGTGCTCCTCGTAGAAGGGAAGTATCACCAATCCTTTTGGCGGGCGATCCGGTGGAACTGGCAGAAGTCGATGTGGGCGATGCTTGCTTTAGGGATGGCAACCTATTTAGTTCTAGCCATGCTGGGCAGTCTGTTGCCGATGCCAAAGAGCACGCCATTCGACAATCTATTTCAAAACCGCCGGGATGCGTTCCTGCTGGCAATCATTGCAACCACGCTGGGGCCGTTGATGGAAGAATTGTTTTTCCGCGGGTTCTTTTATCCGGTGGTGGCCAGACGTTGGGGGGCGGGCTGGGGGATTTTTCTTTCGGCGCTTCCGTTTGCTTTGATGCACATGCAGCAATATGGGTATGCGTGGGGCATTCTACTGGTGATTTTCGGAGTGGGAGTGGTGTGCGGAATCGTGCGGGCGGTCACAGGATCGTTGGCAGCCAGCTTCCTGGTGCACGTAGGGTACAACGGCGCCCAGATGGTGATTGCGATCTTTATCACGCGTGGCTTTACGCGGATGCCGAAGGGCGTAATGCAGTACTTCTGGGGCTGCTGAGAAACTCGCCTTGATCGGTGAAAGCATCCGTCAGCGGCTAAAGCCGCAATAATTTTGCGGCAGTTATGGCGCGGCTTGAAGCCGCGCCCTTTCAAAACGGATCCGAAACAGAAACGGATCCACAATGAGAACTTCTCTCTTTCGCCCCTTTGGGGCTAGATCATTTCCCACTTACACCCACGGCTTACGCCGTGGGCTGTACTCTTTCGTCGCTTCGCGGCTATAGCAACCGCTGGCCTTGCTCTACCCTGAATCTGCAACATGAGATCTCACGCACACACTTGAGGCCGCGACCTTTCAAAACGGATCCCATCAAAACGGATCCGGGGCACCTCGATCAGATCATGCTGAATCTTGCGGTGAACTCGCGCGATGCCATGCCGCGCGGGGGCAAACTCATTAAACTGGAGTGTACGACCTCGACGAAGCCTTGGCGCGCGAGCATTCGATGACTCCGGGGCGTTACGTCATGCTGGCTGTGAGCGACAACGGCATCGGGATGGATGAGGCCACAAGGTCCCGCATCTTCGAGCCGTTCTTCACTACGAAAGAGAGCGGAAAGGGAAGTGGACTGGGACTGGCGACTGTTTACGGCATCGTCAAGCAATGCGGCGGGCACATATGGGTCTACAGCGAGCTTTCCCATGGCACCACGTTCAAGATTTACTTGCCGAGCGCGGAACACAATTGGGATTAGGCACCGAGGTGCAGGCCGAATCCTTGCCCGTCAGGCGTGAAGGGGCGACCCTGCTGCTGACGGAAGACGATGCCATCATGCGCAAGCTGACCCGCAAGATGCTCGATGAGCACGGCTACAAGGTGCTAGAAGCGATCGATGGAGAGGCTGCGCTGCATGTGATTTCCCAGAATTCGACGCGGATCGATTTAATGCTGACTGACGTTGTGATGAAAGGGATGAACGGGCCGGAACTGGTGCTGCGGCTGATGGAGTCACATCCGGGAATGAAAGTCGTCTACATGTCCGGTTACACAGGCGAACTCGTGGCGCACCAGGGATTGCAAAGCGGCATTCGTCTGCTGGAGAAGCCATTCACAAGGGCGGCGCTGCTCAGGATTATTGATGAGGCGCTGGGTTAGTGTGGCGCGGGCACTTCTGCCCGCGATGGGGTGGGCGAGCAGAAATAAGGAGATTGTTAAATGTTCTCGCTGAAGCTAAGAAGAGTTATCGATAGGGCCTGGCTTTTTACTTCGTGGTTAGGGTTCGCGGGCAGGAGTGCCCGCGCCACACAAGCCACTCAAGGCAGGGAAGATCCAGAGCCAGGGGTAGTCCTCTGGTTTACTGACTAGACCTTTCCTGAGTGGGTTTTGACGGATGTATTCGACCGTCTCAAGCAGGCTTTCATTTCCACGCAAAACATGGTCGAAGGATTCGTCCTGCCATACGGAGCCACGTCTGCCTAGCAAGATGTTGATGCTTCTGGCCGACGTGCCTTTGATGGCGCGGAGAATCTCGGGGAGCGCGAAGGTCCAGCGTTCAGCATCGGGCCGCGCTGTGAACAGAAGATGAGCATGATCGGGCATGATTACTGCAGCATGAAGCGTGATTGTGACGGTGTTGTCGTGCAGGCAATGTTGCAGTACGACAGTTCTAGCTTCTGGGGAGAGCTTCTGAGGTTTGCGGGTGCGGAATGTGACGAACAGTGGGCGATCGTCTTTTTGGTAGTGCGGTAGGTAGCGGCGATATTGGTAGCGGCGGAAGGTCGCAGTTGGCATGGCAACCTTCGTCGTACCTTTGATGTTGTTGAGGCTCGTCGAAGAGGGAACCTTTTTTTCGCACCGCGGTTTCAAATTGGGAATGCGGTTTGCTGGTGGTTAGAGTTCGCGGGCAGGAGTGCCCGCGCCACACTAACGACCTGCGCCACACTAACCCACTCTTACTTGATCGTTACTGTCAGCAATTGCGCGCCGCTGACTACGTAGTCCAGCGAGGGGGTTGCGGTTTCGTCGACGTTTGATTCGGCGCTGACGATCATTTCCTGGTTGCCGCGCATGCCGTCCATTACGTTCATGACTGAGATCGGCAGGGTGGGCATGACCTTGTCGGCGACGCGCGCCTCGGGATCAGCTTCCAGCAGCGAGACGTAGAGGCGGTTGTTGGCGTGCTCTTTGTTCAGCAAAGCAATCGTCGAAGCGAGGTCCAGCTTACGGCCGAATGCCGGGTTCGTGCGGTTCACGCGATCGAGTGTTTCACCGTCGCTGACTAAAATGCGCAGATTTCCCTTGCTGGCCGAGGTCGGAATCTTCACTGCAATCTGGCGGACGACGCGCTCGCCGCGATACGGAGCCAGTACGGTTTCAACGATGATCTGATCCCCGGGACGCGCCTCGGTCACGTCGGTGCGGGCGCTCTCCAGACGCGCCCAGCGGCGTTCACGGACGAGGTCGAAATCGAGCTTCACGCTGTTTACTGCGGGAGCACTGTAGGGGTTGTCGTAAATGCGTCCGAAACGCTCTCCGAGGGAAAGAGCTGCGGCCATGGCAGCGGGCTGGCCGTTTTCTCCGGGGGTGAACATGTTCCGCAAACCGACTTCAGGAAAGCCTTTCACGTTGATGCTGGCGTTCAACCGGTAAGTAATCTCTTCGCCGTATTCGTTCACGCCATGCAGGGCGTTGAACACCGTCGCCATGATGGCTACAGGGCTGAGGCGCGGGTTGTTGAGAACTTCGTAATGAAATTCCTTCGCGTTGCCGCCGCCGTGAATGGTCAGCGTCACCGGAATCATTTCTGGCTGTTTGCCAAGAACGCCGAGAATTCCAGTGTGACGGTCCTGCACAAAAACTCCGGCGCGTTCCGTGGTATTGACGATCTTGAAGGCGTTCAGCGGCGAGGGCAGCGTTGCCAGCACCTGCGCCTTATTCATTGGCAGATCGACGGAGCCGAATTGCAACAGAGGATGTCCGCAGGCCAGCAGGCGCTGAGGATCGATGTAGGTGACCGTGCAGGTCGCGGCGATATCCATATCGCCACGTACAAGCACCGCGCTGACGGCGGAACCGGCCTCGAGTGGCTCGGGCTGCTTCTCTTCACTGACGGAACCAGCGCCCATAACCGGCACGATTCCGGCAGACGCAAATTGCGGGGCGAATTGGCGGACCGCTTCTTCGGAGAATCCGCTGAATACCAGCGGAGTCTCGATCGGCTTCAGGTAGTTGGCGAGATTCTGCACGGAGCCTGAAAAGGAAGTTGCGTCGCCCGGCGCGGCAGTCTTTCCCGCTTCAGTTGTCACTACCGGTTTTACAGAAGACGCTTCTTCCGCTGGAGATTTATCCAGCGCATTGATCTCGAGCATGTCGGCGATCGGGGTCACGCCGGCGATGGGCTCTTTCGAGAATTCGCCGATGCGGAACGCGAGCGCGCCCGCGAGTTTGCCATCAATGTAAACCGGGCTGCCGCTCATGCCGGCGACCACACCGGTGTACTCGACCTTCGGTCCATGCAAGCGGATCAGGATGATGTTACCCCTGGGGCCGTTCACGTTGCGCAGAACTCCCAGGACCTCGAAGTCCATCGGTTCCGGCTTCACGCCCTGAAAAACCGTGTAGGCCACTCCCTGCATTCCGGCATGGATCTGATCCACTGGAATGGTGGGCTGAGCGGTTTGAGCGGTCAGGAATGTGGGTAGGGAAAGGCCAAGCGCGAAAAGCGTGAAAACGAACTTCCTCATTTTGAAGCCCCGACGCGGACCCGTGATTGGGCCCTGATAAGCTTAGATCCAGACCAACTGTGACACGTTGCACCGACTAGGGGACTGTCTGGGACCGGGCAAAAACATCCCAATTGCGAATCTGTGCGTCTATACTAGCACAGGGGCTTTAGTGGGTTCACCATGTTTAATTATCGTAAATTGAAGATTTCTGAGTGTTTTAACACCTTTGGGTTGTGGGCTTTAGTTGGCTGTCTGGCGTTGGTCGGCAGCAGCGTCCCAGCGCTGGCGCAGGATCAGTCTCCCGCGGCTCAGACCCCTTCCCAGTCAACGGATAATGGGAAGCCCAAACAAGATGCCCCTGCGGAAGCCGGTGGGCCAACCGACAACCTGGGGCCTTATGCGATCCCGAAGAAGAAGATCGAAGAGGCACCGCCCCCGCCTCCTCCGGTGACCCCGAAGAAGGTGGAAGACCTTCCGGACTACTCCCTCAAGGTGAATGTTCCGCTGGTGAATGTTGACGTATTGGTAACCACCAAGGACGGCGGGCAATTCATCCCCGGGCTGAGGAAAGAGAATTTCCGGGTCATGGAAGATGGGGTTCAGCAGCAGATCAAGAATTTCAACGTCTCGCAGGCGCCGATTACGGCGGTGCTACTGGTCGAATTCGCGTCAACGAACTACGTCTTTATGACGCAGGCGCTGCAGGCTTCTTATGCCTTTGCGAATACGCTGAAGAAGGATGATTGGGTGGCGGTAGCCTATTACGACATGCAGCCGCACATCCTGGTGGACTTCACACAAGACAAGAAGGCGGTCTACGGCGCGCTGAATCAATTACGTATTCCGGGATTTGCGGAGACCAACCTGTTCGATGCCCTCTACGACACGCTGGACCGGCTCGACCGCGTGGAAGGCAAGAAGTACGTCGTCCTGGTGACGACCGGGATCGACACCTTCAGCAAACTCACGCTCGACAAGATCATGAAGAAGATCAAGGACACCAAGGACGTGACGATCTTCCCCATCAGCGTGGGATTCATCGTGCGCGAGTATTGCGACACCCACCCAGGCTCTTGTCGTAACGCGCATGGCATGGGAATTCCCGTCGGCCACATGGATTACCTGCAAGGCGACAATGAAATGCGAACCTTCGCGGCGATGACCGGAGGGCGGGCCTACTTCCCGCGTTTTGAAGGCGAGTTGCCAGAATTATTCGGAGACATCTCGAACGACATCCGCAACCAGTACACGATTTCGTATTCGCCAACCAATACGAAGCTGGACGGAACCTACCGCAAGGTGAAGGTTGAAGTGATCGCGCCCGATGGCGGACAGTTGAAGGTCAAGGACCAGAAGGGCAAGGATCACAAGCTGGACGTGGTGGCGCGCGAAGGATATACGGCGAAGCACACGGTGGAATAAGTTCAGTGGCGCTGATCAGGAAGACTCGGTGCTACGGACGTAGCTCCACGCAATCCTGATCGTGCTTCAATGTACGTGGAACAAGCGGTCGAGCAGAAAAAACAGCGCGGCGCCGACGAAGACGAGCACAGCCATTTTCATAGCCGGTTCCTTGTTCACTTCCGGAACCAGATCCGAAGCGGCGACGTAGATTGTCACACCCGCTGCCAGCGGTAGTCCCGCGCCGACATGGTGGCGGAAGATCGCCATGGTCAAGACTCCCGCCAGAGTCGATCCTCCCAAGACGACGGACGCGCCCCAAGCCGTACCCCGGCTGCGGCCGCTGGCCAGCATGACGGAACTTACGGTAAATCCCTCGGGGATTTTGTGCAGAAAGATGGCGAGGAAAATCAGCCAGCCGAGCACGTTCGAAACCAGAAATCCGGACGCGATCGCGATGCCGTCGAAAAATGTATGAATGATAAGCCCCAGCAGGACCGAGTAGCTTTTGTGTGAGTGAACGAACTCGTCGTGATGTGTCTCTTCACCGAAGTGAAAGTGCGGTGTAACCGTATGCTCGAAGAAGTGAATGATCAGGTAGCCAAGCAGAACAAGTAAGGCAGCCCCTCTTCCGCGCAGCTCGAGACTCTCGGGAATCATCTCCACCAGCGCGGTGGCGAGCATGAACCCCGCACCCAAGGCGACGAAGTAGCGAAGATAACGCCGCTCCCAATGCCGCTGCACAATGATCGCTCCGCCGAAAACGTTGGCGGCGGCTGCAGTGAGACCTAGCAGGATGCTGGTGACGATAGGGTTCATTCGCGGGCAGCGCGATGATATCAGTTCTCAGTTCTCAGACGGGATGCCAGTTAGTGCTCTTGAAGTGCAGGTTTTTTGAAAGGTCCCCTGGCGAGTTTGTCGCTGCTTGCGTTGTTTGATGGGCGGTTTGCATTTACTGAGACCTGGTCTCATAAATCGGATCGCTGGACCTAACGCGCCTCCCTCAGGGGCTGAAGCCCGCGGCTTTTATGGACCGTTACGGCGCGGCTGAAAAGCCGCGCCCTTGCAAAACAATTTGTGAGAAACGTTCTGAGAACTGGCAACTGAGAACTGAGAACTTGATACTCATCCCGAATGGCGAATGTGCATCACATCGCCGTCCTGGACGATGTAGTCCTTGCCCTCCAGGCGCAACGTTCCTTTGGCCCGGGCATTCGCTTCTGAGCCGGCTTCCAGGAGTTGGTCCCAGCGGATCGTTTCTGCGCGAATGAAGTGTTTTTCCAAGTCAGAGTGGATGGCTCCAGCCGCTTCCTGTGCGCGCGTGCGGGCGGGAATCTGCCAGGCACGGCACTCGTCTTCGCCGGCGGTGAAGAAAGAGATCAGGCCTAGCAGTTGGTATGTGGTGCGGATCAGGCGAACGAGTCCGCTTTCTTTCAGTTCATAGCTCGAGAGAAATTCAGCAGCGTCGGCGTCGCTCATCTCCGAGAGTTCGGCCTCAACCTTGCCGCAGATCGCCGTCGCGCCCGCATTCGGGCGGGCTGCGATATCGGTCAGCTTGTACTTGCCGACCGCCTCTTCGAGTTGCGTTCCCAGTTCACTCGATTCGCCGATGTTGAGCACGTAGAGAATCGGCTTCTCACTCAGGAACATGAAGCCGCGGAGGCGTTTTTTATCCTCGGGCGTCATCTCCATTTCACGAAGAGGCTTCTCCGATCCGAGATGGGCGTTGGCGCGCTTCAGCAGTTCGAATTCCTTCTCCAGATCGGGAGTCTTCATCTTCTTCAGATCTTTTTCCAGCCGTTCGAGTCTCTTCTCGATCTGACCGAGATCGCTGACCATCAAGTCAAATTCAACGTTCTTGATGTCGCGCAAGGGATCAATTTCGCCCACGTGCGGAATCGCCGGATCCTCAAAGACCCGAACGACGTGGGCCAAAGCGTCGACCTGACGAAGGTGGCCGATGTAGGCGGTCTCCTTCAGCGCGTCCTGCCCGATTGCGCCCACGTCCACGTATTCGACCGAAGTGTGAGTCAGTTTCTTCGGGTTGTAGAGCGCGGCCAGGCGATCGAGGCGGTCGTCAGGAACCTTGGCGACGCCGATATGGGCCTCGCGAGGATTGGCCTGGGCGAAGAGATGGGCCTTGGTGAGAATTTGAAACAGAGACGTCTTGCCTACCTGAGGCAGTCCAATGATTCCAGTTTTCATAAAGGGTCTTGGCGATTCACTGTAGTTTGTTGCTTCGCCGAATGAGGACAGGGTGATCGCATGCTTCGGCGAGCATCAATCAACCTTTCAGATTAAATCATTCAGGCAGGTGGGGAAAGAACTGCTGTGCGGGTGCCTGCCGGCAAACAGAAAAAGCTTAGCGTGCGGCGGCCACCGCCGCGGCTGTGGGAGTAGCAATCTTCACGGAATCAGGCTGGGTCCATACTGCTTTTCCGGTTGTCAGATCTAACCGGTTCATGGTGACCGTCACCTGCTGACGATCCACCTGAACCAGCAGGTAGTGATAGTTCACTTCCTTGCTTTGAAAGGGATCGTCGGCAGCTCGCGCGATCGGGTAAGCGTGCGCTGCCCCGCCTCCGGAGACAAAGTACGTGACGCCGCCATGCTCGTGTCGCTCGTAATTGTGGACGTGCCCGCTGAACACCACCATGCGGAAATGTGCGTGAGGCTGCCGCTCCTCCAGTATTTTTGCTAATGCCTGTTCAGGGACGCGAGCCGAGTGTCCGCCACCGAATTTCTTGTCATCGGACGAACTGGTGTAGGGCGGATGGTGGAACATGAGAAACACGAAGTCCACGTCGGAAGGGACGTGATCCAGTTTGTCTGCCAGCCACTGGCCCTGCGGACCGCCGAGTTCGTCCTGGGAACTGTCCAGCACCAGGATGAGAGTATTTGCGGCGCGAACCGAATAGTAGCGGCTGTTCTTCAGCTCGGGGAAGCGCTGGAAGTAGTTGCCCAAGGCTACCTTCGGATCTCCATGTAAATCATGATTGCCCAGCGCAGGATAGACGTTGATCTTCTTCTCGCGTAAGACGCTGGTTTCACGGTCCCACACCTTCCAGTCATTTTCGTCGTAACCGTTGTAGACGATATCCCCGGTGAAGCAGAGAAATGCAGGATTCGCTTCGGCAATCGCATTCACGAGCGCCACCCGCACCGGGGGATTCGCAGCTTCGGTGTCTTTGGGATCGTGAAAACGGGTGTCACCGTAGGCAACAAAGCGGAAGGGCGTCTTTATATCCAGATGCAAATCAACAGGGGCAGAAGTCTGGACGGTCGAATTCTTCGTGCAGTTGGTGAGAAGCACCAGAGTCGCGGTCGCCGCAAGAGCGACCACGACGAATGACAGAGGCTTACGTCTGAAGTTCATAGGAAGGTTTTTCCAGAAGGAACCATTGTCCCACGACCAGTACCTCGAACCGGCCATTCTCTGCCATGGTGAGGGCGATTCAGAATTTAACGCGAACCATGAACTGAATTTGCCGCGGCAGACCTGTACCGGTATTCGGAGAGGCCGCGTTGTCATTATTGTTGTTGAAATTGTTGGTCGTGTTGATCACACCGAAATCAGCCTTAGGAGTCAAGTTTGCGGCGTTTGCGCCGGGCGTGTAGTCGAGCGTCAGATTATCTCCATTGGGATCTGCCAGCTGAACGTGATTGAAAATATTGAAGACCTGGACAGCAAATTCCAAACTTACGCGCTCGGTGAGCTTGGTGTCCTTGGTCAATGCGAAGTCGATCTGCCAGGAGTTCAAGGCGCGAATCATACCGTTGGTCTCGTTGCCGTAGCGGAGGAAGTTGCCGTTGGCATCGACCGGCGGGGCCTGGAAGGCGGCGATGTTGATCAACGGGGTGCCGGCAGAAGCCGCGGTGCCCGGGCGCGCGTTTGGCAGAGTCAGCGGAACTCCGGGGATCACGTCTGGGCGCACGCTGGTCTGATCGTTGCCATCGGGCAGGAGATAGGTGCTGGGAAGGCCCGCAGCGCCAAACGGATTGTTTGGATTCGCCACGGTTCCACTGAGGTCCATTTGCACCGTCAGCGGATGGCCAGTGTGCCAGAGGCCGATGCTGCTCAACTGCCAGCCTCCAAGAATCTTCCCTAATGCCCCGGAGCGATTCAGAAAAGTCTTTCCTGGACCGAAGGGGAGTTCGTAGACGGCGTTCATGACGAAATTGTGCCGAACATCGAAAACGCTGGGCCCCTTGTCGCAGGCGAGGCAGTTGACGTTTTGCGGGCCGTTCGATTCACCGCCTCCGACCGAGCCGTCATTGATGGAATGGGACCAGGTGTAGCGTGACTGGAATGACAGACCCTTGCTGAAACGGCGTTCCAGGGCCAGCCCCAGGGCGTTGTAGGTGCTGGAACCTATGTCACTCTTGTAGTCAACCGAGCCGAAGGGATTTCCACCAGGATAAAACTGGTCCAATGGCCGAACGCAATCGCTCCCCGCAGCGTTCAAGGTGACCGGCGCAGAGCAGAGGTCCACCGCGCCCCGGGAAAAGAGGCGCACCCCGCGGCTTCCAAGGTATTGTGCGGAGGCCAGGAAATTGGAGGGCAGTTCATGTTCCACGGTCAAGCCCCAGGTCTCCGCATAAAGATCCCGGCGAGCTTCTCGCTGCAAGGCGCGGGGATGGGAGGCTGCCTTCTGAACGCCAGAGAGTCCCGAAAGATCCGGAGCTAGTTGTTCATAGGTTGGGACCAGTGGACCGGGGTTGCCAACCGATACCCGAAACGTGTCGCTTTCAAGTCCGGCGTTCAAATCGTCGTTCTGTGCGGCACCATGGTAGATGCCGAAGCCCGAACGAAAGACGGTCTTTCCGTGCAAAGCACCGGGCGCCCAAGCCAGCGCCACTCTGGGATCAAAATTCCTGTAGTTGGGGTTGTACAGGGCTGGATTCGTAGGGCAAGGGGGCGTGTTAATCGGACCGGGGTTCGGCGCAACGTTGAATGAGCCCGATCCCAGACAGACGCCGTGAAACTGATTCACGTCGAAGACGGTGGTGCGATTGGTCGCCTCATGCGCTACTCCGTAATATTCCCAGCGCAGTCCGGCGGTCAAGGTGAGAGTGGGAGTAGCCTTCCATTCATCCTGGAAGTACGGCATGTAGAAGTTGCGACGCAGTCCGTGGCAGCACCATGGTGCGATGTAGCTCAGCCCGGTTAGCTGACCCTGGATGAACTGCTGGTCTGTCCCGGTGCTGTCGGAAAAGTCCAGATTGTTGCTCGCGGTCTGTCCCTGATTGAGCCGGACACGGCGATATTCGATTCCTGTCTTGAATGCGTGTCGACCATGGGTCCAGATTACGTTATCAACCACGCCAAACGTCGTGCCGACCTCGATGTCCGCGCTATCGTTGTTGAGGCCAACGAACGTATTGGTGGTTACGGCGAACGGGAGCGCGCTCGATTGTGGATTGTGGTACGGTGCCCGGTTCACATAAAACTTAGTTTCGTTAAACAGGTTCGTCGAGAATGTATGTTCCAGGGCGAGTAAATAGTTCGCAGGGTGATTGATGGTCTGAAGTGTATCCGCTGGGACGCTACTGCCGTTGGGCGCGGTTACAAGGCTTATGTCGCGTTGAGCCCGGCCATAAAGCAATGTTTTTTCATTCACTTTGTGGTCAATCCGAACCAGCCAGGTATCCTCGTGAACGGTCGTCGGAGCCGGAATTGTGAACTGGTCCGCGTTCGATGACAAAGGGACGAACGCGGCGTCCGGATACGCAAAGCGGGGGCTGCACCCGCCAATAGAACCGGTGGAATTCCGCCATGGGAACGCCTGAAGAATAGCGCACATCTGGGGAGAGTTCGTCAGCGTCATCTGTTGGATTGAGGGTGAAGGCACGGTAACCTGGTTCGTCGTTGACTGTAGCTGGCGGAGGCCCTCATAGCTGATGAAGAAGAACGTCTTGTCCTTCTTGATCGGTCCGCCGAACGTCAAGCCGTACTGTCCCATGCGGAACGGGGGGATAGCAGCTTTGCCGTTAATGTCGTAGTCATTGAAGTTCCGGGCATCAAAGAAAGAGTTTCTGAAATAGCCGAAAACCGTGCCGTGCCAGTCATTCGTGCCTGACTTCGTGACTACATCGATTTGGCCTCCGGCCTGGGTGCCGTATTCGGCGTCATACAAGGCGCTGTTGACGCGGTACTCTTCGATCGCATCCTGAGAGATTTGCAAACGGGTCTGGGATTTTTGCGCTTGCTCCTGAATACCGCCCGCATCCACGCCATCGAAGGAGAAGTTATTATCGTCGCGGGCACGGCCGGCGAAACGGATGGTACGCTGATCGCCGCCTCCGTCGTCCTGGGCGAAGGGAGCGAGCAAGGTGAAACTGGCCCAGTCACGGCCGTTGTTCGGAAGTTCGGAGATTTGAGTTGCGTCAATCACCGTCGCAGCTTCGGCCGATACCCGGTCTGCTGGTGCAATGGTGGCCTTGACTTCGATTTTCTCGTTAATGGCGCCGACTGCCAGCTGTACATCCAACGTGCGAGTCTGGCCCACGCGGACAACTACGTCCTCGACGACATTGGTCTTAAAGCCGTTGGCTGTAGTCGTCACGGTGTAGTTCCCGACTGCCAGCCCCGGAAAACGGTAATAACCCTTCGAGTTCGTGTGCTGATCTTCGCTGAGGCCGGTGTCGACCGCGAGCACTTTTACTGTAGCGGCGACGATGACGCTCCCGGACGCATCGCTGACCGTGCCTTCGAGAACCGCTCGGTCCACCTGCGCCGATGCTGTGGGCGCTCCAACGAATAAGAATGGAATGGCGGCCAGAAGTGCGAGTGAGAGTGAGAGTCGGACGGCAAGGGGGGAGTTTCCGAGCGATCGAGAGTGCATAGCTTGAGCTCCTTCAGGTTAATGGAGACGCCGAATCGAGAAGAGTTCTCGTAACGATGAGGCGGCGCCGTTCGAGATTTGCATCTCTGGGCACATTCAGCTGAGGTTTGCTATGAAGAAGGATCCTAGAGCCGCACTGTGACGCAGGTGTGAACGTCAAGTTAATATTTCTTCAGATTGAGAAGCTCTATTTTTGGTCCCGAACTACACCCCGAACTACACTAGGGGAAGAAAAATCTGACCGGTCTTCGGTCAGAGGTAAGTGAATGCGATGAAGCTGCTGATTGTGGAAGACGAAGTGAGAATGGCTGATCTTCTTCGGAAAGGATTGACCGAGGAGGGCCATACGGTGATGTGCGCCTCCGATGGGGCGGAAGGGCTTGCCTTGGGCAGGGACTACGAGTTCGACGTGATCATTTTGGATGTGATGATGCCGAAACTCAGCGGATATGATCTGGCCAAGCGCTTGCGGTCCCAGCGAGTCCAGACTCCGATCTTGATGTTGACCGCGAAGGATTCCGTGCCTGACATCATCCACGGCCTGGATCTGGGGGCCGATGACTATATGACGAAGCCGTTTTCCTTTGCCGAACTCGTGGCGCGGCTTCGCGCGGTAAAACGCCGGGCCGTGGCGGCGCACGATCCGCACTTGCGGGTATCTGACCTGGTCCTGAATCCTGCCAGCAGGGAAGTGTTTCGCGGGGAAGAACACGTCTCGTTAACGCGCACCGAATACAGTCTTCTGGAGCGGCTGATGTATCGTTCGGGAAAGGTCGTGTCGCGGCGTTCGCTCATTGAGGCTGTCTGGGGCTTCGAACGGGAAATTGAGGGGAACACGCTGGACGCATTCATGCATCTGCTGCGCAACAAGGTGGATCTGCCGGGCCGGCCTAAATTGATCCACACCGTGCGCGGCGTTGGTTACATGATTCGCTCGGATGAGAAGGCATGAGAAAACTTTCCATTGGAGTGCGGCTCACGCTTTGGTACGTAGCCATCTTCGCCGTGGGAGAGCTGCTCTTCGGCGCAAGCATGTTCCTCATCCTGCGTCACAATCTTTACGACCTGGTCGATGATGGCTTGGAGAGCCAAATCGAAGACTTACGAAACTTCCTCGGAGCACAGCAAAAAGATGCCAGCACCGCAAAGCTTCGGGACGAGATGGCTGCAATCTACGAACATGAACACGCCGGCGATTTTCTTGCAATCAGTGACCAGAACGGCGAGCCAATCTACCGTTCCAGATTCCTGCAAGCGCAGGAGTCGATGCCCTTGCAGCCCGATCAGGCGAGGCGCCCTCTAATCAGAACCCGGCGCATTCAGGGACAACACTTCCGGTTCGCCTTCGAGAGGCTCAATGTCGATGGACGCGTTTACAGCCTCGAAATGGGTGCTCCGGCCGAAGATGCCTTCGAGACTCTTCAGCTGTTTCGTTCGTACCTGCTGATCTTCGCTCCACTGTTGCTCCTGGTGTCCGCCGGGGTAGGTTATTGGATGAGCCGCAAAGCCCTGGCTCCCGTGGATGCGCTGGTGCGAACGGCGCGGGATATCAGCGGAACTAATCTCAATCGCCGGTTGCAAACTCTCAAGACCGGAGACGAATTGCAGCGGCTCACGGACACGTTGAACGAAATGCTCGATCGTATCGAATCGGCGTTTCAGAAAATTACCCAGTTCACCGCCGACGCCTCCCATGAGCTGCGCACGCCTGTGTCTCTTATTCGCACGGAAGCGGAACTGGCGCTGAGACGGTCGCGTACGGAAGCTGAGTATGAAGAATCGCTGCGCCAGATTCTGCACGAGGCCGAACGTACCACGCTGCTGATCGAGCAATTGCTGGAGTTGGCCCGCGCCGATTCCGGACGCGGATCCTTGATCATGCAGCCGGTGGATCTGCCGGCAGTGGTGCGCAGCGTTATCAACGGTTGGCAGCAGGTTGCCGCGGTGCGCAATCTCCAGTTTTCAACCGAAATTTGCAAACTGGATGCTTCCGTCATGGGTGACGCGACTCTTCTCCGCCGGCTGGCAGACATCCTTCTCGACAACGCCTTTAAGTACACACCCTCACCGGGTTCGGTGCGTCTTGCGCTCGAAGTGCGAGCAGAAACGGCTGTCATCACGGTGCAAGATTCCGGAGCGGGCATCGCCCAGGAGGATCAGGAGAAGATCTTCGAACGCTTCTACCGCGTCGACACCGCGCGCAGCCGGGCGCAAGGAGGAGTTGGACTTGGCCTGGCTATTGCGGAGTGGATCGTATTGCAACATCGGGGCGCAGTCTCCGTCGAAAGCCGGCCGGGCGAGGGCGCCACTTTTCGCGCAGAACTTCCGTTGATTGCCGTCGATGTGCCGAGTCCGTTGCTGATGAAGTAGGACTCCAAACGGAAATTCCTCGGCGCATCAGGCTTGGGCTCACCAGCCCAAGGACTTGGTGTAACAGCCAGTTCCGGTCCGGGCGACTCACGCAAAACGGGACATTGGTCGCGAAGCGATTTGGCCGATTTCAGGAGCGGACTTCAGCAATCAAGCAGAACGCGCGTTCTGCTGGTTTTTGACGCTTACGGCGAAACCGAAATGCTTGCCTTTCCATTGATTCCCGTTGCGTCAAAGATGGCTCCGGAGATTGTTTGATTACCCGGGGTTGACAACGTGAATCCGTTGGTCCAGGTGTGGGAACCGGCGTCAGCCGGGGTGAAATAGTAGTCGGGGGGAAGGACCGCAGCGGGATCGGAACTGGTGAAGTGGATGTGGCTGTTGATGACCGTGTCTGGTTTCCCCTCGTATAGTACGTTCACCGTCACGGTGAAGGGAATGCCCGCCGTGGTCGCCGACGGAGCTACGAAGTCCAGAGTCGCATGCGTATTGCCACAACCAGACGTAATTGTGGCAACGAGAGCAGCAGCAAAAGCGTAAATCCGCATGATACCGAGAACCTGAGGTGAACTGAGACCCGAACGTGTTAGACCGACGGTGGACATTCTCTTCCGCCCATCTCTCTATTTATCAATCTACAGCCGTTTGCTTCTGATCCCCGGCGTCACTCTGAGGCATGGCGAGCTTTGCCCAAACGAACGTCAATTCCGAACATCGGTCCGTAAACGTTGATGCCATAGTCCGAAAATGCCGGCTCCGACAAGTACAAATTCGAAATATGCATCCAATTCAATCCTGCGGAGACCGAATATCGTGGATTGAAGTTGTACCGTACACCGCTACCCAGGTTCACAGTGAATGTGAAGTTTTGACCTTGCGCGAATGAAACGCCGAGGGGTCCTTTAGCATCGATTTGCCCAAGTCCTAACCGTCCGTCGAAGTAAGGCGCGATCTTTCCGCGACGGGGAACAAAATTTCTGCGAATGCCCATATCGTAAGAGAAATAGCGGGTTTCTGGTCCCCTGGGAATTAAAGTAATCGAGCCGCTGACGGTCATATCCCAGTTGCCGCGGAAGATCCATCGGCCGCCTACGTCATTGATGTGCCAACGCAGCGAAGCGACTAGAGGCACCAGTGTATAGTCCAGCGGTGCCCTGTTGTAGGCATCTCCGAGGAAGACATCGAAGACAAAAGGAATGTTGATCGGAAGCCATCCACCATCGAAGGTGAACTCCAACCTGTTGCGATAGTAAACGCCATCGAGATTGGGCTGGTTTTGGGGGCGAACGACCGCAACTGAAGAAGATTTCGAGTCTCCCCTAACGTCGTTGTCGACGTCTACGATTCCGTACTGATCGCAAATGTAACCGGCGATTAGTTGAGAACCAGACCGTCTGCCACCGGAGCCTGGGAGCGGGCAAGACGCGGCACAATCGATTGTGTACCTTGGGCTGAGATTCTTGGCTAGTGCGCGTTGGGCACCGGGGGGTTCCACGGCACTCTCCGAATAGGCCTGAATTCGCGAAGGATCGACAGCAGTTTCTCTTAGACGAGGGCCCAGATCATCTTGCGTACTTTGTTTCAGTTCAGGTGTGGCAACCCAAGACGAGCATCCAGACCCAGACTGAGCGAGAGACGGCAGGCCCAGTAGCACCACGACAAGTAGGGATTTCCAGAACTGGACGGTGTCACGCGTAGACATTCGCATCCCAAAGAAGTTGAACTTTACATCAACGGCTGAGTGAAATGGAAGCGCGTCTTAGATCAGGAAAGCCCATTGGTGCGCCGAAATTCCGTTTTGACTCGCTGCGAATTAGTTTACTGTTTGTGAGGAGTGGGCCAGAAGCTGAATTGAAAGGAAATAGCGACATTGGACTGGGGGCTTGTGGCAAGCAGAGGGATCAGCCAGCGCTCGTATTGGACATTCCCCGTAAAACGAAAGCCCGGTCCGGCGAAGATGTCTGCATTGACCGCGACATCATTTTGGCTCCCGCCTTGAGGAACATAACCGGGATCGAGTATGCGGTGCCGAAGTTCTACGCCGATTTTTCTGCGTGGAGAGAGCCAATAATTCGCGCGGATTTGTTCCCCTTGTGCAGACCGTCCAATCCAGGTTCCGATCAGCCGTCCGTCATTGTTGTAGCCGCTGTTGTATTGACCGTTGTAGTAGATGCAAATCCCGCAGAACGCGATGGGGTTTGTATATCCTCCCTCCACCCGGAGATCCAGGTTCGAGATTCCAGGAACCTTGGCCAAGTAGAGCCCAGCCTGTGACGCATTTCTTCGCATGTACGGTAAGGGCGAGGGTTCGTCTTCACTGAGAGTCTCCCCGTAGAACGTGAGCCAGTCGCGGAATCCGGGGACGCGATACGAGAAATCGGCAGTGGTGCGGCCGTCTCCCAAGACATCCCCGTGATAATGCTTGCCAAAAGTGCTATCCAGGAAAGTCGTGATATTCAGAGGATTTCCGGGTCCACCGTAAACCGTGGTTTTCGACATACCGAACTCGAAGTTCGGCGTCAGCTTGAAACTGATCTTTCCGCCACTGAGGTACGGCTGCGGGTGCAGGTTCTTTCCATACTGTCCCAGGAAGGCGATAGAAGTTGTGCCCGTGTTAAAGGTTGTCTGAAACTCGAGTCCCGTCATGTGGCCGATAAATCCTTCGAATCGTATATCGCCGAGATACCGAAACACCCAGGGCAATCGGAAGGGGCTAACCCGGTCCACAGTGAATATGTTGTTCAGCGGGGCAGCGTTGTTTGTATAAATCATGGTGCCACCCTCACTCGGTCCCCACCACAAGCTGTTTCTCCCAAACGAGAACTGCCAGTTGCCAAGGTTGAGTCCGAGATAGGTGTCGAGTAGGCGAAATCGGCTGATGGATGCAACGGGAAGTGCAGGACCGGTGGGCCAGCCATCCGTTCGATTGAAAAAATCCAGCATCGGTTGCGTGGGGGCGGAAGCAGAAGGTGCGTACTGATATTCACCGCGAACATAAACCACAAGAGGTCCGGCGGTCGCATAGCCGGAGGCGCCGTCTACGGCATTGAAACCCTCCTGGTACGGGCGCCCGTAGTCATTCAGCAGAGTCTGTCCGAAATGGTAGTTATCGGTCAAAGGGGTGCCAGAGATTCCCAGGAAACGAGAGTACGCGGATTCGAATTGGACATTGAGGTTACGCTCACCATTCATCAAGTCGGATTCGTATCCGAATTCCTTCGAGAGCGAGTCGTAAAGCTGCTGGACTTGGGTGGGCGCCTCAGCGACGCGTTCGGAGGCTTCCTTCAACAGGCGAGTACATTCCAGGCGGGTCCAGGGGCGGATGCTCAGCGATTCGGACTGAATGTATCCGAGAGCAGCCAGCCGTTCCAGGGCTGGGTAGACCCAACTGTCTAGCGGAACGTAGCTGGAACCCATAAACCGGGTTCCACCGAGCGCATGGGCTTCGTCGGTTTCCTCGACTTTGTGGAACGTGCCGTATCGCGCCATGTCGGCGTCGCCGTAATGAGAATGTGCCCGGTATACCTGCCGCCCCATATACCAACCGAGGGCTGCCCCTATGACAACATCCGACGCGAAGTGTTTGTGACCTGCCCAACGAGCGGCACTCACTCCGCCGGCTGCACCGTACGCGAATAACTGGGTCAGAGGACCGGGATATTCGTGAGCGATTACGCTTGCGATCGCCCAACTCACCGAAGAATGTTCGGAAGGAAAGGAGTCTCCTCCGACGAAGAACCGACCAGTGCCACTACCGGTGAAGGGCCGTTCTCGCCCAGCTGCATATTTGAAAACCTCGGTATCGGCGAGAACGCCAATGGCCGCTTCCCCGGCAAGAATGCCGGTCTCGCGCTTTTGATCGTCTTTCTGCATGTGTCCCAGCAGGAATAATCCCGCGCCGGCGGCGCTCAGGGCTGCTACTCCCACGTTCGAAGCGGTGGCCGCATGAGAGACCGTGTTTTGGCTTGTCGGAGCGTGACTCTCGGTGTTGTTGTCGGCTTTAATGAGCAATCCTCCGAGGACTAGAGCGGGAGGCGTCCATTCCCATTGCTTCTTCGACATGTGCAGGGGAGCGGTCCAGAAATCCTTCTGATCCCGGAAGAGATTCTTGGGCAGGGATTTGAGATCCACCACGGTCTGCGAGGACAACTGACTTCCTGAATCCTGGCCAGGGTTCTGTGGCGCTTCTTGTGTATTAGGATCCTGGGGCGCGGCCTGGGACACCGCGATTCCGGTCCACAGCACCGCAACGAGCGCGAGGAGCAAAAATAAATTTCTCGGGCGCGTGTGGCGGGACGAAGGTACTCCCGCGCAATTGCCAGCGCCATATGCCCTTGCTTTTACTATTTGTACCAAGAAGCTAGCCCAAGCGACAGAAGGTTCATAGTGAATGGAAGATTCATTTTGATAGAAGGATGCCTGATCGTCCAACCTAGCACAAAATTCGTGTGCCCCGAAATGAATGATTTTGTACACGGCCTTAGTCCCGGGGTTTTGCTCCGATAGCAACGCGGGAATTCAATTTATCGTAGAATCTAGAAGCATCAAATGAGCAGGGTGTCATAGTCCAACAGTGCCTATTCAAACCGAAACGATCAAGCAAGCTCGGGCTCTGGTCGATGAAGATGCCGGAGCTGGGGAGTCGTCCAAGTCGGAAGTCTCGCTTCTCGATATTACGGTTCTGGTGGTTCAGCACAAACGGTTCATGCTCCGGTTTGTGGTCCTCAGCGCTCTATTGGCCACGTTAGTCGTTTTTCTGCTGCCCGTCCGATACGAGGGGAAAGTTGTTTTACTGCCTCCTCGTAGCCAGAACTCGTCTGTAGCGGCGTCCTTGTTAGGACAGATGGGTGGTTCATCAGGCGCCCTCGAGTCACTCGGCGCTCTCGCCGGCGGCTTGGCCATGCGACCTCAGTCCGATATGTATGTTTCTCTTTTAAAGAGCCGGACGGTGGAAGACGCGGTGATCAGGCGTTTTGACTTGATGGCGGAATACCAGCTGAAGCGAATGTCTGATACGCGAAAGGAACTGGAACGCCGCACGAGCATTATTGCGGGAACCAAGGACGGCTTGATCACGATTACGTTACAGGATGGGGACCCTCAGCGCGCCGCTGAACTAGCAAATGGCTATGTGGAGGAGTTCCGAAAGTTAACCGCTACTCTGGCCATTAGCGAGGCGGCGCGACGTCGGCTCTTCTTTGAACAGCAACTGCAGCCTGCAAAAGAGAATCTGGCCGCCGCCGAAGAAGCGATGAAAAAGACCCAGGAATCGACTGGGGTGCTCCAGATCGACAGTCAGGCGAAGGCCCTGATTGAGTCAGTTGCTCTGTTACGCGCACAGGTGGTGGCCAAAGAAGTGCAGATTCAGGCCATGCGATCGTTTGCCGCCGAGGACAACCCAGATCTCATTCTAGCGAAGCAGGCTCTGGCTGCTCTCCGGAAGCAACTCGAACAACTGGCAGGATCGCGGGACGATACCGGTTCGGACCTCGTGCTCTCCAAAGGCAAGGCAACCCACGCAGGGCTCGAATACCTTCGCCGTTATCGCGACCTAAAGTACCACGAAGCAGTGTACGAACTCCTGGTCAAAGGGCTAGAAATAGCCAAACTCGATGAGGCCAAGGAGGGAGAGATCGTGCAAGTTGTTGATCAAGCTGTCCCCCCCGACCAAAGAGCATCGCCGCACCGGAAACTTATCGTGTTGATTGCGACACTCGTGGCTTTCCTGGCTGCCGTGTTTTGGGTGGTGTTGCGCCGAGGTGTGGAACGTACCTTCGAAATTCCAGAGAACCAGCGTCGGCTGCAGGCTATTAAGCTTTATTGGAGACGCGATACTACGAGGACGTAGTTACGCGCGTTTGACTTTCTCGCGTCCGGGCCTTTCTGCATGCCATTCAGCGGTGCGACGGATACATTCTTCCAGGCCAATCGTTCGTCGCAGGCCAAGCAATTCGCGGGCGCGGTCAACTGAGGGCACATACCGCGTGGGGACGGCACCAGGTGTGGCCGGCGTCGCAATGCGAATTTGGGTTTGCGGGCTCAGGGTTCTGGCGACAGACTCAGCCAATTCTAGAATACTCACATCGTGCTCGGACCCTACATTGATCGCTAAGAGTTCTGGAGCTCGAAACAGGATAGTCCACAGCCATACTGCTAAGTCTGCGGCGTATAAGTAAGACCGCCTTGGCGTTCCGTCACCTGCGATTTCGATGGAATTGCCTGCAAGCACGTTCCCAATAAAATTGCCGATCGCAAAGTGTTGATCAAGGGGCAAATGGGGCCCGCAAAAGGCCCAACAGCGCGCAATTTTGCATTCGACGCTGGACCTCTTCCGGAACAGGGCGCAGAGCAGTTCTGCGGTTCGCTTGCCTTCAGCGTAAACGCTGGCTGCGTCCAGTGGATCCGGGGCGCCACGGTAGGTTTCCGGAACGTGCGTAATATCGGCAGGTTGTTTTCCGTAAACCGCTCCCGAACTGGTGAGAAGAAACTTTCTTGTCCTGTGGGTCGCGGCAAACTCGAGGGTGTGCTCCGTTCCCGCTACGATCGTGGAAAACATCTCCAAAGGGCTGTCAGAAGCCTGTTTTGCACTAGCCTCGGTTGCCGCGTGGATGATGTAGCGGTATTCTCCGGCGGGAAACTCAAAGCTACGGACGTCGCCGTGCTGGAGAGTAATTGCGCTGTCGGACGCCAAATGAGGGCACTTTTCTGCGAATGCTCCCGGGTTGCGGGTAAGAATGGTGGCGTGAGCGTTCAGCGCGAGTAGGCGGTTGATGAAGCAAAAAGTCTCCACCAGCCAGCAACCGAAAAAACCGGTACCCCCGGTGATAAAAAGATTTTGGCCGCGCAACTCATCCCAGAGCCCGTTAGTATTGCGGGCGAACTCCTCCAGGTCGGCAGATAATCTGTTCATAGGGAGTGCCGGCATGCCCTTGATTCTGCGATGCTCGGAACTACTGGATCAATGACGAGCCGATCCATTTTCCACATCAAGTCCGCGCTTATAGATGGTTTTCTTAAGCGATGGAATTTGGGAATAGGGGCTTTCAATGTCGTCAATCTTAATGGGGGCGTCTTTCTGCACTTTTCTGAGCAGCATTTCCCCTCGCATCAGTTCGCGGCAGGAGAGCTGACCCTTCTGCAGGGGGACTGCAAGATAGACGTCGTCATCAACCAAACGGTGGCCTTCCGGCAGATCCGCCTTCGCGTAAACACCGCGCACCAATGCATCGAGATAATCAATCTCTCTCTTCGGGGGGATCCGCTTTTGGGTTCCCGGAGCGCCACACATTTCTTTTGCCTTGTGGAATGCCCTAAACCATTCGTCGATTTGATGCGGCAGGCTGCAATAAGGCGACACCTTCACTCCGTCTGTCTCGATATCGATGTGCCGTTCGAACATCCTGGCACCCTTGGCATACGCTATGAACATCGAGTTCGTCCAGTTCATATATTCATGGGTGGAGAATCCGATCGTGTTTTGAGGATAGCGGTTGCGCAGAAAATCGATCTGGTTCAATTCGAGTTCGGAATCCTCGGTGGGATAAAGCGAAACGCAGTGGTTAATGCCTAAGGGGATATTTCGATTGGCAAAGAACGTGACGATATCATCCACATCTTTAAGTGACGAACCTCCAGTGGAGACAATCACCGGCTTCTTGGTCTTGGCAATTTTCTCGATCAGTACCCAGTCATTCAAATCGGAACTGGCAAGCTTGATGATCGGAATGCCCAACGCGACGCAGAGATCAACTGAGCGCTCGTCGAAGGGAGTAGCCGTGGCAATGAATCCCGCCTGTCGGATTGCCGTGACGAGAGTTACGAAGTCTTCATCGCTGAGGCGGGTATCGAGCGTCTTCTTGACGTAGCGGAGGTCTTTGCGATCAACAAAATCTTTGTGGATAAATGTATCGACATCACGAAACTGCAGCTTGATGGTTGCCCGAATGTTGTTGAAGCGCACTACTTGGGCAAACTCTGCGACGATCTTCAAGCCACGTTCGAGATTCCCCAGATGATTGTTTGCTAGCTCGAGGACGAATAAGTCTTCAAAAATATCTTTGTCAATCAAGGACCGGCTCCCTGGTAATCAAAGCAAGGAATTGAGAGAAGTTGTCGAGCACGAAATAACAAGAATGGGTGTTCCTGAGCTGGCCGTAGCCATGATTCATGAATATGAAATCCATTCCGGTAGCTGCAGCGGCTTCGGCGTCCTCCATTGTATCGCCCACCATCAGACAATCTGCGGACCGAAGGTGGTTTTCGGTTAGGAATCCGAGGAGTATCTCTTCCTTCGAAACCCACGGAGGAATCCGCGAATCGCGAGTATAAATGCGCTCAAACATGGGTAGCAATCCCTCGTGTTCAAGAATTCGGACGGAGATATGGCGCGGTTTGTTGGATACGATGAAGAGACGATGATGTTGCGCGTGCAGCGCTGCCAAGGTTTCTGACGCGCCATCGAAGCATGAGTTCTTCTGCCACCCCTCGGAGTCGTAACTGGCGCGGAAGCTACGCTCGAGCCGATCCAGCAGAAATGGATCGTCTGTGGCTGCTGCCTTGGAAAGGATTGTTTTGATTGGGGGACCGAGAAGCAGGCGTAGATCGACCTTGGGTTCTGGCAGTCCAACACTTCGGCAGGCTTCATGAACGGCGAACACGATTCCGGGGAGGGAGTCCAGAATTGTCCCATCCAAGTCGAACAGCAAACATTTGGGTAGACGAAATTTCATCACAAATTCAGAGTTTTACCCGCGCTATTGTGGAAAGACCCCGCAATCAACGTTCGGGCATTGACCGGTGATAGCTGACGCCGCCGGCGAAGCGAGATACAAGCACAGTTGCGCCACGTCGTCCGCGCCGGGCAAACGTCCCAGGGCCGAATTGGCCTTAGTGAACGCCTCTAGGAATTCTTCTACAGTCTTGCCGTGAGCGGGTGCATATTCCTGCTGTAAAGCATTTATCAGGCCATCGGTTACGACAAGTACTGGGCAAACGGCATTCACGCGGATGCCGCGAGGTCCTAATTCTTTGGCCAAGGCTTGCGTCACACCATTCACGCCGAATTTCGCGGCGCAGTAAACGCTGTTATTTGGCGTTCCGCGTTTGCCTGCCATGCTTGAGATATTGATGATCACGCCGCCTTTTTGCATAACGGATGCAGCCGCCTGACAGCCAAATACGACGCTTTTCAGGTTGACGTCTTGCATCATAGCCCAGAAGGACTCGTCAATTTTATCGAGAGGGCGCCACGCCGAGAAGCCGGCATTGTTGATCATGACATCCATTCGCCCTGTCCACTGTTTCGCAGTCTGGACGAGAATATGTAACTCACTGGGTTTAGAGACATCCGTCTTCACAAACTTCGCGCGGTTCCCGAGTTTCTGCGCAAAGCCGTTGTCGTTTCTTGCTCCTATTACGACATGGTCGCCAGCGCTGTAGAAGGCGGTTGCAATCGCCGCCCCGATACCTGAGCTTCCGCCAGTCACGATGGTTGCGCGTTGTGAGGACATTCTAGATACTCATGCAGGTAAAGCCACCGTCCACGGGGATCTCGGCACCCGTTACGAAGCTCGCTGCTTCTGAGCAAAGCCAGAGCACACATCCTGTCAGCTCGTACGCTTCACCGAACCTCTTCATCGGGGTGTGACCCAAGATCGCTTCCATCCGCTCTTTGGTGAGGAACTTCTCCCTCATCATTTGACTCGGGAAGAAGCCTGGGCGAAGCGCATTGACACGCACACCCGACTGCGCCCATTCACGCGCGAGGTTCTGAGAGAGATTCTTTACACCGGCTTTTGCAACGGAGTACGTGAAGGCTTTTGACAATGGAGGTCCCGACGAAGCGGAGGAGATATTGATGATGCTTCCCTTGCCCTGTTTGACCATGTGTGCGCCAAATACCTGACAGCCCAGCATGGTGCCAGTCAGTTGCACGCGCAAAATGTTGTCCCACTCTTCCAGAGAAATCTCCAGGAATGGTGTAGGGGCGTTTGCTCCTGCACCATTAACCAAAATCTCGACACCGCCCAATTCGCCAATGACGCGATCCAGTGCCTGCAACCAAGCGTCCCTGCGAGTCACATCCAGGGTTACGGCGGTTGCGTCGCCACCCGCGGCAACGATCTCATCACAGACTCTCGCCGCGGCCTGAGGGTCGGAATCCATCACGGCGACCGCCACGCCGGCCTTGGCTAAGTTGCGCGACATCTCACCGACGAGCAGACCGCCAGCACCGCTTAGGGCAGCTCTCTTGCCTTTCAGCGCGAACATATCTTCTAGGAATCCCATATCGGCATGTTAAGAGCTAGTTCTTCGCGATCGAGGAATGGATACATGTCTCCAAACGCCGCTGTAACCATCGTTCCGTCTTCCAGTACGCGCGACGTCAACCGCGGCTCAACACCCTGCGTCGGATCGAGCATCACTTCAACCAGCCCGGGTCCGGGCTCCGCCAGAAAAGCTCTAAGTGCCTGAGCACAATCCTTATTTTCGATCCGCATCGCGGGAATGCCATAAGCTCCGGCCACTCTGAGCGGATCAGGGAACGAGACGCCGCTGGCCGGACCTTCTCCGACGAGGTGTCCACCAAAAAAGCTTTTTTGAGTCGCACGGATGGAGAGGTATCCGCCGTTGTTGTACACGACGATCTTAATGGGAAGCCGGGAGTGCACGATGGTTTGTAGCTCCTGAATATTCATCTGCAAGCTGCCATCCCCCGCAATGCATATCACGCGCTGTGGCTTTCCCATTCGTGCCAGCGCAATGGCTGCTCCGACACTGGCGGGCACGTCGTAGCCCATCGAGGCACATCCGGCATTCGTGAAGATCCGTTGCCCCTCTTTCATTTTTGCTGCCTGAAAGGGTACCACGCTCGCCATACCGTCCCCGCACGCGATGACTTCACCCTCTTCGAGCAGATCAAAAAGGATCTCAGTGAAGTGGTATGGATTCAGACTCTTTGCAGTGCGCTGGGACTCCTGTACCGCAGGGTATTTCTTCACACGCTCCTGACACCAGTCAATCCATTGCCTGCGTGGCTCGCACGGACGGTTCTTCAGCGCATGGTTTATAGCTTCGATAAATACCTTCGCGTCCTGGAGAATAGCAATCTCCGGTTTGAAAGTCGGTTTCGCCATTTCGGCGGCGTCCACATCGACCTGGATCTTCAAGGCTTTTGTGGCAAACGAATTCCAGTTGTAGCTCGTCTGACGGATTGGCAAACGGCTGCCGATCACCAGGAGGACATCCGCATTCTGCAACACGATATTTCCTGCGCGATCACCCACAACCGCGGGGCGTCCCACATGCAAAGGATGTCCTGTCGGCAAGAGGTCGATCGCAGTCCAGGCTGTTGTCACCGGGATGCCCAGCCTCTCGATCAATTCCCGAAATAGAAGCTCTGCGCCCGCGATCCGCACCCCACTACCTACCATCAACACAGGGCGTTTCGCCTTCGCGATTGCATCTAGCACGATGGCAACTTGTTCAGGTGCCTTAGACGGATCATCGGGACTGGGGTCTTCGGCTGGATCGTAGTGGCGCAGATGTGAGGGTTCGATTTGCGCTGCTTGCACATCGACGGGTATATCGAGCCAGCAAGGCCCGGGCCGTCCGGTTTGTGCGAGACGCCAGGCACGCTCGAGATGATAGGCAATCGATTCTGGCTGGTTCACGAAGGCCGAATATTTTGTGATTCCTTTCACCATGCGTATGATGTCGATCTCCTGGTCTCCTAATTGGCGCAGGTCGGTCAAACCGTACGTCGCCATGCAGGTTTCGCGTTTGACCTGCCCAGAAAGAATCAGCATGGGGATGGAGTCAGTCCATGCGCCGAAAACTCCGTTCAGGGCGTTGATTCCGCCGGGTCCTGTCGTTACATTCAGGACGCCCGGTGCGCCGCTAATGCGAGCGTAGCTTTCAGCGGCCATTGCCGCTGCCTGCTCGTGATGAGTACAGGTGTACGACAGCCCACTTCTACCGATCGAGTCGTTCAGGTGCATAGCACCGCCACCCGTAATTAAAAATATCTGGCGGGCGCCCCATTCGCGCAGCTGGCTGAAGATGTAATCGGAGAGCTTCATGGATGTGCAGTCGAATTAGCGCTACGAACGCACCGGGGCTGTTCTGGAGGTGGCCGCGAACTCAAGCACGGTTTCAGCGACGAAGTCTAGCATTTCCTGAGTCAGTCCGGGATAGACGCCAATCCAAAACACCTGGTTCAAAACATAGTCCGTATTGGGTAAAGTCCCGATCACGCGATATTGGGAACCTTGATATGCGGGTTGGCGGGCGAGGTTTCCGCCGAACAAAAGCCGGGTGCCGATTTTCTTTGCCTCCAGAGCGCCTGTCAACTCAAGGCGGCTGATAGGAGCGTCCTGACGAATGCCGATGGGAAAGCCGAACCAGCTTGGGTCGGCACTGCTGGTTGCATGCGGAAGCACCAGGAGATCCTCAAGAGGTTGGAGTTTCTGCCGCAGGTAGGCAAAATTCTCCTTACGTCGTGCGATGAAGGCAGGTAACTTCGTCAGTTGGGAAGCGCCCAGGGCAGCTTGCATGTCCGTGGCTTTCAGGTTGTAGCCGATATGGGAATAGGTGTACTTGTGATCGTATCCGCAGGGCAGAGATCCCAATTGCCACTCAAACCGCTTGCCGCAGGTGTTATCTTTGCCGGGCTCGCACCAGCAATCGCGACCCCAATCGCGAAAGGACTCTATCAGCGTCTGCAGGTTTGGTGTGTCGGTAAGGACGGCCCCGCCTTCTCCAGTGGTTATATGGTGGGCGGGATAAAAACTTACGGTCGCGATGTCGCCGAAAGTGCCGACGTTGCGTCCCTTATAGGTTGAGCCGAGTGCATCGCAACAGTCCTCGATGAGCCAGAGATTGTACTTGCGGGTAAAGGCGCAGACTGCATCAAGATCAAAAGTGTTTCCCAGCGTATGGGCGAGAAATACAGCCTTGGTTCTTTCACTTCTCGCAGCCTCGAGTTGACTCACGTCAATTTCGTAGGTTGGAATCGTCACATCGACGAAAATCGGGACTAGCCGATTCTGGAAAATCGGATTCACGGTTGTTGGAAAGCCGGCCGCGACGGTAATGACTTCGTCGCCCGGAACCAGCCTGCGATCGCCGAGTTTCGGCGAAGTGAGAGCGCTTAACGCCACTAGATTCGCTGAAGATCCCGAGTTTACCAGCGACGCTGATCGTACGCCGACGAAACGAGCCAGATTTCGTTCAAAGAGGTCGGCGAATCGTCCCGTCGTAAACCATGCGTCAAGAGCCGAATCAATCACCGCACTGATGTCGGCGCTGTCAATCACCTTTCCGGACACGGGAACGGGCGTGACTCCGGGGATAAACTTTCCGGAGTGGGAGGTTTCCGAGAAATACTGTGCGGCCAGATCGAGAATCTGACGGCGAAGCTGAGAAGCCTTATCGGACATAGTCCTGAGCGTATTCGAAATGATATCACTCAGGGCGTGGATTGCTGCGGCGCGAGGCTTATGATAGGCATGATTTCCAGCAGCGGAAAATAGTTGCTAATAGCCTTGAACAGGAGCGGAGAAATCTCATGAAAGCTGTGATTCTTGCGGGCGGCTACGGCACGCGTCTTAGCGAGGAGACCGCAGTGCGGCCAAAGCCAATGGTCGATATTGGCGGCAGACCGATCCTGTGGCACATTCTGAAATTGTATTCGTATCACGGCATTAACGATTTCATTATCTGTTGCGGATACAAGGGATACATGATCAAGGAGTACTTTGCCAATTATTTCCTGCATATGTCAGATGTGACGTTCGACATGAAAGCGAATCGGATGGAGGTCCACCAGAGCGTCGCCGAACCGTGGAGGGTGACGTTGGTGGACACCGGCGATCAGACGGGCACAGGAGGACGATTGAGAAAGATCGCGCGTTATGTGCAGGGTGATGAGGCCTTCTGTATGACGTACGGGGATGGGTTGAGCGATGTGGATGTCGCCGCGAGCGTCGCATTTCATCGACAGCACGGTGGTTCCGTAACAATCACGGCCGTGCAGCCTCCTGCGCGATTTGGTGCCTTGGGCATGAACGGAACGACGATCACTACTTTTCAGGAGAAGCCCGAAGGCGAGGGGGGATGGATCAATGGCGGCTTCTTCGTTCTGTCACCTAAGGTGTTAGATGAAATTCACAACGATGCCTCGATGTTCGAGCGAGAACCGATGGATAGCCTGACCGCACAAGGACGAGTGCAGGCATTTCGCCACCGCGGATTTTGGCAGGCCATGGATACCCTGCGGGATAAGCAGCGGTTAGAGGAATTGTGGGCAGGAGGAAAGGCGCCTTGGAAAGTATGGTGACGAATTGGAACGGGCGTCGAGTTTTTTTAACCGGCCATACTGGTTTTAAGGGTGGATGGCTTGCGTTGTGGCTGAGTCGGCTGGGTGCGAAGGTTCAAGGGTATGCACTCGACCCGTCCACTGAGCCAAACCTGTTTACGTTGGCGTCTGTACGAGACTTTGTTGGCGATGTGCGTGGTGATATCCGCGACCTTGCCAAGTTGGAAGCATCGATCGCGGATTTTGCCCCGGAACTAGTGTTTCATCTGGCGGCGCAGCCGATTGTTCGCCGATCGTATTCCGATCCGGTTGGTACGTACTCAACCAACGTGATGGGCACAGTGCATGTTCTTGAAGCGGTCCGCAAAACTCCGAGTGTGCGCGCCCTGGTTTGCATCACGACTGACAAGGTCTATCACAACCAAGAGTGGGTATGGCCGTATCGCGAGACGGACCCGCTCGGCGGACATGACCCGTACGCCTCCAGCAAAGCCTGCGCCGAAATCGTCAGTGCCGCCTACCGCAGTTCATTCTTTTCGGGCGAGCAATCGCATCAACATCAGGTGGCGTTGGCGACGGCGCGCGCCGGGAATGTGATCGGCGGCGGAGACTGGTCGGAAGACAGGTTGATTCCGGATCTAGTCCGCGGATTCTGTTCCCTGGAGCCGGTTCTGATCCGAAGACCGAACGCTATACGGCCGTGGCAACACGTGCTGGAGCCACTGCACGGTTATTTAATTCTGGCTGATCGGTTGCTGGCGCAAAAAGAATGCTATGAAGCGGCCTACAATTTCGGACCCGGGGACCAAGACAGTTGGTCGGTCGAGCGCATCGCTACCAAGCTTACTGAGATGTGGGGTAATGGCGCGTCCTGGGTAGCTGGTGCTAATGCTGGACTGCACGAGTCTCATTATTTGAAACTTGACGCCAGCAAGGCTTGTTCTGAACTGGGATGGGAACCAAGGCTCAACATCGAAAGTGCGCTGGAATGGACGCTTGACTGGTACCGTGCCTGGTACGGACACAAGAACATTGCGGAGTTTACCGCGAAGCAGATCGCGGAATACGAGAGGCTGTGCGACTGCTGAAGGCTATTTAGGAACGCAATAGCAAACGCACTCAAACCCGTCTGAAGCGTATGTTCTCATGCTGAATAGCGAGTTGGGCAGGAATTCGTTCAGCCGCAGAGGAATGCTCCACAAGTGATCTGGCAAGTGGTAGAGACATACGGCCATTTTCGGGCGGTGATGCGCGATGGTTTCGCGGGCCCCTTCCAAGGCTTCGGCTTCACTGCCCTCGATGTCGAACTTCATGTAAGTGGGAGCAACCCCGTTGAGCGCTTCGTCCAGCGCGATTGCTTCGACCTCGCAGGTCCCGGTTGACGAGATGCGGGAAGCAACGCCACCCCCCACAGCGAAGCGCAGAGTCTGCCGACGCGCCCCTGTTGCGTAGGGCTGCAGTGTTATCCGGCGGTCGCCATTCACTGCATGCTGTAGTGCTCCGAAATTACCAGGATCTGGCTCGAACGCAATGATGCGATTAAAGTGGTCGCCAGTTATCTCACGAAATACCGCAATGGTATCGCCGTTGTAAGCTCCGCAGTCGATGAAGACTTCGCTTTGACTGAGGCGAAAAAGCCCCTCTGGAAAATATTGAATACTGGAATCAATGACCTGCCCGGAGAAATCACCTGATCGCAGACGCATCTGGCGGTCGAATTCGCGGCGTCCTTCATCATCAAACAATGCCCGAGCACGGGCGATGTCTTGCTGGTGCGACGCATAGTAAGCCGGGCGCTCCCATAGCATGTGCGGCGCCAAAACGTCGCCGTACTCGGCCAGCAGCGCGGAGAAGGGTACGACCGTCGACGCTCCCAGGGACTTGAGGAGGTTCAAACGGTCCATCATGGTTTCACTGCGGCTCGGGTTCCAAATCGCAACCACGAACGTTGCATCCGGGTAGCGCTCAACAGCCGCTTTTGGTGATTCAACGGGAATGCCTTCAATATGGGTGTGCCACAACGACGGATTGTTATCGCAAAACAATATTGGATGGACGGCGCGGGCAAGGCGACGGCCAAGATTTCCAGCACCGAAACAGACGATAGGGGAAGAACTCAATTGAACCTCAGGAAAGGCCAAACGCCCCGAACACTGCCGCCGCTATTCTCTCGAGTGGATCGACGAGGCATTATCGCAAAATCAACATTTTCTGCCAAGGGCGCGGATGATCGTACCCTTGTTCCAACCCAGATCTACCAACTCGCATTGAACGGCTATCGGCGAAAGGCCCGTTGATCGCAAGAGCTCGGTTACCGAACTTAGACAGTACTGATTAATGTGTTCATGGATCGGCAATCGAATGGTCTTTCCTTGACGCGCAACCCGGGTCCTCAAGTCGTCGCTGAGTTCCTGTGGAACTTCAACGTAAAGATGACCGTAATTTCCGAGGAACGAAACCGCTTTCTTCGCCAAGGCGAGCGGAAACGGAACGTGTTCCAGAACGTGCGCAAGTTGGATGTAAGAGTAGAAACCTAGTTCCGACTCATTCTTGAGTCTTGTGATTCCGTCGGCAGGTGCGATGTCGGAGATTTCAAAGACATACTTGTGGCCTGGCAGATCTGGCAGAAATATTCCGTTGGCTCCGCCATAGTCAAGCATAGAGAAATTGCTTTCGACGTTGAGTTTTCCTTTCAACCATTCCGTAAGCCCCGTTTTGCGTGTTTGAACTTCCTGAGGGGAGCCGCCAACATAGGGTGCTATCGAGGCGTACTCGGGTTCACATTGGATTCTTTCGCGATTGTACGTATCAGATCGGTAGTCCGCATAAAGATTTCCAATGGCGTCCTCCGGGAACGGTCTCTTCGTCTGGATGAATGAGCAGGATTCACAAATCTGCATTTCGACGAGTACGGATTTTGCGTAGATCTTTTGAAAGAGCTTAGAAACAACACCCAGCCTCTGGAGAGCGCGCTTTATTGGGTGCCCAGTCGGTGCAAGTCCATACTGTAGGTTCAGCACTCGTTTCAAAAAGAACGGTGCGACCTCACCAATGAATCCCAAATCTTTGGTTTCCATACTCCCACAATTCCTACACTCGCCCACAGTCTCTTCCTCTCTCCCAGAGTTGTTGGTCTTTGCGCGGCAAAACGGCTGCATCCCGTCGGCTTGTTCTAAAGCGCTGCCAATATTCTTGTGAAGCAGGCTATAATCGCGTGAGGCGTTGGTTGCTAACTTGGTAGCCCCTGTAGAATCAGGGTTTCACAACGAGATTGTCACGCTTCCGTAATGCCACTTCGCGGTCTCAAAATCTTCATCGCTCCATTTCGAGTAATTACTGATACGCTACTACATTTTCGGTCGGGCGATTTGGGGTCTCCGATCAGAAGAACATTAAATGCCTGATGGTCTACCGGAAGTGGCGCAAATCCAAGGGAAGGACTCCGGCGCCAGCAGAATTCGCTATTGGATTCGGCATGTATTAGGCCTCGATCGGGCGGTAGGCTTTTCAGTTCTAGCTCGATTGTGGTCCAGCGCAGCCGGTCTTGTCACAGTCGCCCTGATTGCGCGCTTCCTTTCTCCGGCCGAGCAGGGATACTACTATACATTTGGAAGCTTAGTTGCGCTCCAGATCATCTTCGAGTTGGGCTTCTCGTTTGTGATTTTACAGTTGGCAAGTCACGAGCGCGCTCAGTTGTCGATCTCTCCTGATTATGAGGTTCGTGGCGAGTCAAGTGCGCATGACAGGCTCGCCTCAGTCCTTCAAAAATCAGTTCGATGGTATTCGGTAGCCGCAGCACTGATGGCCGCAACATTGCTCCCGGCTGGCTTCTATTTTTTCTCCGCGCATCAGCACTCCGTACGCGACATTTCCTGGCAATTTCCGTGGAGTTCGGCCGCATTAATGGCAGCACTCAATTTTCAACTGGACCCTCTCTTGTCATTTCTGGAAGGCTGCGGGTACGTTGCCCAGGTTGCCCGAACGAGGTTGATTCAGTCGACCATAGGAAGTCTGCTGGCCTGGATTGCTCTAAGTAGTCATCACGGCCTTTTCGCGCCAGCTATGATGCTTCTGGGCACCGCATCGGGATCCCTCATATGGCTGTTTGGGAAGAGGAGGCTGCTGCTCGGCTTGCTGAGGCACTCTTCGGGAACGAATCGCATTCGCTGGAATCAGGAGGTTTGGCCGTTCCAGTGGAGAATCGCCGTCAGTTGGTTCTGCGGCTATTTCATTTTCTGGCTTTTCAACCCCGTTGTATTTGCGTATCGCGGCCCGGTGGAAGCGGGACGGATGGGAATGTCACTAAGTCTTACAAATGCCATTATGAACATCGCGGTGTCCTGGGTCAGTACAAAGTCTGCGCCGTTCGGCATGCTGATCGCCCGCAAGGAATACCAGCAACTGGATCGCACTTTTTTCCGGGCGCTCTGGCAATCTTCCGTAGTTTCGGTGGCTGGAGCTCTGACGGCGTGGCTGGGGACCATCTTCCTCAACGTACAGCATATTCGCTTTGCCCAGCGATTGTTGGACCCGAGTTCCATAGCGTTACTGATGATTTACATGATCACGAACATCCTAATTTTTGCGGAAGCATATTACTTACGGGCACACAAGCAGGAGGTCTTTTTTGTTAATTCGTTGGTCGGCGCAGTCGCTGTGACGGCCTGCTCTTTGATTTTTGGAAGGCTGTATGGAGCCAAGGGCATTGTGGTCAGCTGTTGTATCGGCAATCTCTTGAGTTTGGCATGGGCCACGCAGAAATTCCGGAAATATCGACGCCTCTGGCATTCCGCGTAGCAATAGTACCTTCTGCGTTTCATAATTTCCTCAGTTTCCTCAGCAATTGATAGAATTACCAACTTGGCGGATACGTTCTCTGTAGGCCGCTTCTAGTCTGAATGATGCGAAAATTACATCAGCTTCTGTGGTTCGTGGTGGTGTGCGCTGCCGGATGTTTCCCTCAATCTTCGCCCGACGTTTCCGGCCAAAGTGCCACGTCTCCGGCCATTTCGGTGGATTGTAGTGATCCTTTTCAGGCGTCGAGCCCGGAGTGCGCCACGCGGCAAACGCAAGGCGCAATCGGCGCACAGACACAGGGTTCATCTTCATTTGAACGCGTGCCGCAGCTGAGAGCGCCTTCTGGCGCGAACGACACTCAGACTCCGCAACCCCGTTCCGCAAATCCGTCCGAATTACAGCACGCAAACTCTTCCCCCTGGCCGCAAACCGAGTTCCAGCAGATGGCGGCGGACTCAGCGGGCAGGCCATTGCCGCTGTTCGGGCAATCGCTTTTCGATCTAGCGCCGAGCACGTTTGCACCCATGGACCAGTTGCAGGTTCCCACGGACTACATCATTGGCCCTGGAGACGGATTGCAAATCACAATTTCTGGTCAACTCGAGGCTAATCTGCACCTGAGTGTCGACCGTTCGGGCCAGGTTTACATTCCCAGAGTCGGACAGATTTCGGTCGCCGGAGTCCATTACAGTGAGTTGGAGCAGCACCTCAAGACTGAAATTTCCAGAGTCTTCCGGAACTTCAATGTGACCGTAAATGTGTCACGGCTTCGCTCGATCCAGGTGCTTGTAGTCGGGAATGCGCGCTATCCTGGCACGTACACGATAAGTTCGCTCAGCACGCTCGTAAACGCGATTTTTGCCTCGGGAGGACCAACCCCCCAAGGATCATTGCGGCACATTCAAGTGCGGCGCGACGGCGCCACGATCACGGATTTTGATTTCTACGACTTGGTGATCAAGGGCGATAAGTCTAAGGATGTTCGGCTCCAGCCCGGAGATGTTCTATATATCCCTCCCGTTGGACCGCTGGCGGCGATTTCGGGTTCCGTGAATACGCCTGCCATTTACGAGCTAAAAGGGAATTCGACGCTCAGCGATTTGATTGAAATTGCGGGTGGCCTCAGCAGCTTGGCTGATACCGGCAGGGTCACGATCGAGCGACTCGTGAATCATCAAACCCGCAAGACTCTGGAGTTTCCTTACGACGACACCTCGCGATCCACGCCCCTGCAGGATGGCGACATTGTTCGCGTGCTTTCAATCGTTCCGAGTTTTCAGGATACGGTTACGCTAAGAGGCAACATTGCCAACCCGGGCCGTTATCCGTGGAAGCCTGGGATGCGCATCCGCGACCTGATTCCGAATGCGGACGCGCTGCTGACTCGACGTTATTGGCTGGATCGTGCTGCCATCGGCAATGGACTTGCCACGGAATATCCGGTTGGGCCCCGCACCACCCTTGTGCGCTGCCTGCCCACCAACGGAACAAGCCCGTCAGGCACACAGGAGCCGGCGGCTGTCCCGCTTGCAGGCACACAACAGGCTGCCCAAGCGGCAAACGCCAGCCCGACGAATTCCTCCGGGGTGACCTACGTCCCCTGCTCTCCTGGGGAGCAAACGCCCTCGGAAGCCGCCAACCCAACTGGGCAGAGGTCGTTAGGCAATCGGGAAACGGCTGAGATGCATGAAGAAATCGCGAGAACGCAGCGCACGTCGATAAACCTGACCGCTGACCTGCGACGGTATGCTCCAGAGATCAACTGGGATTACGCAATTATTCAGCGGGTCAATCCTGTCGATCTCGGCTCCAAGCTAATCTGGATGAGTCCGCGCAAGGCCATTCTTGAGCACGACGACACCAGCAATCTCGAACTGCAGCCTGGGGATATCGTAACGATTTTCTCGCAGCGAGATATCAGCCTGCCCCAAGACGAACGCTCGCGTTACGTCGTGGTCGAAGGGGAAGTGAAGCGGCCGGGGGTTTACAAGTTGGAGGTGAACGAGACATTACAATCCGTGCTGCAGCGGGCCGGCGGACTGAGTTCCAATGCTTACGTGTACGGGTCGCAGCTAACGCGGGAATCCGCGCGTATTGAGCAGCAGAACAGCTTGGATCAGCTGGTGAATACGATGGAAGTACAGATTCGGCAGTCAGCGTTGTCGATAGCGGCGTCTGCAGGAGGCGGAGATGCTCAAGGACTGGCGCAACTGCAGGAAGGAATCGTTTCGCAGCTTCGCGCGGTCAAGGCGAGCGGCCGCGTCGCTCTTCCAGTAAAGCCTTCGGACAAGAAGATCACCGATCTCCCCAACATGGTAATGGAGGACAATGACCGGCTGATCATCCCGCATCGGCCGTCCACTGTGTCGGTGGTTGGGAATGTGTACAATCCGGGATCGTTCATCTACGATTCCCACACGAATAGTGGGGCTTACCTGGAGATGGCGGGGAAAGGGAAACCGCAGTCCGATCTAAAGCACGCTTTCGTGCTGCGGGCGAATGGGGTGGTGGTAGCGGCTAATAACGTCAATGGGCTATTCACCGGGTCGAAATTTGATCGTCTGCGCCTCTATCCGGGAGATGAAATCATTGTGCCTTACAAACTGCCGACGGCAAGCTTTGTGCGCGGATTACAGAACTGGAGCCAGATTGCCTCGCAATTAGCCATCACAGCCGTTGCCCTGAGAACGGTCGTGCCGTGATTTATGCAGATCAGAGATGGATTGGCAATCATGGAATAGGGCGTTTTGCACGACACGTGCTCGCGGGATTGGAATACGGCCCTGTGCCGTTGGCGTCTCACCCCGCGGCGGCGCTCGACAGCGTGCGCTTGATGCAGGCGCTGAGGAATCTCGGAAGCAGCGATCTGTTCTTTTCGCCAGGTTACAATGCGCCGCTGTTTTGCCAGGCACCTTTCATTTTCACGATTCACGACCTGATTCACATTCATAGCCCTGAAAGCAGCAGGCCTCAGCTTCAGCTGTATTACGCGACGGTGATGAAACGGGCGTGCCGCCGTGCCGCGCGCATCCTCACAGTCTCAGAGTTCACGAGAAAGGAGGTCATCGACTGGTCGCGAGTTCCGTCAGAGAAGGTTATGAACGTAGGGAATGGCGTGGAGCCAACTTATCGTCCTGAGGGTGATTCTTACGGGCTTCCATTCCCGTATCTGTTAACCGTGAGCAACCGCAAGCCGCACAAGAACGAGCGTCGGATTGTGCAGGCCTTTGCCAAGGCGGATTTGGATTCCCGACTACATCTCGCATTCACGGGCCAGCCTACACTAGAGCTAGCGCAGTGGATTGAAAAACAAGGAGCAACTGCCCGGGTGGAGTTCCTGGGTGCGGTTCCGGAGGAGATGTTGCCATCAGTCTACCGTGGCGCAGAAGCTCTGATCTTTCCTTCCCTTTACGAAGGCTTCGGTCTGCCAATTGTGGAGGCCATGGCCTGCGGCACGCCCGTCGTGACGTCAAACGTGACCGCAATGCCCGAGACCGCCGGGGACGCTGCGTTGTTGGTGGACCCACGATCTGTAGAGCAGATTACCAAAGCGGTGGAGAAAGTGGTCGGGGACAGACCACTGCGTCAGGAACTTAAGGAAAGAGGCATTGCGCGAGCTGCACAACTGAGATGGGAAAGCACCTCTTGCAGAGTGGGACAACTGCTCGCAGAACTGTGCTCTAGTCCGGACGCCGAACGTTCGGGGTCTTAGGAGTTGACGTCTCCCGATGGGAACTGTACACAGCACAATGTCAGAAGTAAGGGATTCAGTCCGCCTGCTGCGCACGAAGGTATTTGCTAAGGATTGGCCGTTGGATGAGGAAATCCGTGATACCGCACGCAGCGTGCCTTCGCACCGTTTCCTGGTCAATCCGTCGGGACAGTATTCCTACGTCTACCTGATGCGCTTTGTAAAGGAAATGTCAGAGAAACATTTCGATGTCCCATTTGCGCAGCTGGATGTTTTGGATTGGGGCTGTGGAAAGGGTCACGTCAGTAAGTTACTGCGTGATTTCGGTCCGAAACACGTCGAGAGCTGCGATGTCCTGTCAGGGGGCGATGATTCCACTTTTGGGCAGGAAGTACCGATCATCAGAAAATTTAGGATTCCAGTTACCCCGCTCACGCACGAATACATTCTTCCTTATGACTCAGCGAGTTTTGATGTGGTATTGAGCGTCGGTGTCTTGGAACATGTTCCCAATGAACCCGCCTCGCTCGCCGAGATTGCTCGGGTTTTGAAGCCAGGCGCGCTCTTCTTCTGCTTCTTTCTCCCCGCACGGTTTTCATGGACGCAGCAGGTTTCACGCTGGAGTGGGGACACTTACCACAATCGCTTGTATACAGAACGCCACGTCAGAGAAATGCTGAGCGCCGTCGGATTGGAGCTTATGAATTGTTGGTACCGGCAACTGTTGCCAAAGAATTCCATGCATTATCCGAAATTTCGGTTTTTTGAGAAGTTGGATCTGTTCATGACTGAAAATACACCACTACGCTATTTTGCGACGAATCTGGAGTTCGTGAGTTTTAAACTGGTGTCCTAAGTGACGTGGTCGGCGCTTGAAGTCCCATGTGCAGAGCATCCAACATGAGGAAAAGGGGACGGGCAGAAGACTCAGATCCGCCTGTGCTGAAGAGAGTCGGAACGCAGCGAAAATGCTGTTCCTAAAGCGCAGGCGGTAACAAACCAAGGAAGGAAGAAGGTAATCTGCATGCCGAAAATGTGCGCCATCGGCTGGAACAGTGCCGCGCACGCGACGACCACGCCTTTTCGCCGATTCCTCCAATATGGAATAAACAACAGCACAATCAACCATAGTGTGGCGGGCACTCCGATTTCCGCCCCAACCCCAAGAAGGCCCAGCCCAGGGAGATCTTCAACCTCTGTAATGGCGGGTAGACCATCCAGGTAATTGGGATCGTTTGTCATCAGTGGATAGTTGCCGGTGTTAACAGCGCAGACGCGAATCTGCAGTTTCCCGTCAGCTTTCCCGTCCCCAGGTTGTCGTGGAAAGGTGCTGGCTTTATCGTGTAGGGTATTCAAGGGGTGAGACTTAGACATGTCCGAATCGTTTATGCAGAAATCTGTTCGTATTCTAAGGACAGAGGGCACTAGGAAATTCGTCGCAAAAGGCGGCCGCGCGTTCTTAGAACGATGCCGCCCCCTCCGAGTCGTTTTCCATCCCTACGCGAGGCGGAGGGTCCCGCAACTTGCCCAAAAATCGTATTCGGCTGAAACCGCCGTCGGCGTCGCTATGAAGGGTTTGGGCGGATATATCCGCCCAAGCCAACTAAGATGGGAAATTTTGAGTTTGGCGAGAATCGTAGAAAAATTGCGGCCTAGAACGGTGCTCGAAATTGGAACTTCGACGGGCGGCACGCTGTTCTTGTGGGCGCGACTGGCTACGCCCGACGCCAACCTCATAAGCATCGATTTGCCCGGCGGCGAGAATGAGTGGGCTTACCCGCGCTGGAAGGAGCCTTTTTACAAAACATTCGCTTCAGCGGGGCAGAGAATCGACCTCATCAGAGGTGACTCACACGGTACGGAAGTATTTGGCGAGTTCCAGAAATCGCTTGGTGCTCACAAAATTGATTTCCTGTTTATTGATGGCGACCACTCATATGCAGGTGTGAAAAAGGATTACGAGCTTTACTCTCCTTTCGTCCGCAAGGGCGGCATACTTGCGTTTCACGACGTGGCTGTGCATCCGCCAATCACGGGTTCAGAGGTGCACCTCTTTTGGGATGAACTCAAGCGAAGCCAAATAACCAAAGAATTTATTGAGAACGAGACCCAGGGTTGGGCTGGTATCGGCGTAGTTTTTCTTTGATGCGGCGACGAGGCTGATTGGATAACGGTATCGGCGCCTTTCCTCTAAAGCTTGGTTGCTCTGAGCGGCCTAGGCAGGCAGTCCCACCTCAATCGATACGATCGTTGGCTGCAGCAGCGATCGACAACCCCAATACGGCCCAATACAGACCAAAGGAAACGTGACCTAATATTGCACTGTTGATGAAACTTGCCGGAAACAGATACGCGTGAAACGCCAAGGTGGCTATTGACAACGCTCGTTGTTTGGAGTCTCTGCGCAAAACGTGCTTCGCGACCGGAATCAACATTAACACCAGCACGACCACAAACAGAATGGAGAGCGGTACGCCGAATTCCAGCATAAGGATCCACCAGGCTCCATCTGTGATGATCGCGTTCTCCGGACCAACGGCGTTTCCCTGACTGCCTACCCCGATCCCGATCAAAGGATACGCAGCGATGGTTCTCCACGCGTCTTGGATTGTTGCGATGTGTGAAAGGGTGGATCCCTGCGTACCCTCACGCGCGTTGAGTAGTATATCCGCGATCAAGAGATCTGTTGCATTGAGGAAAAGAAGCGTCACAGCAGCGAGTATAAGCGGAACTGTGACCAGTGCAAGGATGGTCTCTCTGCGGCGGAATCTGTGGTGCAGCAGCCACACCACTACCAGCACCGGTATGGCCAAGTAAAACGAAGCCCTGGAATACGTCAGATAGTTGGCGACCAAGGAACAAAGCAGCGCTAACATGAAGCGAGCGCGGCGCTTTTCGAGCCATAGAGCAAAGAAAAGTGCAGAAGAAAAGGTCAGCAGGGAGGAGAAGATGATCGGATTTCCTGTCAGACCAGTGGGGCGCCATATGTCTTCGGTGATGAAGTAAAGCGGGTCTCCACGTAGCAGGAAGAGGTTTTCCGGAAGGATACTACCGAGGACACCCTGAACGATTCCGAATGCGCACAAGCAAAACAGGCCGATCGCCAGCGTCCGCATAAACCGTTCACGAGTTTTGGAGTCATTAACTTGAAGGAAAAAAAGGAAGGGCCATCCGCCTAAGAAATAGATTCCCAGTTCCTGCATCCGCTCACTTAGCGGATTGCTATCGATGGCGGTTTTGAACACTATGAGGCAAGTGACGGCCAATGCAGCAAGCGTCGCGAGCCCGACGGGTTTCGGCAGAGGATTGAGCAGTTGCAACAGGCCGAGCAGCGACAGGAAGAATGCAAGAGAGAACAACAGAAGAGTGCCTGTATTGAAGCTGATAATGGGGATGAAATTGGTGACGAAGCCGGCAACAAATAGCGCGATCAGATACGCAATACCTGCCCTTGACACTATCTGTCGTGAGAATCCGAATGCCTTGTAGACTGTAGCCACGATAATAGATCTATGATCTCCGGCCGTATCGGATGTCACTCGCCTGGCTTAATGATCGGGATGCTCTCCAGTAGTCTTGCATACCGGCCCACACGCTCCTGCATCGCGAGAAGTTGAAAGCCAAGAGACGACGCGTCAGTCGCAGGGTCAAGAACGACGCCATCGCTAAACTAGGAATGGACGAGTGCAGCCGCAGAACTCGCAGCCCTGAGGCAGTGAAATACCGGTCGCGCAACGTGCTCGTTCCAGAACTCGCGCCAGCTTTGTGCAGCACAATGGAATCGGGGGCTGCTGCAATACGCCACCCTTTCTTGCGCAGCCGCAAGCAAAACTCGGTTTCCTCGCAATAGAAAAAGAAACCCGGGTCGAGCAATCCAACGTCTTCCAGCGCTGCACGTCGGATCAACATGCTGGCGCCATAGAGCGCGTCGAACCACTCATCTTTATGCGGTTCGGTGGCGTTGCGGGAGTATCCAAACCAAAGATTGACGCGGGCTCCTCCCCACACCTGAACGGTATTGGGCGAGTCGGCGTAGTAGCAGATGGAGGCAACCGCGCCGATCTGCTTGTCGGTATCGGCCTTAGAGACAAGCGCGGACAGAGCATCCGGAGCTGGCTTGGTGTCGTTGTTTAACAGCCAAACATAGTCGGCCTCGGCCCCGTGAGCTAGTGCGTGGCCTATGCCAACATTATTCCCCCCGGCGAAGCCGAGGTTCTTGTCAGTTTTCAACAGCGTGATGTCGGGGAATGCTCTCGATATTAGGGAGACCGAGTCGTCGGTTGATCCGTTGTCCACAATGATGACCGTAAGATGTGGGTACGTGCATGCGTTTAGTGCCCCGAGGCACTCAATGGTGTGCGCCGACCCATTCCAATTTAATACGATGCAAGTTACCCGAGGGTTGCACTTCATATCACTCGCGTTACCCTTCCTGACCATATCGCTTCATGACGCTGACGGATGTGTTCCCCGGATATTGACCATGAGATCCTTTGCTATGCTCTTCCAACCCATGGCATAGCGCCAGTAGTTCCCAGAGATCCCCTGCCAGAGTATGCTCGGAATTCGTGCGATTCTGGTCGGCGGTAGTCTCATCCGATGTCGAAGATGTGCAATCTTTCCATTGATGAGATTCATCGCATAATCGGCATTCGGCAAGTTTTTTCGGCGATCACTCAAGGCCCGATGCAATTCATCCCAAAGTTTCATTTGGTTATGGTACGAGTCCGCACCCACTAGTACGGATTGAGCAAGTCGCGTCCTGAAGTCTAGTGGTCCTGGGCCGAGTTGTTGAGCCGAGTGCCGCCGATATTGCATAAGGGGCTCCGCAATCGGCCGAATTTCACCGCGAGCCGCGAGCAAAAGCGAGATCCAGTGGTCGTGCACGTAACCTTGCGCAATCGGCGTCATCAATGGAACAAGATCCATTCGAAACGCCATAGCCGCCCCAGTTACGACAGGATGCTTCACCAAAACGTCCAGCGCCCTGCCTCTGTTAAACGCGCGCTGCTCTCGTCGGTTGAAGTCAACCGAATCCCAAAGCCGCATGCCCAAGGGCGATGAGTGTTCGTCGATAAGATCAGCATCGCTAAAGACTGCAAGTGCGTCCGGTGAGCGCCGGAACTTGCCCTCGATCCGCATGAGTTTGTGCGGATACCAAATATCGTCCTGATCTGCAAGTACCACTAGTTCGCCAGTGCAGAGCGATATAGCTTTCTCGAAGTTCTTTGTTGAGCCGAGACTCCTCTTATTCAGTGCAGTTCGAACCGGAAACGTGACTCGTCGCGCAAAGTCTCTTATGATCTGCTCAGATCCGTCTGACGAAGCGTCGTCGCAAACCACAAGTTCGTCGGGCGGCCTGGTCTGCGCTGCAATGCTCTCAAGCTGCTCACCCAGAAACCGCTGACCATTAAAAGTGCACATCGCTACTGAAATGGCAGCGATCGCATCCCTCCACTCTGGTAAAGGCCAACGTTCTCCATTCGAAAGCTCCGTTTCAGTTCGCGAATTCGTAGTTTTGGACTTAGCTCTGTGTGGGTCTGGTCCTTGCGACTCCCCAGCTTAGTGTCGGGTATCCTGCGGCCCTATCAAGACGGTTGATCGCTCGCGTAAAGAAAAGCCATGCCACTGAGAGGTAGTAAGGAAGGACCGCCACCGGGTATGCGAAAATCCAGTATCGCGGATTGTCCCCGAACAGGGGAGTCAAGACGGTCTCCGGTCTATTTTGGTCCGTGAAATAGCCGGGAGAGCAGTTTTTGTACTCGAGTATCACGAAAGGCCAGTATCTCTGGACCGCTCCATTGATCATGATTTGAACCAAAGTCTCAGGGTGCAACCAACTTTTCGTGATTGCTACAAAATTGTGTCCGAAGACCTGCGAGAGACTAAAGCCGCCGGCGTTGTTGGCCCGGACTGCGATCAGCCTCTCGCGAATCAAGAGTCCGCGTGAAAATCGGGTAAGCGCCGTAAATGTCCAGCCTAGATGAACCAGGCCCGTTCCGATCAGTTCGGAAAAGGCCTTCGGCCCCGCCGCCAGAACGGTATCCTTATTGATCACGTTGACGGAAATCAAACCGAACATCGCGTGGACCCGCTTGGCAAGTTCCCTGGGATCGGAGATGTCGAGCACATCCTTGCGTGCGCCAGCCGGGCTCGGCAAGTGTGATTCTTCAAAAATGTAGTTCCTCAGCGAAATGAGGTCGTAATCGGCAGCTTCACAATAGTCAAGAATCTTGGCCAGTCCACCCGGAACGATCAGATCGTCATCGCTGAAAAGCCAGACATACTTTCCGCGCGCCTGCTCAAAGCACTGCAGGAAGTTCGCGTCCGGTCCGATGTTCTGCGGGTTTCGGATGTACCGAACGCACAGTCCGCGGGCAACGAATTCTTGTACAACTGCGGGTGTCTCGTCCGGGGAAGCGTTGTCAGAGATGATGAACTCAACGCGTGACTCATTCTGGAGTTGATCCGCAAGACCCGACAGAAGCTCTCGAAGACAACCCGCCCGGTTGTACGTGGGAACTGCAATCGTCAGTAGCGGCCTGGTAGGCTGGGTGGACAACAATTGATCAGACATGAATGTCGCGCGCCCCCGTCAGATCTCTCTAACCACGGGCATTTAATAGCTTATCAGACGATGATCGGTGACGGAGTCACAAGTGTGGTTTGCCGAGACGCAAGGTAGGCGACCTGCTTGCTCCTAATTTTTCATTGCCCATTGTCAACGCCGCGTTTATTCTAGTGCGTCCCCGAAAGGTTCATCCCTCATAGCACGGCTCAAAGATATGCCAGAGTGCGTTGAATTGAACGGTCTCAGACATGCGCTGACCCGGACTGTCGCCCACCCGCTGATCGACAGGCGAGCCTTCTTGAAGAGCGGTATATTCGCGGCCGGAGCCGCTTTTGGGTGCAGCCTAATGAGTTGCGATTCGGCGGGATTCTCGATCCCCTGCCTGGGCCCCGCGCCTGCACCAACACCCGTCCCAGGTATGACGTACATTCGCGCGTCGGAGATAGGCTGTGCGTTGGATTGCGACCTAAGAAATGGGCGTAACAAATTCACAGGCGGCTCTGCCACGGACGATGCGCCGCGCATCAATGCCGCCATGGCCGCCGCGACGGCAAATAATCCCATCACTCTCATCATCGACGGAAGTGCGCTCATCTCGGGGCTTTTTTTGCCGGCAGCCGGAAATTGGAGCATTGCTGGCCTCGGGTGTGGTACGGGTTTCTTCATCAAAAGGAGTGCCAACAATGATGGCATCCATAATGGCCCCGCCGATGCGGCCGTACCATTCGATCCCGGACCGCCTGCGCCAGCCAGAGGCGCAAACGTTTCGCTAAGCAACTTTACTGTTAACGGCAATCAAGGCGACGGCCATAGCGGGAATTCGACGAGTGGAGACCGCAGGGGCATAACGGGGAAAGTCTGGTACTGCGGTATCAATTTGATGAATCTGAACAACATCAACATCGAAAAGGTTGTTGTGGTGAACACCTCCGCCTACCATATACGGCTTTCGAACGTCGGTAACGTAAGGGTGTCAGGCTGTGTCATGGAGAGCCGGGGTGTACAGACAGACGGGCTCCATTTCGATGGGCCGGCCAACGACATAACAATTTCGAATTGCGACTTCACAACCGGCGACGATTCGATCGCTCTGAATTGCCCGGAAGGCTACTCCGGCGACATCTCGAACGTCACCGTTAAAGACTGTACTTTCAATAGTTTCTCATTGATGCGGCTCTACACCACGTATTTTAATTCGAACAAGTTCCACATCGATTCGGTGAGTGTAAGAAATTGTAGCGGGAAGCTGATAGAGGCCGCATTTCTGATCGGAATCTCTGGCAACAGCGATTCGAACTCAATCGACCATCTGAGCATCAGCGATTGCAATTTGACCGCGCCGACCGTACTCGGTATGGCTGAAAATTTCGGAAACATTACGCTTAAGAATGTCACCCTCAATCCATGGTCGTCTCAGGTTGCCAAGCTCGAATCGCAGTCGAGCCGTCTCTGCGCTTTTGTGCGGCCGTCACCTCTTTACGGCAACATTACTTTCTCTGGGGCCAGACTGTCGTTCGAGGGCTGCACGATTGGCCATTACGGAGCCTCGGTCGCTGCCGTGATCCTCGACAACAATTCGATAATCGAAAATGTAGTCTTCGACGGGTTTGCGGTGATGCAGTTCGGCACATCGACGCCAGTTCCGAGTCTTGTGGATATAGGCTCAGGATCGATTGGGCAACTCGTTCTCGATTCCGTGGACAGCAGTCAGGTGACGGGCCCAGTATCTGCCAATGGATTCGCTAGCGTGAGCTCCGTCTCTGGATTGGGGGTACTGGCCACCGGTTGGGCGTTCCCCGACGCAGTCATGGCGGACGGTGTGCCCTACATCTCCGCAAGTACAGGTCGCCCATCGATAAAAATCAACGGCGTTATCCAACCATATCCAGGCTAGGCTGCATGGGATGAACTCGCCGGTCTCTCAACAAGCCACGGTGGGTAGTTCAAGTGGGCAGTTCAAGAGAGCACAGGCACGTAGACACAGAATCAGGTTTCGTGGCTAGCGCGGACTGAAGGTCTGTGGCGCTCTCGTTCCGGGGAAAAGAGCTTGGAGTTTTGTGAGGGACAAAGAGCGAAAATCCTCGACGATTGGATTGGCTCCCGCCTTCCGCAATGAATCGGCGCGACCATTGTGGGCGATCGCTGCACAACGGAAGCCGGCCGATCGAGCCGCCTTTACTCCGGAGACCGCATCTTCCACAGCCAGGAGACGTTCCGGGGGTTCCTGCATCCGTGAAGCTGCCAGTCGGTAAACGGCTGGATCGGGCTTTCCAGCGGCTACATCATCGCCTGTAACAACGGTTTCGAAATAATGGGCGATTCGGAGCTCTTCCAAAGTACCCAAGGTTCGATGTTTGCCTGCAGAGGTAGCGAGCGCTACGCGAATGCCTGAAATGCAAAGTTGGTCCAGGAATTCGACCACTCCTGGCATCGGCTCGAGCTTCGTGCAGCGATTCCGCAGTATTTCGTCCTTCCTCTTTCCATAGTCCGAAATCTGCTGCGGGCTCAGATCACCCAGGAAGTGCTTGAGGATCTCCTCTCGCTTCCCGCCATCGAGAATTATGTCCAATTCGGAGTCAGCAACTGTTGTGCCAAGGGCCTCAAGAAAGGCCTTCCATGCCGCCCGGTGGGCAGGATGACTATCGATAACCACACCGTCCATATCAAACACAACGCCACGTAGCATTGCCACTCACCCCGAATATGATAATCCAGGCCACGTCCTCTGGGCAGTTTGGTAATTTTCCATCGTCCCAATGTCGATAACGTAGCTGCTGATGCGGAATGCTTGCATGCGCCCGATCAATCGAGGCAATACATGAAAGCCGATGTCGGCAGGTCCGTTGTGCGGAATCATCTCAATCATTTCGGGCGCGGCGATCATCACTCCGGCAAAGGCCAAATTACCGATCGGAACGGAAGGTTTTTCAACGAACCGTTGAATGATTCCATCGGCGTCCGCAGATACGATTCCACAGCGACTGGGGTCGGGCACCTCATAAACCCCGAGCGTTGCGGTTGGCCTCCTTCGAAGATGCAGTTCCAGCATTTCGCCTAAATCAGGCTGGCAGAGAACGTCCGCATAGAAGACCCAGAAGAGCTCTTCTGCTGCAATCCAACCTCGGTTGTGGCGCAAGGTCCCAGCACTTCCAAGAAGTTCCTCCTCTTCAACCACTTGGGCCCGAATGCCGTTCGCATTCTCTTTGAGGAAGTCGCGCACAAGCGCAGCGTGCGCGTGAACATTGATCAATACCTCATTGATGCCGAATTTCCTGCATAGTTCCAGCCAGATGGAAAGTAAAGGAACGCCGCGGATAGGGACTAGGCACTTCGGAATCGTGTTCGTGATTGGACGCAGGCGAGTTCCGTGACCGGCCGCGAGCAAGAATGCTTTCATCGTCCCGTTATGATATCCGGCAATCTAGGTTCCGGTCTTTTCCGAAGCCGGCACTCTAGGCGTAAAAACCCAAAGCTTTCCAGCATTCTCATCGCTGTCGATGAAAGGATCGTTCACGACTACCTGGGCACCCTGGGTATCAAATCCGAATGTCATCTCGCGAACGCCTGCGGCGACCATAGCTTCTCGAACCCGGGATTGCTTTTCCGGCTCGCAAAATAGGAGGAGAAAGCCTCCGCCACCGGCCCCCGTAATCTTTCCGCCGAGTGCTCCGTTGCGGGTTGCCAGGGTGTAGAGTTCATCGATGTGTGGATTAGAAATCTTGCTCGAGACGCGACGTTTTGCCTGCCATGCTTCGTGAAGAAGTTCACCAAAGTGATGCAACTGTCCCTGTAACAGGGCATCGCGCATCAGTGCCGCAAGACTTTTTATTTCATGTAAGGCTTCGACAGCCGGGCCGGTGTGACGTCGCGTTGAGGTCTCCTGCTCTCGCAAGATAATCCAGGAATTGTGGGCTGCGCCCGTAAAGAACAGCATAAGATTTGACTCAAGTTCGCGAATCAGGGCGGGGTCCTGCTCGATCGGTTCGACAAAAGCATTTCCGTCCGGGCCAAACGTGATGTAATTCAAACCACCAAACGCGGCCGCGTACTCGTCTTGCTTCCCGACCTGCTTCTTTAACACGCATCGGGCTATTCGAAACGCTTCCTCCGCCAGTTCATACTTCGAAATAGGTTGCTGACGATAGGTCGTGAGCGTTTTAAGAATGTTTACGCAGACGCTGGCGGATGAACCCAACCCGGTACCCGGTGGAATTTCGGAGGCAAGGAACAGGTCAACCGCGACATCACAGTTCAGTTCCTTGAGCACAGCGAGTGGAATCTCTAGCGCACTTCCGCCGATATCCATCTGGGAAATATCTTTCCAGGTTTCGCAAATTCGAAGATCCGACGAAATGACCTGAATTCGTCCGTCCGTCCTTTTTCCCAGGATTGTATAGAAATACTTATTGATAGCGACGCTAAGAACAGCGCCGCCGTACTGTTCATAATAGGTCGGCAGGTCTGTCCCACCGCCACCAAAGCTAATTCGTACCGGACTGCGAACGATGAGCACTCGGGACAGTCTCCTCTGGCGCGGATGGCATCGGGAAATCCGTGCTCACAAGCGGCAAATCCGTCGTTCCAGATTTATGCTGGAACGATCGCAACAACAGTGTCGTTATCGTCTCTAGAAGCAATGATACATCGAGAAACAAGGAGCGGTGCAGAATGTACTGAAGGTCGTAACGAGTCTTATCTTCCGACGAGTTCTGGTCCCGAAGCCCGTAAACTTGAGCCAAACCAGTGATTCCAGGTTTTACGCTGAGCCGCTGGCGATGCCAATCGCTATAATGCCGCACTTTCTCGGGTCCCTCCGGTCGAGGCCCGACGAGACTCATGTCTCCAAGCAGCACATTCAGGAGTTGAGGCATTTCCGTGAAACTGGATTGCTGCATCACGAATTCGTGAAATGGCAAACGGACAGCATGTCGGTCGGAGTTTAGACGGTACATCATGAACGTCTGTCCATTTTGCCCGCATCGCGTTTCGGATGCAAAAGCTTTACCTTTTCGAATCTTGAACCATGCCCCAACCGCCAGTATTCCGATTCCGGTAATAAGAAGCAGGAGTGCGGAGAATATGAAATCGAGAATCCGCTTCCACACGGGTGTTCCACGAATTACTGGAACACCTCCTAATTTGAGCAATGGCAGGCCATCCAAGTCCAGAAGTTTGGGCTCGGAGAGATAAAGCTCGTACGGCTGTGGGACCAAATGAATCCCAATGCCTTCATGCCGGCAGCGCGCAATAAGATCGACTATTTGAGAATGCTCGGTTTGGGGGACAGCGATAATCACATCGTCGATGCCGAGGGTACGCAACGATTCGGCAATTCCTACGCTTCGCATATTGATGGATCCGGCAGAAGGTCCCGGGATGGAAAGGCCGTCGGCGCTTTCAGCAGGGCACAAGAAGCCCGAGATTTCCCATAACATCTCTGGGTGAGAATCGATCTTTCTGGCAATCTCCGTCGCAACAGGGCCGCTCCCTACAATCACAGCTTTTCGAACCGCCCCTGAGCGGTAGCGAGATTCGATTGAACCCCGAGAGATGAGCCGGATCGCTATCAATCCAAGAAAGAACAGGATACCGAAGACACTCAGGATGAATCGGGATGTGTACAAGCGGGCAAGATAGCCTCCCGCGAAAAGCAGCAGCATCAGCACTGCCACCGTGGGAAGCAACTGCGGCAAAATCGCCGAGAATCTCCACCCGCCGCGATATCCGTCCAGATGCAACCAGGAAGACAGCGCAGTCCAGAATAGAATCGCAAACAGAAGAAACGGCAGGAAAGCTGGAGCGGGAAGCCTGGCAGGATCCTGCCATTGCCACCCATAGCGCACACCGTATGCCAACGCCATAGCTGTCACGGCCCAGCACAAATCGGCAATCAAAATACGGAAACGAAATGTCCTAAGGGTCACGGTACGACTCCCGTTGAGAGCTAACCTGCGGAGACCAGCACGGACTCAGGTTTTCGGCGATCTGGATATCCGTGTGGGTTCCTCTGTTTCCATTCCCAAGCCGTGCGGACGATGGTCGGCAAATCAGAGAAACGTGGCTGCCAGCCGAAATCTTGCACGAGCTTCTGCGGATTCGCGCAAAGCACCGCCGGATCTCCGGGACGGCGCGCTCCATTCCTGAGAGCGAGCTTTACGCCAACTTCCTTCTCCACTACCTGCGAGATCTGACGAACGGAATAACTCGTGCCGGTGCCAATGTTGTAAGCGGCAAACTTGGGCTCCGGAGGAACTTGGAGTGCAAGGATGTGAGCTTCTGCAATGTCCAGAACATGAACATAATCCCGCAAGCAAGTTCCGTCAGGTGTTGGATAATCATTCCCGTAAATTTCGAAAAAGGGCCTCTCTCCTGAAGCAGTTTGAAGCAGTAAAGGGATAATGTGCGTCTCTGGTTGGTGACTCTCGCCCAGCGTAGAGGTTGCGCCGCAAGCGTTGAAGTAGCGAAACGCTAACACAGTCCAGCCGTAAGCACCAGCGTACCAATAGAGCGCGCGCTCCAGTGCCAGCTTCGTCTCCCCATAAGAGTTGACCGGATTCTTCGGGTGGTCTTCCTCGATTGGAGTCGTGACTGGATTTCCGTAGACTGCCGCCGAAGATGAGAATACGAATCGCTTGATTCCTGCTGCCCGAACCGTCTCCAGCAACGCAATTCCTGAAGCGACGTTGGAGTCGAAGAACCTTCCGGGATTCGACACTGACTCCGGGATCAGGGCCTTTGCAGCAAAGTGAAACACCGCATCGAATCGTCCCCTGGCGCACAACTTTCCAAGTTCCGCGCGGTTGCCAATATCTGATTGACAGAAGATCGCTCCTTGTGGCACAGCTGCCGCGTGCCCAGTGGAAAGATCATCGACTACTGTAACTTCATGACCTTGCTCCAAGAGTCGTGAACAACAGACTGAACCGACGTAGCCCGCTCCGCCAGTCACCAAAACTCTGCTCATGATCAATACGCTCCCTTACCTTTTATGACAGTCCAAGGAGTCCTTAGTAAGATGTTCAGGTCCAGACCAAGAGTCCAGTGGGTGATATAGTGCATATCCATCTGGACGCGTTCCCCATAAGATACATCCTGCCGACCGCGCGTCTGCCAATAACCGGTGAGACCAGGCTGGACACTAATCAATACACTCTGATACTCACCGTATTTGGATAGCTCTGGAGCGGAGATCATGCGCGGTCCCACCAGGCTCATTTGGCCCCTGAGGACGTTCATCAACTGAGGAAGCTCATCGAGGCTGTACCTTCTTAGCCAAGAGCCGACACGCGTAATTCGAGGATCCGACCGCAGCTTAAAGTTGTGAGTGAACGCCTCCTGCAACTCCGGACTCGCTTGAAGCATGGCGTCCGCGTTGCGGCACATTGTGCGAAACTTATAAGCGTCGAAACTTTGATTGACTCCAACGACCCGACGCAAGTAAATAATTGGAAAACCATCCGTCACCGCGATGAGCAACGCGATGAAAAGCAACAGTGGGCACAATAGACACAGAAGGGTGGCTGAACCCAGGACGTCGATTGCTCTTTTCAGGAAGCGTTGGTAGGCCGATCGCTGCACTGAGAAAGGAATCGACGGGTGACCGCTCGAGGTCAACGGCAATTGTGTAGACATTGAAGAAATTGGCGAAAAACAAGTCCAAATGGTTAATCAGCCATGACCGTGGCTGCTATCCGCTGGACCGGGGCCCCCTCGAACATTCTCCGCCGGATCACAGAAGAAATTGCGTGCGTCATACTCAAATGAAAGTCCTCGATAACTTCCATGTTATCGGAGGGAAGAATCACACACACATCACACAGGCTCTTCATCTTCCCACCTTCAAAGCCTGTGAGGCCGATTGTGCGTGCACCATGGTCTTTTGCGACTTCTAGCGCTCGGAGCACGTTTGGCGAATTACCACTCCCACTGATTGCAAAGACTACATCGTCCGAGTCAACCAGGTTTTCGAGTTGCTCGGCGAAAACGTGTTCGTACCCATGATCATTCGCCCACGCGGTCATCAAAGGGACGTTATCAGTTAGCGAAATAACTCGAAAACGCTTCTTGCTCTTATGGTGGACCAGTGTTCCTTTTCCAAGATCGCAAGCGAAATGCGATGCCAAGGCAGCGCTCCCGCCGTTTCCGAGAGTGAAAATGCTAGCCCCGCGTTCATGAGCCGACAAGATCTCGTTGATTGCCGCGTTAACGTCCTGGTAAGGGAGATGCGCCGCCACAACCTGGTGAGCGGCGTAATACTCTTGTGGAGTACGGGCTGACAGCCTCAAATTTGATTGTTGGGCTGGAAAACTCAATTTATCCACGCAAAACATCTCCTGAGACTTCGAGTAGCGGTAATGCTCCTGGGCAATTTGCAGTGTTCAGTGGGTCTTTGCGGATTGTAGCAAAGAACATCCCATTTCCCTAGACAGGTTAACTTCTTTGGCAACGTCAACCTCAAACCCCACAGAAGGTCGATACACTCTCTTGCCCTTGTCCAAACTGCTCCATCCTGTCGAGCACAAAATCCTCAAACTCGGTTTTGAATCTGCATAGACTGAAGCGTTCGACGCTACTGCGTATAAACTCTGGTCTGAATTGACTTTCGATCTCTTCGAATCGGCAGATCGCCCGGCAGAGCGACTCCTCCGTCTGAGACTGGAAGAACAAGCCAGTACATTTGGCGATATTGTCACCCGGCGAGTCAGCGATTATTGTTTCGAGTGCTCCTCCGTTTCCATAAGCGATGACGGGCCGGCCGTGGGACTGCACTTCCACAGGTACGAGCCCAAAATCTTCCTCTCCGGGGAAAAGAAGCGCGCGACAACGAGCGTAGTTTTCGCGAAGCGCGCGCTCATCGAGTTTGCCTAAGAACTCGATCGTGGGACCAGCGATTCTCTTTAATGACTTGTATTCAGGTCCGGTACCAACGATATGAAGGCGACGCTGCAGTCGATTGCAGGCCGCAATTGCTAAATCGACGCGCTTGTACGGAACCAATCGGCTCACGACGAGGTAATAGTCGCCGATGTCGGAGCAAATGTAACCTGCCGAGATGTCCGTCGGCGGATGAATCACGGTACTTTCCCGGCGATAGCACTTTCGAATTCGTGCCGAGATGTAGCTTGAGTTGGCAACGAAATAGTCAACCCTTGCCGCCGTGCTGAAATCCCAAAGTCGCAGGTAATGAGCCGTTGCGGAGAAGATGGCGCGGGTCAATGGATTCATGCTTCTGCGGGATTCGTGGTACATGTCCCAGATGTAGCGCATTGGACTATGGCAGTAACAAATATGGCAGGTTTGTGGCGATGTGATTACACCTTTTGCCGGTCCCGACTCTGAGCTGATCACAAGATCGTAGTTGGAAAAATCAAACTGCTCTAAGGCGAATGGATACAACAGCAGGAAATGGCGATACCAGCGGGTCGCGCCCGGAATACGTCCTACGAACGAAGTCGTCAGTTTGCGGCCGCGCAGGGCAGGTACCTCGGGATCTTCCGACGCCAACAGACAGAAAAAGTCCGCCTGAGGAAAGATCTCCGCCAAGGCTTCTACGACACGCTCGCCGCCACCATAACCGGTAAACCAGTAATGAACGATGGCTACTCGCAGACCCGCGAGCCCTGTGCTCGTACCAAAATTGCCCAACCCAGTTGCGGTCGGTTGCGCCCTCTGGAACTCAGAATTTGGCGGCATCGGCTCTCATTTTAGCTGCGATGAAATTCCAGCGATCTTCCACATCGGCTCATCGACCCCAACTCTACGGAGCGCTCGATCCCATAGAGTGATGGGCGGCAGCATTCTTTTCGGAGTACAAATCTGTCTTCCATGCATTGCAAAGATTTCCGACGCCGGCTGTGGCCGGGCCGCATTTCTACGAGCAGTTGTTCTGGCCGTTCCACCGTGAGCTATAGCTTCGTCCTCATTCACTGATTCTTTGCTGAGCTGCCTCTTGCCTACGCACATGCTTAGAGACTAGATGACGCAACGAATATGCCTAAATTCGAGCCAGCCCGACAACTTGGGGTCCCTGACGCATCGCGTTCAGAATTCCATCTTCCGAACTCTCGAGAGATTTGCTCCGAATGTCGATGATTGCCCAATAGAGCAGAGCCTGGTTCTGTTCCGGCGCCAGGGCAATGATCTTCATTATTTCGGGGTATCGTCCCAGCAGGAATCCCCCCTGTTCACGATACTCTTTTTCGTCATCCATCGGTATGATGAGCAACGTCGGGTCTAGTCTCAGCCACGGCCTCGGCCAGATCTTGCTGCTTTCCAACTTCACCAACTAGTTCGATGTCCGGTTGATCAGCCATCGTGGTGCTGATCAGTTCGCGCATGAGCCTGGGATGGTTCGCGATAAGCACGCGGATTCGGTTCATGATGCTCCATTCGGCCTTCTACTTTTCCGAAAGAATAACGTCCGATCCAGACTAGGAGCAAGATTCAAATGGGAGCTAATCGGGGACCAGTGTTTAGTACCACGGGAGTACGAAAAGTACTGGAGGAGGGTATCACGGATTAGTACTATCCTAGTACCCTCGCTGCGGCATGAGCTGGATGCGAAATTGCCTCGACAAAGACTTTCGAATGAGAGGTCCCGGTTCTGAACCGATGCCAGTCAGCAGGTTCCCAGATCGAATCTGTTTCCGCGAAGCGAACGTCCCTCAGAACAGGAGCGAGGCCATAATTTAGGGACGGGGCGGTGAGTGCGCGCGGTAGTAGAATCTCCTACGGTACTCTTGAGCTGTGGCCGAGCGGTGTCTTAGCCCGAGAAGAGCCGCGATCTGTAGAATCAAGCACTTCCACCAAGTGTCGGGATGGCGGGAACTGGCAGACGCAGCGGACTCAAAAGCGGATGTTATTTATCTTTTAAATATAAGTAAATAAACAAGATAATTGCGTGACGGCAGACGCAGCGGATTTTTAAAGCTAAGTCCCTGGGAAGACTGCGATCCATAACTACACAAATTTCGGTGACTCTGAAATGGCAACTCTGGAGCCGCCTCCGGTACGACACTGGCCGGGAAGATATAGAGAATAAATGTACTTGTCTTACCTGGGTGAAGTTTGAGTTTCGTCTCCCCCCGGCGATCCGCTGAACAGTGGCCGTCCTTGACAGTATGGCCCTTACCCTCAACGGCACGACGAAATGGGCGAGCACGAAGGAATTGCAGCGACTTGGTGAGACGCGGATGGGACGGACCCCTGCCCGCGTCCGAGACATACTCAAACGCATAGGGGCTGCGATTGCGGACACCTCGAAGGAAGTACACGCCTACATGAAAGCGCACGCCGAATTCATGGAGATAGGTAATCGCATGCTCCAGCAATGGGAGCAAGGCGTCGCGCATTCGCTTAAGGCGGCGTAAGCAAATCGTCCGCTCTTCTAGGTCAGCTTGCACCGAAATCCAACCGCTGGCAGATACACCGAGTCTTGCTGCAGAATCAACGCGAGCGCTCACAATCACACGCGGCCTTCACACGGCACCGGGTGCTCGAAAACGGATGCTCGACCCGCGATGTCTCCGTCGAATTTGCGACGAAGGCATTCGATATCACCCGGCGGGCCGTTGCACAAAAGCCCTGCAGGGCCTAGGAATAGATCCCAGGCGCCTCATGTCCAAGCTTCTGCACGTATTCAACGTACGACCCGGGATAAACAGTGGGATGGCGGTCCGTGCCGCTCTCACCGCCCACTTCCAGCACACGTGAGCCGAGACCGCGAAGGAACATGCGGTCATGCGAGACGAAGATCATAGTGCCTTCAAAGTCCTTCAGGGCGTCCACCAGCATCTCCTTGGTCGCAAGATCCAGGTGATTAGTCGGTTCGTCGAGCACCAGGAAGTTCGGCGGGTTGTAGAGCATGCGTGCTATGGCCAGCCGCGATTTTTCGCCGCCGGAGAGTGCGCGGACCTTCTTATCTACATCCTCGCCGGAGAACTGGAATGCTCCTGCCAGGTTCCGCAGTGACCCGAGACCATCTTGAGGAAAATCTTGTTG
>Ga0222749_10000017_pt1 | contig 104982 bp, 88 predicted proteins | sample IncBWH2Mmetat_FD_197234 | JGI IMG/M metagenome (GOLD analysis project Ga0222749, IMG submission 197234) | Metatranscriptome of lab incubated forest soil microbial communities from Barre Woods Harvard Forest LTER site, Petersham... | ecosystem: Environmental > Terrestrial > Soil > Temperate... | reverse complement strand
GTTCAGTTGAGCTTCGTTCCTTAGTGGAGTGGGTTCCGCTTTTTCTCGACACCCTGGTCGGCAGCCATACTCCGCCTCACCGCCTCTGGCATTCTCCACCATCATCTTTTTCGTTTCGGTCCCAGAACATCCTGGATCCGCTTCGAACCAAGTCCTCCTGGAAACTCTAGCCGACGCCACCCACCGTTGCCGTGCTTCTATCCGCACTCTGAATGGGCCGCTTCGTGGGCCCTTATCCATTGGATTGCACCGTAGAGTGCGTTGATCACTGCTAGCTTAACGCCATCCGTGATCGGGGATCGACCTTCTCATCCCATCTAACTTAAGAATTACTTCCGATTGGCCCGTGACTTGCTAATTGCGAATGTCTCTGAGATCAGAGGCTCGATATAGTCCTACAATCTTACATAACCTTGACCGCCTTTAGTCTCCGTATTTTTCATCCACCTGACGCGTGTACCGCTTGCCTTCTTTGGTTTCCACGACGAGACGGTAACAAACTGCGTGCTTACGCCAGAACTGCCGGGGAAGCCACGCGCGTAGCATGGTCGACGAGATGTACTCCGTTCGCACTTCCTTGTCGTTGTTGACGTCGCTTCCAAAGGAAAACATGACCTTGTCCTCGGAGGAGAAATTCTCGCCGTGGATCGATACCGCCAACTCTTTAGGACTGTGCTCATTCATGAGTCGGATGGGAAACGGGGACACCGCGGTGACGATCGCGGTCTTTGGCTTCCAGCGCCTGAAGTCACTCTCGGAAAGCCGGCCATTTGGCAGCGGCCGACTGGTGTGTCGAAGGGTTACATCGAATGGCTGCGAAAGTTCCCACTTCTCTTCGTTGCCCCTCACCCAGAAGCGGAGTTTCTCGCCCGCAGGCTGCGCGACCGTGTAGTCTCCTGCATGCGCCGGGTCTACATGCACTCGGAGTTCTGTGGATGAGACATACTCGGTTTCCGGCCATAGCTGATCTGTTTGATAATCACCCGCATCGGGATAGTATCCGGCGTAGACGATAGAATCCTTCGTGAAGCCGTGGCCACGCAGGATCAGTTTCATCTTGTCCTGCCTAAGATCATCAGGAAGGCTCGCGGGCGAAACTGAGTCCAGCTTGGGACTTGCCTTGCTGGCTACGTGCACGGTGGCGCCGTCCTCGGTATCGTTCGAGGTTGTTACCGAAAGAATCCCCGAACTCTGCAGGCAGTCAGGGTCGACAGTGATGCGTACATGCGCCAAATCCAGAACCTGTGTATGGAAGCTCTGTTGGCGGCATCGGCCACCCCGTGATGCATCCATGCGAAACTTCGTACTCTGGCCGAGATCCTGACCCATCGCATCAAAGGTGATCGCCCCACTGCCTTGCGCGGCCCGCACCCAGGTATGGCCAAGGCGGGGCGCAGGGGTGAATTGCTGGCGTCCACCAACCGTGGCTCCCGAAACAATGCCACCTGGGTGGGATGTCATCACAGTGTTGATGTCGCAAGTAAGTGTTTCCCCATTCGGATCCCAGATCGAGACTTCCAGATTGTCTTCCGGCTGCTCGTAGTCATTCAGAGCGCTGCGGTCCCACTCCCAGTCCAGTGTTCCGTTGGCCTGAATCGCAACAGGTTTCCTGTCTAAGAGCAGAGGCCGATCCAAAACCTCGATCCATGCTCTGCGAACCTGCTCGGGGTGAGGGATTGAATAGAAGAAGTGCCTTCCGTCATCACCCACGGCAAGTTGAAGCTCGCTGGAAGGTCGCTGCTGCGTCGCTTGTCCAAAACAGACAAAACAAGCCGTCAAGCAAACAAGGCTGGCCATGATCCGCATGCGTTTAGGCTATCCTTGGCAAGCTGTGCCGTCGACATTACGGCGGTGTGCAAGTCAGCTTGAGAGAGTATTCGAAGTGGTTAGTCGGCTACTCGGGAGTTAGCGCTCAGAAACCGGAGGAGAGGCCAACCTCTCGCCCGTCCTGCGTAAGTTAGCGCTAATGGCGAACCCCAAGCCGTCCCTTCAGAAGACCGCAGCGTGCCACGGATCTTGCGAGGTGGGAGCAGCCAGCGTCCGGGTCAGGGAATCATCAAATTGCGATCCAATCTGATTTCGAGGGCAGTCCCTCTGTCGAGCACGAGATCGTGACCGGACTCAAAGGCCGTATACGCCGAGTTCGCAGCACCGTTGCCGGCTCCAGCGGCCGCACCTTTCTTGCCTCCTGAATGCATTCCTTCTGCCGCACCTTCGCCCGCGGCAATCACCACGGCTTCAGCGATCTCTTCCTTCGTCATCCCCTTGCGCCCAATCTCTCCCTCTTCTCCCATCTGCTTCAGACCGTGTTCTCCGGGGACGCCGGTGACGGTCGCGATGAGAGGCAGCCATCCGTGCGCGGTTTCGATTTCGTCAAAGCTCAGGAGCAGGCGCGTGTGCAAGCCCGGTTCGACCGCGCTGACGTGCCCTTTGATCTTGCGTCCGACTTCAACCGTCATTCCATTGGACGCCGTCAAAGGCTCGGCTAAGCGAGCGCGAAAATGATCACCGGCCTTCACCGTGTGGGTATCGAGCCGGTCAGTCAACTGGATCAGACCGATCGTGCCTTGCACAACAGCATTGGCTGGCGCGGGAGGCGCGTCTTGCCCAAACATCGTCGCGCAGAGAGCGATCATCAAGGTGGAGATCACGCCTGGAGCCCGGACACCTGGATGAAACATAGGAATCCCCCCTTCGACGGAGAACGTCGTTCATCGAATTGGATGCGCAGGAAAAGGGATTTACTGCCCGAAGATAAGGCCCTGTATTTGCTGTACTTTACGACTGAATCGTCGAATGTGGGCCGGCGACCGCGAGTGCATCGATGGCCAAGGGCGAGGCGTGCGACCGGGCAACCGTGGTGGCGGAAGAGTTTCCGCGCGCGGGTGACATTCCTACGGCGCAATTCTTGCCAGCCTGCTTGGCGCGATTCAGTCCGCGATCTGCAATGGTCAGCACTTCTTCATAACTGACTGAGCGCGGATCATCGAGAAACCAGGGAAACGCTGCCCAACCCACCGAACAAGTCCTTCCCATGCTCTCCCCAGATGGGCCGACGCTGAAGGGTGTGTCGGCGACTGACGAGAGCACCCGCAGCGCCAGCAACTCGGCCTCCGCGCGATCGGTGTAGCGGGAAACGATCAGAAACTCTTCCCCGCCCCAGCGCACGAGCACGTCAGAGTGACGGATCGAAGAACTCAGACGTCGCGCCATCTCAACAAGTACGGCGTCGCCAACATCATGACCGTACTGGTCGTTCACTTCCTTGAAGTTATCGGCATCGATCAGATAGAAGACCAGGTCGCGCGTGTGCGAGTCATGATTGTCGGCGTGTGAGCGGAGGGCCTGACTCATGTCTGCGTCAATGGTCGCCGAAAAATATCGGCGGTTGCGAAGACCGGTAAGCGGATCGGTGAGCGACGCCTCCTGCAGCACGACATTCGTATGGCTTAACTCCCGGTTCAAGCGTCGATGCTGGATGAAGATTAGAAACGCCATCACAAATATAGTGGCTAGAGTAACCAGCACGCGGAAGTTCGAGGCCTTGTGCGGAAGCCGCGGATCGAGTAGCGCAACCAGAGCAATGATAGGTAATGACAGAACAGCCATCATCGCCAGGTCTGCCATCCACGCCCCATAGGATTCTTCCCCTGCGATCTCTGGTGTCGCCGTTAGTCCGTGGCCAGCGAGCGCCACAACTGCGTAAACCGCAAAAGATCCGCAATAGGGAATGTCGTACCAACTGCCGGTGTAATACAGCCCCTGCCCAAGAGCGCGATTAATCAGGAAAAATGCGAACGCATTGAAAATGGCCGCGCCGCAGAAGAAGGCATAAAACTTTTTCCAAGTTCCGCGGCTTTCCCGCCAGAACAGGAGCAAAACCCCAATCATCACAAGCGACCCGGCTTCGGAGAGGAGATCAAAGTTCCGGCTGTAGTTGGCCACGTTCGGGTACGGATACTGCCAGCACACGACGAGCGAAACATAAAGATCAAGCCACCAGAGCACCAGCAGGAGGAAATCCAGCATTCCGAACCGTGCGCTCGCCGACGACGGCTGTCGGTGTGGTCGCAGCAGCAGCCCCCCCAACATCGGAGCGCCGGCTAAAAAAAGCAAAGCGTCGGCCGGATACATATCCGGGAGTCTTCGCCGGATCACAAGATCCCAGACATCCCAAACAACCTGATCGGCCAGCCAGAGCGCCCAGCCCACGGCCTGCAGCATCCAGAACCACCGCACCCGGCCTTTCGCAGCGAGGGCGTTCCAGGTAAAAGCCAGCATCGCGCAAACGATCAGCAGTGTGCCGAACGTGTCACTCACCACGGCGACCGTCATCCCGCGCGGCAGCAAAAGACACCCCGCCGTCAGCAGTGCGATGAACAGCACCGTAACCCACAAAAGCACTTTTAAGTGATTGCGGCCCTGCACCCTTCCCCACCTTCGCGGGCGGACTCAGCCCTTGGCGCCTGCGGAATACGCGATGCGCGAAATTTGTGAATCTATGTCTTTTCGCAAATGGTCCCAAATTTCTTCCGGTATCTCGATAAACGCTTTGACCACGTCCGGATCAAATTGCCTGCCACTCCAGCGCACGATTTCTTCTCGCGCCGCCTGATAACTCTGCGCCGGTCGATAGACGCGGTTTACCGTCATCGCGTCCAGCGTATCGGCTACCGAGAAGATTCGCGCTCCCAGGGGAATTTCCTCACCCTTCAATCCACGGGGATACCCGGTCCCGTCGTACCGCTCCTGATGGGAGTAAACGATTTCGCATGCGTCCACTAGAAAAGGGATCTTCTTAACAATCTGATACCCCTTAAAGCAGTGCTCCTTCATGATGGCCATTTCTTCCGTTGTCAGCTTGCTGGGCTTGCAAAGGATCGCGTCAGGAATTGCCAGCTTGCCAATGTCATGGAGGAATGCACCGCGCGCAATGGTGGGTATCTGCTCGGGCGGCAGACCCATGGCCCGGGCAATCACGATGGTGTAGGCAGTCACTCGCCGTGAGTGTCCCTCGGTTTCGGAATCTTTCATATCGAGCGCATCGCCCAGCGCCTCGAGCGTCATGTCATAGGAGCGTTCCAACTCACGCAGGGTCGCCTGCACTTGCTCGGTGCGTGCCTTGACCAGAGACTCCAGATTCGTCTGGTAATTCCGGTTTTCTACTTTGAGCCGCCGGTTCTCAAGCGCCCGGCTGACGGTGTTCAGCAGTTGCTCACGCTCGAACGGCTTCAGCAGATAGTCATAGGCGCCGTTTCGGATGGCTGCCAGAGCGACCGAAATATCGTGCACGGCGGTAACCATCACCACCGGCATGTCGGGGTATTTTTCCTTGGTGCGCTCGAGCAGTCCGATGCCATCGAGATCGGCCATCATCAGGTCGGAAAGCATCAGCTCAAAGTCTTCTCCGGAAGTCAGAACGGCGAGCGCCTCCATGCCAGAACCCGCTTGTTTACAGGCGTATCCGGCGGTGCCAAGCATGGAAGCGACGATTTCCCGAATCGGCTCTTCGTCATCAACAACAAGAATTCGGTCAGGCATGGTCTACACGAAAGGCTATCGGCGATTGTACCCTTTCGGCGAGATTCCGAAAGTAATCATTGAGGGGCGGAAACTCCATCGAGATTGCGGCCCTCCATGATATTCAGAGACGAGGACTCCGTACGCCCGGAACGCGATGAGCGATTTCCTCTTACAAGTTTGGAACACGGTGGGAAGGCTGGGATTGGCCCGGCCGTCCGCCACGGAATGGACGCTGCTGATTCTGCTGGCGGCCTCGGTCCTCGTGCTGCGCGCCTTCCGCGACCATTACTTCAAACTCTGGGTCTTGGGCTGGGCAGTATTTGTCGTTTCGCGATTCTCCGAGCACTGCTTTTCGCCCAGAATCCCGGCGCCCTTCGATCTGTTGGTCGTCCAGTCCACCTTTGTCCTCGCCGTCGGCCTTCTGGCCGGAGCCGTTCTGCTTTATGCGCGCGTGCGCGATCTGATTATTCCTCTCATGGTGATCACGCCGGTGCTGGTCGGCTTCGCCGGTGCCCGGGTGCTGTTGTGGTCCGAATCACTGCCGCTGCGCTTTGCTTTGGAAGTCGGCTATCGGGTGGTGTTGCTGGTTGCGGCGATTGCCCTGTTGCGCGCTCGCCGTGGCCGCTGGCACGCCTCGGCCTGGCTTGTGGCTTTGTGCCTGCTGGCGCTGCATCTTTCCTGGGCTCCGTTGACCGGGCAAGTTCCGGCCGTGGTGCTGATCGCGACTGACATTGCTCTACCGATCACCATGTTGATGCTGGTGCTCGGTGAAATGCACGCCCGGACCCGCCGCCTGCAAGCCATGCAGTCAATGGCGGAAAGCATTGCCAGCGCCCAGCAATACGGAAGTGTCGTGCAGCGCGCCGTTGAAGAACTGCAGCAAGCGTGCGGGGTCCGTGCGTGCTGGTTCCGGCTGATGGAAGGCGGCCATCTCGTCGCCACACACGCTGCCGGTCTTTCCGGGGAGTTTCTGCGCGACGCCGGCTTTGCCGCAATTACCGATGACGTTTCGAAACTCTGGGAGAAACGTACTCCCAAGGACGAGAAAGCGGAAAACGCCGCCACGGAGCCCGCCGTGTGTCTTGCCGTCGAGAAGATTCGGCAACTGGTGATCGCGCCGGTCGTAGGCAATAAGTCTCCGGTCGGGCTGCTGATGATCGGCCACTCCAGCGGCCGCCAGTGGACGGCGGAAGAACTCGAGTTCGTGCAAAACAGCGCCCGGCAAATCGCCCTGGCTGTCGAAAACTTCCGCCTGCTCGAACAGGTTTTACGATCCCAGCGCCAGTGGATGAATACCTTCGACTCCATCCACGATGTCATCCTCGCGCACGACTCCGACTATCGCGTGATCAAGGCGAACCAGGTATTGCTCGAACAGATTGGCCAGGCTCCGGCTGACGTCATTGGCAGCACTTGTGAGTCCGCCTTGCCGCATACCTATGGCGAGTGGACCGGCTGTCCGTACTGCGCAATGGGTGGTGACGAGGAATTCACGGAAGGAGCCGACCCCTGCTTTGGCGGATTCTCGGTCGTCTCAACCTCCTCTTACACCGATCAGGGGACACAACAAAAAGGAACGATTCACGTGGTCCGCGATATCACGGACCGCCGCTCCGCGGAAGAACGCTACCGGCTGCTGTTTGAACAGGTGCAGGAAGGTGTTTATGTCGCCGATCCTGCGGGCCGGCTCATCGACTGCAACGACGCCTTCGTGCACATGCTGGGCTACAGCAACCGCGACGAACTGCAAGTACTGAATCTGGACAAGGAAATCTGCGTTGATCCCAACCAGCGTGAGGCTTTCCGCCGCGAGATCGAAACTCACAACTACGTTCGCAATTTCGAGGTCACGCTGCGCCGCCGGGATGGGACGCTGCTGTTGGCGGTCGAAAGCAGCTTCGCGACGCGCGATGCCACAGGCGCAGTAGAACGCTATCAGGGATTCGTTCTCGACATGACCGAAAAGCGGCGTGCCGAAGATGAGATGCAGCGCCGTAATCGCGAACTGAATGCGCTGAATGCGATGGCTGTGGTGGCGGCACAATCGTTCGACCTTGACGAGATCCTCAACCTCACCCTGCGGCAGGTGGTCACCCTGTTCGCGGCCGAGAGTGGAACGGTCTATCTCTCAGACATCGACAGCCCGACCTATCGCCGACGGGCCGCATGGGGACCGCGTAGCCGCGATAAGGGACGTCCTTCAGAAATTTCCTTCCCTGAGGGCTTTGGCGACTTGGTAATGCGCTCACGCGCAGAGGTCGTTACTACGGAGTATCTGCCGCACTTGCCACCCAAGGTTGCCGAATTCTTGCGTTCGGAATCCGATCGCTCCTGGATCTGGGTGCTGTTTTGGGCCAAGGATTCGCCGGTCGGCCTGATGGGGTTGTGCAGCCATCTCGGATATCAATATTCGTCGAATGACGAAAACCTGCTGGTCGCCATTAGCCGGCAATTGGCCACCACCATCGAAAAGGTCCGGCTGTATGAAGAAACCTGCCGCGCCTACGAAGACCTCCGGAAGACGCAGGAGCAATTACTGCAGAGCGAGAAGATGTCGGCGGTCGGGCAGCTCATCGCAGGCGTGGCGCATGAACTCAACAATCCGTTGACGGCAATCCTCGGCTACGCGCAGCTGCTCGAAACCGAAGGGCTCAACCCACGCGCCCAGGATTTTGTCACCAAGCTGTTCAAGCAGGCGCAGCGGACCCATCGAGTCGTACAGAACTTGCTTTCCTTTGCCCGCCAGCGCAAGCCACAAAGGGATGAGGTCGACATCCGCAAGGTGCTCGAAGAAACGCTCACGCTGCGCGATTACGATCTCAAGATCAATAACATCAAGGTCGAGCGGGACGTGCCTTTGGAAGCTGCGATGGTCGTCGCCGATCCGCATCAGCTTGAGCAGGTTTTCCTGAACATCATCAATAACGCCGTCGATGCCATTCTGGAGACGGGACGGACCGGAGCGTTGAGGATTCGTATCAGCTCCTTTGGCGGAAACATCTGTACGCATTTCTCTGACAATGGCGCAGGAATTAAAGATCCAAAACGCATCTTCGATCCTTTCTACACCACCAAGAGTGTTGGCAAAGGGACCGGCCTTGGACTCAGCATCTGCTATGGGATTGTGAAGGAACACGGCGGAGACATTCTCGCCAGCAACAATGCGGAAGGTGGCGCAACCATCGAGGTCAAGCTGCCGGCGGCAGTCGCTGCCGTGGCCGAGCCGGAAGCCGCGAAGCCCGCGCCCCGCCTGCACGAAGGCGCTGTTCACGGACGCGTCTTGCTGGTCGAAGAAGAAGAAGCTGTCCTTGAATTTGAGCGCGACGTGCTCACCGGCGCCGGCGCATCGGTGGTTACGGCGAAGATAGCCCAGGACGTCAAGACTCGCCTGCTCTCGGAACCGTTTGACGCCATCATTATGAGCGGCAAGATGGCGGACCAATGGACCGCCAAACAATCCTACCCATGGCTCAAGGAAAATTGCGCGGGCATGGAAGAGCACGTCTTGTATACGTTCTCCAACAGCGTGGAACCCGGCGACGGACGCACCTTCCTGCAGGAGAACAGCATTCCCTACCTCGTAAAGCCTTTCGAAGTGGCTGAACTCATCAGCCAAGCCCGGAAGTTGCTGCAGAAGGCGCAGGCGGCTGGCGCAGGCGCGGACTAGCCTCCGCAAGGGTCACCGTCTCTCTCGATCCATCGGGTCACCCTGATCCACAATTGGACGCCAAAAGGTGCGTGTCACGCCCCTAAATTCCGGCAACACCGCCAAATCCAGCCGTTTTTCGAGTCTTCCCGTCCCGAAAACGCACAGCCGTCCACACGCTTCCTCCACTCGTCCTGGGTTAGACTACGGACAGACCCATGTCCCAATTCGTTCACCTGCACCTGCATACCGACTATTCCCTGCTCGATGGCGCTTGTGACGTCGAAAAACTCTGCGAGCATGTGAGCAAGCTGGGCATGCCGGCCGTGGCCATGACCGACCACGGCAACATTTTTGGCACCGTGCACTTCGTGAATGCGGCGTACAAGCAGGGCGTGAAGCCGATTGTTGGATGCGAACTTTACGTCTGCAAGAAAGACGACCACCGCGCCGCGCCCGAAGGCGACACCTACAACCACCTGCTGGTATTGGCCGAGAACGAAGAGGGCTATCGCAACCTGGTCAAGATCACATCTGAGGCCTCTCTGCACGGTTTTTATTACAAGCCGCGCGTCAGCAAGAAATTTCTGGCCGAGCACTCACGCGGCCTGATCGGCCTTTCCGGATGCCTGAAGGGCGAAGTCGCCGAGCGCCTGATGGAGAACAACTACGAGGCCGCTCGAACCGCCGCCGGCACCTTCACCGACATCTTCGGCAAAAGCAACTTCTTCCTCGAAATCCAGGATCAGGGTCTTGAGATGGAGCACCGCATCCATCCCGGCCTCTTCAAGCTGGAACAAGACTTGGGCTTGCCCCTGGTGGCGACGAATGACAGCCACTATCTGTGCGAAGACGACGCTCACGCACAAGACGTGATGGTCTGCATTCAGACCGGCAAGTCGATTCGCGACACGGCGCGCATGAAGTTCGAGGGCTCGCAGTTTTTCGTGAAGAATGCGGACGAAATGTACCGCGTATTCAAGGACTCGCCCGATGTCCTTACGCGGACACTCGACATCGCCGAGCGCTGCAGCTTGCGCCTCGAAAAGGTCGCGAATCCCTTCCCGCAGTTTGAAGTTCCTCCAGGCTACACCATCGACAGCTATTTCGTTCACGTCACGCGCGAAGGCTTCGCCCGCCGGCTGGAAACGCTGCGTCCGCTGCACGACCAGGGCAAGCTGAAGCACTCAATCACCGACTACGATCAGCGCCTCGAACGAGAGCTGGCAATTATTCAGCAGATGAAGTTTCCCGGATACTTCCTTATCGTCTGGGACTTCATCCGCTACGCAAAAGAACGCGGCATTCCTGTTGGCCCAGGCCGCGGATCAGCCGCTGGATCGCTGGTCTCGTACGCGCTCGGCATTACCGACATCGACCCGCTGCAGCACGAGTTGCTGTTTGAGCGCTTTCTGAATCCCGAGCGCGTGTCGATGCCCGATATCGACATCGATTTCTGCATGAATCGCCGCGGCGAAGTCATCGACTACGTCACGCAGAAATATGGACGCGACAACGTTGCCCAGATCATCACATTTGGCACCATGGCTGCCAAAGCTGCCATCAAAGACGTTGGCCGCGCCATGGATATTCCCTATGCCGATGTGGACCGCATCGCCAAAATGGTGCCCACCCAGCTGAACATCACGCTGGAGCAGGCGATTGAGGACTCGCCGCAGTTGCGCGAGGCAATCGAAAAAGACGGTCAGATTCGCGAGCTATTTCAAACTGCCAGGAAACTCGAGGGCCTTGTTCGCAACTCCGGCGTGCACGCCGCCGGGGTTGTGATCTCCCCGCGGCCGCTCACCGATCTCGTCCCGCTGCATCGCACCAAGAACGATGAAATCGTGACCGCCTTCGACATGGTTGCCATCGAAAAGATGGGCCTTTTGAAGATGGACTTCCTCGGCCTGACCACGCTCACGATTCTCACCGACGCCATGAAGTTGATCGAGCAAACGCGAGGCACGCCGCTTACGCTCGAACAGATTCCGCTTGAGGATAACGAAACCTACGTAAAGGTCTTTCATAAGGGACTGACCTCAGGCGTCTTCCAGTTTGAATCGCAGGGCATGCGCGACGTACTGCGCAAATATCAGCCGAATTCGATCGAAGACCTCACGGCGCTGAACGCGCTCTACCGTCCAGGCCCGATTCAGGGCGGAATGATCGACGATTTCGTCGACCGCAAGCACGGGCGCAAGAAGGTCGAGTACGAACTTCCCGAGTTGCAGGAAATCCTGCAAGAGACGCTGGGCGTGATTGTGTATCAGGAGCAGGTTATGCAGATCGCGAACCGCCTTGCCGGGTACTCACTGGGTGAAGCCGACCTGCTCCGGCGCGCCATGGGCAAGAAGAAAGCCGAGGAGATGGCGCAGCAGCGCGAACGCTTCGTCGAAGGCGCAGCGCAGCGCAAGTATCCGCCCAAGAAGATCGAAAAGATTTTCGACCTGATGGCGCAGTTCGCCGGATACGGTTTCAACAAATCGCACTCCGCGGCTTACGCGCTGCTCGCCTATCATACGGCGTATCTGAAGACTCACTATCCGGTCGAGTTCATGGCGGCGTTGCTGACGTCTGTGACCGGCTCAACCGACGACGTGGTCAAGTACATCAACGAGTGCCGGGAGATGGGCATCGCCGTTGAGGCGCCGGATATCAATGTTTCTGACGCGAACTTCACTCCCCACGGCGAAAGCATCCGCTTCGGATTGGCTGCGGTGAAGAACGTTGGCGGCAATGCCATCGAATCGATTGTCGCCGCCCGAAAGAAACTGGGCCGCTTCACCTCGATCTTCGAATTCTGCGAGAATGTCGACCTTCGCTTGCTCAACAAGCGCGTGCTTGAATCTCTGATCAAGAGCGGCGCCATGGATTCTCTCGGCCGCCGCGCCCAGCTCATGGCCGTTCTCGACAAAGCCATGGAGCAGGCACAGAAGACTCAGCGCGACGCAGAATCCGGCCAGCACGGCCTGTTTGGCGTGTTTCAGCAAGAAGAGCCTGAGACGTCCAACGATCGCCTTCCCAACATTCCTGACTGGGACGAGCACACGCGGCTCACCGCGGAGAAAGAAATCCTCGGATTCTTCATCACCGGCCACCCGCTGGAAAGGTACAAGGACAAGCTGCAGGATCTGCAGGCCCTGAGCGTGGAAGAGATCGCAGCGATGACGCGGTCCACCGGAAAGGACGAGACCATCGTCACGGCCGGCATCATCAGCAACGTGCGCGTCCTTAAGTCAAAGAAGGGCGACTTCTACGCCCAGGCCAACCTCGAAGACATGTCCGGCTCCATCGACATGATTGTTTTCCCTGAGGCCTTTAAACGCATCGGTGAGAAGGTGAAGCTTGAGGTTCCGGTAGTAGTCAAGGCTGGCGTGCGCATTGAAGAAGGAGCAAATCCCAAGATCACTGCGGCCGAGATCATGCCGCTCGAAGATGCCAAGGTTCCCCTGCCTCGCGCCATTCGCGTCCGCATCCCGCTCGAATCCTCCGGCGAGACGACAATCGACAGCCTGCACAGTCTGTTTCTTGAGCGCAAAGGCGAGGCCAAAGTGTTATTTGACGTAGAGCGCCAGGGCGATTTCATGGTGGTGATGGAGGCGGAGGGCTATAATGTCGTTCCAGACCGCAATTTCATCGCCCGGGTCGAACAGCTGTGCGGGCGCGGCAGCGTCCGCATCATCAGCTGAATCAGCTGGCGCAAGGCCGTTTTGAAAGGGCACGGCTTCAGCCCGCGCCGTCATGGTCAGAAAACAGACGCGCCTTTAGGCGCCGATTTGCCGACAATGGCAGCCACCGAAAAAGTACAGCAGGAACTGGAACAGATTGAGCGTCAGGTCGCCGAGATGGAAGCCGGCGAAACCGACGATGCGACCCGCCGGCAGATTGCCAAACTGCAGGATCGCATTGACACGCTTCGCCGCGAGATGAACACGCCGCCCACAGCATGGCAAAAGACGGAACTGGCCCGCCATCCGCAGCGTCCGCAGTCGCTCGACTACATCGAGCGCGTTTTCACCGATTTCAGCGAGATTCATGGCGACCGTGGCTTCGGCGACGACGCCGCCATTATTTGTGGCATGGCCCGTTTCCATGGCGAAGAGGTGCTCGTCGTGGGCACGCAAAAGGGCCGCGATATGAAGCAGCGCGTCTTCCGCAATTTCGGCACACCGCATCCGGAAGGCTACCGCAAAGCGATTCGCGTCATGCAGGTTGCCGAGAAGTTCCGCCGCCCGATCTTCACTCTGGTAGATACCGACGGCGCCTATCCCGGCATCAACGCGGAAGAGCGCGGACAAGCGGAAGCCATTGCCTACAACCTGCGCGAGATGGCGCGTCTGGAAGTGCCGATTATCGCCACGGTAATCGGTGTCGGGGGCAGCGGCGGCGCTCTGGCGATCGCGGTCGCCGATCGCGTCCTGATGATGGAAAACTCCATCTACTCAGTCATCTCCCCCGAAGGCTGCGCCGCCATCATGTGGCGCGATGCCAGCAAGAAAGAACTGGCGGCCGAGGCCATGCGCATTACTGCAACCGACCTGAGCGAACTGGGCTGCATCGACGACATTGTTCCCGAGCCTGAGGGCGGAGCGCATCGCGATCACGAGGCGGCCGCTAATCTGCTCGACACCAGCCTGCAGAAGCACCTCGCCGACTTGAAGAAAATCCCCCCGGCCGAATTGGTCGCATCACGATATAATAAATTCCGTAATATCGCCCAGTTCTTCAAGACCGAATCGTGAACGTATCGGCAGGCTTCTCTCGGCGACCTCCGCGACGTCATTCTCTGCGAACTCTGCGGCAAACATCTTAGACCGCCGAGAGCGCCGAGAATGCCCAGAGCACGCAGAGAAGCGTGGCGCGCAAGGACCATGTCAGCTACTAGGATGGGCGAAAGGCCGCCACGCGCGGCCGATGCCGCCGTATAATTGAAATGTCTCCTACTCCGCAATCCATAAAGATGGGCGATTGGTTTCAGCCCGCTGATTGAAAAGGAAGGTGTTGGGATGGCCACATCGGATGTCGTGCCCCGGGAATCCGCCGGCGGCATGAACAAGCAGCGCATCGTCAATGACATGAGCATTCAGGTCGCGACGGTGAACGGCTCGGGTTCGCAGAGTTCAAATACGGTTTTACTGCGCAGCATTTTTCAGATGGGGGTGCCCGTCTCGGGCAAGAATATGTTCCCGTCGAACATCGCGGGACTGCCCACCTGGTACACGATTCGCGCCAACAAGAACGGCTACATCGGTCGGAAGAAGGAAATCGACTTCCTGGTCGCCATGAATCCGGAGACGGCGACTGAAGATACGATGTCGCTGGCGCCGGGCGCATCGGTGCTTTACGACGAGCCACTCGCGCTCCACAAGCTGCGCAACGACCTTATCTTTTATTCAGTTCCCTACGACAAGATCGTTGCCCCGGTTTGCCCAGAGGCCAAGCTGCGGAAGCTGGTCAAGAACATGGTGTACGTCGGCGTGGTGGCCTCTCTGCTCACCATCGATATGGCTGAGGTGGAAAAGGCGATCCGCAAGCAGTTCGCAAAGAAAGCAAAAGCCGCCAACCTGAACCTGGCGGCGGCGCAGGCCGGATTCGATTACGCGAAAGCCAATCTCGAGAAGCGCGGGGTGTTCTACATCGAGCGCATGAACAAGACTGCCGGCAAGATCATCATCGATGGCAACTCCGCCGCGGCGCTCGGCTGCATGTTCGCGGGATGCACGGTTGTGACGTGGTATCCGATCACGCCCTCGTCGTCACTCGTCGAGACGATGATCGAATACATGAAGGAATATCGGATCGGCCCCGACGGCAAAGCGACGTTTGCCATTGTTCAAGCCGAAGACGAACTGGCAGCAATCGGTATGGTGATAGGGGCAGGATGGGCGGGCGCCCGCAGCATGACCGCCACCGCCGGGCCCGGCATCTCACTCATGTCCGAGTTCGCTGGCCTAGCCTACTACGTCGAAGTTCCGGGAGTGATCTGGGATATTCAGCGTGTAGGCCCGTCAACCGGCCTCCCGACGCGCACTTCACAAGGCGACATTCTTTCGACCGCCGTCTTATCGCACGGAGACACAAAGAACATCATGTTGATTCCCTGCTCCGTCGAGGAGTGCTTCAGCATGGCAACGGATGCATTCAACCTCGCCGAGCAATTCCAGACGCTGGTTTTTGTCATGTCGGACCTAGATCTTGGCATGAATAACTGGATGGCCGACCCGTTCCACTATCCCACAACGCCCATCAAACGCGGCAAGGTGCTGGGCAAGGAAGATCTCGACCGACTTGGCGGGTTTGCGCGCTACAAAGACGTCGATGGCGACGGCGTCGGCTACCGCACGTTGCCCGGCACCCAACATCCAGCCGCGGCCTACTTCGCGCGTGGCAGCGGCCACAACGAAAAAGCCCAGTACAGCGAACGCGCCGACGACTTCGAGAACAACATGGAGCGTCTGAACCGCAAGTTCGAAACTGCACGCTCGTTCGTTCCGCGGCCCGAAATCACAAAGGGCGACAATGCCAAGATTGGCATTATCGGCTACGGTACATCACACTGGGGCATCACCGAGAGCCGCGATCAACTCCGCGCCGAGTACGGCATTGAGACCGACTATCTGCGCCTCCGCGCCTATCCTTTCACCCGCGAGGTTCACGAGTTCGTCGAGCAGCATGAGCGCGTCTACCTGGTGGAACAGAATCGCGATGCGCAGATGCTCAGCCTCCTGAAACTCGACGTGAAGCCTGAGTTGACGCCGCGACTGCGCAGCATCGCCCACATCACCGGACTGCCTCTTGATGCGCGGTCCATCACTGACGAACTGACCAGCATGGAGGGTAAGTAGATGGGAACCACCACTGTTGACCCCGGCGCAGCTACACCCGGGCCGAAAACAAACCGCATCGGCCTCACTGTCATCGACTATAAGGGCGGGAAGACGACCCTCTGCGCTGGTTGCGGCCACAACGCCATCTCCGAACGGATCATCGAAGCCATGTTCGAGATGGGTGTTGAACCCGAATTCGTGATCAAGCCCAGCGGCATTGGCTGCTCGTCGAAAACACCAGCGTATTTTCTGACTCGCTCACACAGTTTCAATGCCGTACACGGACGCATGCCCTCAGTCGCGACCGGAGCACTCTTGGCCAATCGCAAACTGATCTGCATAGGCGTCAGCGGAGATGGCGACACAGCATCGATCGGCGTCGGACAGTTCGTGCACCTCATGCGCCGCAATCTTCCGATCATCTACATCATCGAAGACAATGGTGTTTACGGGCTCACCAAGGGACAGTTCTCGGCGACCGCCGATCTCGGCTCAAAGCTGAAAACCGGCGTGGTCAATGACCTTCCGCCGATCGACACCTGCGCGCTTGCGATCCAACTCGGCGCCACGCTCGTCGGGCGGTCGTTCTCGGGCGACAAGCGTCAGCTTAGCGCCATGTTGAAGGCCGCCATCGCGCACAAAGGGACGGTCATGCTAGACGTGGTTTCGCCCTGCGTGACCTTCAATGACCACGAAGGATCGACCAAGTCGTACAAGTACGTGAAGGAACATGAAGAGACCTTGCAGGATGTGAGCTTCGTGCCGCACTTCGAGGAGATCGACGTCGAATACGATCCCGGATCCACAATCCAGGTCACCATGCACGACGGCTCCCGTCTCCATCTTCGGAAGCTGGAAGAGGACTACGATCCCACGAACAAGATCCGGGCCCTTACTCGTCTCACTGAGGCGCACGAGAAGGGTGAAGTGCTGACGGGACTGTTCTACGTGAATCTCGAGGCTCCCAACTTCATTGACATGCTGAATGTCGTCGACCAGCCCTTGGCGACGCTGCCCGACTCGGTGACGCGTCCGCCCAAAGAAGTACTCGACGCTTGCATGGAAGAACTGCGCTAGTTTCTTTCTTCAAAGAAAAGAGGGCCTCGCCGAGGCCCTCTTTTTGATTACCGACCTGTTTACGCCGTCTTTAACTTAGGCTCACCGCTATGCTCGGGGTTCTCGCCAGGCTCGGGGAAATCCGTGTCTGCACCCTTGATCATCGGATCCTGGTCTCGATGTCCGAGTTGCTGCTGCAAGCCAATGTTGCCCGGGGTCTTATGATCCTCTGTTTCTGTCGCGCCCTTCGCTGTATCCTGGTCAACTCTGTTCTCTGTCATGAGTCCGCCTTCTTGCAATCATTGGGGCATACAGATGGCAGGAGAAGAGCCGCCCCTCAAAAGTAAGTCTGTTCCTCGCAAAGATCGAATAGAATAATTTTCTCAGAGGAAGGTTGTCGGAGTATGAAAAAGATTCTTTTGTCGCTGATGACGTGCTGCCTGTTGAGCGTGTTTGCCCTGGCCAGCGTAACCCATGCCTCGCTGACTCCGGTGAAGCACCGGGATCATCATCAACATGCCAAACACCAGGCCCACCGCACCACGAAGCACCATGCCCGCCATAAGCACTCCCGCTCAGTTTAGTCGGACCGTGGATCGTCCGCAGAGTCTATCGGCCCGAGCTGCTGACTCCAGCCTTGCGTAGCCGCTCCCGTGCCTGCAATGCTTCCGGCGAGTGCGGATATCGCTGGATCAGATGCCGCAATTCACTCACGCCTTCGTCCTGCTTACCGAGTTCGAGCAGCGCGAATCCCTTTTTCAATTGCGCTGAAGCCGCCTTATTCCCGCTCGGAAAATTCTGCAGGACCTGCTCGTAGCTCTGTACCGCCTGCTGATAATTCGCCTGCTTGAACTGCAGCTCGCCCAGATAGTAGTAGGAATTTCCGGCGAGATCGGTGTTGGGATAGAACTTGATGTAATCAGAGAATTCCTGCGTGGCAAGATCGTTCTTGCCGCCGTTATAGTCACGCAGTCCGTTGTTGTAGAGCACGTCGGGCGGTGGCGCCGAGGCCATTTGCTGCTGCTGCGCTTGTGTCGTCGCCTGCTGCGCGGCAAAGCTTTGCTGCGTCGCTTGCATGTCTTCCAACTGCTTCGTCACCTTCGCCAGGCGCACCTTGATCTCGTCCATGGTGTCGTTCAGTGCCTGGATCTGGCCGGAGAGCTGGTCGCCCTTTGTTCCCTCGCCTTCCTGCTGTTTCTGCAGGGTTGTCTGCAGGTTGTTCAGGGCAGTCGCAAGCTTATTAACCGTGTCGGTGTCCTTTTCGACAAGGTTCTTCATGACGCCCATGCGCTCGTCGAAGCTGCGCTGCATGGCGGTCATCTGTTCCTGCAGTTGTTGTACTTGCGTCTGCAACTGCACCATTTCCTTGTTTGCGCCGAAGGCCGGAGCCACACTCAACCAAAGAATCAGAAATGGCGCTACAAGCGCCGAACTACGGTATGTTTTCATAGCATGTTTCCCTGGATACGCATTCTTAGATGCTTTGATTGTCCCACAGGGCTGGGGGGATTCGACATCCGAAAGGGCCGTGGGAACCGGAAGATTCAACTGGCGCTGGGCGGCCAGCGCTAGCGGGCCTCAGACAAGAAAACGGGGGGACGCGGAAGCGCCCCCCGCATGGAACGACTACTTCTGGTAAACGAGATGCCCGCGGCGATTCTGCTGCCAGCAAGCTTCGTTGCTCTCATTGCAGAAGGGCTTCTCTTTGCCGTAGCTGATCGTCTTGATCCGACTGGCATTTACCCCAGCCGAGACCAAAGCGCTTTTCACGGCGCCCGCACGCTGATCGCCCAATGCGAGGTTGTAGTCGGTTGATCCGCGCTCGTCGCAATGCCCCTCGATCGTGATATTGATGCCTCCGTGTTGAGCGAGGAACTGCGCATCGGACTGCACCGAGGACTGCTGATCGGAACGAATGTCCGACTTGTCGTAGTCGAAATAGACGTCTTTCACATTCTGGCTGAACAAGTCCTCATCGCTGACGCTGGGAGTCGGCGGCGGAGGCGGCGGAGGCGCTTGCGTCACCGTCAAGCGGGCGGTGGCCTCCTGCGTCCCACCTGAACCCTTCGCGGTTAGATGATAGGTGGTCGAATCCGTCGGCGAAACGCTTTGTGAGCCGTTCGGCTGCACCGCGCCAATGCCATCAATCGACACGTCTGTGGCATTGCTGGTCTGCCACGTTAACGTCGCAGACTGACCAGCCTGAATGGTTGCCGGAGCCACCGAGATGGAGGCCGTCGGAGAAGGTGGCGGTGGCGGAGGTGGTGGCGGCGGCGGAGCGGCTTTCTTCTTGCACGCACCGAGCATCAGGAGAGCGCTAAGAGCAAAGATCAGCACAACCCACTTCATACTAGATTGCTTCACTTGGTTCCTCCTACGACCCCTAAGGGGCCAGACGAAGTTATGTACTATTTCCAACTCCAATTGGGCTGGGTATTTCGCCCGGTAAAAGTCAACTGCTGAAGTTTTTCGCCGGTCGCCAGCATGCTCCAGATTTGCAAACTTCCGGAACGATTCGACTGAAACACTATATGCCGTCCGTCAGGAGACCACGATGGAAAATCATTTTTCCCCCCATCGTGGGTAAGCTGGACCCACTGCTTGCTGGCAATATCCATCAGGTATAAATCGAGCGCCCCAGGATCTCCTGGCCCATATTTACGCACCCATGCGAACGTCAGAAATTGACCGTTGGGCGCCCAGTTCGGCGAGACCGCGTAACCCTGATCGGTCATGCGCTGCTGATTGGTGCCGTCGGCTTCCATCGTGTAAATCTGCGGCAATCCGGTGCGGCCGCTGACGAACCCAATCTGCCCATCGGTCTTGCGATTCCATACCGGCGAAACGTCCGGACCCTTATCGGTGGTCAATCGATGCGAGTTCCCTCCGGAAGCGTCCGCCACATAAATCTCCGAATCGCCTGACCGAGACGAAGAAAATGCCAGCTTCGTGCCGTCTGCCGACCACGCCGGCGCGAGGTTCGTCCCGCCAAAATGCGGAAAGGTCAATGGCCGGTTCAGGTCGAGGGAATACATCATAATCTCCCAGCCGGTTTTCGTCAGTGCGCTGAAGGCGAGACGAGACCCATCGGGCGAAATCCGCGGCGCCAACGCGATCGAACCCAGGCGCGTGACCTGGTGCTGATTCGAGCCGTCGTAGTCCATCGCCCAGATTTCCTTGTGCCCGCTGCGGTCGCTCACAAAAAAAATCTGAGTCTCGGCTATACCCTGAATGCCGCCGCCCAGCCGAAAAATGATCTCGTCGGCGAACTTATGCGCCATGAACCGCGCTACCGCGTCGCTCGCGGCCTCGGAGTACTGCTTGCCGAGGATCTGGGGGGACTGGATGTTCTTGACGTCGAAGAGCCAGCCTTGCACGGTCAGCCTGCCTCCGGCCACGCCCAGGTTCCCAAACGCCAGCATCGCCGCATTCGGAGGAGGCGCATTCCACGCCAGGAAATTCACCTCCGGTGGCTGCCCGGGCACCTGCAGAGGATAAAAACTCTTCGACACCAACTCGACAACTCCCGATACATCCAGATCGTTCCAGAGGGTGTCGTTGAAGGTCTTTACCAGTGGGGCATTTGCGGGATCACTCGTGGCGGGCTTGAAGTCGGCAACCGCAAGGCGGACTTTCTCCACTCCCAGGCTCGTGCCGGTTTTCACCCAATCCTGCGCTTGCGCAGCGGCGCATGCCAGCCAACAGGCAAGAAGCACCAGGAATGCACGGGCCAAAACGCAGGTCCTGCCGTTCCGTCCCTGACCTGCTCTAGCGGATTCGTCCGTTCGCATCAGAGGCAAAGTTTTCGCGTGTAACAATATCGTAGCCCGACATGAATTGCTTTGCAAGAATTTGTGGATAGATAAGCCTTTTCCCTTCATCCAATTGTCCCTATTCTCCGCTCTTTTCCGCGACCCAAGTCCCGAGAGTACCGGGTTGATTACGGACCAGAGGTACATCTGATTTACCGCTTATAGTCGAACCAATACTCGACAGAAATCTTGCTTCCGGGATAATCCGGGGGTAGTGGACCGAACGTGTCGATCCGTTGCAACGCACGGGCGGCCGAAATGTCCAGCGACGGAACACCACTCGACTGCTCGACCCGAACATTGGTCGGATGACCATCACGCGCCACGTCGAACGTGATGTATACCCGCTGGGCCGAAGTAATCCTCGGATCGATTTCGTACTTCAGCCAGTTCTCTGAGACCTTTCGCTGGATGACCTGCACGTACCAGCCGTACTTGGTTCCGAAATCGCCGCCGCCTCCGGTAATGCCGAATCCACCTTTTGCGCCAGCCGCGCTGAAAGTTCCATACGGACCGCTCACCGGGCCGCCTTCGCCAAATGCGACCTGATTCTCCTCTGGTTCGGGCGCGGACTGCGGTTTCGACTTCGATTCGGTGATCGGCTTTTTCGGCGGCTGCTTGATCTTCTTATTCTTGCCCGCAATCTCAATGGCGTCGGGCTCTTTCTCTTCGATCTTCGGCTGCGATTGAGTAATCCCTTTCGACTCGTTGGCCAAAACATTCTGCGTCTGCGTAGGACTGGCGGGCAACGGAACCGTGCTCACCAGAGTCGCGCCGATGGCTTCCCCACCTCCGCCAGAGCCCCACGTATCGCCAGTGCCCCGGGTCACGAAAGCGGTATAGACGAGCAGCGCAACCGTGATTCCCACGTGCAGCCCCGCCGACCACGCCAGCGCGCGTCCCCAGCGCTCGTGTTCGAAATAGATTTCAGCGCTTGCCGACATTTGCATCCATAGGCTGAGTCACGATACTTACGTTGGCGAAGCCCGCCTGCTTCACCGAGTCCATTACGGTCGCAAAAGCGCCGAAGGGAACGTTCTCATCGGCGCGCACAAAAATGGATTGATGGCGCGGGTCGCGAATCTTCTGCCGCAAGCGGTTCCCAATCTCGTTGACGTTGATCGGATCGTTCCCCAGAAACACGCGCTGATCCTTGTTGATGGAAATGACCAGCCGCTCTTCCGTGATCTCTTTTACGGTTTTCGTTTTCGGCACGGCGACGTCAATGCCTGACTGCAGCACCGGAGCCGTCACCATGAAGATGATCAGCAACACCAGCACCACATCGACCAGAGGAGTGATGTTGATATCGGCAATTGCAGACTGCGTTCGTCCGTTAGAGGCCGTGAACGCCATCAGCGCCTCACATCCGGGGCGACAGCGGCGGCCGTTTGTGGCTGGTTGTGTTCCACGGCGTTCATGAATTCGAGCGAGAAGTCATCGCAGCGTGCGGCGAATTCGCGGATCGAAGCGCCGATCAGGTTATAGGCAATGACCGCGGGAATCGCCGCAGCCAACCCGGCAGCCGTCGTGATGAGGGCCTCGGAAATACCCGGAGCCACTGCACGCAGAGTCGCCGCCCCGGCGGTTCCGAGCCCATGAAATGCATCAATGATGCCCCACACCGTACCGAACAATCCGATAAAGGGAGTCGCCGCAGCAGTGATCGCCAGCCACGGCACATTACGCTCGAGCCGCGTGATCTCCTCGGACGATCCAATTTGCATGCCGCGTTGAATCGGGATCATGCTCCGCAGCCCGCCCGAAGACGCCACCTGGCGGCGGTACTCCTCGTATCCGCCCTCAAATACGCCCACCAGCGGGCTGGGCTTGAATTGATCGGCCACGGCAACAATATCCTGCAAGCGCTGCGCCTTGCGGAACGCCCGCACAAAGCGCCCGCTCTGCGCTTTGGCCCGCCGCAGAAGGCTCCATTTGGTCAGAATGATCGCCCATGAGATAAGGCTGAAGGCGAGAAGCACGAGCAAAACCAGCTTGGCAACCGGTCCTGAAGTGGAAAGCATGTCGACGATTTCGCCGCCGACGAACACTGCTAGCAAGGGGAAAAAATGCATCGTTTTTTACGAGAACGCCTAGGCTTAATTATAGATGAATGCAGGGCTTAACTCTTCCATGTGAACCCCATCCGGCAATGGAAAGTTCATCCTCCGATAGTGTCCAAATACGCGCATAAAGCATGCGAAGCGCGTTTACTATTCCGCGCCAGACGCATCACCCGCGGCCAGAGCCAAGGCCGGACACCTGCGTACCAGGCGAAGCGTCCCTGTGAAAACCTGCCGTCCGCGTCAATAAAACGATCCATCGCGGGAAACTCGAAATCCATTTCATCCGAAATAGCTTTCACCACGGTGAACTGTTTGTGACGTGCCTCAGCCGAACGCGCCACTGCGGCCGCCTCCATGTCCACCACGTCTGCCCCAAACGAATCGCGCAACTTGCTCTTCTGCAGCGGGCTGGCGACGGACGCGAAACTGACGAGCACACCCTCGCCGCCCTCAACCACGGTTCTGCTGCCGTCGCCGGCATTGATCACGGAACTTGGCCGGACCACATCCCCAACTCGCAGTTTGGGATCGAGCGCCCCGGCGAAACCTGCCGAGCAGATGATGTTCGGATCGAAGATCGCGATCACTGCCTCCGAGGCCCTACGCGAGGCCGCGGCGCCAATTCCGCCGCAAACCACGACGACTTCCCCGTTTTCGAAAAACCGGAAGCGCCGTCCATCGTGCTCCTTGTCGGTCACCCGCCAACTCTTCACCAGCGGCCTTACTTCGCGTTCCAAAGCTGCCACGATCGCGAGTCTAGGCATATCCGTCGGCCCGGAACCATTCCACCGCCCGCCGCAGCGCACCGTCGATCGGCACGATCTTCCATCCCAGTTCACATTCAGCCTTGGCGGAACTGGCAAACATCTTCTTCCTACCCATACGCACTGTGTCGACCGTCGCGCGCGGTTCGCGCCGCAACAGCAGGCCAGTCACCGCCTCGTCGACAATCCCAGCAGCAAAAGCGAAGATGTATGGCAACTTGATTTTCGGTGACGGTAGACCGGTGATCTGGCCGAGCTTGTCGAGAATCTGCTTCAGCGTCAGGTCCTCTCCACCGAGAATGTAGCGCTCTCCGGTCCTGCCCTTTTCAAGCGCGGCAACATGTCCACGCGCGCATTCCCTCACGTCCACCAGATTGAGCCCCGTTTCGACGTAGGCAGGAAATTTGCGCTTCAGAAAGTCAACCACGATTCGCCCTGTTGGCGTTGGCTTCACATCTTGCTCGCCGATCGGAGTCGTGGGATTCACCGTCACCACCTGCATTCCGGCACGCCCGGCTTCCAGCGCTACCTGCTCAGCCATAAATTTCGAGCGCTTGTAGTGGCCGATCATATCGGCCAGAGAGACCGGCGAGTCTTCATCCGCTGGACGTCCGTCGCTCGTAAATCCAACGGTCGCGACGCTCGAGGTATAAACAACGCGCCCTACGCCGTTCTTCCGCGCCGCTTCGAGGAGCGTCCGGGTCCCACCGACATTCGAGCGGTACATTTCGTTCGGATCCCGCACCCAGAGCCGGTAGTCAGCCGCCACATGAAACACCGTGTCGCAACCAGACATTGCTTTTTCGAGAGAAGCAGCGTCACGCAGATCGCCGGTCGACGTCTCGGCGGCTTTAAGTCCCTCAAGATTTTTCAGATTGCTGGTAGGACGCACGAGCAGACGCAGGTCAGCTCCCTGATCGGCTAGAACGCGAGCGACGTGGGAGCCTAGAAATCCGGTAGCGCCGGTAACGAAGGCTTTCAAAGTGGGTCTCAGTTTTCAGTCAGATTGGGGATCACCCAACCATTTCTCCGGATACTACTTGGTAGCGTAGTGCGCCGCTCCGAGAAAATGCAGCGAAACATAAGGCTCGTCGCCCACCACCCAGCTATCGTGCCCCGGAGGTCCAGAAGGAATGTAAAACAGCATTCCTGCCCGGAGCTCGTGGACAGTACCGTCCTCCATAGCGGCGGTGGCGCAGCCCGAGAGCACCATCCCGACATGCTCCACGTTGCACCGCGAGGCGCCCACACTGGGCCCAACGTGAAGCGACCACTTCCACCCCGGTTGATAGGTGGCCCGCCCGATCGTCATGCCGCCGATGTGAACGACTTCGAACTTTCCCTTTTCGAAGGTGCGAACTTCATCGGGCTCCTCAAAGCGTTTGAGAATTGTCTCCATGGTCGGCATAGAAACCATCATCGATTCAAGGCTAGGTTTTTCGGCCCGCGGTGGAGAATCGAGAACTAGTTTCCGTTCTTCTCCATCACCTTCGCGTACGTCGTCAGCGCCAGCAGTGGGAAGTACTGCCGGTAAAGGTGATACATCAGGTAGAACACGCGCGGGAAGCCGGTTCCGGTGCAGAACTTCTCATCCCACGAGCCATCTTTCCTCTGAGTGCGCATCAGGTGAGCAATGCCGCGTGCGACCGAATCGCTGCGCGTATCGCCGGCTGCGAGCAGTCCCAGGATCGCCCACGCTGTTTGTGACGGTGTGCTGTCGCCCTGTCCGCGCTGAGTGGGGTCATCATAGGAACCCACGGTCTCACCCCATCCGCCATCGGAATTCTGCACCATGCGCAGCCACTCGGCGCCCTGCTGTATGCACGGTTCATGCAAGTCCATGCCGATTGCTTCCAGCCCACGCAGCACCAGCGCGGTGCCGTAGATGTAATTCACACCCCAACGGCCGAACCAGCTTCCGTCCGGCTCCTGCTCGTTGCGAACGAACTTGATGGCTTTCTTCACCGCTGGATGGTTCTTGTCGTACCCGTAGGTGGCGAGCATCTCCAGAATTCGCCCGGTGATGTCAACCGTCGGCGGATCGAGCATGGCATTGTGATCGGCAAATGGCACGTACTGGAACACCATGCGGTCGTTGTCTTTGTCGAACGAGGCCCAGCCACCGTTCTTGCACTGCATCGAGAAAATCCAGTCGATCGCCCGTTGCACCGACTCCCGCTGGTAGCGCCCATTGGGATGCTCCACGCGGCTGAGCGCCAGGCAAACCATCGCGCTGTCATCCACATCGGGATAAAACTCGTTGTTGAACTCGAAGTACCAGCCGCCAGGCTGCCCGTTCTTGTTCTTAACCTTCCAGTCACCGACGTTGCGCACCTGTTTCTGCAGGATCCAATCCGCGCACTTCACCATCCGAGGATCATTAGCCGGGACTCCCGACTCGCCCAGCGCGAACAGCGCGTATGCCGTATCCCAAACCGGAGACATGCAGGGTTGCATGCGGAAGGTGTCTTCCTCTTCGATCCCGAGTTTCTCGAACTCATCCATGGCGCGAATGACCTGCGGATCATCAAGCGAATATCCGAGACAGCGCAGGGCAATAATCGAGTTCATGATCGACGGATAAATCGCGCCCAGCCCATCGCTCATCTCGAAGCGCTCGAGCACCCACTTCTCTGCTTTCCGCAAAGCGACGGAGCGCAGCGGCCGCACGTGCACGCGCTCGAACCAGTGAGTGACGCGGTCGATGACCAGGAAGAAATTCCGCCAGGAAACTATTTTCTTCGCCCAGTGCAGATGCATGCGCGATTTGTGCATGCCGCCGACGAATAATTCCTCCACGCCCATCTCTCGGGGAATTTTCTTGAATGGTTTCTTGGCGTAGCAGATGGAGAGCGGCACCAGGATGGCGCGCGACCACGACGAAATCTCGTAGATGTTAAACCAGAACCAGTTGGGAAACAGCACGATCTCGGGCGGAATCGCTGGCACGGCGTCGTAGTCGTACTGGCCGAAGAAGCACAGATATATCTTGGTGAATGTGTTGACCTCGGTGACGCCGCCCATGGCCAGAATCTTCTTGCGGGCGCGCTCCAGTACAGGATGCTCGGCCGCGTACCCTGCCAACTTCAATCCAAAGTAGGCCTTCACTGAGGCGCTAATGTTCGACGGTCCGCCGGTGTAGATACCCCATCCTCCATCTTCGTTCTGATGGCGCAAGATCCAGTTCGCCGCCTTCTGGAAACGCTCCGTATTCCCGGTTCCAAGCAGGGTGTGGAGCAGAATGTAGTCTGATTCGAGAGTCGTGTCGGCCTCGAGTTCCCCGCACCAGTATCCTTCCCCGGTCTGCTGCGAAAAAAGATACTTCCGCGCCGCCGCGATCGCCGCGCTGACATGCGCGCCAAGTTCCTCGATTTTGCCGAAACGAAGCTGCGGATTCGAACCTGGAAGAGCTTCTGCTAAGTGGGAATCGGGGGAGTTGTTATCCATTCATCTACTCCATATCTTCACATCTCTCGTAGAGAAGTAGCTTGCTACGTCTCCTCTAGCCACGAGCAAATGTGCCAGCGCCGGCAGAGACGCTGCAAGCAACGTCTCTAAGACTAATTTGCAGGAGCTGATGCGATTGCCTCAACGATCTCCGGCGGTAGTCCGAAGCGCACGTTTTCCGGCATCACTTCCAGTTCCTGCACGTTGTTGAAACCTTTCGCGCGCAGAAATGTGATCGTCTCCTCGACCAGATGCTCGGGAGCCGACGCCCCGGCAGTCAAGGCAATGGTCTTCACATCCTTCAGCCAACCCGTTTCAATATCATTGCAACTGTCAATGAGGTGCGCGTTTGTGCCCAGATTGCGGGCTACCTCAACCAACCGATTCGAGTTCGAACTGTTCTCCGATCCCACGACCAGCAGCAAATCGGACTCGGAAGCGACTTGCTTCACCGCAACCTGGCGATTCTCGGTCGCATAGCAAATATCTTGCGCCGCCGGTCCTTTGATATTCGGAAACTTCTGCTTCAACGCCGCGATGATGTCTTTGGTCTCGTCGAGGCTCAGCGTGGTTTGCGTCAGATAAGCCACGCGATTCGGATCCGGAACCTCCAGCGCCGCCACTTGCTCCGGCGATCCCACTACCTGTGTTACGCGCGGAGCTTCGCCTAAAGTTCCAATGACCTCGTCGTGATCCCGATGACCGATCAAAATCAGCGAATAGCCCTCCTTGGCGAACTTCACGGCTTCGACGTGCACCTTGGTCACCAGCGGGCAGGTGGCATCGATCACGCGCAGCCCACGCCTGGCGCTGTGTTCGCGCACTTCGGGGGACACCCCGTGCGCACTGTAAATAATCCGTTCGCCGTTGGGCACCTCGTCTTCGCTATCGACGAAGACCGCCCCCTTACCGCGCAATTCCTCCACGACGAAGCTGTTGTGGACGATCTCTTTGCGGACGTAGATCGGCGGTCCAAACGCCTCCAACGCGATGCGCACCACGTCGATGGCTCGCACCACGCCCGCGCAGAATCCACGAGGCTTCAACAGCAACAAGGTCTTTCCGTCACTTTTCGCTAGAATTCCAGCCACGATATTGGCTTCTCCCAATTTTTCCTTTTGTCATCCCGGGGCGACATTGGCGCCGAGGATCTGGGCATCCCGGCATTAATACCGTAGATGCGGAACCGCCCCCATTCCCCTGTTACTAGGGTACACGAACCCCATTGTGGCGGTATTAGAAAGCTACCGGAAAGAACCGGGATGGTCAACGTAAGCCAAAGAAATGGCTAGGATTAGCAGTGAATGGAGAATTCTGACCTGCCAGTGGAAACGCAAAAGTCAGCCCGAATGGCGGCAGTTTGCAGCACGGTGAGATTGGGCAGCCCCGCAGCCCGTATTCGGCACTATAACCGAACTCAAGTTATAGGCCCGAACGCCGGTTCTCCGCCGCCGCCCACATCTGCTCGGCGAACTGAGTCAATCGCCGGACTTCCAGCTCGGGAACAGTCCGCTCGTAGATCTCTTCCGGGGTTCCTCTAGCGGAGACCTGCAGCAGCAGCTTTCCCTTCCGATAGAACTCGATCAGCGGCGCGGTGCTGCGGTCGTAAGCTTCGAGCCGAACCTTAAGCGCCTCCGGCCGGTCGTCTTCGCGCTGAAACAGTGTGCCCTCACAGTGATCGCAGCACCCTTCGACTTTTGGAGGGCGCTCCGTGATGTGGTAGACAGCTTTGCACTTCTTACACGTTCTGCGGCCACCCAGACCGGCCACGATCTCGCTCTGGGGCAATTCATAACTCACCACGGCGGTCAGCCCCAGCCCATCCTTGTCCAGGAACTGTTTCAGCGAGACCGCTTGTGCGGCTGTCCGCGGGAATCCATCGAGTATGAACCCGCCCGCGCAGTGCAGGCATACTCCGCGTTCCTGGACCAAGTCCCAAACGGTCGTATCGGGCACCAGTTCACCCCGGCGCATGTATCCCAGGGCCTCCTTCATGGCAGGGCTGAGCTCGCCTTCGCTCCGAGTTGCCGCCGCCCGGAAAACGTCACCAGTCGACAGATGGCAGGCAAGCAGCCGCTGGTTCAGGAGATCGGCCTGGGTACCCTTGCCGACGCCGGGTGCACCGAGCAGGACAATCCTCCAAGGCAAGAATTGCCCGTTTGGGACGGTTTCGCATCGACCAGAAGGACCTTGCAGCCAGGCAGCGCGCGTAGGCTTATTCGGGACAGTCATGGGCTAACTGTAGGGCCACCCGCATAACCCTGCTGTGACAGGAATCACACCCCAACACCACTAAGAGCACATTGGTCTGCGTTCGAGCGCCTATGGCCCGGTAGTGCCCCCATCTCGCCGCCCCGTGCCATTGTTGTGCAGGGCAATTTATTGCACCATGATTGCGACTTCTCGCAGACTCCCAGGTCAGCGAACAACAAATGATGGAATTAAGCCAAAGACGGATGGTAGCGGCCCGGGCTCCAATCGCCCCCGCCAATCAGCAATCACGGTTGCTGATCGCGCTGGTTCTGTTGCTGGTCGCGCTGGCCGCCGTCCTGATTAAGGACCGTCAGTTCTGGTTCGGCTCCGAATCGACCATCGTTGACGCTGACTATGTTCAGCCGACCGTGGCACCTCAAGTGACGCCACAGGTCGCGACCCAGATCCCAACGAAGCCTGCGGTAACGACTCCTGCTCCGGTTCACGCTGCAAAGAAGCAGGTTGCGGTTGCCGCCACGCCCTCGGCCCCGGCGAAACCAGCCGATGCTCCGGCGGTGATCTCCAACCGCACAGTGTTGCCTCCGCTGGATGTCGAAGTGATCGCCGGCGACTCACACCACAAGGTGCATCCGGGAAACAACAGCAAGAGGCTTGAGATTACGAACCCGGCCGCTTCGGTGGCCCGTCAAGCGGCCCCAGTCGCGGCTCCCGCGACGAACGCGGCCGAGCGTCAGCGCCTGGCCGAAGCCATCCCGCCCTCCTACCCGCCCCTGGCGCAGCACATGAACGTACAGGGATCGGTTGTGCTGCAAGCTCTGATCGCGGCCGACGGAAGGATACAGAACCTGCGCGTGATGAGCGGCCCCGCCATTCTGGCCACCGCGGCGCAGCAGGCCGTCCGCGATTGGAAGTTCAAGCCCGTCTTTCAAAATGGTATGGCGGTCGAGACCAAGGCGACGATCACGGTCAACTTCACCATCCGGGTTGCAGACAGCGCGGCCAATACCACCCTGGCCGAAAACGACGACGTAACCATCAGCCAATAACGGTTCTTAGCCCTTACCCCTTAGCTGAAATGCTGAAGTGTGAGCCATGAGTTGTGAGCATTGAGCGGTGAGCACTAAGCGGTGAACACCCCAGGTTTTACTCATTGCTCACTACTCATTGCTCATCGATCGCGATGATCAGGCGTTCGCCTTGATCATTTGTTCAGCGTGCTTGCGTGACGTTTCGGTGAGCTTGGCCCCGCTGAGCATGCGGGCCACTTCCTCGGTGCGTTCCTCGCCAGTCACAGGACGAATGCTGGTCCGGGTGCGCCCACCATGTTCTTTCTTTTCGATCACAAAATGCTGATCGCCGAAGGTGGCGATCTGCGGTAGATGCGTCACACAAAGCACCTGATTCGACCGCGCGAGCGACTTCAGTTTCTTGCCCACAGCCTCAGCCGCGCGCCCGCCAATCCCGGTATCAATTTCGTCAAACACCAAAGTCTTCTGGGTGCCCCATCCTTGTTGCGTTTTTTGCGACAGGCCTGCCCTGAGCGGCGTCGAAGGGGTGGGGGTTTTGACTTCCTTCCCGCCCTCCACGCAAGCCTTTAGCGCCAGCATCACCCGAGATAACTCCCCGCCGGAAGCAATGTGCTCCAGTTGGCGCATCGGCTCGCCCGGATTGGTCGAGATCATGTAGACGACCTGGTCGATCCCGGACGCCGTCCATTCCCGCTCCTCTTCCGATGTCGCTCTCTGAATGCGGAATGTCGACTTCATCGCCAGATCGTTGATCTCGGCTTCGACGAGTTTCTCCAACTTGCGCGCAGCATCGGCTCGCTTCTTCGAGAGCGCATTCGCAGCCTTCAGATACTCGTTCGCCGCCTTCGCCAACTCATCCCGCAGCTGCCGCAGGATTTCGTCTTTGTTCTCGACCTCGGCAAGCTTGCCCGAAACATCCGCGCCAAATTCAATCACCTCGTCGACCGTCGCTCCATACTTCCGCTTCAACCGATCGAGCAGCGCCAGCCGGTCTTCCACTTGCGCAAGGTGCTCCGGCGAAGCCTGGATTCCGCCCGCGTAATCCCGCAGCGTGGCTCCCACATCTTCCACGCTGATACGCGCCTGCTCCAGCGCGGCGAGCGCATCCTGAAACCTGGGCTCGTATCGCGCCAACTCCTCGACCTGCTTCTGCGCGCAGCGCAACGAGGTCGCCGTCGAACCGTTGCCTTCGTAGAGCAAATCAAAGGCATTCATCGCCGCGTTGTAGATCTTCTCGGCATTCGCGAGCACGCGTTTCTCGGCTTCCAGTTGCCCGTCTTCCCCGCTCTGCAGACGGGCCTCTTCGATCTCCCGCTTCTGGAACGTCCATAGGTCAACCAAACGCAGCTTGTCCTGCTCTCCGCGCTCCAGTTTCTCGATGCGCGTGCGAATCTCCTTCCACGAGGTATAGGAGGCCGAGACGGGCTCGATCTCGCTGCCTGCGAATGCATCCAGCAACTCCAGCCGTGCCGGACCGTCAAATGAGAGGATGGATTCGTTTTGCGCGTGGATGATTGCCAGGTGAGGAGCCAGCAGCTTCAGCACCAACACGGTGGCGGGCTGGTTATTGACGAACACTCGCCCCTTGCCGCCGGCTGCGATCTCGCGCCGCAGAATCAGCGAGCCGTCATCGGATTCATCAAGCCCATTGGTGTCGAGGATTTTCTCGAGCGCTTTCCCGGCTTTGCCTTCAGCCTCGAAAACAGCAGTGATCACAGCGCGCTCAGTCCCCGACCGGATGACTTCCGTCGAAGCTTTTTCGCCAAGCAGGAGCGCCAGCGCATCGATCAGGATCGACTTCCCCGCCCCGGTTTCGCCGGTCAGCAGGTTCAATCCCGGGCCGAACTCCACCACCAGATTGTCGATGACCGCGTAGTTCTCGAGCCGAAATTCCGTCAGCACAAGCTTTTCCTGAAAGCGAAAGTTCAGCGCAGCATAGCATGAAACCGGAGCGTCGGCTGTCTCGCCGCCGTCTTGACGGCGAGGGGTTTAAGTCGACACCTTTGAAAATGTGCCGCGGCAACACGCCTCGGCGAAAGGCCGGCGGGACGCCGGCGCTACGCTTGCATCAAACTCCTTGCTATCATCATCCAAGACTCTTCCATGGCCATTGCCGGACAGTACTCAGTCGAAACCGATTCACGGTCGATCCCGTCAACAATGCAAGCCGCAGTCTACCGTGGCGTTAATGACGTCCGCCTCGAAACCGTCCCTGTTCCCAAGATCGGCGCGGGCGAGATGCTCGTGCGCGTGCACTCCTGCGGTGTGTGCGGCACTGACCTGAAAAAGATATCTACAGGCTCGCATTCGGCCCCACGCATCTTCGGACACGAAACTTCCGGTGTCGTCGCCGCAGTTGGGAAGGACGTGACCGAATACCAGCCGGGCGATCGCGTCATGGTCTTCCACCACATTCCGTGCCGCGAGTGTTTCTACTGCCAGAACAAGACCTTCGCCCAGTGCTCCACCTACAAGAAAGTCGGCTGTACGGCAGGGTTCGAACCCTCGGGCGGAGGTTTCGCTGAATACGTTCGCGTGATGGACTGGATTGTTCAGTACGGTACCGTACGCATCCCTGAGAATGTTTCTTTTGAACAGGCCTGTTTTGTCGAGCCCGTAAATACTTGCCTGAAAGGCGTATACGCCCTGAACCTGCGCCCTGGCGAGACTGTCCTTACCATCGGCCAGGGACCGATCGGCATCATATTGAGTGTGTTGGCGAAACGGGCAGGGGCTACCTTAATTACTTCCGATTTGTATCCCGAGAGGCTTAAAATAGGATCAAGTTTCGAACTAGACCTTACAATTGAAGCTTCGCGGACAAATGTGGTCGAGCGCGTCCGCGAATTGACCCAGGGGCGCGGCGCCGATGCGGTCATTCTCGCAGTCGGCGGAAACTCCCTGATTCGTACTGCGATGGACGCAGCCCGTCCAGGTGGTCGAATTTTGCTATTTGCACAGACACAGCACGGGGAGGCAGTGATCGATCCTGCCGCAATCTGTGTCGATGAGAAGACCTTAGTGGGGTCCTACAGCGCATCAGTCGACGTGCAGGACGAATCAGTTCGCTTTGTCATGAATCGAGAGATGGATTTGGAACGGCTGATCAGCCACCGCTTCCCTTTGCCCGAAAGCACGGAAGCGCTTGATCTGGCCGCTCATCCGCAGCCGTCGTCCATGAAGGTTGTGATTCAGCCCGGTAGTTTGTGGGAAGGAACTCAGCTGTGAACGGAAAAATGACTGCCGCCGTCCTGTACGGCAAAGAAGACCTCAAGATCGAAAAAGTACCCATCCCACGCGTCGGCGATGGTGAGGTTCTCGTCAAAGTTCAGGTCGCCTTGACTTGCGGCACCGATCTCAAGGTGTACCAGCGCGGCTATCACGCGCGCATGATCGTGCCTCCGGCGCTCTTCGGCCACGAACTCGCCGGAGTCGTTGAGGAGGTTGGTGCTAACGTCAACGGCTTCAAGAAGGGCATGCGTGTCGTAGCCCTCAACTCCGCGCCCTGCCAGATGTGCTTTTACTGCTCCAAGCACCAGGAAAACCTCTGTGAAGACCTCCTTTTCAACAACGGCGCCTATGCGGAGTACATTCGTGTACCGCGGCGCATTGTTGAAGCGAACATGCTGGTCATTCCTTCCAACGTCAGCTTTGAAGATGCTGCGATGACTGAGCCGCTGGCGTGCGTGCTTCGCGGCCTGCACGAAACTGGAGTTGAGATCGGCGACACGGTCACCATCCTCGGCGGCGGGCCTATTGGGCTGATGTTCGTTCAGGTCGCCCGAGCTATCGGCTGCAACGTTATCTCGGTCGTGAAACGAGATGGGCAAGTAGAAGCCGCCCGCCAGATGGGCGCCCACGAAATCATTCAGACCACCAAGGCGGCGAACGTTGTGGATGCCGTCCGCGCGCTCTCCCCGCAGAAGCGCGGTTGCGATGTAGTTATCGAAGCGGTCGGCAAGCCGGAAGCCTGGGAGTGGGCTGTCGACATGGTCCGCAAAGGCGGAACCGTCAACTTCTTCGGTGGATGTGCCAGCGGAACCAAGGTGCAGCTCGAGACGAATCGCCTGCACTACTCCGAAATCACCCTGAAAGCCACGTTCCACCATACGCCGGAAACCGTGCGCCGGGCCTTCGGTTTGATTGCCGCCAAGAAGATCCGTCCGACCGACTACATCACCGGTGAGGCGCCCCTGTCGCGCCTGCAGCAGGTCCTCCGCCACATGCTGAACCGTGGAGGGGATATCAAGACGGCCATCATCCCAGGACACTGAGGAATTGTTGATTGTTGATCTTTGATTGCTGACTGAAAACCAGGACGTCTAGATCGGTGGATTTTCAAGCGACAATCAACAATGTGCTTTCACCCGTGAACCAGACTGCGACCCACAACCCGGCTGCCCTAGGATGGTCGCGCCTGCCCGCCGCATACGCCATCCCGGCCACGGCGCCTTCGCTCGACGAAGCTCGCGAATATTGCGCTCGGCTGGCTCGCACGCATTACGAGAACTTTTCGGTAGCCAGCTGGTTCCTTCCCCGGCGTCTGCGCCAACATTTCTTCAACGTGTACGCCTATTGCCGGATCTCGGACGATCTCGCCGACGAAGTGGGAGACACCGCGGCCTCGCTCGAACTTCTCGACCAGTGGCAACGCGAGCTCGACTCCTGTTACGACGGCTCGCCAAAACATCCCGTATTCGTGGCGTTGGCCGAAACGGTTCGCCAGTTCGATATTCCGAAGCACGAGTTCTCTGACCTGCTGACCGCCTTCCGCCAGGACCAGACGGTCACCCGCTTCGAAACCTTCGATGATGTTCTCGCGTACTGCCACTACTCGGCGAATCCCGTCGGCCATCTGGTTCTCTATCTTTGCGGATACCGAGACGCCGAGCGCCAGCAGCTTTCCGACTTCACGTGCACCGCTCTGCAATTGGCCAACTTCTGGCAAGACGTCGGCGTCGACTACGCCAAAGACCGGATCTACCTTCCCCTTGGAGATCTTCGCCGCTTCGGCGTGACTGAAGATGACATTGCGCACCATCAGAACACCCCGGCTTTCTGCGCAATGATGAAGTTCGAAGTCGAGCGCGCCCGCGACTGGTTCCGTCAGGGCCTGCCGCTTGTCGGCAAGGTCGACCGCGAACTCGCCGTTGACCTCGATCTCTTCAGCCGCGGCGGCATGGAAATCCTGAACGCCATCGAGAAGCAGAACTACGCCGTGCTCGGCAACCGGCCGGCAATTTCCAAATCTCGCAAACTGGCACTGGTCGCCCATGCGGCCGTCGCCAAGATCTTCGGGCTCTCGGGAGGCCCGCGATGAGCGCGGGTACGCAGCCCGTCCCTATGCCGTGGACCCCGGCTCCGCCTCAGCTCGTCATGGCGTACTCCGTCTGCAAGGGCATCACCCGGGTGGCGGCGAAGAACTTTTACTATGCGTTTCTCGTCCTGCCTCGACGCAAGCGGGAAGCGTTATGCGCCGTCTACGCCTTCATGCGGCGTTGCGACGACATTACCGATGACCCCAAGCTGAGTATGGTTGAACGCCGTCAGCAGCTCGAAGCGTGGCTCGACGCGCTGCATCTGGCTCAGCAAGGCAATCCCACGGATGACGCCATTCTGCTGGCATTGACCGACGCCCAGCGCCGCTACGCGATTCCGGCGGGCCTGCTGGATGAATTGGCACACGGCACTGCTATGGACGTGGAAGAGGCTGAAGCGTCCATGCAAACCGGCTCCGGCGTCATCCACTACAGAACGTTTGAGGATCTCCGCCTCTACTGTTATCGCGTGGCATCGGTTGTAGGTCTGGTTTGCATCCATGTCTTCGGGTACCGCGATCCAGCCGCGGAACCTCTCGCCGAGCATTGCGGCCTTGCTTTCCAGCTCACCAATATCATTCGTGATGTGAAAGAAGACGCCAGTCTCGAGCGCGTGTATCTGCCCGAAGAAGATCTGTCGAAATTCGGCCTAACTCTGTCGGATGTCCTGGCGGTCTCGGACCCCGCGCGTCTGCGGCCTGTTCTGTCGCTCGAAGCCGACCGCGCCCGCGAGTTCTACACCGCCGGGGACGCACTCATCTCATACATATCCGAAGACAGTCAGCCGGCGCTTTGGGTCCTGATCAACATCTACCGCGGTCTGCTTGAAAAGATCGCCCTGCAGCAGTATGACGTTTTCACCTCGAGGGTGACGCTCAGCAGGTGGGAAAAATTGCGCGTTCTGGGGAAAGGCTTCATCAGACGCCTCACCTAATTCCCGGATTGCTAATTTCAGACTGTAGATTGTAGATTGCAGAGTCTACCCATCGATCTTCAATCTGAAATCTACAATCTGAAATCTGAAATCTGAAATCTGAAATCTGCCCATGCCCCAATCCTCTCCTACAGTCGCCATCGCCGGAGGCGGTCTCGCCGGACTCGCTGCCGCGTGCGCCTTGTCCGACGCGGGATTTCGGGTCACACTCTTCGAGAAACGGCCTTTCCTCGGCGGCCGCGCCTCTTCTTACGAACATCCCGGCACCGGAGAAGTCGTCGACAATTGCCAGCACGTCCTCTTCCGCATCTGCACCAACCTGGTCAAGTTCTACGAGCACATCGGAGTCGCCGATCAGATTCGCTGGTTCGATCAGATGAATTTCATCCAGCCCGGCGGGCGAGTCTCAGTGATGAAGTCTTCTCCGCTTCCTGCGCCGCTGCACACGGCGCCATCGTTTCTCCACTTCCCCTTTCTGAGCGCTGCTGACAAGCTGGCGATTTCGCGCGCTCTCGTTCCCTTAACGCTAACCGTACAACGCGACAACGGGCAGTCTTTCCAGCAATGGCTGGATGCGCACGGTCAAACCAAGAATGCTGTCGCGCGCTTCTGGCATCCCATCCTGATCAGCGCTCTTAGCGAGGAACTAGACCGGATCTCCGTCTCCGCAGCAGCCCAGGTCGTACGCGAATCCATGAAAACCCCCGCCGCGCGCCACATGGGCGTGCCCACTCTCCCGCTCACCGACTTGTATAACGCTGCGGGCGATTACGTTCGATCCCACGGCGGCACCCTGCATTTCCGCTGTCCCGTCGAAGGATTCACCGCCGACGCCTCACAGGTCCGAGTGAGCATGCGCGGAAAAGAAGGAGCGGAACAGACTTTCGACTACCTCGTCCTCGCGCTCCCCTTCGACGCGCTTGAGTCCCTTCTGCCAGCAGAAACTCAGAGCGAGGCAATTCGCGAGAAGATCGCCCACTTCGAGAACTCGCCCATCACCGGCATTCATCTCTGGTTCGACAAACAGATTTCCGATCTCGATCATGCCGTGTTACTTGACCGCACCATCCAGTGGATGTTCCACAAATCCCGCCTTCAGCCGATGCGCGCGCAAGGCGAAAGCGGAAACGGTTCGGGCAGCTACGTCGAACTCGTGGTCAGTTCGTCGAAGACCCTGATCGACAAATCGCGTGCCGAGATCGTCGATCTCGCCCTCAGCGAAGTCCGCGAATTCTTCCCCGCCGCGCGCGACGCCAATCTGGTCAAATCCACCGTAATCAAGGAAGTGAACGCGACATACTCGCCGCGTCCGGGCATCGACGCCCATCGCCCCACGCCGGTCACTCCCTGGTCGCGCGTGTTCCTCGCCGGCGACTGGACCGCCACCGGATGGCCCGCCACGATGGAAGGCGCCGTCCGCAGCGGATACCTTGCCGCCGAGGCCCTCGCCAACGTATCGGGAAACAAAGGCATACGTTTTCTCACCCCCGATATGCCCGCCAGCGGCCTCATGCGGCTCTTCGTCAAATAGCTTCCTGCCTCATTCCTGCAGGTAACTAAACTCCTGCCCCCGATTGCCGATACAGATGGCATGGACGGGCGCAACATCGAACCGCGGAAGGTGATGTGGGCGGTGGCCGAGATCATCTGGGGGGACGTCAGTGGTACGTCCTTTCGTGTACCCGCGGTCCTGGAAGACACCTCCAGGTCCGGGGCATGCGTCCGGCTCAAGCGGCCTCTCGCCGTGGGTTCGCGGATCACGATCAAGGGCACCGCGAGCAGTTTCCGGCGATAGCCCGGAACTGCCGCACCGATGGGGGAGATTTCCTGTTAGGCGTACGGCGAGAGGCAGAAATCGTGTCTGCCACCAAGTCCGCCAGCCACCCGGCAGCTCCCGGCACCAAAGCAGAGCGCAGGGTGGAAAATCCCGCCGCCACGCACGCGATCGCGGCGTCTACGCAAGTAGCGTCGCCGGCCGCAGTCCGCCGGACCGAGACCGCGTCTGCAGGGGTGAAACCAACACCGGCAACCCTCGCGTGGACTATCACGTGAGCCGTTCCAGAATGCCGTTGCAATGGCTCCCCCGCGCCTGCGCACAGAAACTCACACTCAGGGCACGTCCGCTCGTCCCGAAAGGACAGTTATGCAACCCAAGACGATGTTTCCGCATTTTAGGCGCCGTAAGCAGGACGAAGACGCGCCGGCAAAATCAAGCACCACGGAGGCTCCAGCGAACAAGCCCAACACGCAAGAAGCAACGCCAAGCGGCCCACGGGGCGAGCTACTGAATTATGAAGACACTTACCGCGCCGCCGGAATCATGAGCCCCGGCTCGGGATACGGCATCCACAGGGTCGTCGATATGCTGAACAATGATCGCATTCGAGACCTGTCCAAGGATGCGAAGCCCGCGTCCGTGCTGATGGCGCTCGACGCCGCCGGAATCCCCGCCGACGAGTTGCTCACCGACGCCACCCGTCGCCAGAATGCGCTGACATCCTATGAGACCGCCCAGAGCAAACAACTGGCAGACTTCGAGGCCCGCAAGGCGAAGGAGAGCACCCGCATCGAGGAAGAAATGGAAAAGATCCGTATGCACTACGCCGAGCGCGTGCAAGCGAATCTGGACCAGGTGGCGAAGGAAAAAGAAGCGTTGCGCAACTGGCAGATGGCCATGCAGCATGAAACACAGCGCATCGCCGAAGTTATCGAACTGTGCAAGCAACCGGCACCCGAGCGCAGCAGCCAGGTAATCGCTGCCGCCGCTGGAACTGGAAGCTCAGAGAAATCGGTGTCCGCGCTGACCGATGCCGCTGGCACCACGAAGCCCACACTCCTCAGCGGACCTAAGGTGTAGTCGCCTTCACTCTTCGGCAGGCGACGAGCAGATGTATCCACGGCTCGTCGTCTAAACGGCTGATTTGAACCACGGGATGTCCATTGGTGCTGTCGTGAATGAATTGACCGTCGCCAATGTACATCCCTGTATGCGTGATGTCCTTCCCGGAAGAACCAAAAAAAAGCAGATCCCCCGCCTGCAGGTCCTTGCGCCCGACACGTGCCGCCCCACTCCAGGCCGCCTGCTGATCTGCATCGCGCGGCATATTGAACCCGCGGGCCCTCACCAGCATCTGCGTGAACCCGGAGCAGTCGTATCCGTAACTTGAGCCCCCGCCCCACAGATACGGCACCCCGAGAAATCGTTTGGCCAATTCGATCGACTCCAGAATCGTCAGCGGCTTCGGATCCGTCGCCGTATCGCCGGCTTGAATCCACGCAAGGGTCATTCCCGCAAGGCGAACGTGCAACCATCCTTCATGGCTCTCTTGGTGACCTTTGCCGGTCCTCTTGAGATCGTCAGGAACAACTTCGAGCTTTGCCTCAAACGGAATGGTCACTACCGGCTTATGTCTGGTGACGTCAGGCTCTGCGTAGATATTGGCGAACAGGCTCTCGACTTGAACGGTAGGTCCGGCTGTAGCATAGCCGTCGCCGGTTAATATGATCCGCAAGTAACGGCTGGGAGTCCATCCCTTGTAGTGATCCGGGGTCTGAATCCTCGACCATTCTCCGCGTGCCTCGAGCAACTTCACGTTGCTGCCGTAAATCGCTTGCGACACCACATCGGCCTTCTCAGTGGGTTTCGAATACATGTTGGCAACAGGCACGACAACCACCTGCATGCCGTTCTTGGCGAACGCAGAACACGAAGCAATAATCAGGATGACAACGTGCGCGCAAGGTAACCAGCGTTGACGGTTCATGAGAATCCAGGGTGAGACGCTACAGCATACAACGCGACGCGATTCGGAAAAAATACAGTGGAACCACGTGACTCATTTGTTGCCGCCATCGGCTGGCGCGTAAAAGGTGTAGGTGTATTTCCACGAAAAATCTCGCCCGGCGGGAATCTTGATCTCGATGTAAGGTTCCGGTGCAACGACCGTTCTCACCGCCCATACTCCCAGGTTCGCAAGTGGCTGATCGCTGGCAACCACGACACCGGCGCCTGTTGTCCTGTTCTCGACGCGGATCTCGTAGTCGGCCGCAGTCTTACCAAACCCCTGGAATTCGCCGTAAAACGTATCTTTCCCTCTTAACTCTTTGGGAAACAACAGTTGCTTCCCACGCACCTCCGCCAGCGGGTCCAACGTTTTGGTCGGCTTGGGTGCAAATGGAAAAGTAATGTGAATGGCTGGCCCTGCACCCTTATGATCGATGATCAGGAAATTGTGATCGTACACCTCTGTCTCAATCGTCTTCGCACCCGTACTCACCAGATGATGCTCAATCGTCATTATCGGCTGGTTATTCAGCAATCGAATCGTCTTCGTATATTCGTAACCGTATCCCGAGCCGCAATCCTGGTGCTGCGCGAATTCGATCCAGTCCGGGCCGCTCTTCACGGACCATTTCCCGCCACTCACAATCGGATAATTGACGTAGGAACTGTACGGCGAACTGTCGATCTTACGCAGGGCTCCAACCCCGATCTTGCAAAACATCTCGCCCGCTTTGGCTTCGGCATATCCGAGCGCGGCTTCGTCGGCTCCAATGAACTCCTCCACTGGGCCACTGGCGGCGCTGGCGATCCCTGCGACGACCGGATTTCCAATTTCCACGTCAGCCACAGACGGATCGAACTTCTCAAAGAAGGGGCCGAAATAACCGTGTCCCTTGTACTCGAGGCTGGCCATGACCCCAGCCCAATCGAACCGCATGCCGCGATAAAAGCCCTTCTCTCCGTCGGGTAAGTAAACCTTCGCCCGCAACGCTCCATTCGAGATCTCTTTTTGCGGGTACGCCCCGGGATAGGTTTGCGCCGTCATCAGAGTGACGGCAAACAAGCATCCGATGATGAAGTTGTTCTTCTTGCTTAGCATCGGAAAAGCATACGCTCAACGTCGATTATCTCCGAGTAGCCACCTACTGGCAGCGCAGCGCAATCATCGGATCAATTTGCAGCGTTCGTCTTGCCGGTAAATAGCTGGCCAGCAGAGCCACGGCGACCAGGAAGAGAGACGCTCCACGAAATGTCAGCGGATCGGTCGGGCTCACTCCAACCAGCATGCTGCGGAAAAACCGCAGTGCCACAAGCGCCGCTCCAATCCCCAACACCAGACCGGGAAGCGTCAGCAGCACGCTTTCCCGCGTCACCATTTGCAGAACTTTGAAATGGCTCGCCCCCAGGGCCATCCGCACTCCGATCTCCTGCGTGCGTTGACTGATGGCGTAACTCATCACGCTGTACAGTCCAATTGCCGCCAGCAGCAGGCAGAGGGTCGCCGTCACCGTCAGCAAGGTGGCGGCCACTTTTTGCGGATAGAGCGAGTAGCCCAGCGCGTCCAGCCGAACGGAATGAAAAAAGGCGTCCTGATTCAGCGCCAGCGCTTCCCGGCGAAGATCGGGAATTACTGCCATGGGATCATCCGTCGTCTTTATCAACATCGAAAAGTTCAGCCCGGGTCCGAACACTTGCTGGAACGGCACGTAGAAGTAAGGAATGGGCGCCTGCATCGGAGTGTCGTATTTACTGTCCTTCACCTCAGCGATGACGGTCAGGTTCGCACCCGAGATGTGAATCGTCCGGCCAAGCGGAGTCGCCTCGCCGAAAAAGTGGTGAGCAAAAGTCTCGTTCACGATCATGACGGCAGGCGCTCCGGCCTCGTCACGCTCGCTGAAGTCGCGGCCGTCCATTATGCGGATGCCCATGAAATCGAAGTATCCCGGCAGCACGGTGGCGCGATGTAGCAACATCTGTTGGTTCGGCACGGGCACATACCCATCGATCACAAGTTGATCTTGCGGACTCGAACCCGGTGAGGTCAGCGGGACGAAGTCCGAATAGGTTACACCTGAGACACCGGGGACCGCCTCCATTCGCTCGCGCAGTCTGCGACAAAAGCTTCGCTGCTCCTCCGCCGTGTAACCCGCATTCGACAAATAGAACTGCGCCACGGAAACATTCCTCTTGTGAAACTCCGGTTCAATGCGGCTGGCGTTGCCGAAGCTGCGCAGGAACAATCCGGCGCTGATCAGAGCAACCATCGCGAGTGCCACTTCAACTCCGACCAGAATTCCTCTCAGCCGGTGGGTGCGGGTCCCGCCAATCCCGCTGCGCCCGCCTTCGTTCAATGTCTGGCTCAAGTTCCCGCGAATGGAAATCAGAGCCGGAATCAGTCCCGCCGCAACCGTAACCACCAAGACAACCAGAAGCGTGAACCCGAGAGTCGAAAGACTCAGGCCTCCGCTTAGATCGAAGGGGAAATCGACTCTCGGCAGCAGCTGATTTAGCGACCTCTCCATCCACACCACCAGCAGAATGCTGAGTGCCGCCCCGCCCGCCACCAGCAGGAATGTCTCCGTCAGCAACTGCCGGATGATCCGGCCGCGGCCCGCTCCAAAGGCCAGCCTCAGGCTGAATTCCCTTTGACGAGTCACCGCCCGTGACAGCAACAAGAGGGCGCATACGGCCATCAGGATCTGGAGCGGCTTCAGCAGAATTCCCTGCGCGCCCAGATGCCCTGCCCACACTGGCACCACCATCGCGTCCACTCCCCGGTTGGTATTGGGATAATCCGTTGCCAGGCGCTTTACCAGCGCGCTGACTTCGTCCTTTGCTTGTTCCAGCGTGACGCCAGGTTTCAGCCGCACAATCATCGAAGTCAGGTCGCGGCATCCCCGATAATTAAGGGTGCCACCCCCAGTACCCATATCGTCGGCCATTGAGATCGGCATCCACGCGTCATAAACCAGACCCACGGTGCTGCCGCGGAATTCAGGAGGAGCGACTCCTATGATGGTCAACTGATGCCGGTTCAAACGAATTTCCTTGCCCAATACATTGCGGTCGCCATGGAAGCGGTTCTGCCACATTCTGTAGCTGATCACCGCCACCGGAAACGCGCCGGGCTTTTCCGCTCCTTCTTCTGGAAGAAAGGCGCGGCCTAGAACCGGTTTTACTTTCAGGATGTCAAAGTAGTTCGCCGACACAAGCTCGGCCCATGCGCGGTCTGCATTGCCCTGCAACCCGAGGGTGAGTGGCGTAAATCGCCCGATCGCTATATCGGAAACAAGCTTCAGGTTGTCGCGGTAATCGCGATAGTCAAGATAAGAAGTCGCGACCAGACGTTCGCCGCTAAGAGTCACCGTTTCGATGAGAGCCATCCCGCGGGTGTCCGTGACTCCGGGGTACGGATGCAGCAGCACGCTATCGATCCAACTAAACACGGTAGCGTTGACTGCGATGCCGAGCGCCAAAGTGAACACTGCGACCAGAGCGAACTTACGATTTGAAGTGAAAAATCTCACGCTGAACCGGATGTCCTGCAGAACGGTCTGCAGGATATTCGGCATGAATGGCCGATCCGTTTTTGCTGTTTTCATCGGAACTCGCCGTCTCTTCCGAGCATGGGCACTCCGGATGACGCCACTGCAGGCGCCGACAATGCTTTCTCAGAGATCTCTGAACCCTATCAGCTCAACTTTAGCGAGAGTACTAGCGCGGAGCCGGCTTCGCTGTGACCTTCATCACTCTTCTTGGTCGCCGGCAAGTAGAACCCTGACGTGAGCCCGCATCAATATACGACTTCAATCTGCAGGATTGTTAGAGAGGATACTCGCTTCAGCGCTCTCAAGACTCAGTCTTGGTTACAAAACGGAGACAAATGCTTACAAGGAATTTACAGGCTTTTTGCCGCCATCTCTCTTTGACTGGGGTTAAATGTTTCTAGGCATACACTCCTCGCAGTTCTGCGATACGAGGCAGAGCTACCGTGGCACGCGCATTTGTTCTATCACATGAAAAAGGGGAGTGAAGATGTTAATTGTGATGGGATCGACGGGAAATCGCACGCTGCACAGCAAGACCGAATCCAGCTTTTCCTCAGTGCAAGAAGAGCGGGAAAATCCATTGGAGCGCACCCGCTTGGTCGAGGCGCTTTCGGAGTTGCGCAATCTCCTGGAAGAGTATGCGCCGTCCTGGTACACCGAGAAGCACCATCGCAAAACTGAATCCGCCCTGCGTCCAAAAAAGAAGCACTGACCAGCATCACCCCCCTGCTCGAATTGCAGATACAAGATTCAGCCGGCCGAGATCAGGCCAGTCTCGAGCTAGTCCGCCCAACCCGCGAGGCGTCGCGGGATCGAGAAACTGGTGATACCAAAACTCCTCACACTGCGAATCTGCTAATCGTGGTAGAAGCATTGCGCGTTTGCTTTTAGATAGAGTGGGGGCCCCGGGCAGAGTCGAACTGCCGACCAACGGTTTAGGAAACCGCTGCTCTATCCATCTGAGCTACGGGGCCAAACACGAAACTCATTATCTCACGCGAATTTCGAGTTCTCGGGACTGGGGGCGGCTCGGAAAAGAGCTAGGTGGCTCCGGGCGTCTGAGGAAATCGAACGCTTCCCTCCCGGGATTCTTGACTCAGGACGAGCCTCATGAGGATCGGAATCTGTCGTGGAACTATTTTCGTTGGCGCCTATAGCACTTTTGGCGGTTTCTGGCGTCCGGTGGGCTACAATTCATGGTGCAATTTCACGCAAAAATCAAAGTGAGGCGGGTAGGTTCATACCGCAATGCGGGTGTGAACGACACATACGATGATGGTTCCCATGACGACGAGCGCTCCATCGGTTCTCGACGACAAGAAAGTTTTCTATAACCGCTTTCTTTTGATCGTCGCCGGTCTTGGAGGGCTCCTGTATGGCGTCGACGTCGGCATTATTGCGGGCGCGCTGCCGTATCTGGAGGCGACGTCGGGGCTCACTCGGAGCGAACTTTCCATTGTCGTGGCCGCGGTTTTACTGGGCAGCGTCTTTTCGACCCTATTCGCGGGATTGCTTGCCGACTGGATGGGCCGGAAAGCACTTATGGCCGTCAGCGGTGTGATGTTTGTAATCAGCATCCCCGTAATTGCACTAGCGCATGGCTATAGTCCACTCGTTCTTGGCAGGTTGTTACAAGGGACGAGTGCTGGCCTGATCGGAGTCGTTGTCCCACTTTATCTTGCCGAGTGCCTCACGGCAGCGAACCGTGGTAAAGGGACCGGAATCTTTCAATGGTTGCTCACAGCAGGTATCGCAACCGCGGCACTTATTGGATTGCTTTTTAGCTTTCGCCTCGGTCACATCACGAAGATCGGAGATCCGACGGCGATCTTCAATTTTAAGAATTCAGCTTGGCGCGGCATCTTCTGGGTATCGCTTCCGCCGGGTCTGCTCTTCGTGGCAGGGAGCCTCATGCTGTCAGAATCTCCCCGCTGGTTGCTGAAGCGCGGTAAGAAAGAAGCGGCCTACGTCGCCTTGCTTCGCTCGCGTACCACAGAGCAAGCCGATCTCGAACTCAGAGAGATGCAGGATCCGACGGCGTCTGAGGGCACGACAAATGCGTCGGGTGCGAGGATGAAGGACTCACTTCTCCGGCGAAAGTACGTAATTCCCTTCCTGCTCGCCTGCATCATTCTGGCTTGTAATCAAACGACAGGGATCAACTCGATTATTGCCTATAACACCAACATCCTTCTGCAGAGCGGACTCTCCGATCTGGCTGCACACGTGGGCTATGTGCTCTTCACCTTTGTGAATTTCTTCGTGACACTTGTAGGGGTTGCGCTTGTGGACCGCAAGGGCCGCAAGTTTCTACTGGGAATCGGCACAGCGGGAATCATTTTGGCAATGCTGTTTACGGGAATTCTGTTCCGCCGCACTGAAAGGCTGGGTGTTGATTCGAGAACTGCGTTGCAATCGATGGTCGCCACCGACCAAACAAGCACGCTGGTCTACAACCAGGAACTGTCCACAAGGTTGTTACAGTCAACAGGCGGCGGCGATTCAATCCCAAGAGGTGCTCCGACTTCGCTCGTCGTAATTTACTCGTACGGAGATTTTCGAACCGCGAGCCAGGCGGTACGGTCTGACGATCCTGCTGCGAAACCCATCGAGATGACGCGTGAAAGTTGTGTCCCTGCCAATAAGATTGTCGGGTTCTTTTCGAATCCATTCGGAGATCTCGATGTGGCACGTCAAGCTCCGTTGCGGATCGAAAACGCTTTGATCACTCCGATGCCATCCGAGAAAAACGGCTGGACCGTCGCCGTCGCTCTGTTTGTCTTCATGGCATTCTTCGCGGTGGGACCGGGAGTATGCGTGTGGCTGGCGCTTTCGGAATTGATGCCGACGAGGATTCGATCGAACGGGATGAGCATTGCTCTGGTGCTCAATCAGGCGGTGGCGACTACGATTGCGGCCGTCTTTTTACCCACAGTCGGTAAGTATGGGTATTCGACGATGTTCTTCGGGTTCGCGGCTTGTACAGTGATTTACTTTGTGACCGCGACATGGTTCCTGCCGGAGACGAAGGGGAAAACGCTGGAGGAGATTGAGGCGCACTTTGAGGGGACGGCGAAGGCATAGCGGATTGTGAGAGGATGCGGGGTCAGGATGGCGCCCCCACAGCCGGCGGGACGCCGGCGCTACTTTGGATCCAATGCATAGCATCATTTAGTTTTAATTTCTTATTCTTACCTTCATCATTTATGACCACTGACAAACATAAGAACGGTTCCACCGACAATTTTGCTCACGCGATGCGGCGCGAGATTTATGAGCAGCCTGACGCGATTGCCCGGACGATAGAGAAGCATCTCAAGGACGACATCATTTTCCCGGGCGAACTGCAGCCCATCGAGAACGCGCTGCTGACATTTGAGAAGTTGATTATCGCCGCCAGCGGGTCAAGTCGCCACGCAGGGCTGGCGGGCGAAATCATGATTGAGGATCTTTCCGGGGTGGCGGTCGATGTCGAGTATGCGAGCGAGTATTGCTACCGTTCAACGCACGCCGCAGTCGATCCCATTGTGATGGTCATTACTCAGTCGGGCGAAACGGCTGACACGCTGGCGGCGCAGCGCGAGGCGCTGACGCGGGGGGTGAAGACCATCGCGATCTCGAACATGCCGGACACGACCATCGTCCGCGAGGCCGGCGCGGCTCTGATTACGGGAGCCGGGCCCGAGCGATCAATTCCGGCGACCAAGAGCTTCACCACACAGGTCACGATTCTCTATCTCATGGCGCTGTTTCTTGCGCGCAAGCGGGGACGGATGACCTCGGAGGTAACGCGATCGTACCTGAAGCGTTTGCTGGAACTGCCGGAGGCAATCGAGAAGAATCTTTCTACCTGGGATGGCCTCGCGGAAAAATTCGGCGGAGTACATTTTCAGGCCGAAAAATTCCTCTACCTCGGACGAGGCGTGCACTACGCGATCGCACGCGAGGGAGCTTTGAAGCTGAAGGAAATCTCGTACGCGCACGCGGAAGGATATCCAGTTGGGGAACTGAAGCACGGTCCCAATGCCCTGGTCGACGAGAACCTCCCTGTGGTGGTGCTGGCGACTTGTGACCGCAACGATCCCGATTCAGTGCTGCGGTATCGCCGCACACTCGATGTTATGAAAGAAGTACGGTCGCGGCGAGGGCAATTGGTAACAGTGGCAACCGAGGGCGACCAGGAGGTTGCCACCCTTGCCGATCGAGTATTTTATGTTCCGGCCGCTCCGGAGTTGCTGCTGCCGATTCTGGAAGTGATTCCTTTGCAGCTGTTCGCGTACTACGTCGCAGTGAAGAAGGGGTACGACGTTGACCATCCGCGGAATCTGGTGAAGGCGGTTGTGACGGAGTAAGTTTCCTCAATTTCAGTCTGCCAATGCCGACAAAACGCGGCTACGGCTTTGATGGGCTGGCGGGATCGTCGCTGTGACATAAGCCCAAGCACGCAACCGCCCCGACAGCGCCCCCGGCTATTATCTGGGCCCACATTGAATTCAACAGGGCGCCTAAACCCGGCACGTTATCGCCCCTCATGTAAACGGCGCCACATTCCTCTTCGCGAGACTTCTGCTCGCTTTCGCGCACGATATCGCGGGTCGAGCGGGATGGATTTTTCGCTTCCTGCGCCTTCTTCGCTCGACTGTCGATGTAGACATCACTCTTAGCGGCATTGACCGTTACTTTACCGTCTACGTCCGAAACGTTATATTGCGTCCACTGTGAAAGGTTCACTGGTGTCACGGTCAGGCAGCCCACCCGCACGCGCATTCCTCGTGTGGTGCTGACCGAAACGCTGCCATGGTCCAGGATCAGTTCGTCACCCTGAAACAGCACCACTGTATCGGCATTGATGTCGGCAGTGGATCCGCTGAGTTCAATGCGCGCCACCCCGTTCTGGGGAGTTTCGACGAGATCTTTGGGAAACAGCGCTATCGACGTGGGAGCGGGATTCCTGTTGACGAGAACACCCGAACCACTGCTACGCAGGATTGCCGCTGCAGTCTCATCGGCGGCAAGAGACACCGGGAGAGTGACGGCCATGGAAATGCACACGAAATGGCTCCATCGCAGCAAAACCTGCCCAATTGTTCCGCACAGACTGCTGAATTAAGCTTAGCGTCAGAATTTGGATTCGACTATTAGCTACTCGGGTGCGCTGGCAAATCTTGGCACCAAACGTGAGGGACTGCGGTAGTCTCCTAGGCGCGGGCGAAGTCGATGTATCCCTTGCTCACGTCGGTGCGGATGAGCTTGGCTTTCAGTTTGTCACCCACGTCGAGACCTTGCGCACCTTGGGCGAGAAGTCCCTCGACATGCGGCTGAAGAACCCGGACAAAAGTGCCGTGATCGGTGACTCCAGTGACGATCGCATCGAAGGTTTCCCCTACGCGACGCTGCATCGCGACCGCCGCCAGACGCTTAGACATCTCGCGTTCTACTTTTCGAGCGGCGTCTTCTTTCTGCGTGCAGTTCGAGGCCACGGCCGTCAGCTCATCGTCGGAATAGGGATTCTGTTGACCCGCCAGCATTGCTTTGATCAGGCGTTGCGTGACAACGTCGGCGAAGCGGCGGTTCGGCGCGGTAGAGTGTGTATAGTCCTGCACTGCAAGGCCAAAGTGCCCGGGCGCAGTTTCTCCGGCGCGCTCCAGAACATACTCACCAGGACCGATGAGTTTGATGACCGTAAGCGAGAGGTCGGCGAAATGATCGGGATCGGCAGCTTTGCGCCGCAACAGGAGATCGTTCAGGGCTTTTGAGTCGGGCTGAGGGGGAAGCTTCTCGCCCTTGCTGGCAGCGAGCTGCACAATGCGATCCCAGCGTTTGGGCGTACGCACAATGCGGCGCAAGGACGAGACGTTTTGCAGCAGGCGGGCGACGACTCCGTTGGCCGCCACCATGAAGTCTTCAATCAACTCGGTAGCGTGATTCTTCTGCTGCTTCACGACGTCGACTACCTGCTCATTGAGGACGAGCGGATGCACTTCGTCGGTCTGCAGGTTGAGAGCACCGTTCTGGAAGCGCTTGCTCTTGAGCTTCTGCGCGACGTCACTTTGAAGTTTGAGCTGATCCTGCAATTGAGCCGATGCGGCGACTTTGGGCGGAGGTGCGGCAGTTCCCTCCAGCCACGCGCCGACAGAGTTGTACTGGAGCTGAGCTTTGTTTTGAACCAGCGCTCGATACACGTCGGAAGACTTGAGGTTGCCATCAGCATCAACGACGAATTCAATGACGACGCTGAGGCGGTCCTGGTTCTCGAGGAGCGAAGTAACACCGGTCGAAAGCTGCTCGGGCAGCATGGGGAAGTTTCGAATCCCCGTGTAAACGGTGGTTGTTTCGCGGGCAGCGTGTTGATCGATCGGAGTCGCCTTCGGCACGAAAGTGTCGACATCGGCGATGCCCACCATGACTTTTACATCGCCAATAGGGGCACTCTCTACCACCTCAATCTGATCCAAGTCGCGAGAAGTATCGTTGTCGATGGATGACCATAGGAGATTGCGCATGTCGCGGACATCACGAGACGGCGAGACTTGCGGCTGCTGCCCGAGATTCGCGAGCTGCGTCGCGACCGGAGCAAGAAAATCCGGCTCGAACCCGTACTGCTGCATGATTTCTTTTGCGGTAGCCTGTAGATCCAAGTGTGAAGGATTCGCGTCTTGCATAGCTCCTCGTGCGGATGGAAAGTGGGTTTCAGGCTAACATGAACGAGGCCCTTCCTCGTTTAGACACTGAATGAGATGGAGAATCGACATGCACAGATTAACTTATGGTCTTGTGTCGGTAATTGGCTGGATGTTGGTCTTTACGAATCTCTGTTCTTCTCAGGAGAAAGCCATGGGAGACAAGCCCGGTATGAGGTCGCAGGAGCAAGCGACACGCGCGACGATCGATCGTTTTAACGACGCATTCAATCGCCATGACGCTGACGCGTTGGCGGGACTCTTAACCGAGGACACCGTATTCGAGGACACCTCGCCTGCGCCGGACGGCCGACGGGTTGAGGGAAAGCAGGCGGTCGTCGAGTTTTGGCGAGCTTGGTTCGAGAAGAATCCAGATGCGCGATTCGAAGCCGAAGAGATCATTGTGAGCGGCAATCGAGCCACGGTGTTGTGGGTCTATCACAAGATGCGCAACGGCCAGCCGTGGCACTTGCGGGGAGTCGATGTCTTCTCGGTGAAGGATGGCAAAGTAGCGGCGAAGCTGGCGTACGTGAAGGGTTGACGCTAACCGAGTAAGCCGCCGTTTTGCAGCGAAATTGCTTCAACTCTGGAGGCTATTTCCGCGGATGCACATCGGAGTTAGTGAAGACGCGGGGTGTACTCCGTTTGTGCGATTTCCAGTACGCGGCGACATCTCCAAGAGGTAGTCCGTAGCCGCGCGCAAGAAGCGATTGGGCATTCGACGTCCCGGTCACACCTACGTCCAGGATACTCGAGGGCAGGTTCGAGGGGAGTTGAGCACCTGACAGTTGTATGACGCTCGATCCGGATGAAACCTCAGTAGCTTCTGCAGAAACTGTAGTCAGCGCAGACACAGATTGGCTCGCGACCGAATTCATATACCAGGCCGTATCGGAAGGGGCCATGCTCGGCGTTTCCAACCTCCGCCCCATGATTTCCGTGCTTTGGTGTTCTCCCCAGTAGACGTCGCTTAGAAATGAATCGCTCGGCGATGCCGATGAAGGCGCGGTCTGCTCGGCGGTAGTTTCGTTTGTGCCGGGGCTTACTGCGACGGGTTGCGTTTCGCCCAGTGAGAGAGATGGGGTCGCGATGGGACGAAGCAGCATCGGTGAATCCGTCGTGACGAGGTACTGGGGTCCCACCGAAAAGTTCGTCTCCTGCGCGAAGGAGAATCCGACGAGAGCCAAAAGCGGGAGTAGTGCGCGGTCAAACCGCATATCCACCTCCTACGGGCGAAACTTATTCTCGGCAATTATGAACCGGATGGGCGTGATTTGCCAGAGGAATTAGCCCCACAACCCGCTCCCCGAGCGGCTTTCGGCCTACGGGGAAGGTGTCATGGAATTTCGTCTCTCGCGCCGATTTTCCAGAATGATATAGAGCATGTAGCAGACAATGGCCAAATTCCCGACGAGCAGAGCGCAGCGAAAGAAGGTGATTCCTCGGAAGAGTTGCCGAACTTCCAGGGGCAGCAGCAGAGTTCCTGAAACGAATGCGACCCACTCGGCCCAGGTTCGAGCGTTCCACAACCCGTAGGCTTCCGTAAATCGCAAGGCGGCGTAAGCGAAGGCGATGCGTGCGGCGGCCCAGAGGCGCGCATCGGTTACGCTGTCGGCAAAGTCGAGAAATATTTGCGCTGAACGCCGGTCGGTACTGATATGAAGCAGAGTCAGCAGGCTTTCGGCAATGAGCCAGGCGTCTTTGTGTACAAGAGCAAGGGCGCAAATGCCCATCAGCACTACGAAGAGGCCTTTGAAGAACTCCAATCCGGCCACGGCTCGCAGCACGCGCCGCTGAGTGAGATGAGGATCAGTGTTCTTTCCGTCTGGGCGCATGAACGCTGACGAGTGCAAAGAGGCAGGGTATCACGGCAAGTCCGGATCGGCCCAGATGGGTTCCTAACTCGCTTGATCATTATGTTCGAACTTACCTCAGTAACTGGATGGCGCACCGGGGACATGTCAGGATCACGCCGAGGAAATCATCATGCGAAGAGTTGTTTGCGTGCTCGCGGTGGCAGCGATTTGGAGTGCGGCAGTGTCCGCGCAGGAGGCTTCGACTCCGCAGACAGCGCGACAGGCGCTACTGGAAATGTTCTTCAGCAAGACATCGGGAACTTTTGCCAAACACCTTCCCGCCGTCACGCTGGCCGCTCTCGAGAAATCCGGGGCACTGGCGAATCTGCAGCAGTACTCGTTGTTAGCAGGCCAACTGCAAACACAGGGAACGAACTTTCAGACCTTCGAAACCGGGTCGGTGCTCTTGTCGGGTGAAGATCCGAAGACTGGGCAGAAGGTGGAAGTAACCGTGGAGAACGACGCTCTCCGCGGGGAACAAGACGATATCGAATTGTCTTTCCAGACCCACAAAAATGGCCAGGCGCAACGCACTCCGTTCATGCCTCGCATGACATTCACAATGAAGCAAGAAGCTCGGATCTGGAAGTTGAACGAGATTTCGGTCACGATCCGCTTACCCCTGGCGGACCCGGACTTGCTGAAAGCGATGACTGAAAGCATCAAGTCCAGGGAGACCGCACACGTCTCCCTTACACCCGTCTCCGTCGCACCTCAAACACCAAGCACCACGTCATCGGCAGGAAGTGATGCGCAGGTACTGGCGGCGATGCGCACGATTCTTACGGCGGAGATCACTTACATGACCAGTTATCCGAGAACTGGCTTCACTTGCACCTTGTCGGATCTCGACGGCTTTGGAGGAGGAGAACCGAACGAGCATCAAGCGATGCTCATAAATAGCGGACTGGCCAGCGGGAAGCGGTTCGGATTTGTGTTCACGCTTTCGGGCTGCGGGGGTGCGCCCGCCACAGGCTTCCATTTGTCAGCTGCGCCGAATGCGAACACCTTCGGACGGAAAGCATTCTGCGCGGATCAGTCGGGGACGATCCGATCATCGGATGACGGGAACCTGGCTCACTGCTTTGCCAGCGGGACAGTCATTCAGTAAAACAGCATCACCACAGAGGACACAGAGGGAGCACAGAGGTTCGTCAACTCGTCTTCTGACGGATGGCTGCGCGCAACTCTGCGACTATTTCCTGCGATGCTTTGATCGCCGCGGCATGTTGATTCACATTGAATGAAATCGCTCCCACGCGAGCGTGACCGCCGCCGCCGTAGCGCTCGCAAATGCGCGCGAGATTCACCTCAGGCTCCTGCGGCGCCCACGGATTCGATCCCACCGAGACCTTCACCCGGAAGCTGCTCTTGCTGAGTCCGACGCTGTACACCGACTCGGGATGCAAGTAATACGGGATGAACTTGTTGTAGCCCTCGAGGTCGTGATCGGTCACGTCGAAGAAGATTGTCCCGTCCTCGCACTCGGTCCGCTCCTTCAGAATTCCGATGGAAAGTTCGTGGCGCTTGAGGAGCGGCGGAAGCAGGGGCGCCACGAAGGGCTCCCGCAGAATCTCTCCTAACGACTTTGTCGCGAGCAGGGGGATCAGATTCGGCACGAAGCCGTGGTCTGGAGCCGATTCGATCACCATGGTCAACTTCATCGCGGGGGCCTCCATCTCGACGGCCGTCTTCGCATCGGGATAAAGAGCTCCATCGATCACGTCGGTCCAGTGCACGAGGTCAGCGAGAGGTGCGGGATCGAAGCCGAAGCGCTGCTGCGCAATCATCGCGATAAAACTGGTGCAAGACTTGAATGCGGGATCGTAGAACTTGCGATTGCTCTGATCCTGCTCGAAGTGCTCCGCGTCTGCGGGAGTCAGGAACGCGCTCTCGTGATGATCGAACCACCAGGTAATGTTCGGCGAGCTAGAGTACTTAAAATCGACGATGGCGTTTTCGTCACCGTCAAACTGCTTCTCATCAAACAACGCTCCGGCACGGTGAACGAGTCCGGTGAATTCAAATTCGACGTCACTGCGGATGCGCTCGCGATAGAAGCGAGAGAACAAAGCGGCCGAAGACGCTCCATCAAAACACTTGTCGTGGTAGAAAACCCGGACTCGCAAAGAATTCCCCGATCGTTCAAGATTCCGGCCCGCAAGCATCTAGCAATGGATGACTCACGACGCAGGTAAAAGCTAATAGGATTGACAGCTTAGGGGACGAAAGTCAAGAGGTGCAGTGAAAGAGGGCACCGATGGCTACGAACTCAGGTCCGAAGCAAAGTGTTTTGCACCCTTGTCTTGACGAGCCGCTTACATCGCGTTCGCTTGCTTTTCCGCCAGGTCGCCGATGACCGGCAGCTTGTACATCTGCCCCTGATTGGCCTTGAGCAGCAGAACGATCCAAAGAATGAATCCGCCCAAGCTAACCAGGAGGTGCAATGGAAAGGTGATCAGCGCCAGAAATGGCACGACGGTAAAGATGGAAAGGCCAATGTGAAGTACGATCAGCGCCGCAGCGAAAAACAGGCACTGGAAGGAGTGGAAGCGGATGAATCGGTTCCTGTTGTAGGGCTCCATCACCAGAAAAATAATCGCAGGAATAATGGTGATGTAGGCCAACATGCCGGCAACGTTGTCGGCCATGCCCTGAGCCGGGGCAGACGCCGTAGCAGCTGGAGCGGCAGGGATACGACCGGCGCAGGCGGCACAGGTGGTGGTTCCGTCGGCAATCTGTGCGCCACACATGTTGCAAAAGGCCATAATGATTCCTCCGAGTATTGCGGGACCGGACGCCGGACAGACTACGAAGTTCCGCTCCCAAGCGGCGTTCGCGGCAAGGTATCAAAAAACAAGTGTCAAAGCAATCGCCAATTTTGACTGAGAAGGGCTTACGCTGCGCCGGAATATTGTTCGGACAGATTGCCGATCAATGGAAGCGCAAATCTCTCCCCCTGAAAAGCTTTGACCAGGAGAACGATCCATGTGAACACTGCGGCTAAGGCAACAACCACAACAAGGAGAACCGCAAGTAAAGGGCCGACTATCGGGATAAAGAGCAGGCCAAGGAAGACCACTCTGACAACAACTGCTAACACTACAGACACAAGCCAGAACAGGACACACTGTATCGAGTGAAAGCGCACAAACGGATTTTTCCGGTAAGGGTCGAGAAAGAGAAACACAAGCGCGGGGAGGAACGATACGTACGCCAAAGCGCCTAAGAAATTCTCGCGGAGACTGCCCGGTTTCTGCTTGGCTGGTAATTCGATCTGCATCGAGCGGCCACAACCGGGGCAGAAGGCCGCGGAAGCGGGCATCTGGGCGGCACACACCGGGCATGACTTCAAACCAACATCGATCTGCTCCATTGCGGGCAACATATCAGACCGACGTGCCCGGGACAAATGGCCGGGAATCGATTTAGCGCATTGACGCAGCCCATTGCGAAGAGTATGTTTCGTGCAAAATTTGATGCGCCGGGCGCAATAGCTTTGGGAGGAATCCATGAGCACGTTCTGCACGCAATGCGGCAGCAGCATTGATAACGAGGACCAGTTCTGCCGCAAGTGTGGAGCGCAGTCTTCTGCGGTTGCAGCACCCGCGAGCGTGGGGCCATTCGTCCCCGCTGCTCCAGCGCAAACCAGTGGAAAAGCCATCGCCAGCCTGGTGTTCGGGCTCCTGTTTTTCGTCCCGTGCGCTTTTGTCGCGGCCGTGATCTTCGGCCATCTCGGGTTGTCGGAGATCAAAAAAAGCTCGGGACGGCTGAAAGGAGAAGGCCTCGCCATCGCTGGGCTAGTCCTGGGCTACATGTGGGTGGTGAGCATTCCGATCATATTGATCATCGCCGCGATCGCGATCCCGAACCTGTTGCGGGCGCGCATGGCGGCAAATGAATCGTCGGCGATGGCAGCGATTCGAACCATAAACACCGCTCAGATGGCATATTCGGAGTCTCATCCTGAAGCCGGGTAGGCTTGCTCGCTTTCCGCATTGGGCGAGGGGCAGATGATTGACAGTGTATTGGCCAGCGGACAGAAGAAGGGATATCGTTTCGAAATTAAGGAGTGCGAAGCGGAAACCCAGGGCGGGCCCAACAAGAAGTACCAGGTGGTGGCATATCCGATCACAGCGAATCAAACCGGAGACCGTGCCTTCTGCTCGGATGAATCCGCAGTGATCAAGCAGCACTCCGGAGGCTCGGGACAGAACTGTTTGGAAAATGGCGCTGTCCTACAATAAGACTCTCTGCAATGCACCTCTGATGACGCGTCTGGGCAAAGGAGAATCCCAGTGAGCTCGTTTTGCCTGGGTTGCGGCAACAGTCTGGCCGAGGGGGAGCAATTCTGCGGAGCTTGTGGCCGCGACTCGCAGGCGGGCGCTGGTGTGGCCCCGGTCGATCCGCAGGTGGCGTTCGGGCTTCCTCCCGAGACTAGCGGCAAGGCGATTTTCAGCCTGATCTGCGGGATCCTTTTCATTATTCTGCCTCTCTCCGTCGTGGCTGTGATCTTCGGATACATCGCCCTCTCCGAGATTCGCAAGAGCCCTGGACGATTGAAAGGTCGCGGCCTGGCGATCACTGGAATCGTGCTCGGGTACCTGGGGGTCGCGTGCATGGTGGGCTTCTTCGGCCTGGGGTTTTACGAGCTTCGAAAGACGGAGCAGGAGTTCAATAATCCGGCAGCTGGACTAGGCAAGAGGTCGGTCGTTTCTTCGATGCGCAGCGTAAATATGGCGGAGATCGCCTATGTGCAGGTGCACCGCGAGGCGGGCTACACCTGCGCTCTCTCTGAGCTTGCAGAAAACTGGGGAGTTCGCAGTCTCGCTTCCGGCAGGAGCAGTGGGTACATCTTTGAGCTGAAAAACTGCACCAGGGAGAAACCCGACGGCCCTATTTCCAAGTATCAACTGCTCGTTTACCCGGCGCAACCGGGGTCGGCGGCAGCCCGCACTTATTGCACCGATCAGTCTGACATTATCCGCGTACTCAAGAGCGGCGATCCGAACGACTGCTTCACCGTTGGCACCGAGTTATCGACGAAAGAGATTAACGGTTCATAGGAGCCGCGGCTGACATCATCGAGCGCACGCGATCTTCAGCTACGCTGCGCGTCGTTCTTCTTGCGGCACTCTTCGCAAAGCCCGTAGATCTGGAAGGTGTGGCGGGTGGCCAGATAATGATACTTGCGGCCGATCTCCTGCTCCAACTGGCTGACTTCCGGAGAAAAGAACTCAACCGAACTGCCGCAATCCGTGCAAACCATGTGGTGATGGCTGCGACGGTTGTACTGATGTTCGTAGCGGGCGATGCCATCGTGGAAAGCAACTTCGCTGGCCAGGCCGCATTCGGCCAGTAACTTCAGCGTACGGTAAACCGTCGTGTATCCGATGCCGGCATCCTTCTTCTGGACCAGACGATGAAGTTCGTCGGTCGATAGATGGTCGCGGGTCTCAAGGAAGGTGCGCAGGATGGTGTCGCGCTGGGCGGTCTGCTTCAGGCCGACACCTTTCAGATGGCGGTGGAGGATTTCCTGGGCCTCGCGAACCATCTGGCGGGAAAGGGTGGGCTGATCGTCGATGCGCTTCTGAAGCATGGGCAGCGATTCAGAATACCATCCGGACATATTGAAAATGAAATTCATTTTCAACGTCGCCGGTGCGCCGCTGGCTTACAATCAAAGATTCTTTATGAGCACCATGGCAGAAGTCAGGATTCCTACCGCCCGCCGTTCCTTCGTGCTCCACGTTCTTCTTTGGCTCTTCCTGGCGCTGCTTTTGCTGATGGCCTGCGCGGTCGGCTACGCGTATTACGTGACCCACTCTGCGCTTCCCCAACTGGATGGACAGTTACAGATTTCGGGACTTTCCGCACCGGTCACCGTGACCCGAGACACGCACGGCGTGCCGACCATTGAGGCGGCGACTCTGGAAGACCTTTTCTTCGCCCAAGGTTACGTTACGGCGCAAGATCGCCTATGGAAGATGGACGTGATGCGCCGTTTCGCAGGCGGCGAACTCTCGGAAATACTCGGCGAAGAAACGCTGCAGCTGGATCGTGAGCAGAAAATCCTAGGCCTGCGCGCAGCCGCACGTAAACAGCTGGCGGAGGCGAGCTCGCGCGACCGAAATTACTTCGAAGCCTATGCGCGCGGTGTGAACGGCTATATCGGCGCGCACGGCAACCGGTTGCCCATCGAATTCCGGATCCTCGGCTATGCGCCGAAGCCATGGTCCTCTGAGGACTCGGTGGTAATCGGCAACCAGATGGTCAAGGACCTGAATTATCACTACTTTTACGATGCGCTGGCGCGGGAGAAAGTCCTCGCCAAGCTCGGGCCCGAACTCACGGCGGATTTGTACGTGAATGGATCGTGGCACGATCGTCCGCCCACAGTCATGCGTGAGGATGTGAATGAGCCGGACAGACCTGCAGGTGATTCTGACGACGAGGATGATGATTCTCCGGATACGTCAGTCACGCAGAATAGAGTCCGGTCGGCGGATCTGACGAAATCTACTTCCGAAGAATTGCCGGTAAACGGTTCCAATGATTGGGTCGTATCAGGCGCACATACGGTCACGGGAAAGCCACTGTTATCGAATGACATGCACCTGGGTCACCAAATGCCGAACCTGTGGTATGAGGCACACCTGCACTGCGGCACCTTCGACGTAGCAGGGGTCACACTGCCCGGAGTGCCCTATGTGATTGTGGGCCACAACCAGCGCGTGGCATGGGGCTTCACCAACGTGGGCCCGACCGTGACTGACATTTACGTCGAGAACTTCAACGATCAGGGCGCGTATCAGACACCCAAGGGATGGGTGCAACCCGAGCACCGGCACGAGGTTATTCACGTAAAGGGCAAGCCGGACATCAACATCGACGTTAAGATTACCCGCCATGGGCCGGTGATAACTGATCTTGTGCCGGGCGAGACGCGGCCTCTGGCATTGCGTTGGACACTTTACGATGGCATGCGCGTTCCGTTCTTTGACGTCGATGCGGCGCAGAACTGGGACGAATTCACGAAGGCATTCTCGCAACTGGACGCTCCCGGACAGAACGTGGTGTATGCCGACGTGGATGGAAATATCGGATATCACACGACCGGAAAAGTTCCCATTCGCGCGTCGGGGGATGGGAGCCTGCCGGTAAGTGGCGCCGACGATGCGCACGAGTGGACGTCTTACATTCCGTTCGACAAGCTGCCGAACATCTACAATCCGCCATCGGGAATAATCGCCACGGCGAACGGGAGAATTACTCCGGACGGGTATCTGCATTCAGTGGCCGTGGAATGGGAGGCACCGTGGCGTACGGCTCGGATTTATCACGTGCTGGAATCGGGGCGGAAATTTTCACCGGCGGATATGCTGGCCTTGCAGACGGACATTCACTCGGATGCAGTCCTATTTGCAGCGGAGCGCCTGGTTTACGCGGTGGATCACGCCGCCAAACCCTCCGCGCGTGCCAGGCAGGCCGCCGACCTGATGCGCAGCTGGGATGGCCGCATGCTGGCCACCTCGGCAGCCCCCACCATCGCGGAGAATGCAATTGGCGAACTGCGCCGCCTGCTTCTCGAACCAAAATTAGGAGTGGCTCCTGCGCCATCCCGAAAGGATGTTGACTCCGAGCTGTTTAAAGAAACGCAGAAGAACGTCATCGACTGGAAGACCTACCGGTGGCTGCAACGGTCGGTATGGATAGAGAACATCCTGCTCCATCGCCCAAAGCGGTGGCTGCCGGACAAGTATCCGAATTACGACGAATTGTTGACCGCCGCCGTGGAGGCGGCTGTGAACGGTCCGGGCGCGCCCAAAGACCTGGCTTCATGGCGCTGGGGCGCGTTCAATGCGGTCGAGATTCAGCATCCGGTTCTGGGAAAGATTCCTCTGGTCAAGTACTGGGCGGGAACGGGCGTCCAGGACCAGTCTGGGAGCGGGTACACCGTCAAGGCGGTGACGCCGTTTCACGGGCCCTCGGAGCGGTTCACGGCGAACCTTGCCGATCTTGACCAGTCGACTCTGAATATCGTGACGGGACAAGCTGGGAACTTCCTGAGCCCGTACTATATGGACCAGTGGAGGGCCTGGTACGAGGGCACCACGTTTACGCTGCCCTTCAGCCCGCCGGCGGTACAAGGAGCAAAAGCACACCGGTTGTTACTGCAGCCTGGGAAGTAGCGGCCTAGAAGAAATCGATTGCCTTCACATCACCCACATAGCCCACAATGTCGATGGTTCCCTGCGGCACAAAATCGTTGATCAGGAGAATACCTTTGGTGGTGTCGTAGACGCGAAGCTGGCCGCCCTCGGCAACATATTCCACGTAGCGGGTGGTAAAACCCTGCAGGCCGGTCACGTCACCATTGTCGGGAGGAAAGATCACCGATCCGTTTGAGATGTTGTAAATCGAGAGACACCCGCGTATTTCGCCACTTGTGGGATTGTTCACGTTGCCAATGTTGGTGCAGTTGCTCGAGCCTATGAAGAGCTGGCCCTTGGTCGTCAAATCCATCCGGCTATGATAGCCGTCGGTAATGGAAACGCTGCTGGTGACGGTTCCGGAACTAAGATCGACGATGTCGAGGCGTCCGCAGGTCGTCGCGGCAGTTGTCTGGTTCGTGCAGGAATTCGCCGGAGCTGTTGGCGGAGTGCCGACAACGTAGAGTGTAGAACCGTTCAGATACGCCATGGTGGCAGCATCGACGGGAATTGTCTGCGTGACGGTGAGGCTCCCAAGATCGAAGATGGCGATGCTCGCCTGCTGCGTTCCACCACATTGCGCACCGCAGTTCAGAATGTAAGCCGTGCTTCCGCTCACGATGGCGTTGACCGGCCTACTCAAGCGGGAATCTAGCACAATGGTGCACACCTGGTTCGGAGGATTAGTGTAGCAACTGGTATCAACAGGCGGCGCCGCGGCGCCGGGGAACAGAACGGTGACGGCATCGGAGTCGGGGCTGAAGACGAGCAACTCGGTCCCCTGCGAATTCGATACGACGGTTTGGGCGTTGCTGGCGGCAATCGTCGTAAAACTATTGGTAGAGAAATTCAATACCTCGACCGCACCAAGGAAGGCGAAACCGTTCACAGTGGCGGTAGGGACGGCGGCATACACCGTAGGATCAGCCGTGGGCACCGAGATGCTGGAAGTCGGTCCGGGCAGATGCACATTCCCAATGGAATTCTGTTTGCTTGTATTCACCGCATAGACAGTATTTGAGCTCGAATCGACAGTTGCGGCAATATTCCGAGTCGGGGATACAACGATCAGGCCAGGAGAGGTCGCCTGAACCAGTGGGGAGACCCGCGGCAGAGTGTCGTTCTGGCCGTTGACGACTACTAGTGAGCCAAATACAAGCGTAGCGGTAACCCCCTGAGACGCGAGTACGCGGTTCGGCAAAATCACCTGACTGCTCGATGATCCTCCACACGACAGTAAACTCAGGCTGGTGCACAATCCCACCACCACGGTCAGAATGCTTTTCTTCAAACGGCGGGCTCCTAAGAACATGAAAAAGGTAGATTTAACTGTGAAATCGTGGATTATAACAGACCGGAACTGCATCCTCCGTCCGGCTTGCGTAGCGGAGTGCGGCCATCCACTCCAAGCATCCCTCAGGATGCGCGAACGGGGCTTCATCCTGTATTCTCAGCAATCATGGCGGTTGACCTTCTATCGCGGATCAAGCAGTCCCCCGTGTTGTGCGACGGAGCGATGGGCACCCTGCTCTATTCCAAGGGCATCTTCATCAATCGGTCTTACGACGAACTGAATCTCTCGCAGCCTGACTTGATTCGCGGCATTCACCACGACTACTTGCAGGCTGGCGCCGAAATTATTGAAACCAACACGTTTGGTGCGAATTCGTTTCGCCTGGCCCGGCACAGTCTGGCGGATAAGGTACGGGACATTAACCGAACCGGGGCACGTCTGGCTCGAGAAGCCGCCAAGAGCTTCGATGTGTGGGTGGCGGGATCGGTTGGCCCGCTGGGAACCAGGATTGAACCTCTGGGCAAAACCTCGTTCCAGGAAGCGCGTGACGCCTTCCGCGAGCAGATTGAGGCGCTCGTGGAGGGCGGTGTCGATTTGTTGATCCTGGAGACGTTCGGTTACCTCGAGGAGATCCATCAAGCGATCCAGGCGGCACGCGAGGTGGCGCCTTCGGTGCCATTAGTAGCGCAAGTAACTATCGACGAAGACGGGAACTGCCTTGACGGCTCCGATCCGGAGACTTTCGCGCCGAAACTCGCGGAATGGGGAGCCGACGTCATTGGCTGCAACTGCAGTGTTGGTCCGGTCGCCATGCTGGACGCGATCGAGCGGGTCCGCGCCGCGACTTCCCTGCCCCTGGCAGCACAACCCAATGCCGGAATCCCGCGCTCAGTGGACGGCAGGAACATTTACCTCTGCTCACCCGAGTACATGGCCAGCTACGCTCGCAAATTCGTGGCCGCCGGAGTTCGCGTCGTGGGCGGATGCTGTGGCACCACGCCCGACCACATACGGGTCATGAAATCGGCCTTGCGTGCGGGCGAGGCTCGGGGAAAAAACACCACCGCGCACGTGAGCGGTGGTCCTGCCCCAAAGGCGACTCCGGCTCTGCCGCTCGAGAAACGGTCTGCCTTAGGCTCGAAGCTGGCTCGCGGCGAGTTTGTAACCATGGTCGAGATCGTGCCGCCTAAGGGGACCGATATCAGCAAAGAAGTCGAGGGCGCGCGCTTCCTGAAGTCCGTTGGAGTGGACGCCGTGAATATTCCGGACAGTCCGCGCGCGTCGGCTCGCATGAGCAACCAGGCCCTTTCATTGCTCATTCAGCGCGAGGTCGGCATCGATGCCATCTTGCACTACACATGCCGCGACCGGAACGTGCTGTGCATTCAGAGTGATTTGCTGGGGGCAGCGGCGGTTGGAATCAGAAATCTGATCTGCATTACGGGCGATCCTCCGAAGATGGGCAACTATCCGGATGCGACTGCCGTCTTCGATGTGGACGCGATTGGGCTTGTCAATATCGTACGCAGCCTGAACCATGGGCTTGACCTCGGTGGGAATCCGATTGGGACCGGGACCGGATTTGTAATCGGCGTGGGCGCGAATCCCGGACTCACAGATCTTGACGAAGAGATCCGGCGCTTTGAATATAAGGTCGAGGCCGGAGCAGAGTATGCGGTGACTCAGCCGGTATTCGATCTCCGCCTGCTGGAGAATTTCCTGAAACACATTGAACATTGCCGGATTCCGGTAGTGGCGGGGATCTGGCCACTAGTCAGCGTGCGCAATGCGGAGTTCATGAAGAATGAGTTGCGGGTGTCGGTACCCGATTCAATTCTGGAGCGCATGGCACGCGCACAAACTCCAGAGTTGGCAAGAGCCGAGGGTGTCGCGATCGCTCGCGAAATGCTCATTGCTGCGCGTCAGATGGTACAAGGCGCGCAGATCAGCGCGCCGATGGGCCGATACAGCTCAGCCGTGGACGTGTTGGAAGCGCTGGGCGAACCGCCAACAGCGGCTTCCGCTTAGATTCCATGCTGTTGATCACATCGAGATCAATCGCTCAATTCGCAAAATCGATCTTGCAGCTGTAAGCCTTGATTGGCGCGGCTTTTACAAATTCATTACAGCATTTCCGTACTTGTGCAGTTCCATATCGGAACATGTCACGCGCAGTTTTTTCGATGCACTCCACAAAAAAGACTGGACACCTTCACCAAATAGTTGCATTACAATAGAGGACACGGAGCGAAACCCCGTTGGCCAAATTTGAAGAGTGTCTCCAGCGACTGGAAAAAATAGTTCACGAACTGGAGAGGGGAGAAGTTCCCCTGGAAAAATCTTTAATGCTCTTCGAAGAAGGAATGCAACTTTCCTCAGCCTGCCGGAAGGAACTGGAGCAGGCGGAAGGAAAAGTGGAAATCCTGCTGAAGAAGAACGGGAAACTCCAGGCCGAATCATTCGAGCCATCGGCAGAAAAGGCGTCCATCCGCCGGTAAGCTGCCGTGACTCGGGAATCCAAAAGCAGTCTGTGGAGTTGTGGTTTTCCCAGCCACCCTGCAGCCTAGTCGAGAATCGACAACCAGCCGTTGACGACGATTCAAGATCGGGGGAAGTATGTCTCAAAACGTAGTAGTACTTGAGAAGGATCCGCGAGTGGCACGTTCATTGGCCGGTGGACTATGCCCTCATTTTTCCGTAGATGTAACTGGCTCCCGCGAGGAATTGCGGGACAAAGTAGAACAGAACAATCCAGAGGCTGTAGTTCTCAACATCGAGTACTGGCGGCTTACTGACGTCGAGAGTCTGCACCGCGACTTTCCGAAACTGCCGATCGTCTGCACCCATCGCATTCCTGACGAAGAGATGTGGATGGCTGCGCTAGAAGCGGGCGCCAGTGACGTTTGCCCCACCGATGATGTGGGGAACGTGCTGACCTCCGTGCTGCGTAGCACCGCTTCGTCGCGCAGCGCCGCGGCTTAACCTTCTCTTAACTCTGCAAAAGGGCGCCTGCGGGCGTCCTTTTTGTTTCGTGCTCTGGGAGCAGCATCACGGCAGTTTCTCTGCCCCGCTTGTTATACTGCCACCTCATGTTGAAGGAAACCCTGCTGGAAGGACAGCAACTGGCCGACGCCGCACTGGACCGGCTGATTCCCCTGGAGACCCAACATCCGGTTTCCATCCACAAAGCAATGCGGCACAGCGTATTCGCCGGGGGCAAACGCTTGCGCCCGATCCTGTGTATGGAAGCCGGACGGATGGTCGCAGGTTCGTTTCCGGTGGGCATCGAGGAGTTGGGTGCCGCGTTAGAAATGCTGCACACTTACTCGCTGATTCATGACGACCTCCCGGCGCTCGACAACGATGACCTGCGGCGTGGGCGTCCGACCTGCCACAAAGCGTTTGGCGAGGCGATCGCGATCCTTGCCGGGGACGCGTTGCAGACGCAGGCCTACGAAGTACTGTCGTGCCTGAAATGTTCGGCGGAAGCGCGGGTTCGGATTATTGAGGAGATTGCGCGGGGCACGGGTACCGTAGATGGCATGATCGGCGGCCAGGTGGTCGACCTTGAGGCGGAACACACAAAGCCGACCGCCGAGATGCTGGAGTACATTCACCGCTCGAAGACGGCGGCGCTGATCACCGCGAGCCTGGTGAGCGGCGGGTTATATGCCGGGGCAAAGGAGAGCGAAGTAAGTAAGCTGCGCGCTTTCGGGTTGGGGATTGGACTGGCTTTTCAGATTGTCGACGACGTGCTCGACGTCACCCAAAGCTCCGAGCAACTGGGCAAGACAGCTGGCAAGGATACCGCGTCAGAGAAAGCGACCTATCCTGCGTTGTTTGGGATCGACGCTTCCGTGCGAAAGGCAGATGCATTGGTCAACGATGCATTCTCGGAGTTACAAAGCTTCGGCGAACGCGCAGAGACCTTGAAGGAACTAGCGAGGTTTCTGGTTGAGCGGAAGAAGTGAAAAACTAGATTTTAGATTGCAGATTTTAGATTTCAGTTTGACACCTGATCTCATGAGTTTTTGATCTGAAAACTTAAATCATCAATCTGCAATCTGAATTTGTTCGTTCCTTCGTGTTCCTTCGTGTCCTTTGTGGTTAAATGATTTTGACGGCGATGGAGTTCGCCATAACCGCCTGAACGGCTGATAACTCCTACAGAATTGAAATCTTCTTTTGTAGGAGACTCGCGCTTGAAAGACTTCCTGGCTATATCCGTCGCCGCAATCCTGGGCGCCAACCTCAGATATCTACTGAGCCGTTTAGCTGCCCGCGAGTTTGGGCCGGTATTCCCGTACGGAACTCTGATCATCAACATTCTCGGCAGCTTCATCGTAGGCCTGTTCGTGATCTGGACGACGGAGCGTGTGCTAGTTGATCCCCGCTGGCGTTTGCTTGTGGTAGTCGGTTTCTGCGGATCGTTCACCACATTTTCAAGTTACGCGTTCGAAACCATGTCGTTCTTTGAGCAGGGCCAGTGGGGGCTGATGCTGGCGAACATCTTTGGCAACAACCTGCTCTGCCTGGCGGGAGCATTGGCTGGCATGGCTCTGGCGCGAGCGCTCGGAACATGACTTCCCCTCCGACGCTCCAAACCGAGAGGCTGAGGATTCGCCCCTACAGCGAGGCTGACATTCCGGAACTGGTGCGTTTGATCGGAACGCGCGAAGTCGCGGCCACGACGCTCCGCATCGCGCATCCTTATAGCGAACAGGACGCACGGGCTTTTCTCGAACTGGCGAAAGAGCCGGACAAGTTGTGGCTAGCCGTCACGCTCCGTGCAGACGGACGGCAGATCGGCGGGATCGGTCTGCGCGTGGAACTGCAGCATCAGCATGCCGAACTCGGCTACTGGCTGGGAGTTTCCTACTGGAGTCAGGGCTACGCGACGGAGGCAGCGCGCGAAGTGCTGCGCTACGGATTTGAAGACCTAGCCCTGCACCGCATTTTCGCATCGCATTTCAAGCACAATCCTGCGTCCGGGAAGATTCTCAAGAAGATTGGAATGCGGCACGAAGGTTCCCAGCGCGAGCATTTGCGCAAATGGGATCAATTTGTAGATTCGGAACTCTACGGGATCTTACGGCGGGAATGGCAGATTTCTGGAGAAGATCACGAGTAGAATGCCAAATGCGATGGCAGTGCAAGTCACAATCTATTTGAATGAAGGTGACCAGTGGCATCACCGGCCGCTGCACATGGAGATTCTCGCCTATCTGCGCAGGGAGAATGTCTACGCAGCAACGGCGATCCATTGTGTCGCCGGATTTCTGGGACGACATCAAGTCGAGACCGCGCACCTGGTGGAAGCGGGAGGCAAGCTGCCGGTGATTATTATCTTCGTGGATACGGATGAACACGTGAATCGCGTTCTGCCCACGTTGAAGGAAATGGCGGCGCACCGGCTGATCGTGCGGGAGAACGTGGTGCTGGAGCAGGGGAACCTCGACTAGAATGACTTCCCTTTCGCAGGGCCAACCCCTCGACATTCTTGCTATCGCCGCGCACCGGGATGACGTCGAGCAAACCTGTGGCGGCACGCTCCTGAAAGCAGCCCAACGCGGACAGCGGACGGGCATCCTTGATCTCACCCGCGGAGAGATGGGCACGCGGGGCACAGCGGAAGATCGCGAGCGTGAGGCGAACGACGCGGCGAAAGTTCTAAGCGTCAGTTGGCGGGGCGCGCTCGACATCCCTGACGGGCGGGTAGAGAACACGTGGGAGAACAGGCTGAAAGTCGCCAGCGTGATTCGCGAGACTCGGCCCAGGGTGGTGATTCTTCCCTACTGGAAAGGGCGCCATCCGGATCATTACACCGCTTCGATTCTGGGCTATGAGGCTTGCTTCCTGGCGGGACTCGCGAAACTGGACTGTAGCGCCGCCGCCTCGGCGGCTGTCGGTGTGGGCGTCCCGCCCGCGCCGGGAGCTGGCAGCCCCCTCCACAGCCGGCAAGATGCCGGCGCTACGCCTCATCGTCCTTTCAAGATCATTTACGCTACGCTCTACTACGATATCCGGCCCACTTTCGTCGTCGACATCAGCGAGCAGTTTGAAGGGAAGTTTGCATCCATCCTCGCTTATAAATCGCAATTCAGCGATCAGGAAGCCGGCATGGACCTGTTCCCTGCTCACGACGAAATCCGCGCTCGCGTCGATGCCATGGCTCGCTTTTACGGCATGCTCGGGGGCGTGACCTACGGGGAGCCGTTCCTGCAAAAAGAGGTTGGATTGGTCGAAGACCTCTTGGCTATTCCCGTCAAGTCCATTTAGCATGGCTGAACTCGTTTACTGAAAGGAAGGCTATAACTATGTATCGTTTCGCTTTTGTCCTCACGGCCATTCTGGCGATGGCGACTGCTGCCCCAGCGCAGGCTGGTACCTGGCAAATCGATCCCAATCATTCCGCCGCGCAATTCTCTGTGCGCCATCTCGGTGTATCCACCGTCCGTGGAGCATTCATGAAGGTGAGCGGATCGGCAAAATACGACCCGGCGGACCCAACCAAGGATTCTACGGAGGTGACGATCGATGCGAACTCGGTGGACACGCGCGTGCAGATGCGCGACAACGACCTGCGCAGTCCCAACTTCCTCGACGTTCAGAAATATCCGACGATCACGTTCCAATCCAAGCAGACGAAGTCGGCCGGCGCCGGAAAGCTGCAGATCGTTGGAGACCTGACGATTCACGGCGTGACCAAGGAAGTCACCCTCGATGTGGACGGTCCTTCTGCTCCCATCAAAGATCCATGGGGCAACCAGCGCATCGGCGCATCGGCCTCGACCAAGATCAATCGCAAGGATTTCGGCGTCAATGGCGCGCCCGGAGTTGTGGGAGACGACATCACCATTACGATCGACGCCGAATTAATTCAGCCACCCGCTAAGTAGAGAGTAGACTTAGCAGCCTGCACACACGTTCTTGGTTCTGGGTACCGTCCTTTTGGGGGAGGCTGGTATGCGGAGTGTTTCGAGATTCAGTTCCCTTTTCTTCACTGTAGGCTGCGTCATGATCTGGGCGTCGCCCTGGGCGAGGGCCGCCGTCACTGTGTCGCCGGCTCGTGCCGCTGTCGTGATCAGCACACAAACACAGCAGTTCAACTCTTCGGCGAGCGGTGCGACTTGGAGCGTGGACAACGTTGTGGGGGGAAATTTGACCATCGGCACCATTACCGCTGGCGGCCTCTACACTCCGCCGGCCAAGGCGGGGACTCATACGATCACAGCCAGCAGCGGCGGTGCATCGGGGTCTGCCAGGGTGTACATCACCGATCTCAAAGGCGTTCTCACCTATCACAATGACAACTCCCGAGACGGGATAAATACCAGAGAGTTCGCCCTGTCGAGCTCGACCGTCGCTACCTCGACCTTTGGAAAGCTTTTCTCTTGCGCCGTGGACGGCGCCGGTTACACCCAGCCTCTATGGATGAAGAGCGTGACCATCGCCGGCGGCACGCACAATGTGATTGTCGTGGCTACGCAGCACGACAGCGTGTATGTGTTTGACGCCGACGCGCACCCCTGCGTGACCTACTGGCATGTGAACCTGCTGGACACTCTCCACGGCGGCACACCGGGCGAAGCTCCAGTCACTTGGAACGATGTGGGCTACTGCTACGGCGACATCTATCCAGAAGTCGGAGTCACGGGTACGCCCGTCATCGACACAACCACGAAGACGATTTACGTGGTGAGTGCATCGGAGAGCAATCCGAAGAACTCCGGCAGTTGCATTGGGGCTTCCGGGAACTTTTATCATCGATTGCACGCCTTGGATTTGGCCACAGGCAGCGAGAAGTACAACGCGCCCGTGACGATTGCCGCGTCCGTTCCGGGAACCGGAGACGGCTCGGTGAACGGGATGGTCTCATTCGACTCTCAACACCACCACAATCGGTCGGGTCTGGCGGAGGCTGGCGGGAAAATTTACGTGGCGTTTGCCGCGCATGAAGACGCCACCCCGTATCACGGTTGGCTGATCGCCTACCGGGCCACCAACGTGCAACAGCAGATGGCGGTGTTCAACACAACACCGAATGGAATTAACGGCGCCGACGGGGGAATCTGGGCGGGAGGTTCGGCACCAGCCATTGATGCCGGTGGGGACGTCTACATTTCGACTGGAAATGGAGTATTTGATGAACTGCCGCCACCACCGAATGATAATTACGGCGACAGCATCCTTCGCCTGCATTATGTGACGGGCAGCACTCTCAATGGCATGAACTTGAGTATTTCCGGCTATTTCACGCCATACGATCAACTGAGTCTGGCGCAAATCGACAGCGACCTGGGTTCGGGCGGCGTGATCCTGTTCCCGAACCAGACGGGTTCCGGGCCCACATCCTTGCTGACGGAAGTCGGCAAGGAAGGCGTGGTCTACCTCATCGACCGGAACAACATGGGGCAGTACAACTCCGCGAACAATAGCCAGATCGTGCAGAGTTTCACTGGGCCGGCCTACGGACTGTGGGGTGTGCCCGCTTTCTGGCGCAACAATCTCTACGTGGGCGGCCAGTACGATTCCATCCGCCAGTTAACGTTCAATCCGACGACTGAGTTGTTCAACACCAGTGCGGCCTCGCAAACAGTATCAAGCTTTGGATTTCCCGGCACGATTCCATCGGTCTCCTCGCAGTCCGCCAGCCACGGAATTGTGTGGGCGATTGATTCCAGCCTGTATGGGTATGCCAGCTCAAATGCGGGAGTGAACTGCTCGGTCGTGCCGCTGCCTGCAGCGTGTTCCGGGCCAGCTATTTTGCATGCCTACAATGCGACCAATCTGGCCCAGGAATATTGGAACAGCGCGCAAGCGGCTAACAATCGCGATCGGGCGGGAAATGCCGTCAAGTTCGTTCCGCCTACGATCGCCAACGGAAAAGTCTACGTCGGCACGCGAACGGAAGTGGACGTGTACGGACTTCTCGGCAACTGACAACTCCTATTTCTTTAGTGCCACCGCCAGTCCATCTCGGATGGGCAGGATGGTCGTGTAGAAGTCTTTCGAGTCCTGCAGCTTTCGATTGAACTCCACAATCGCCTTGGTACGCGAATCGGTGGGATTTTTCTCCGCGACCCGGCCGCTCCAAAGAACGTTATCAGTGATGAACAGCCCACCCTTCCTCAGTCGCGGGGCGACGAGGCGCAACACGCGCGGATAATCGTCTTTGTCCACGTCGTTGAAGATGATGTCAAATTCCTGCTTTTGTTCCGAGAGTACTTCCAACGCGTCTCCGGTGTGCAGAGTGATCCGATCGGAAACGCCCGCACGCGTGAAATAGCTCCGGGCACGCTCGGCATTCTTCACATCACCGTCGGTGTAGACGACGCGCCCTTTTTCGCCGACGGCCTGCGCCCACCAGATCGTCGAGTATCCGATCGCAGAGCCTAGTTCAAAGACGCTGCGGGCATTGAGCATAAGCGCGAGTTGCTGCAGGACCCGCGCCACAGCAGGACCGACAATGGGGACATTGTGCTGGGTCGCATACTCTTCCATCTCGACGAGAACGTCGTCGCGCTTAGGCAGCATGGAGTAGAGATAGTCGTCGACTGGTCCCGCGGTCGTCAGATCGTAGTGGCGCCAACTGGGGCGTGAGCTTTTCTTGGTCGGTGTCACGTGCTCCTCATTTCGTTGAGATCAAATGCGGGGGTATCCGCCGATGGTCTGGCCCGGTTTCATCTCCATCACTTGTGTGCCAGGTACAAGTTTCTGCAATTCGCTCGGTCGTCCGACAAGGACTGGAAAGGTTCCGAAATGCATCGGGATCACCGTCTTCGGCTTGAGGAGATTGCATGCGTATGCGGCTTCCCGCGGGCCCATCGTGTAGTGATCGCCGATGGGCAGCATGACGATCTCAGGTGCATACAAGTCGCGAATGATGGCCATGTCGCCGAAGACGTTGGTGTCACCCGCGTGATAGATCTTCAGGCCGCTCGAAAACTCGATCACATAGCCGCAGGCTTCACCGCCGTACACCATCTCGTCGCCGTCCTGAATGCCGCACGAATGATCGGCATGGACCATGGTCACTTTGATATCGCCCACGGTTTGCGTTCCACCTTTGTTCATCTCGGCGATCTGCCTGGCGCCCTTCTTTCCGAGCCAGCGAGCCAATTCGGGGATACCGACGACCACGGGGTTGTGCTTTTTGCATATTTCCACGGCATCGCCGATGTGGTCGCCGTGGCCATGGGTACAGAGGAGAATATCCACCTTCTTCGGGTTTTTCTCAGAATCCGGGCACATCGGATTATTCATCACCCACGGATCGATAATGACTGTCTTGCCTGCTGGAGTTTCAATGCGAAAAGTTGCGTGGCCTAACCAGGTGAGTTTGACGCCTTTCAAATTCATGCGGCAAGCCGGCAATCAGCATTTCAGCGAGCATTCAGCCCGATTTGAGTTCTAAAAACTTCGGACGGCTGGATGCTAAGTGCTGAATGCCGAGTGCTCAGTCCTTTCTCACAATGCTCCGGCTAGTTTAATATGAAACCCCATGCCGGAACTGAAGGTGCTGATTTCGCGTCAAGAAGTCGCGAAACGTGTAAGCGAACTCGGGGCGCAGATCACGAAAGATTTCGCCGGGCAGTCGGTCATTCTGCTGGGAGTTCTGAAGGGCGCTACGATTTTCCTGTCCGACTTGGCTCGACATATCGAACTGGACGCCACCTTTGACTTTATCGGAGTGTCCAGCTACGGCAACCGTCCCACACCCACGCAGGAACTCAAGAGCGGTTGGGATTCCACCGGCGAAGTCAAGTTGACCAAAGACGTCGATCAGACGATCAAGGACAAGAACATCATCATCGTCGAGGACATCCTCGACACCGGACTGACCATGACTTACCTGAAGCGCATGCTACAGGCGCGGCAGCCGAAATCGTTGAAGGTCGCCACGTTGCTCGATAAGCCATCCCGGCGGAAACTCCCGCTGGAAGGCGATTACGTCGGGTTCAAAATTCCAGATGAGTTCGTCGTGGGCTACGGTCTGGACTACGCCGAGAAATACCGTAACCTGTCGGATATCTGTGTGGTGCCACGCGAGTAGAAAGCGGAGTTAACGTGCCAGGCACGGCATCTTTAAGCTAAGCCCGAATTCACCGGGGCGTGGCTGCTATCATTACGATCAATGGGTTCTGTCATCTCCAAGCCGGATCGCTTGCCGGTCGAGTCGTTGCTGCTCGATGTGGCCGATGTATTGGCGACATCGCTCGATCTGGACACCACCCTGCGCCGTGTGGCGGAAGTCGTCCGCAAGGTCATCGATTACGAAATTTTCGCCATTCTTTTGCTCAACGAAAAGACTCAGGAGCTGCGTTTCCGCTTTCAGGTCGGATATCCGCCGGAATTCGCCGAACGCAGCCGCATCAAAGTCGGCCAGGGCGTCACCGGCATTACGGCCCAGTCTCGTCAGCCCGTCCTGATCAATGATGTTCGCGAGGACTCCCGCTACATTGAAGGCGTCGCGAACGTATGTTCGGAACTCGCCATTCCGCTAATCACCAAGAACCGGGTGATCGGGGTGATCGACATCGAGGCGCGCGAACCCGGCGCTTTCACCGAGGAACACCTACGTATTCTGACTCTTGTTGCCTCGCGAATGGCGGCCGGCATCGAAAATGCCCAGCTCTATACACGGACAACCAAACAGGCGCGTATCCTGCTCTTGTTAAATGAAATCGCGCGCGAACTCACGTCGATCCTGAATCTCGACGAATTGCTTGGACGCGTCGCCGAACTGGTGCGGCGGCTGATCGATTACCAGATGTTCAGCATCCTGTTGCTCGACTCTTCCGGAGAACAGCTGCAACATCGGTTCTCGCTCCGCTTCAACGAGAATATCCACCTTAAACACGAGATTCCGTTAGGACGCGGACTCGTAGGTTACGCAGCGCAGAACAAGCAGGCGGTGCTGGTTCCTGATGTGACGAAGGACCCCCGCTACGTTCAGGCAAATCCTGAGACGCGGTCGGAACTGGCGGTTCCGTTGATCTATAAGGGCAAAGTCGTAGGGGTGCTCGATCTCGAGCACACGCGCCGTGGCTTTTTCACCGAAGAGCATCAGCGCACGATGAGCACGCTGGCCGCGCAGATTGCGATTGCCCTCGAGAATGCCCGGCTCTATGAAGAGATCGAGCGGCAGGAACGCAGACTGGAGCGCGATCTTTCGCTTGCCCGCGAGTTGCAGGGCAGATTGCTGCCGCAGTCGAGCCCGAAATTGGCGCATCTCGACGTCGCCGCGAAGTTCGTGCCGGCCCGCACCATTGGTGGCGATCTTTACGACTTCATCCCCTACTCCATGTCGAGGCTTGGCATTGTGATCGGCGATGTCAGCGGCAAGGGAGCGCCGGCGGCCATTTATGCCGCGCTGGTGAGCGGGATTATCCGTTCCCATGCTCCCATCGAACCCGCGCCTGCGGAGATGCTGTCTGCCGTGAACTTGTCGCTCGCTGAGCGCCGCATCGAGGCGCAATTCGTATCGATTATCTATGCGGTTTGGGACGACGTGCAGCGCACCCTGACGGTTTCGAACTCTGGTCTGCCTCGCCCCATCTACATTCATGGCGACAAAACTGAGGTGATTGAAGCTACGGGTCTGCCGTTGGGACTTTTTGACGAAGCCGATTACGACGAATTCCAATTCCGAACGAAGCCGGGAGACATGTTCGTGTTCTTCAGCGACGGCATTCTCGACGCACGCAACCGCAAAGGAGAACTTTTCGGCAGGGGGCGGGTGGAGAAGATCGTTGCGGAGTGCCGCGGGGAATCGGCAGCCTCGGTGGTCGACGCCCTGTTCAAGGCTGTCGCGGAACACTCAGCCGGTGTGGAAACGTTCGACGATCAGACCGTGGTTGCCATTCGCGTGCATGGCGCGGCGCACGGCTCCGCCAAGAAGAAATGACCGCCCGCAATCAGAGTCTTCCGGGGCGCCCGCCCGGATTCATTTATCGGCAGACCAGGCACGGGCTCTTGCGTTCGAAGGGGCCACTCGTGCTGCAATGCGAAGATATTCCCCTTACCAAGCTCGCCGAGAAATTTCGCACGCCACTCTACGTATATTCCAGTGAGACCATATCGGAGCGCCGCTCGGCCTTCGATCGCGCTTTCCGGGGCATCCCCCACACGATCTGCTACTCGGTCAAAGCCAACTCCAATTTGAGCATCCTTCGCCTGCTGGCGAGGAAGGGATGCGGGTTTGATGTCGTGTCGGGCGGGGAGCTTGACCGCGTGATGACCGCCGACCGCCGGGCGGCAAAGAGAGTGGTCTTTTCAGGAGTAGGCAAGAGCCGCGAAGAACTTACAGCTGCATTGAAGGCTGGGATCCTTCTGTTCAACATCGAGAGCGAATCAGAACTCTGGGCCCTGGCCGAGTGCGCGGGACGCCTTCGAGCTACCGCTCCCATTGCGTTTCGCGTGAATCCCGACGTTGCCGCGGAAACGCATCCCTACATTTCAACGGGGCTGCACAAACATAAATTCGGGGTTCCCATCAGCGAGGCGCGGGCTTTGTACGCCGAAGCGTCGGGGGTCCGATATCTCAAGGTTCGTGGGGTGAGCGTACACATCGGCTCGCAGATCACGGACGCCGGCCCGTTTGGAGAAGCGATGTCGCGCGTAGTAGATCTTGTGCGCGAATTGCGACGCGACGGTCACAAAATCGACTATGTCGATGCGGGTGGAGGGCTCGGCATCTCATACGATCAACCCGATGCCGCTGCATTTCCCGAGCAGGTTGCAGCTTACGCCGCCGCTCTCACGAAGCCGCTGCGGGAACTGGACATACATTTGTTGCTGGAGCCCGGGCGATCGATCATTGGCCCCGCGGGAACGTTGCTTACCTCGATCATTTACAAGAAATCCAATAACGGAAAGAAATTTCTGATTGTCGATGCCGCAATGAATGATCTGATCCGGCCCGCACTCTACGGAGCCTTTCACGAGATCGTTCCCGTTACGTTGCACACGGACCAGATCGCAAAGTCGGAGACCACGGACATTGTCGGCCCAGTCTGCGAAACTGGCGATTTTTTCGCGCGGGACCGAACCCTCCCGATCATAGAAGAAGGCGACCTGCTCGCGATTCTCGACGCGGGCGCTTATGGAATGGTGCTGGCATCGAATTACAACACGCGGCCGCGCCCAGCCGAGGTGCTGGTGTCCGGCAAATCGGCTAAGCTAATCCGGAGGCGGGAGAAGATTTCAGACCTGCTTCGCCAGGAGCTTTAACAAAACGTTCGTCAGAAGGCAGATATGCGAATTGGCATCATCATTCTCGTAATTTCTTGCGCCAGTGCAGCTCAAACTGCCAAACGCGTAAGCGGTGATTACAGCAATCCAGCGCTCGGCTACGAGGTCACCGTTCCTGAGGGATTCGCCGGCAAAACTGGGGACCAGGCCGGCCTGGAGCGAGGATTCACGGTATCTCTACCCTCCGGTGGGACCATCACCGCCTACGGTGAACCCAATAGTCTCGAATGGAAAACGCCGATTGACGGTATACGGCATTCCCTTGGTCTCGAGAAATGTAACTCCGATCAGCGGCAGGGAACCGGCTTTGGGCGTATGGGTAGACGCACGGCTACAAAGGGCTCTCTCGCGTGTGATGATCGAGTGCTGGAGATGTTATTGGCTATCCGCCAGGGAGGCGGGCCTATTTACTGGATCACATTGCGTACAACTACTCAAAAGAGAGTTGAGGATGAGGCTGTATATAACAAGTTGGCAGCCACTTTTCGATTGATTCCCTTGCAGTAGGGCGTTATCGAGGACGGCCTTTCTCAGATCTGCCGTTCGCCCCACTTCAACTTCCTGCGCAGCACCTGAAAGAAGTCTGATCCGGTGCGAAACAGATTGACGGTATGCTGGGATCGCCGGCATCGCACACGGTCACCGTCGCACAGATCGAGACCGGGTTGGCCGTCCAAGCTCAGGTAAGCAACTTCTTCTTCGCTGCGCAGCAAAATCTCAATCTCAGAAGAATCGGGCACCACCAACGGCCGGTGGGTCAGAGAGTGGGGCGCCACGGGCGTAACTACGAGTGCTTTGACAGTCGGGATCAGGACCGGGCCGCCCGCGGAAAGCGAATACGCCGTCGATCCAGTCGGCGTGGCGACGATCATGCCATCAGCGCGATAGCTGGAAACAAAAACGCCATCGATGTACAAGTCGTAAGTGTTCAAACGTGCCAGCGTGGTCTTGTTAACGACCGCATCGTTGAAGACCAGATAACTGCCGCGCACTTGGTCGCCGCGCAGTAACGTACACTCCATGAGAGCACGATGCTCAACTTGCGCTTTGCCCTGCGCAATGGCGTCCAGCATCGTATACAGCGATTGCAGCGGAACCTCGGTGAGAAATCCTAGCGAGCCAAGATTTACGCCGAGTAGGGGCACATCCACCGGAGCCGTGGCTCTCGCTGCGGAGAGCAGGGTGCCGTCGCCGCCCAGCACGATGACCAGATCCAGTGGCATTGATCCCAGTTGCGAGCGGGGGACCGATGGCTTACCACCCGCATATTTCGAGGTTTCTAGATCGGTTACGACCTCGTAGCCATGCTCGCCGAGCCAGCGCACAAGACGGGGCACGATCTCCGCCACTTCAGGACGATCTGGACGCGAAATGATGGCGGCGGTTTTGCCCGGCGATTGCTTGCTAGTTGCCATGATGAAAGAGTGATTGTACCGAAATGCGGGCTCCCATACAGCAAAGTCGCGCCTCGCAGAATTCGAGATAGTCTCACACACGGCGGCGCCGAATCCAATCTATCTCCCAGCGGGGCCGAAGCCCGGTCTTTTTGTCGCTCCGGACGGCGCGGCTAAAAAGCCGCGCCCTATCGAAACTTTCTACGAGGCACATTCTAGAATCCGGCGTAAAGAAGAAATTCCCGGTTTCCTTCCGCTCCGAGAATCGGCGAATCAATACTGTTGATCTTCGTCGCGCCGAGTTCCGTCACAGCGGTTCTGACCTTCTCTAAAGACGCCAACTGCGCATCCTCGTCGCGAACAATGCCTCCTTTGCCAACATGTTCGCGGCCCGCTTCAAACTGAGGCTTTACCAGCACTACAATCTGACCTCTACGATCCGCACGAAACGCAGAGGAGATCACAGCGGGAAGGATCAGCGTCGCGGAGATGAACGAAACATCGATGGCGATAAAATCCACAGGCTCGCCGAGTGCCGCCTTTGTGAGATAACGCGCATTCGTCTTTTCGAGCAGTCGGACTCTCGGATCCTGGCGCAACTTGAAGTCCATTTGGCCGTAGCCCGTGTCGATGGCGATCACTCGCGCGGCGCCGTGCTGGAGGAGGCAATCGGTAAAACCTCCGGTGGAGGCGCCCACATCGACGCAGGGTCTACCATCTACATCGATGTTCCAGTGCTCCAGCGCACGCTCGAGTTTCAGTCCGCCGCGACTCACATACTTCAAATCCTCTCCGAGCAGGCGGATTGCGGAGGCTTCGTCAATTTGCGCGCCGGCCTTTTCGATCTTCTGTTCATCAACAAGCACTTTGCCGGCGAGAATCAAAGCCTGCGCTCGCTCGCGTGAAGCGGCGAGTCCACGGTCCACTAGCATTTTGTCGAGTCTGGATTTCATAAAACTTTTTTTGCGATGTGCCACGAAAGTGCCAGCACTCACTCCAGTGCAATCTGCTGAAGCATCTCCCGATGAATCACTTACGCTGTTACTTTGCCTGTTTTGCACAAGATTTTCCACGAACATGTTGAAAACTTCGGACGGAGAAGTGCTATGAAAGAAGAAGGCCGCCCGTTGTTGGGCGGCCTCAACATTTCTGAATGAAGATAGATTATCCCGCAACTTCCTCGAGTAACTTCTGGTCGATGTCGAAGTTGGCGTGAACGTTCTGTACGTCGTCATGCTCTTCGAGTGCTTCCATCAAGCGGATCATGGTCGACGCCTGCGGCCCTTCGAGCTTGATGTAGGTATCGGGAATCATGCTCACGCTCGACGAAGCAGGTTCGATCCCAGCCCTCTTCAGGGCCTCGACCATGCCTTCATAGGCGGAAGGCGCGGTCAGGATTTCCCAGTTCTCGCCATCGTCAATGGGCTCGTCCTCGCCGTTCGCTTCGATGATGATATTCATCAGATCGTCCGCTTGGGCCGCCGACTTGGGGATAATGATGTCGCCTTTTTTGTGGAACATATACGCGACGGCACCGGCTGAAGCCATGTTGCCGCCGTTTTTGCCGAAGACGTGGCGGATTTCACTAACGGTGCGGTTGCGATTGTCGGTATTGATGTCGAGCAGGATCGCAACGCCGCCGGGACCGTATCCCTCGAGGCTAAACTCTTCGTAGGTAGCACCGGGGAGTTCGCCCGTGCCGCGCTGAATGGCGCGCTTGATGTTGTCGGCCGGCATGTTTTCGGCCTTGGCCGCTACAATCGCGCCGCGCAGCCGAGGGTTGGTATCAGGGTCGCCTCCGCCATTCTTTGCGGCGATGCTGATTTCTTTAATGAGTCGGGTGAAAATCTTGCCGCGCTTGGCGTCAAGCGCGCCCTTCTTGTGCTTAATTGTGGCCCATTTGGAATGGCCGGACATGGTTCGACCTCGTATTTAAAGAACTTGGATGGCGCAGGATTCGCCCTTAGAGGAGATCACAGATAGCCTCGATATGAATGCAGGCGAAGGTCGATTATAGCACGACGAGCAAACCAGTCTTCACACCTTTGGAGGCTTGATTTTGTAGCCTTGCGGAATCTGAAACACCGAGGGATGCGGATCATCTCCGGAAACGGGTTTGCAATACGTCGTTTGCTCCCCCGCGGATGTGGTCACTTTTGTGAGGACCGGCGCCTTCAGCTTTACGCTTGTCCAGACTTCAGTCACGCTGGGCACGGTCGGGAGTTTTGGGGCTTGCGGCGGGGCGGGTGCACCTGGCGCTGCGGGAGCTTTTGGCGCACCAGGCAGGCCGATCTTAGGGGCGCCGGGCATCTTGGCCTTCGGCATTTCAGGCTTGGAAGGAGGTGAAAACGGGGGCAGAGTGAACCGCTTGCCCTCCACCTCATGGCCCTCGATTGTCGACTTGCCTAAGTCCTCTACTTTTACCGGTTGAACCTGCCCCATTGAAGCCGGAATTTTCGGTGAGCCCGGCTGCGCACTTCCGGAAGCAGCGGGCGGCATCGGGACAATCGTGGCTTCTTTCTTCACATGGTCCAGAAGGATTGTCTTCTGCGAGGCTGGGTCGGTGATGACGCTGGTCGTCGGGGTGTCCAGACGAAACTTTCCGTCACTCGACCTCCACATTCGCGATGCCGATTGGGCAGGAGGCCCGCCACTGGCCGACTGAGTCTTCGTCGCACACTCGGAGCAGAAAGGCGGCGCGGGCGGCGGTGTCGGAGCTTGGCCCATGGCGCCGATTAGTTTAGCACGCAGCCGACAATATCGCTGCCCGTTGCATAGACTCCAAAGCTATTGACGCGTGAAAGTTGTCCCCCTACCATTCCAAGCTACAACCGTTGGAACCGTTTATGATTGGGCAGTTAATCGGGCACTATAGGGTGCTCGAGAAGATCGGCGCAGGAGCAATGGGAGAGGTCTTTCGGGCACGCGACGAAAGACTCCAACGGGATGTCGCCCTGAAGCTGATTCGGCCCGCCTCTAGCGACAACCCTGATCTTCTCCGCCGCTTCGAGCAGGAAGCTCGTGCGGCAGCAGCCCTCAATCATCCCAACATTGTTGCGATTTATGATGTCGGTTTCGAGGGAACCACTCCCTACCTCGTTGCAGAACTGCTCGAAGGCAAAACGCTGCGCCAGCACCTAGGCGAAAGTCCCATTCCGGTTCGCCAAGCCGCCGAATATGCCCTCCAGATCGCTCAGGGGATGAGCGCGGCACACGCTCGCAACATCGTGCACCGCGATCTGAAGCCAGAGAACCTTTTTCTCACCAACGACGATCACATTAAGATTCTCGATTTCGGAGTGGCCAAGCTGCAACCCTCGGCAGAGGAGCAGCGCTCCGCCGAAAACCTTCCCACGGTTACAAAGCACGGCACCGTCATCGGCACCGTGGCCTACATGTCTCCCGAGCAACTCCGTGGAAAGACGGTCGATCACCGCAGCGACATCTTCAGCTTTGGCGCAATTCTCTACGAGATGCTGTCGGGCAAGCGCGCCTTTCACGGTGAGACCGAAGTCGACACAATGACAGCCGTTCTGCGCGAAGAACCCGCCGACTCAAATCTGGAACACGCTGCCATCCCCGCGCAATATCAGGACATCGTCCACCATTGTCTTGAGAAGGAGCCGGAGAATCGCTTCCAGTCGGCGAAAGACCTGGTATTTGCGCTACAGACAGTTTCGGGTTCCTCGCCGGTAAGGATTGCGTCGTCCTCCACGCGCAAACAAGCGCAAGCCAAGACGCTGCCGTGGGTATTGGCAGGACTCCTCGCGCTGGCCACGATCCTGCTTTCGGTGGGCGTCTGGCTTCGCGCTCCAACCGTGCCTCCCAGCTATCGCCGGTTGACGTTCGAAGCTGGCACAATCTACTCGGCACGGTTCGCTCCGGATGGACAGTCCATTGTTTACGGAGCCGCATGGAACAACAAGCCGGTGCAACTGTTCACCACTGTCGGCAATTCTTTGCTTTCGCAACCTCTGGAATTCACCGACGCCGTCTTACTCGGCATATCGCGCAGTAACGAATTGGCGCTGGTGGTTGGGGGCATGCATACGGGGCAACTGGAAACTGCCAACGGCATGCTGGCTACCGGCCCTATGGCCGGCGGCGCTCCAAAAGAGGTACTTTCGGATGTTCGGTGGGCCGACTGGGACGAAAAAGGCGGTCTGGCAGTCGTTCACTACGTGGAAGGTCAGAGCCGGCTCGAATATCCCATTGGTAAGGCGCTTTACCAGAGTGGCGGGTGGATCAGCAACATTCGGATCTCGCCACGCGGGGACCTGATCGCTTTCATGGATCACCCGGCGCTCTGGGACAACCGCGGAGTCGTCTCTGTGGTCGATATGTCCGGACATCTTCAAACCCTCTGTGGAGCTTGGGAATCCGAGAGCGGCCTGGCGTGGCGGCCCGACGGCAAAGAAATCTGGTTTACAGCAGCCGCAAAGGGCAACAACCTCAACCTGATGGCGGTGAATCTTTCCGGCAAGGTTCGCCTGCTGCTAGATATTCCCATGGGCGTCGTGCTGGAGGACGTTTCCGCTGATGGCCGCACCCTTGTTGCTCTCAGATCGAGTCGCTTGGCCATGGGCTTCACGCGCTCCGGCGATAAGGAGGACGTAGACCTCTCCTGGCACGACTGGAATTCTGCCCGCGACATCTCTTCCGATGGCAGATCTGTCCTGTTCGAAGATGCCAGCGATGCCGCTGGGCCCAACTACGCGGTCGTGGTCCGGCGTGTTGACAGCGGACTCCCGATCCGGTTAGGAGAGGGTAGTTCTGGCAGTTTATCTCCCGATGGAAAGTGGGCAGCCTCTGTGTCGATCAGTGAGCCGGCACAAGTCACATTGCTTCCTGTCGGCGCTGGCCAGCCGCGAACGATTCAGGTGACCGGACTTCAACACGTGCATAGCGGTTGGGCTCGCTTTCTGCCCGATGGTCAGCAACTCGCTGTAAGCGGAGATGAAGCAGGTCACGCCGCCAGATGCTACATCGTGAACCTTTCCAGCGGACGAGCAACAGCGGTGACACCCGAAGGGCTCGTCTGCGGTCCGATCTCTCCCGACGGCCGGTTGATCATCGGCAAAGCGAACAGCGGGGTGATATCGGCCTTTCCAACGGACGGTGGAACGCCAAAGGCAATCGCTGCCAGGAAGCCCAACTTCAATCCGGTGCAATGGTCTGAGGACGGCTCTTCCCTATATGGCTATCATGCTGGAGAGTTTCCGAGTAAGGTGTACGCCCTGAATGTCGGAACAGGTGAGGAAACTCCGCTCCATGAACTCAAACCGCTATCTCCAGCCGGCGTCGTCACGATCGCGCCCGTTGTCGTGGGCCGTGATGGCAAGAGCTTCGCGTACAGCTATAATCAGACCCTTTCGGTCCTATACCTCGTCTCTGGATTGCGCTAGTTCGAGGCGCCTAGTCGAGGGATCCCGCAAAATCCGCCGCCACGTAGTGGAAAAAAATTGAAGTGGACGTTTGGCCCTTGCCCAGCGTCGAACGGTAATGCGGCAAGCGGGTCCCGCGATAGGCCAAGCCGTCTCCCAGCGCCTGGTAAACGGTCGCAGTACCCGTTGGGGTGTCCAGACGGATGGGCCATGGAGTGGCCAGGTCCGGCTCAGGTGAGAAGTCCAGGCACAATGTGATGCTGAACTCGCACTGCTCCCGGTCGATGTGCTTTTTCAGTTCCGCCCCGCTTAGGTACGACGCGAGATAAACGTAAGAGGGCCTGAGCGGCTCTCCGGCAACGGCACTCAAAGGGGTCGCGATCTGCTGATGAAACAACCGCGCCACGGGATCATTGTAAGCAGCGTAGCGGCGTGAGCTCTGACCATCCCCAAGTGGAATCGCACCGATACGGATTCGATAGCGATAGTAGCGTCGCAGAGCCGCTATGTGAAAGGGATGAATCAGGCCATGCAGCGGAGCATATCCCATCTCTTGGAATAGCTCGGCCGCCCTTCCAAGCGCCTCTTCCCTCTCCCTACGTCGATGAACGATAGCATCCGCGTAAACGAGGATTCCGGCGCTCTCCAGAATAGATCGCATCCACACCGGCACCGAATCTTGAATCGGCTCTTCAAGTTGCAAATTCCTTACTACGGACTCCAATTTCGGTCCCAGCCAGAACGGAACGAGAGAACCGGTATTCGCGTCTCGCACCCATGCGACGGTTCCTTGCAGTGCGAACACCGAGGCAAGTTCCTTGTGCGATGCAAGCTCTTCCGGCAACTCTTCTCCGACACAGAGCCTGCACTCTGGATTCAAGAAAAGGTCGCGACCGGCATCCCGGGGTTTTACCGCAAATGCTGGTCGCGGCACGAGGTGAAAGGGCAACTCGTCGAGCAGGCAGTAGAAGCGGTCCGGAGGGAATGTCGCGGCGCATGTCTGCCGCGACACTCCTCCCATAAGCTGGGCCATCCATTCCAGCCAGGCCGAGTTGTTTATCGACGGAGCCATCCGTTTAAGGTGAATCGGCTGTCGGCGAAGAGTTGAGACCCACACCGCACCGGAGTGATTTCATGCATCAGTTCGCAGGGGAAAAAGACGATCTGATTCTGCTGCGGAACAATCGTCTGGTAGCTCCCATCGCTGACGTAGCCGGCGTCCTGCAAATGCGCGTCGTGAATACGAAGTTCCCCACCTTCAAATTGACGCGGCTCGCGGTGGAAGAAGTACACAAACGTGAGGTGGCGGGAGGCAACTCCCTCGCTTCCATTGTCGTCATGGCAGTGGAAGAAGTCGCCATCGTTGCTGGCTGTAATCTGAGCTTCTACATCCGCGATGGTGAACTCCTCCATCCCGAGTCGCTCCAGCACCTGGGGCAGTACCGACTTGATCCGCATCAGCATCACCTCCTGCTGTTTGTCCAACTCCATCAGCACGCGAGAACGCCGGAAGTCGTCGTTGATGACTCCCTTGTCCACGCTGGGAGAGTAGACCCCGCTGTTCTGGAAGTCGGCCTCATGTTCCATGGTGAAGCGAGTCAGTTCCTCCAACTCCTGGGGCGATAGGAATTCGTCGAGAACGACGCAATTCGCCCGCAGCACTTCAGGACGTTCCGCCGCGACGCTGCTTCCAGTGACTACCTTCCGGGTGATCGAGCCTCCGGGATGCTGGGGCTGCGAGGGCGCGGTCGGGGGACTCGGGACAGTCATCGGACTACCCGGGTGCTGGGGCTGCGGCGAAGGCGCAGGGGTGTCGCGCAGCGGACGATGGGTCGGCTTATGACTCGGTGGCTGCGGTTCTTTTCGCGGCGCCTTCACCCCAGGGTGCTCCGGTTGCGGCCCCGGAGGCGTCGGTGTGCCTAGTGTGCTTAGGGGCCTATCAGGCGACAGAGTTCCACCAGCAGTCTCGGCCGCCGGCAACGAACTGCTCTCGATAATTCGTTCGACGATGCTGCCGCCGAGCACTGAGAAGGCGCGCTGCGCCACGGTCTCGCCGATCGCTGCTGCTATGACCGTTCTCACTGCCTCATGCGTCTCGGGGTTGGCGCCCGCCGCGGTCTTGGCGTGTTGCAACAAACTCGCAATCAGCGCGCGCTCTCTTGCGCTGAGGATGCGCTCGTCTCGCATTAATGTTTCGGAAAAAGAATCGAGGATCTGCTTCGGTGTCATCGAAGACACGCCTCCCTGCGTGTACTTGCCGAAAAGTAAAGTTCCGGGCCTCAGGGGAAGAAGCGACGACGATATAACGAAAGGCTGTTGATTACCAAGAAAAATTTTGTGAGCGTAGGATTATCGCGAAACGAGGGCGCCGACCATTGACTGGATAATCTTGACCCCGTCGACCCCACCCAACTCCGGCTCTGCCGAGCGCTCCGGATGCGGCATCATGCCGAGCACGTTTCGACCAGGGCTGCAAATTCCGGCGATATTGTCCAGCGACCCGTTGGGATTGGCCGAGGGTATTGTCTCCCCCGAGGGTTGGCAGTACCGAAATACGATTCGATTCTCGCGCCGGAGTTTCTCCAAGGTGTCCGGTTCGCAGAAGTAGTTCCCTTCCATATGCCCGATCGGAATGGTCAGCACTTCCCCGCCCCCACAGGTATTCGTGAAGGGAGTGTCAACATTCTCCACCCGCACCTGTACGGGCTTGCAAACATACTTCAATCCGACATTGCGCATAAGCGCGCCCGGCAGCAAGCCCGACTCGCAAAGGATCTGAAAACCATTACAGATGCCAAGAGCCAGTCCGCCCGAGTCCGCAAACCGGCGCACCGATTCCATGACCGGCGAAAACTTGGCGATGGCTCCTGTCCGCAAATAGTCTCCAAAGGCAAAGCCCCCAGGGACGATGACGGCATCGCAATTCTCCAGATCGTGGGACTCATGCCAGAGGAACGTAACCGGTTGCTTGGCAACGTGCTGGATGGTCCAGTAGGCATCGTGATCGCAGTTGGAACCGGGAAAGATAATGACGCCGAATTTCATGGATGCCCCAGGTTCTTGGGATGTTTTTAGTCTAGCACGGCTGAAAAGACGACCATATCAAGAACCCCAAGGGGCACCCCCATCTGGCGCCAGGTTGCCCGGGAAGTCATCGCGGAAGCATTGGTTTTCAGTGTGATTGTGGCCACAGACAACAAGCCAGTTCTATGTTCCCCTCCCCTCAGAAAGTCTTGACAGGTCCACGGTCTAAATGTATTGTCTCGACCCATAGTCGAGTGCTTGCTTCGCCGTTTAGCAAGCACTGCAGAGCTACCCTGGCCCCCTTCCCTCTTCAGGCTGGCGGATTCTGCAGCGAATCGGAACGCCACAGGTGAAAATTGTCATGTCCACGCGTTGGGGCTCAAAGCTTCTCTCCTTTGCCACTCTTTTGTTTCTGATTAGTCCCTTGTCGAGAGTATGGTCCATCAGTTTCCAACCAGTCTCAACGGAAGAACTGAAGATGACCAGCGAACCGAAAGCTCCGGGAGCGCCCGCCATCATTCTGTTCCGGGAGGTCGATCGCGACGACCGGGGCCTCACCGCCCATGAAGATGTCTACTTCCGAATCAAGATTTTGACGGAGGAAGGGCGAAAGTACGCGGATATCGAGATCCCCTTTCTCAAGGAGCAAAGCAAAATCGTCAATATCCACGCGCGAACCATCAAGACGGACGGTACAATCGTCGACTTCAACGGCAAGGCGTTCGACAAGTCGATCGTGAAGGCTCGGGGGCTCAAGTACATGGCGAAGACCTTCACTATGCCTGACGTTCAAGTGGGAAGTGTTCTCGAGTATTACTACACCGAAGATCTCGCGGAATACCAGATCATCAACTCGCATTGGATTCTCAGCAATGAGCTTTTCACCAAAAAAGCGAAGTTCACTCTGAATCCATACACAAGCATCTACTTGTCCATTAGCCTTCGGTGGGCCTGGAACATGTTGCCGCCCGGAACTACTCCTCCGGCCCAGGCTCCGAATAAGATTGTCTCGCTGGAAGCGGCCGACATCCCTGCGTTTCAGACGGAGGACTATATGCCTCCCGAAAATGAACTGAAATCCCGCGTCGACTTTATCTATAGCGAAGACACATTCGAAAGCGATCCTGACAAATACTGGAAGAAATTCGGAAAGAAGCACAATGACCAATTGGAAAGCTTCATCGGTAAACGCAAATCCATGGAGCAGGCGGTAGCCAGCATCGTCTCACCCAGCGATTCCCCAGAAGTAAAGCTGCAGAAGATCTACGCCCGGGTACAACAAATTCGCAACACGAGTTACGAGCAGGAAAAGACCGAGCAGGAACAGAAAAGAGATAAGGAAAAGGAGCCCACCAACGTCGAGGCCATCTGGAAGAAACAATATGGCAACGGCGGCGAGCTAACGTGGCTTTTCCTCGCTCTGGCGCGGGCAGCCGGATTTGAGGCCTCAGGCATGTGGGTAGCTGACCGTCGCAACTACTTTTTCTACACCAAGAGCATGGACGGTGGGCGCCTGGATGCCAATGTCGTAGTCGTGAAGGTCAACGGGAAGGATGTCTTCTTCGATCCGGGCGCTGAATTCATACCCTTCGGCATGTTGCCTTGGGTGGAAACCTCCGTCCAGGGATTGAAACTCGACAAAGACGGCGGAACCTGGGCCCTCACTTCCCTGCCGGAATCTAGCGAGTCGGCGATCCAGCGCAAGGCCGAACTAAAGCTCAGTGATACGGGCGAGCTTGAAGGCAAACTGGTGGTCACTTACACGGGACTGGAGGCTTGCCAGCGCCGCGTAGACCAGCGCTTTTCAGACGAGGCTGAACACAAGAAATTCCTGGAAGACGAAGTCAAAGAAGCCATTCCGATAGGCAGCGAGGTCGAACTCACCAAACAGCCGGATTGGAAGAACTCAGCATCGCCATTAGTCGCTGAATACACTCTGAAGGTACCCGGTTGGATTTCGGCAGCGGGGCGCCGCGCTCTTCTGCCGGTTGGGCTATTCAGCGCACCGGAAAAACACCTTTTCGATCACGCGAATCGTGTACACCCAATTTATTTTGAATTCCCATTTCAACGGTCGGACGATATCACCATCGATCTGCCTTTGGGGTGGCAAATTTCCAGCGTGCCCGAACCGCAGAAGCTCGATGCTAAAGCGATCACCTACAATCTCGATGCCAAGAACGAAAAGGGAGCGTTGCATCTGAACCGGGTGCTGAACGTCGATGTTGTGCTGCTTCCGAAGGAAAACTACGACACGCTGCGGAAAATTTTTCAAGTCGTGAGGACTGTCGATGAAGAACAAGTCGCATTGTCGCCTGGCGCATCCAGCGGCGGTAATTGATCTGAGAACCTTGCAATCGCTCCTGTTCGCTGCCGTCTGCGTGCTCGCCGTGGTTCGACCAGCCTTGGCTGGCGACGCGCCTCAGTGGATGCATGCCGTGGCGTCCGTCCCGCTGCCGGCGCACGACGAAAAGACCGATGCGGTGCTGCTGTACGAGGAGCGAAACGTTAACGTGCAATCCGCGGAGAAGATGAAAACGCACGTCCGCCTTGCGTACAAAATCCTTCGCCCAAGTGGCCGCGATTACGGAATTGCCGCGGTTTCGTTTAACGCACACCGCAAGATCAATGGCCTGCGCGGTTGGTGCATCCCGGCACAGGGCAAAGACTATGAAGTGAAGGACAAGGAAGCCATTGAAGTCTCTCTTCCCAAAGTTGCAGGCAGCGAACTGATCTCCGACGTAAAGGACAAATTGCTGCGGATACCCGCGGCCGATCCCGGAAATATTGTCGGCTACGAGTACGAGGAAGAAGAGCAGCCCATGGTGTTGCAGACGGTCTGGGCCTTCCAGCGTGAACTTCCCGGCCGTGAACTTCATTTCTCACTGCAGCTCCCATCCGGATGGGAGTACAAAGCATCGTGGATCAACTATTCCGAAGTGAAGCCCACCCAGAGTGGCGCTAATTCGTGGCAATGGGTCGTCAGTGACATTACGGCAATTCGGAAAGAAGCCGAGATGCCCCCGATTGAGGGCGTTGCTGGCCAGATGGCTATTTCATTTTTTCCGCCCGGCGGAGCCTCCATCAACGGATTCAAGAGTTGGCCGGAGATGGGTAAGTGGTATCTGAACCTGACGAACGGCCGCCGCGATGCATCGCCGCAAATCAACCAGCAGGTCGCCAGTCTGACGGCATCTGGCAAGACTCAACTGGAGAAGATGAAAGCTGTCGGATATTTCGTGCAGCACGATATTCGTTATGTGGCGATTGAACTGGGCGTCGGCGGCTGGCAGCCGCATAGTGCGTCCGAGGTTTTCACTCATCATTACGGAGACTGCAAGGACAAAGCAACCCTGATGAGTTCAATGCTGAGCCAGATTGGAGTCGAATCATTCTACGTGCTCATCAACGTGGAACGCGGCGCCATTTTTCCCGAGACCCCTGCCAGGATTGGTTTCAATCACGCGATTCTCGCGATGAAATTGCCGGCAGGCCTTTCCGACCCCTCGCTTGTCGCTACCGTTCAGCACCCTCGACTTGGCACGCTTCTTTATTTCGATCCCACGAACGAACTGACGCCCTTCGGAGAAATCGGTGGTTACCTGCAGGAGAATTACGGTTTGCTTGTTACATCCGAGGGTGGAGAGCTGGTCGAACTGCCGAAACAGGCGCCCGCCATGAACAGCATCGTGCGGACCGCGACGCTGACGCTTGATCCTAGCGGCACACTTAAAGGAGACGTTACTGAGACCCGCATGGGGGATCGAGCCTGGGTTGAGCGCGAACGCCTGCGGACCGTAACCAAAGATACAGACCGGGTCAAACCGATTGAGGATCTGTTGGCTGGTTCCTTGTCTCTTTTTCGGATTACCAGGGCCTCAATTACCAATCTCAATAAGACCGACCAGCCTTTTGGTTTCAACTACACCTTCGAAGCCCAGGGTTATGCGAAAAATGCCGGCGGCCTGATACTGGTCCGTCCGCGCGTTCTCGGAGTTAAAACCAGCGGCGTGTTGGAGACGAAGGAACCACGCAAATTCCCCGTTGAATTTGATGGCCCCTCTCGCGACACCGACACCTTCGACATCACAATTCCGGCGGGCTTAGTAGTCGACGATGTGCCTCCACCCCTTGATGCCGATTACGGCTTTGCCAGCTATCACTCGAAGACCGAAGTGAAGGGTAATGTCATTCACTACAGCCGTACATTCGAGGTGAAAGAGCTGAGCGTGCCGGTTGCTAAGTCCGACGAACTGAAAAAGTTCTACCGCCAGATTGGCGGCGATGAGCGGAACACTGTTGTCTTGAAGGCAGACACAAAATAGGCTGGGGCTGGGTCGGAACCAGGGATTACTTGGCGTTTTGGGGCGTGGCGGGAAGCACGTTTTCTGGCGACGTCGTCGAAAGCGAAACCGCAGATGGCGATAGCGCCTGATTTGTCGCCGGTTTCGCGGCCGGTGTCTCTTTGCTGACGTATGTCTCCGGCGGATAGCCCTTGGCCTGGACAATGGCCCAGTGCCATTCTTCACCGGGATCGAGTTCCAATTTTAGTGGTGCGCTAAAGACCGCGTTGGACCATGGCAGCGCGGCGGCCCGCATCCGGTAGATTACGGCGACATCTGGCCTCTTCTCGGGACGAACTTGCTGGAACGCGTCGGCTGCTATCTCAGGCGCTAATGGCGGCGTAACATCCGCGGAAGCGGAACTCACGCCTTCATGGTTCCAAGGCACCACGCCCGTTCTCGGCTTTTTGACCACCGTAAATGCGATTGCGAGCTCGCTCAAATGCCATTGTGTGCCGTTGAACACAGGCACGGTTAACGCATCCCCTTCCACCACAGCCTTTCCTTCGATCTTCGCCATTTCTGTGGGTGGCAGATCCATTTGGTCATACTGGCTGGAGAGCAGAGCCTTCACGTTCGCGGTGAATGCGAGGCTACAGGACACGTCGGGCGCAGACACTTGAAAACCCTGGCTATCGCGCGACATCAGGAACCGGAACCTTGAGGCGGCGTCATCGTGACTGTCGACCTGCTGCATGACTTGGGGCAGATTGTCGTCATCAATAACGGGCTTCGCCGGAGGAGCTTTCTTGCGAAGGCCGCGGGCAACATCTCCCAAGGGCATCGGTTCAGGATCGTCCTGCGCCGTCGCCCGGCTCGCCCCGAGAGGCGCCAGCAGCACCATCAGAAGAAGCATCCGAATTCCGGAAGGCCGAAACATGACGTGAACGGACCAGTCCCTGAGGATCGCGATCCCCGAAGAGAGTTTCTACAGCAATTGTATGGAGCGCGGGATGAAACAGGGATGATACCGGCAAACGTTGGTAACAGTACCAATGGTGGAAGCGTGGGGCGCGCGTAGGACGAAATGGAGGCGCAACGGGTACGCGCGCCCGAGCTCTTCGAAAACCGTCTACAAAAGGCCCTGTGACCGAAAACGGGTAACCGGGTCTACGACTGGCAATGCTTGCCGCCGGAAGATCCAACGGGCCACCGCAAAGCCTATTGCCGCATAGCACAGATGCATCATTCGCATAACATGCCTCCCCACTCCGGCTGATTCGTTCACCTCAAGGGGAGGAACCTCAACAACTCTATCGGCACAATACCAACGCACATGAAGAAGGAACAGGGCACGACGGTGCTAGAGCGTGGCACGGAAGTAATAGAAGTAATCCGGAATGGTAATGCTGTCGTGGAAGCAGCGGCTCTTCAGAGGGCCAGCCTTAAGCCTTGGGTCTTAGGTCTGAGGTCTTGGGTCTGAGGTCTTGGGTCTGAGGTTTGGGTCCGAGGTCCGGGTTCGGGAGTTAGGCCTAACACCTAACCCCCAAGACCTAAGACCCAGTGTCAGTGCGCGGCAACAGGCTCCTCGGCGGCTCTCCCTGCCGGCGGCACCATGACGGTCGACAAACTGCCCTCCGCCGCCATCTTTTGAAACGCCGCCAGATCTCTGCGCTGCAGGTCCTCCCACTTTGCCAGCAATTCCCCGCTTTGCCGCTTCAGCCTCTCCAGTTGTCGCTGTTCGGCCTCGGTCGGCGCTGAGTCGGCAGATCCCGCATCCATAGCCAGGAACGCCAGCTTGGCGTCCAGTTGGGGCGGATAGGCTAGCGAGTCCTCGTTGGCGCTGATATCCAGGTTCAGAATCCCATCCCGAACCGCGACCAGCTTCTTTTCCAGATCGTCAGCCGCCGCGACGATAGTTTTCGCGCCGGCATTTTCGGGCAGGCGCCGCTTCAGCCCCGACAGCTGTCCGCGCACATCCTGAATCTGGTTGACCGCGTCGTACACGCGGCTCAGTTCATCGCGTGTCTCCATCATAAGATTAAACTGCGCTTCCAGATCCGTCTGGCTGACCTTCACCCGCGGATCAAGCTTCAAATCAAGGTCTTCGGTCTGGCTCTGTCCGCCCACCGTGAGCCGCACCTGGTAATGTCCAGGTACAGCCACTGGACCTCGCGCGCCGGTTCCGTATTCCCAGAGGTAATAGCCGGGCACCCGATGCGCTTCTTCGTACCGCAGATCCCATACGAAGCGATTCAGCCCCGCGTCCGGCTTCAGCTGTTTCTCCGGCTTCTTGTCGTCGGGATCGAGAGGCTCCTCGAGCGGTTCGTACTCCGTGCTGGAGTACTTGCGGACAACTTTGCCGGATGCATCCAGAATCTCGATCTTGGCCTCCACATCTTTCTTGGGAGCATCCTTGAGGAAGTAGTAGATCACCGCTCCTGCGGGAGGATTCTGTCCCGTCTTCTTCGACGGATGCCGCTCTCCTGCCGCCCCAGCCTGCATGCGGTAAGCGGTGGCCGGCTTGTACAAGAACGCATCTTTCCCTGTGACTTCGTCGCTGTACTGCCGTAGCGGGCTCAGATCATCCAAAATCCAGAACGCCCGCCCATGCGTCGCAACCACCAGATCGTTGTCTTTGATCACCAAGTCGTGAATCGGGGTCGTTGGCAGATTCAGCTTGAACGGCCGCCAGTTCGCCCCGTCGTTGAACGACACGAAAATCCCGGTCTCAGTTCCGGCGTAAAGCAGGCCCTTCTTCTTGGGATCTTCCCGCACTACCCTGACGAACGTTGTCTCCGGAATCCCATTCCCCAGCTTAGTCCAGGTTTTGCCGTAATCGCCGGTCTTGTAGATGTATGGCTTCAGATCATCGAACTGATGCCGATCAACGGCCACATACGCAGTCCCCGCACCAAGCGCCGACGCATCAATCTGGCTGATGCGGCTCCACTCCGGCATGTCCTTGGGGGTGACATTCGTCCAAGTCTTGCCTTCGTCCTGCGTAAGCTGGATCAGGCCATCGTCGGTTCCCACCCACAGCAGGCCCTTCTTCAAAGGCGACTCCGCCAGTGCGAAGATGGTGTCGTAGTACTCAGTCCCGGAGTCATCGAGCGTGATATCGCCGCCCGATACCTTCTGCTTGCCCTTGTCATTCCGTGTCAGGTCGGGGCTGATCGCCTGCCAGTGCACCCCTCCGTCAGTCGTCTTAAAGAGCATTTCGCCCCCGTGGTAAAGCGTTTCGGGATCGTGAAGAGAAATCATGACCGGGGCGGTCCACTGGAAGCGGTGTTCAAGATTGGCGGCACCGTGAGCGTCCGAGAGTTCGGGCTGCTCGGTGATCGACTTGACTTGCCCGATGTGCCGGTCGTAGCGCGTGATGTTTCCCTGGTAATCGGCGGCGTACACGACATTCGGATCAAGCGGGTAGGGCGCGATATACCCCGCCTCGCCGCCACCCACGTCATACCAATCGGTGCGGCTGATGGATCCCTCGTCGCTCCGGCTGGTAATGGCCACAGTTCCGGAATCCTGCTGAGGCCCATAAATCCGATAGGGAGTCGCCGTGTCGGTCGTGACGTGATAGAACTGCGCGGTCGGCTGATTGTCCTGCGGTGTCCAGTTCTTTCCGCCATCGAGTGTGACGGTGACTCCACCGTCGTTCGAAGCAATCATGCGTTTTGTGTTCGCCGGATCAATCCACAATCCATGATTGTCGCCGTGCGGAACGTGCACTTTGTTGAAGAGATGTCCGCCGTCAGTCGACTTGTAGGCGTCGACATCCATGATGTACAGAACGTTTTCGTCGCGCGGATCGGCAATCACGTGCATGTAGTACCAGGGCCGCTGCCACAAGCTATGGCTGGGGTTTACCAACTGCCACGACTCGCCCCCATCGTCGGACCGATAGAGCCCGCCATCGGGATTATGGGCCTCGATCAGCGCATACACGCGATCGGAATTCGCTGCCACAGCCACTCCGATCTTTCCGTAAGGTCCTTTGGGAAGCCCGTGCTCTTCCAGATGTTTCCAGGTCGTGCCGCCGTCGTTGGACCGGTAGATGCCGCTGCCGGGCCCGCCGCTGGCCATGCTCCACGAGGTGCGCCGCGCCTGCCACAACGCAGCAAAGAGAATGTTGGGATTATGGGGATCAAAAGCGATGTCGATTCCACCGGTATTCTCATCCTTGTAGAGAACTCTGTCCCAGGTTTTTCCTCCATCCATTGTGCGAAAAATACCGCGCTCCGGGTTCGGACCAAAGGGGTGTCCTAGCGCCGCCACGAAGGCAATGTCGGGATTCGTGGGATTGATGATGACCTTGCCGATCGCCCGGGAGTCGCGCAATCCTACGTTCTTCCAGGTCTTTCCGCCATCTAAAGTCTTGTAGACTCCGTCACCGTGCGAGATGTTGCCGCGAATGCAGGCCTCCCCGGTCCCCACATAGACGACGTTGTGATTCGAATTCGCAACCGCGATGCTGCCAATCGCCGATGTTCCCTCTTTGTCGAATACAGACGACCAGGTCATCGCAGCATCCGTCGACTTCCAGACTCCTCCGCCGGTCGCGCCAAAGTAATACGTCGTTGGATCGCCCGGAATCCCCGCGGCCGTCAGCGACCGCCCACCGCGGAATGGCCCAACCAAGCGATATTTCATCCCTTTGAAGGCTTTCTCTTCGGGCTTGGACTCTTCCTTATCGCTGTCGCTCGCACTCGAGGAAGCAGCCGCATTCTGCGCCGACGGAGCAGTCTGCGCCGATTGCGCTGATTTGGCGGCCTTGGACTGCCGCTCCGGCTTGGTCTGCGCATGTGCAGCGACAAGGCAAAATGCTGCGAGGAAAAAAGCAAGGATCAAACGTGCAGGCGACGACGCACTGCACCGAAAGCTGTGTGAGCCCATGGTTAGGTAATCTCCGGGAAAGTTGTGAACAATGTCCTCTATGGTAATCCGACGGCGCCTAGCTGCAAAGCCTGTGGCCGCCGGTCATATCACAAAGACACAAATGTTCAATGTGGGGACAGGCCCCTCGGCTGTCCGTCGAGCGAAGCTCGACCTCGCGAGTCAAGTGCTAGTGGGAGAGCGGCTCTTTAGGGCCGCGTTAGCCCTACGCAAGTCAGGGGGCTTTAGCCCCGGGGGTACTATTCCTTCAAAAGCCCCTTCTTCGCCGCCTCAAGCTCTTTGCGCTTCGCCGCATCCACCTTCGGATATTGCAAATCCAACGATTCCAACGTATCCACGATGACCGTCGAGATCACCAGCCGCGTGAACCACTTATTATCCGCCGGCACCACATACCAAGGCGCATGCTCGGTCGCGGTGTTGCGGATCATGTCTTCGTAGGCTTCCTGATAGTCGTCCCAACACGCGCGCTCGCGCACGTCGCTGGCTGAAAACTTCCAGTTCTTCTCCGGCTGCTCCAGCCGCTCGAGAAATCGCTTCTTCTGTTCCTTCTTCGAGACATGCAGAAAGAATTTGCGGATCACGGTCCCACTTCTTGCCATGTGCCGCTCGAAACAACGAATGTCCTCGAACCGCTCGTCCCAGATCTTCTTGCCGACCAGGGAAGGCGGTGTCTTCTGGCTCTTGAGAATCTCCGGATGCACCCGCACTACCAGTACCTCTTCGTAGTAGGACCGGTTGAATATCCCGATGTGCCCGCGTTCGGGTAAGTCTCGGGTCGTCCTCCACAAAAAATCGTGTTGCAACTCCAGTTCCGATGGCGCTTTGAACGAATATACCTGGCAGCCCTGCGGATTTACGCCCGACATCACGTGCTTGATGGCGCCATCTTTCCCTGCCGCATCCATTGCCTGAAAAATGAGAAGGAGCGCCCAGTTGTTCTGCGCATAAAGCTTGTCCTGCAGTTCCGCCGTCCGGGCAATGCCCTCGACCAGCGCCTCGGTCGCATGATCCTTGGATTTCCAGTGGCCTGTGTCGGCGGGATCAAAACCCTTCAGGCGAAAATGCTTCCCGCTATCGACGCGGAAAGTCTTGGCGAGTTTGCCGGTCTTCATCGGTATCCGCTCCTGTGCCGCTACCCCAGCCTCCCACCATAACAATTTTTGCTGAATTTATGTGGTAAAACGACCGCTGCATGCGCCGTGTTTTTGTATGATCAGTGGCGGCCACTCGCTCTCTAGAAAAGGAGTTCCGATGAAGGCTCTACCTATTGTGGGTGTTCTGCTCATAGTTCTGGGCGTGCTGTCTTTCGTTGTGCCTGTGCCCCATCAGGAAAAGCATGGCATCAAGGTGGGTGACGCCAAGTTCAGCATCCAGACGGAAGATAGTGAAAAGCTGCCCCCTGCGGTAGGAATCATTCTCATCGGCGGCGGCGTGGTTGCCCTGATTCTCGGATTGCGTAAAGCTTGATAGCTCCCGGTCCCCTCCGATTGAGGCTTGCTTGTTCGAATCCGAGTTCCTGACATCAACTGCGAGCAAAGACGTATACCGGACGCTGATCGCCCGAACCGCAGAGATTGTCTGCGAATCATTTCCCAATCAGCCCTATTCCGGCAGGAACCCGGCCGCGCTGGCAGACGTCGTAGGTAACGATTTTCTTCCGCAGCGCCAGCGTTCAACGGAAGAGATCGCGAACACCCTGCGTACCGTCGTCTCCAATTCCATAGCTGTCAGCAATCCGCGCACCGCAGCCCATCTGCATTGCCCTCCGTTGCTGGCAGCTCTCGCAGCGGAAGTAGTGATCAGCGCCCTCAATCAGTCGATGGATTCCTTCGATCAAGCTCCCATCGCCACGGTGGTTGAGCAGAAGATGATTCGCTGGTTGTGCAGCGAAACCGGATTGCCCGCTACTGCAGCCGGCACTTTCACCACAGGCGGTTCGCAGTCGAACTATATGGGCTTGCTGCTCGCGCGTGATTCCCTTCTTCTGAAGCACTGGAACTGGTCGGCGCAGAAGAGCGGCCTTCCACCCGAAGCTCGCCGAATGCGCATTCTCTGTTCTGAAGCGGCACATTTCACAGTGGAGAAATCAGCCTCCCAGCTGGGACTTGGAACCGATGCCGTCATCCGGATCGATGTCGACGATGAGTTCCGTATGAAGTCCAGTTCTCTGCGGAGCAGTCTGGAGGCACTCAAGACCCAGGGATTGCTCCCCATGGCCATTGTTGCGACGGCGGGAACCACCGACTTTGGGTCGATCGATCCCTTGCCTGAGGTCGCCGCCGTTGCCAGTGAAGCGAATGCCTGGCTGCATGTCGACGCTGCTTACGGCGGCGCGTTGCTCTTCTCGGCCCAGCATCGCAATCGGCTCGCAGCAATTGAAAATGCCGACTCCATCGCCATCGACTTCCACAAACTCTTCTGGCAGCCAATTCCTTGCAGCGCATTTCTGGTCCGCGACGCACGCCACTTTGACACGATCCGGCTCTACGCCGACTATCTCAACCCTGAAATCCATGAGGAAGAGGGAATCCCGAATCTGGTCACCACTTCCCTGCTCACCAGCCGCCGCTTCGATGCGTTGAAGTTGTGGATCTCGTTTCAGGCACTGGGCCGAGAGAAACTCGCCGCCATGATCGACCGCACGATGGCGTTGGCCAACCACGCTGCCATCGTTGTACGTGCCTGCCGCGACCTCGAACTCGTTTGCGAGCCGCAACTCAGCACAGTCGTGTTTCGCTACATTTCATCCGGACGTGAATCGGACGCTGATCGAATCAACAGGCAAATTCCACTGAAGCTTTTTGATCGCGGAGTGGCCGTAATCGGTCGTACCCGCGTGCAGGGCCGGCACTGTTTGAAACTAACCTGCATGAACCCGGCAACGACGGAAGCAGATATCGAGACCCTGATCGAACTCATCCGCAGCCAGGGACGGGAGTGCGCAGGCCAAACATCCGACCCCTAACGCACTACAAACACAGGTAGTTACAGCCTCCAATATAATGTACGTACAACTCTGTACGACAAATGTTCCTTCAGGAACACTTTTTAACAGATCAAAAAGACAGGCCTAGGCTGTGATTGCAGTCACAACGGGCAGCCTGGCTTGCTGCCAGGCATCAAATCCACCCGCGACGTTAAGTAGGTGACGAAAGCCGGCGCGCTCCAGTAGGCTGCTGGCGATTATGCTGCGATATCCGCTCTTGCAGTGCACGGCCAGCGGAGCATCCCGATCGATCTCTGGCGGCGACACCTTAAAGTTGTCGAGCGGCCACCAAGTCGCGCCTTCGATGTGCCCCGCATCCCATTCCGGTTGGCGGCGCACATCGAGCACCTGCACGCCACGCGCCTCCAATCGCGAATGCAGCTCTTCCGCTGTGATCTGATGGGTCTGCGCCACAGGGAGTCCTGCCTGTTTCCACGCGTCAACGCCGCCGGTTAGATAGCCGTCGAGCGCTTCCATGCCCACACGAGCCAGCCGCAAGCGGGCCTCTTCCAATTGCTCATCGGTATCCGCAATCAGCACAGGATGCGCGGTCAATCCCAGCACGGTGCCTGCCCACGAGGCGAACTGGCCTGACAAAGCAACATTGATGGAGCCGGGCACGTGCCCCGCGGCGAACTCGTCTCCGGAACGCACATCGAGCGCGAGTTCACCATCCCGCAACATGCGCTCCAATTCAGGTGATGTGATCGCGCGCAGCGCGGGAAGTTCTGACAGCGCCGCTGCACCGGTGCGGTTGATTTCAGCATCTTTGAGGAAGTATTCAGGCCGCGCTGGCAGATTACTCGTCAGCTGCGCGATGAACTCCTCCCTGCTCTTGATCTGCAGCGCATAGTTGGTTAGCCGTTCTGTACCGATCGTCGAGGACTTCTCCGCCCGCATGTTCTTGCCACAGAGAGAGCCCGCCCCATGCGCCGGATAGACCACCACGTTGTCGGGCAAGGTGAGCAGCTTGGTATGCAGGCTGTCGTAGAGCAGGCCCGCAAGCTGCGCGGGCGTATGCCTTGGCGAGAGATCAGGCCGTCCAACATCGCCAATGAACAGAGTGTCTCCTGTAAGAACAGCCCACGGCGAAATCGACTTCTCTTTATCAGTAACCACTAGGGAGATGCTCTCCGATGTGTGTCCAGGTGTTTCAAGGACGCGAATCGAAGCCTTGCCGAATTTCAATTCGAAGCCATCTCCGACGGGTACGTGTTCAAATTTGGCTCCCGCTTGCGCACCTATGTAAATCTTCGCTCCTGTGCGTGCTGAAAGCTCCTTGTGCCCCGAGACGAAATCGGCGTGGAGATGAGTTTCGAAGATATGGCGGATCACGAAGCCGTGTTCGGTGGCCGCTTTCAGGTACAAGTCCACATCGCGTTGTGGATCCACGACCACCGCGTCGCCATCAGACGCCAACAGGTAGGAAGCATGGGCGAGACATCCTAGATAGAACTGTTCGAAGTACATAGGCGACACCCGAGCGCGCCTAAGATGCTAGACCAAATCGCGACCCAATGCTATTGGAAGGTAAGCCGGGCAATCAGGAGGGTAAGGGAGTGATGAATTCCAGACCAAAGCAGAACCCATTCTTCGAGCGCACAATGGCGGGCATTCGCGAGTGTGTGGGAGTATCGAATTCAATTTCCAGAAGGTCGCCGGGATTGAGCAGGATGCCTGCATACAGCGTCATGCCACCTTCGCTCATCTCGGTGCCACGGCCTTCGACGACAGTGGTCGAAAAGCCTTTCGACGTGACGACGCGAACGGGCAGGTCGACGGGCAGGCGATCCCAACGGCGGGTTTTATTAGAATCCGTCATCGTTGCTCATCATTATCTTTGTACCCACTGCACTGCAAATTACCAAAGTGAAAGGTCCCGACTGCCTGACCGAGACTCGAAGACTTGGCGAAACCATTGATGCCAAAGGAGGATTGGGGTTGCCGGGGGCTATCGCAGAGAGGACAGCAGATTCCTCCTTGGCGCTTCGCGCCGCGTCGGAATGACAAAGGTTGGGGGGGTAGTGGATCGGACGGTCCTGTACAATTTGACTGTGAGTGCTCGCGCAAGAGCCTGCCTGGCCGCCCTACTGTTGATCACGGGCATTTCGGCCAAGGCAGAACCCGTCTCTCAGCTTCAGCCTGCCGGATACGTCAACGACTTTGCCGCTGTTCTCGACCCCGCGACCAAAGCCCAGATCGAGGATCTCTGCCGGCAGGTGGATGAAAAAGCGAACTCGCAAATCGCCCTCGTAACGGTCAATAGTCTGGACGGCCAGGACATCGAGAGCTATGCCGTTGACCTGTTCAAGAAGTGGGGTATCGGCGCGAAGAAAACTGACCACGGCGTTCTAATTCTCTACGCAATCCAGGATCACAAGGCCCGGATTGAGGTGGGCTACGGATTAGAGCCCATCCTTCCCGACGGCAAAACGGGAGGTTTTCAGCGCGAAGCCATCCCGCTGATGCGCAGCGGAGATTACAACCAGGCGTTGTTGCTGGTCACTACCCGAGTGGCGGATGTCATCGCTTCGGACGCGGGCGTTCAACTTACGCACGCCCAGCCCCGCGCACCGGTGCGCCGCATGGAGCGACCCGAACGAGGAATTTCGCTTGGCGGAATTGTAGTACTGGTCATTATCTTCATCATCATCCTCGTCACTCCCCTCCGCAGCATCCTGTTTTGGCTTCTGTTCTCGAACATCTTTGGCGGACGCGGCGGATTCGGCGGCGGAGGCTGGGGTGATGGCGGAGGAGGCGGCGGGTTCGGCGGCGGAGGCGGCTTTGGCGGCTTTGGTGGAGGCAGTTCCGGGGGTGGGGGAGCTAGCAGCAGTTGGTAGTGCGAGGATGCCATGATTCCTACGGAGATCGTTGACGAATTCGTAAGACGCGCCCGCGAGGCCTGCGGGACGAACCTCGAGAGCGTCATACTTTTTGGATCGGCGGTCGCCGGCGATTTTCATCCCGGCCTCTCGAACTTGAACTTGCTTTGCATTTTGCGCGCTAGCTCTTTCGAGGCGCTCAAGGCTCTGGCACCGGTGGCGAAGTGGTGGGACAAGCAAAAGCAGCCGCCGCCCCTCTGCATGACGCTCCAGGAAATCGAGCGGTCGACCGACGTCTTCACGATCGAACTGCTCGATATGCAGCAGCATCATCGTGTTGTCTACGGAGAGGATGTGCTCAGCGGTCTACATATTCCAATGGACCTGCATCGCGTGCAGGTGGAATACGAGCTGCGCGAAAAACTGATTCTGTTGCGCCAGCATTTGCTGCTGGCTGCTGATAACGAGTCGCGGCTATGGGACATTCTGTTACGCTCGGCTCCCTCGTTCAGTACGCTGTTTCGGCACGCGCGAATCGCACTCGGGGACGCGTCCTCACCGACCAGGCGAGAGGCTGCGAAGGCCTTCGAGGCCTCGGCTGTGCTACAAGTATTGGACGTACGCGAAAAGAAGATTGATCGTAAGAAAGTCGACATCCGAGAGCTGGTCGCGCGGTATCTCGCCGACGTCGAACAGGTCACTACACTCGTCGATCGAACGCTTGATCGGAACGCATCAGGACGCAATAAATAAGACTCGAAGGAGGCTTTATGGGTAAAGCATTGATCGCGCTGATCGCTGTCGTGGTCATTCTGGGACTGATTGTACTGGCATTCTTCGGGATGTATGTGAGCACCAAGAACACGCTCGTCCAAAAGAATGAGGCGGTGAAATCGGCATGGTCCCAGGTGGACGTTGTGCTCCAGCGGCGTGCCGACCTGATCCCAAATCTCGTCGAGACGGTGAAGGGATACGCCAAACAGGAGCAGACTGTATTCGGAGACATCGCGAAAGCGCGCTCGGCACTTCTTTCGGCTGGAACACCGCAACAGAAGATCGCTGCCAACGGGCAACTGGACGGAGCCTTGGGACGACTGCTGCTCATCGTAGAGAACTATCCGCAGCTGAAATCGAATGAGAACTTCCTGCGACTGCAGGATGAACTTGCCGGTACAGAGAACCGAATCTCTGTCGAGCGCAAACGCTACAACGACACGCTGCAGGATTACAACACGTACGTCCAGCAGTTCCCGAACAGCGTGTTCGCGGGTTGGGCTGGATTCAAGCCGAATGACGCCTATTTCCAGGCTTCCGAAGGATCACGTGCCGTGCCTAAGGTGAACTTCTCGAGCCCGAGCACATCATCGCCGCAAACCAGCCCACAACCGGCGACCCGCTAGCAGGATTCGTTGGAAGGAAAGGCGGCCGAGCATCAGGCCGCCTTTCGATTCTGAATCTCACGGGTTGGCTGATGTCTAGGCCGATACCACTTGAAGTACAGCACCGCTCCGATCCCACCAGCGAGTCCAAGGCAGAGAAGAACGTAAAGAAAAGGTTTGTAATAACGGCCGAGCCAGCCCGTAATCGCGGTTCCGTAAAGCTTGCCGAGGAAAACAAGCGAAAAGAAACGTATAGATCGACCAATCGTAAGAGCGGCAAGAAACTTGTTTCGCGAGTATTGCATCACGCCGGCTGCCATCAGCACCGGGACGAGAGGAAAGGGCGGCGGAAGAATTGATCCGATCAGCACGCTCGAAAAGCCTTCCTTTTCGAACTTTTTGTAGACTTTTTGGGATCGCTTTCTGCCGATCTCCTTCTCTAGGCCGGCTTTTCCTCCCCTTTGCGCGAGACGATAGGTGAGATAGCCGCCGAGCACAGAGCCGATAGTTGCCATCGCGCCGTAATATGGCCACCACTCGCGATGATGTGCCGTCAGCAGGATAACAAAGACGTCCATGCCTCCGGGAGTGGGAATCACGGAACTATCGATGAGGCCCAGAATAATCAAGCCAGGGCCGCCGAGCCGCAGCAACCACTTCCCGATTTCGCTCGTTATAATGATTGCACCGAAGCTGCGCCAGCTCGCGATTCCCATCCTGCTTTAGAGGCGAGAATCGGTTCTTGCGATGCTGGCGAAATGCACCGTCACGACGGCTTCATGCTACTTCTTCAGGTTCGGCGGCGATCTCTACCTCGACCTGCTGTGCGCCGAGATATGGATGAACCGCTTTCAAGACCGCCCTGCCGGGATGTTCCTGAGCGCGAACCCAGACCGCGCCGGTTCCGCCCACTAGAGAAAAGGGGTTGTCACCGATGAGTTGCGCCGGGCCTTGAAGATCAAATTTGATGGATTCATTCGCAAACGGGCGTACGCAGCCGAATTCATCGGTGACACGCAGGACCACGCGAGTTGAATCGGCTCCATCCGCGAGCAATCGAGTGTCATCGGGAAGAAGCTGGAATTTCGTGTCGACACCGCTTCCCGACATTTGCTTCGTGATCACCAGTTTTCCCTGGATGTAACCCTCGATCTTCAGGTCGCCCCATTTATGAAACAACTCTCCCATCTCGAGGACGAACGGGGCATAACGAAGGTGCGCGAATTGTTTTCGATCGGGATCGACATCGGCAACCAATTGGTTGTCGATGTAGAACTTCAAGTGATCGCAATTCGAACACACCACGGCTTTGGAAAATCCGACCGAGGCATCGCCGCGTGCCCAATGGAATGCAGGCTCCAGAACGATCTCCTCGGAAGGATCGCACTGCGATTTGTAGAACCCTGCGGCCGGCTTGGGTTCGCGGAAGATGTCGGTAACGCCGTGGTAGCAGATGCGATCGCCGGAACCGAAATTTCCATGGGTGTTGTAATCGAAGGCGCACCAGCCGATTCCGCCGGCATATTGCGGGTTCGACGCAAGCTGGTCGTGTATGCGCGCGTGCCGTATCGTGTGTTCAGTGAGGCGCTCAACCTGATCGATGGTCTTCGTGGGATAGGTGTGACCGACAAATTCCGTGTTCAGATAACGCGGATGATTCGGCGGCTTGAGCGGGAAGCCGAAGTCGTTCATAGTGAAAACATCTTCGAGGAATTCGGATTCCTGGAAATAGCGGATGCCTCCCGTCTGCCGCGTAGGATCGAGTTGATGCGCCAGGGCGTTGGTGCGGGTATAGAAATCGTGATTGTCGCGGGATTCGTTGATGCGCACTCCCCACAAAATAATGGAGGGGTGATTCCAGTCGCGGCGAATCATGCGGCTTACGTTGTCGACAGAGATATCCTGCCAGTCTTTGTCTCCAATGTGCTGCCAGCCTGGGATCTCTTCCAGAACCAGCAGGCCGATCTCGTCGCAGGCATCGAGAAAGTGGCGTGACTGGGGATAATGCGAAGTGCGAACGATGTTGCACTTCAGCTTGTTGCGCAGGACATCGGCGTCCCGGCGCTGCGCGCGACCAGGCATTGCCTGACCAACCCATGGGAAGGTTTGATGGCGATCGAGTCCGCGCAGCTTGATGACTTTGCCATTGAGTTCGAATCCATGATCGGTGAACTGTCCTTCGCGGAAGCCAAAGCGGCGCGAGTCTTCGTCGCTCGCCTGGTTGTTTCTCAGCAGACGAGCGTGAACGGTGTAGAGGTTTCTTTGCTCCAAGCCCCACAGCTTGATGTCGCCCAACTTTTCGAAATGCATTGTGGACTTTACAGGCTCTGAACCCGCGGTGGCTGTAGGCGGAATCGTTTGCTTGTTCTTCGCGATCACGCGATCGCCGTCGCGAAGTTCCACCTCTAGCTGCAACGATTCCCGCCCAGAGTTTAAATGCTGAATGAAACAATCCACATCCACGCTTGGAGTGGGGGTGAGAACATCTTTCGGATGGGCAAAGATGTTCTCGATGAAGGTCGCCGGTACTATGCGTAAC
>Ga0222749_10000011_pt1 | contig 124649 bp, 98 predicted proteins | sample IncBWH2Mmetat_FD_197234 | JGI IMG/M metagenome (GOLD analysis project Ga0222749, IMG submission 197234) | Metatranscriptome of lab incubated forest soil microbial communities from Barre Woods Harvard Forest LTER site, Petersham... | ecosystem: Environmental > Terrestrial > Soil > Temperate... | reverse complement strand
CTTGTGGGAAGTAATCCCACTTCTCGGTGATCCTCAGAAACCGGACTACTGAAACCCGTGCCGGAGAAAAACTAGGCTGTATAGCGCGTGCAATGCTCTCTTAAGGCGGGTTTTCCTTAGCCCAGTTGCGGAACTAGCCCCGGAAAGCGGACTATTCGCTCGTATTCGGAGAAAGGTTGGGTTCGCAGAAGACTGTCTGGCGGAGAGGGGGGGATTCGAACCCCCGATACAGCTTTTGACCGTATAACGGTTTAGCAAACCGCCGCCTTCAGCCACTCGGCCACCTCTCCGTGTTTGGGCGGGAACAGACTGAGCTTTCATTATAAACGCGACTGCGGCTTTGTCGAAAAAGAAGATAGCCCAAGCCGGCGAGGAAGATGGAGCTGGAAATAATCGGCTCCATGCTATGGCGTTTGAAGGCGACTATCAGGGCAAAGAGTGCAACCGCAAACTGGCCCCCGAAGGCGAACATAAGCAGGCTTCCGAGCGCGATATCGCTTTGCGCCCGCACTCGACGCAATGAAAGCCATGCCAACACGCCAAAATACACAACATAGAGAACAATCGGTATCCTGGCAGCGGCCAATACAGTTGGAACCAGGATAACCGCCAGATACATACAAAAGCCTTCGATCGCCGGCCAGTGCGCTCCCCCAGCCTGGATATTCTCGGCCGATATTTTTCCCAGCGCGGCATAGCGTAGAGCGAGTAGATATAACAGCGACGAGATCAGCGCCAGCACAAGATACTGCCCAGGCGTTCCCGCAATTCCCGTTCCGCGATCGCCTTTACCGAAAAACGCAAGTGCGCTGATCAATAAGGTGATGGCAGCCAGCACTGCTAGGACTTTTCGATTCAGCCATGGCTCTTCTCTTTCGCCCGGATATAGGCTGTGTACGATGATGATTGGAAACATGAAAGCGAAGAACGCATGCCATGTGCTGATGGCCATGGCCCAACCCGTCTCCATCCCGCCGTACAAACCGTATCCGTCGAAAATGTTGATGGGCACGTCGTGCACACGAAGAAAGGTCTTGGCGATGATGCCTTCGTTATAGATGCCGTAGATCAGCCCCAGCAACACAAGTCCCACCACTCCCGCCTTCATTCTGAATGCCAACTCGCGCAGCACCAGCACAGCAAAGCCGTAGCCAATGGTCATCATGGCCAGCAGGATCCGCGGCCGCAGCATGGTAGTAATGTTCACGTTCGTCGTGAGTACTTCCGTCAAGAAAGGCGTAATCAGCATCAGTGTGATTACAGGTTTGATGTGCCTTATGCGCATTGCAGCCAAAGCCTATGGACGCCGCAGTACTGTCTGGTAAGGATCAACCAAAATGTGGGTCACGCCTTCAGGGGCGGTGAGGCGAAAATCTGTTTCCTTGCCATCGGCAAAGACGCGCCCCAAAAAAACCGGCTGCCGGTTCGGCGTAGTGAAGGCGCCGTAGATGGGCACCGAGGTGACAAAATCTTCAGGAATCTCGCTCTGCATTAATTTTCCGGTCATGATCGCCCCACCCTTGGGTTTGCGCGTCACCCGGATTTCGGCAGCTTCTAATTTGGGAATAGCGGTGCCGTTGACCCAGTTCGAAAAAAACCAGTCGAGTGATTTTTTATTTTCGTAGGAGAGGCTGTCGGGCATCACCTTTTCGAATGCACGCTGTAATTCTTCGGTGGAAAGCCGCGAGCCTGCGTGTTCCTGCTGAAGATTGCGCAGCACCTGGAAAAAGAGTTCATCACCCCCGGCTGGCGCTGCCGCGCCTGCTTTAATGCGTCCGGGCTCGCGCAACATCATGCGCAGCATATGCATGAGCCATGTGCCGCGTCCGTAAAGCACCTTGTCGTAGCCCTCGGGAAACTTCGAGGATGCCAGCCGAACGCCCAGGGTCACCGCTCCCGCGTCTTTATATTCCAGCCCGCTTTTATTTTTTTCCAGCAGTACACGGCGGTAGGTGTCCATCACAGTTTTGACTTTTTCCGGGCTCTCGGTTTCCAACTCCATTAAGGCAAGGTAATTAGCCAGGGCTTCCATCATCCATTCATCGCGGTAGCTTGCCCAGAGCACATTGTCGCCCCACCATTGATGCACCAGTTCATGCGCGGGCATCAGCTTGTCATACAGAATGCGGTCAAATTCGCTGGTGCGCATTTGGGCCTGGTCCGAGACGGAGGGATCTATAAATGCATAGGTGGAGAGATAAACCAATCCTGGCCAGCCCTGGCTTGAAGGGCCCGGGATCTGCGTAAGCGCGACCGAAGGAAAGGGGAACGGACCGATGCGGCTGGACATGAAATTAATGGTCTCTGCCGCGCGCTGGGTCAGGGGTTTGACCTGTTGAGCAGGAATCAATAGTGAGGTTGCCGGAACCGATTCCATCACGACTCGTCCGGTGCGCGGATTCACGTGCGCCACCTGCCGTTCCGTAGTCAGCGCATGTTGTAAGGGGTTTTCTACGCCTTGCGCGGCATAGGTTTCCACCAGGGTCTCGCCCGCATGCGCGGAGCTGCTCACATATTCGCCCAGATTGAAACCGGCGAGCGGAACCGGCCGGTCCGAAATCCAGTGAGAAACCTGCTCGCTGCCAACACTGGTCTGCGAGATGCGATGTCCGCTGGCCACCAGCGTCCATGCGGAAGGATAACGAAACTCCATATCGAAGGTGGCCATGTCCGGTCCCTGATTGGGATACCAGGTGCCGCGCGCGCCCACGTACATCAGGCCGCCGCCGGCTTCAGAAAGGACCGACCCACTATAGTCAAACTTGAGTTCAGCTTGCTCGCCCGCGTGCAAAGCCCGGGGCAGCAGCACTACAAAGATGTCGTTCCCGCGGCGGGCAAGCTGCGAGCCTGCCATCGCTTCATTTTGGATAAATTCAGCCGGGCTCCCGTTCAGAGCCACCGACTTGAGCTGCAGGAACCTGGAAAGTTCAAAGGCCAGCGCACGCACCCCCTCGCGCCTCGCGCGCAATTGCAAAATAGTTTCGCTCTCGAGCTCATGCGAAGGCAAAACATGCGTGCTGATCTTGTAGTGGGAAATATCAAAGAATCCCGGCTTCTCTTCTGCGTGCATGCTTTCGGCGTTCTGACGGGCAGAGCGCATGGGAAAAGCGGTCCACAGGTCGTAATAACGGGTTCCGTTTTCCGACTCGCTGACTTGGGCCACATAAATCTGGTCGGGAAAGTTCGTAGCCAGGTTTACGTCAAATGTTCCCAGCTTCAGGCCCCCGATGCGCGCATGAAAAATCCTTGTGCCTTCCGGGTTGGTAAAAGCCATGAGCAAGCGCAGAGCGTCGGCATCGGCCATGCTTTGCGCCAGCGAATCCCATCGGCCAACGAAAGCCTGCGCTTCTTCCGCCGGGGTAGGACGCAAGCTGCCACGCAGTTCATCATAGGTCGCGTCATTGAAGCGAAAATACGCCGTGGCAAATTTTTCTTCCAGCACGGCAAGATGGGTAAACAGCGCCAGCGAGGCGCGCTCGGTCTGGTTCGCCGGCACCAGCAGCATTTCACCCTCGCCCTCGAAAAATGCGCCGGTCACGCGTCCATCCACCGCCTGCGTAAAAGCAATGGTTCCTTCCGTGAGGGATAGGTGAATGTCTTCGCGGTCCAGGTCGGCATCACGGACGTGAAAGACTTTTTGTCCATCCAGGCCAACGCCGCGCAGCTGGTGATAGAGCGTCAGCGCGGGCGTGGCATCGGGGGTAGGCGGCGCGGCTGCTCCCTGCATTTGCGGGGCGCTCCATCCGGGCACCGCGGCAATAATAATGATAAGCGACAGGGCGCAACGGGCGAATTTTCCGGTAGTGCTGACTCTGGTCATGTCCCTTGGTTATGAGCTTACGGGGGCGTTATTTGCTAAAATTCGCTTGCGTGTTCAACAAATTCATTGTAACTGCCTTTTGCTGCCTGGCGTGTATGTTTGCCTCGGCCGACACTATCCATCTGAAGAATGGGCGCACCATCTTTGCCGATAGTGCGCATGAAAGCAATGGCAAGGTGATGTACCAGGTGGGCGACGACAGTTATGCTATCCCTAAATCGTCGGTAGACCGTATTGATGGCGGCGGCGTTCCGGCGCGCTCAGGATATAGTTCTGCCAAAAATGACATCGCCATCGCGCCCCCGGTTGAAGACATCAGCCGCTCCAGCGAAGTTCAGGACAAGCTCTTCAAAGACGGTCACATTGATCCCGTGGCCATCAACCAGATCGAATCCATGGGAAATGTTGAGCTGGTCGCCGCCGCTCTCTATGTGGCGGGCCGCTTTGAATACAACAATGGCAACCGAGACCTGGCGCTCAGCTACCTGCTGCGTGGGCTGCACTATGCCCCGGAAAATCCAGCCATGTTGCATCTCTACGTGGCTACCCTGCTTTCCTTAAATCGCGCCCAGGAGGCCATTCCCTACGCCGAACGCGCCACCCGGCTTGAGCCCAACTCTGCCGATGCCTGGTACCTGCTGGGAGCGGCTTATTTCAAGACGGACCGCACAGATGAAGCCATCCGCGCCTGGCAGCGTTCTCTGAAGCTGCGTCCGGATCCCGTCGTGCAGGCCATGCTAGACAAGGCGTTGCGCGAGAAAAATGCGGAGAGCGATTTTTCCGAAGCTGATAGCGGCCATTTTGCGTTGCATTATGAGGGCAAACAGACCTCGAACGAGCTGCGCAAAGAGATTCTGGAGACGCTGGAATCCCACTACAACACGCTGGTAGGCGAGCTGGGAGTCGCTCCTCGCCAGACCATCTCGGTTTCGCTTTACACCACACAGTCATTTTTTGACGTTACCCAGTCGCCCGGCTGGTCAGGCGCGGTGTATGACGGCAAGTTACGTATTCCCGTCGATGGCCTGACCGGCGTGACCTCAGAGCTTTCCCGTGTGCTGAAGCACGAACTGACGCACGCCTTTATCAACCAGATTACGCACGGGCGCTGTCCGCAGTGGCTTAATGAAGGTGTTGCCCAGGCGCTGGAGCCCAAGAGCACTTCTCCCGTTGGCAGGCAGCTCGCGAACGTCTATGCGGACCGCCGCCAGATTCCACTCAGCGCCCTCGAAGGCTCGTGGATGGGCTTCTCCAATGGACAAGCCTACATGGCCTACTATGAGGGATTGGCCGGTGTTGAATACATCCGCGATACCTTCGGTATGAGCGACATCCAGCGCATTCTGCAGCGCCTCGGCGATGGCGCCTCCACCGAAGCCGCACTGCGCAGCACCATCCATAGTGGCTATGCCGACCTGGAAGACGGCATCACCGATTATCTGAAGAAGACTTACGGAAGCACGAGTGGAAATTAGGATTTGATCGGCAGCCTCCATGCCTTTTTTAATGATGTACGAGCCCGAAGACTTCGGGCCGCTGCAGTGCAAATTGACGGGACCGCTGCCCGGCTTTCGTCCAGATGGATTCTGGCTGGCTGAGCTCTCCCCTCCTTTAAAAATGGCGCCCATGCGCCCCACCCACAACAAGGTGCTGCTCTATGAGCGAACTTCTGGCCACTCTATCGCCAACCTCGGTTCTGAAGCATTTTCGGTTTACATTTTAGCGATCAAGAATGATCAGGCCCTTGCGCGTAATCACATCGCTGAGCAAGATGTCGAAGTCATTGGCTGGGCCATGTTGAGCAAAACTATGCAGTCTCTGAAACGTTTGCGGCCCAGAGAGCGATAATCGATGGATCCCTTCACAATGAAAGCGGCAGTGCGGTTTTTTAACGACCTGTGGGTTCCGCTTGTAAACCACTGATATTAAAGCTCATTTTCCATGCTACGAAATTTTGGAGATGGTCTTGAAAATCTGAAATCTGCACCAAATTTAGGAATTGCATTTCCCCACAGTTGTGGTACTTTTTAGTTCTTCCTCCTCGTTCCCCCCGAACGTATGAAATTGCCATTTCGCCAAGCTGTACCGCAGAGGTCTCTGCGCAAGCCGGAGACTAGTCAAGCTCCCATCTTGCAAACCGCCACTGTTGCCGCTCTTTATCGTGGTGCGCGGGTTGGAGGAGATTTTTTTGACTTTCAATCCATTCAGGGCCGCCTGGTTTTTTTCTTGCTCGACATTGCCGGAAAGCGCGAAGAGGCCCTCGATATCGCTGCTGGGTTACAGGAGGTCTTCCGCACGGAAGGCACAAAACTCTTCCAGGGTTCGCCCCTCAACGAAGCCGATGCTCTTAGCGATTTTGCCATCCTGCTGAACCGCACCCTTATACAGCTTGCCAACGGAGTCCGTTATGCGCCTGCATTTCTGGGCTGCTATGAAGAGGAGCTAGGCACGCTTTTTTACATTAACGCCGGCCACACTCCTGGCATTCTAAAAGACCACGACGGCGTCACGCTGCTGGGGGCCAGCGGCCTGCCTTTGGGTCTGTTTTCACATGCCACGCACGACGCCCAGATGTCTGTGCTGGAGCCTTCGGCAGCGCTGCTGGTGGTCAGCAAAGGGCTGGTGGAAAGCCGGCGTGGCAATCAGGAGTTTGGATTGGAGCGGGTGCGCCAGGGCTTCGAGGCCATGGAATTCAAAAGCGCCGGGGAAGTGTGCTCCGGCATTCTCGATAGCGTGCAGCAGTTTACCCGGAATACCCCCGGCCAGAATGACATCTCGGCTTTGTCCATCATGCGCTCTGCTGTAGCGCTCGCGGCAGCTAATGGAAGCCGCGGCTGACCAGCGAGATATCGCAAAACAGGCTTCTCCAGCCACATTGTCTTGATCGCCTGCAAGTGATAGCATGAGCACAATTCCAGTGTTATTAAAGTAGGCTTTTGCGCCCTCCCCCAAGCGCGATCTGGTGTTCCATGAAAAAGCACAAGGGCCTGAAGATTACTGGCGCGGTTATTCTCGGTATCGTTATTCTGATCTTAATCCTTCCTTATGTGTTCAGCGTCAATCAGTTTCGCCCAACCATAGAAAAACAATTGCAGGCGAGTTTGGCCAGGCAAGTCACCATCGGCGATTTACGGCTTTCTATATTCAATGGCGGCATCAGCGCGGAAGACATCAGCATTGCCGATGATCCCAATTACAGCCAGCAGCCATTTCTCAAAGCCAAGTCGCTGGATGTGGGCGTTGATCTTTTGCCCTTGATTTTTTCGCACTCGCTGCACGTCAACTCCGCGACCTTGCGCGAGCCCGAGCTGTACCTGGTGCGTGGCAGCGGCGGCAAATGGAATTTTTCGACCCTGGGTGCGAGCGCCGCGCACCAGCCGCGCAGTCAGCGTGGGCGGGGCCGCAAGAACGCGCCTCCTCCTGAAGCCGAGCAACCGGCAGCGGGAGAGAATTTCTCTGTGGGGTCTTTCAGCATCGTTGATGGCCGCGTTGTCGTTTCCAGCACAGCGAACCCTTCGCGCCAGCATGTTTACGATCATGTGGAACTCAAGGCTTCTAATATCGGTTATAACGGCGCCATTCCCTTAAGCTTCAGCGCCAACACCCCCGGCGGCGGCAAGCTGAACATGGAAGGCACTGCGGGTCCGGTGAGCCGCACCGACACGGCTGAGAGCCCACTCAATCTCACCATGAATGTGAACCACATGGACCTGGCTTCGACCGGGTTTGTGGATAGCTCCTCAGGATTGGCGGGGCTCCTGGATTTTCAAGGCACCGTGGATTCCGATGGAAACACTCTTACCACCAAGGGCAAGGCCAAGGCCGACAGATTGCGCCTTGTACGCAGCGGCGGTCCGGCGCGGCAACCGGTAATTTTTGATTACGCCACCCAATATGATCTGAAACGGCAGGCGGGTACGGTGACCCACGGAGTTCTGCAAACCGGCAAGACCGCGGCCAAGATCACCGGTAATTACCTGAAACAGGGCGACCTCACTGTGGTGCACATGAAGCTGAACGGCAACAAGATGCCGCTGCCTGAAGTTCAGGGCATGCTGCCTGCTTTTGGCGTTAACTTGCCCGCGGGGTCGTCATTGCAAGGCGGTACGGTCAGCGCCAATCTTTCCGTTGATGGACCGCTGGATCACCTGGTGATTACCGGACCTTTGGATATCGCCGATACTCGGCTGGCGGGCTTCAGCATGGCGTCTGGCCTGGCCAGCGCATTGAACGGCGCCAGCGGCGGACGCGACACAGTCATCCAGACTCTAAGCTCCAATTTGCGCCTGGCGCCGGATGGAATCCGCGCTGACAATGTGCAGCTCATTCTTCCTCAATTGGGAAGCTTCACCGGCAACGGCACCATCAGCCCCAGCAATGCCCTGGATTTTCACATGCTGGGCAAGATGAATAACGGAGGCAACGGCCTCTTGGGCGGTCTGTTCCGCTCAAAAGGGGAAATTCCCTTTTTGATACAGGGAACAACCTCTAAGCCGGTTTTTGTCCCCGATATGGGCAAGAGTCTGGGAAACATGGTTACCAACCCAGCGAAGGGTGTGGGCGGTCTGTTCGGCGGGCTCTTCGGCAAAAAGAAACAGAATTAGCAATCGGCATTTTATTAAGGATGGCAGACAAATCAACTCCAGATTTTGTTCTGTAGAATCCACTCAGGTTCCTTTTCTCCGAAATTTAACATCTGGCAACATTCCTTTACCGAGTCGAATTCAAAAAGATCGGGTTATACATACCTAGCTTGATAGTCGGGCCCTCGAAGCAGAGTTGCCGAAGCAGCAGGTCCGGTAGCTCTACCGCGCTTCGGGAGGCTTCCCTTTATCTGTGTTTAACAAACATTCCACGGAGGAAAAAATGAAACGCAACCCCCAGGGTTTATTTCTTCTACTCGTATTAACCTGGCTTGGAACAATCTCTGCTCAAGCCCAGAGTACCAACAACATCCAGTTTCCGAACCCGTTTAAGCACGTTGTGGTGATATTTCAGGAGAACCGCACGCCCGATAATCTCTTTCAGGGATTGTGCAGCCCTCCTTTCGGCACAGCCGCCTCATGCAGCACAACTCCAAGCGCGACGCAATACAACATTCAGACCAGTAACTGGCTAAACAAACATTCGGCTACTGGTGTGACCCAGCCTCTGCCGGTGCCTTTGGGAAACACCTACGACCTGAGCCATGCGCACAACGCGTTCATCAAGATGTATGACGGCGGCAAGATGGATGGGGCGGGCGATATCCCATGCTCCGGCACCTGCCTTACCCAGCCACAATTCAGGTTTGTGGACAATTCGACCGGCACTGTGAATCCTTATCTCGAACTTGCGACCCAATACGGATGGGCAAATTATATGTTTCAAACCAATCAGGGGCCCAGCTTCCCCGCCCATCAATTTGTCTTTGGAGGGACTTCTGCGCCCAGCGCATCGGACGATGCATCCGGCATCTTTGCCGCGGAAAATATGGGTGGCACGAAGGGGCCTGCAGGATGCATTGCTCTGGCGGGAACGACGGTCATGTTAGTGACGCCCAGCGGTGAGAACCAGAAAATTTATCCCTGTTTCGAACACCAGACCATGGCTGACCTGCTGGACACTGCCGGAGTCAGTTGGAAATACTACGCGCCGGGCGCCGGCTCCATCTGGACCGCGCCGGATGCAATCAAGCATATCTGCCAGCCTAATGCTCCCACCGGAGGAACTTGCACGGGCCCCGATTGGACACAGAATGTAGACCTCAAGCCCGCAGATGTCTTGAGCGATATCAGCGGCTGTAGTCTGCGTGACGTGAGCTGGGTAATTCCCATCGGACAAAACTCCGATCATCCTGGAAGCCCAAACACCGTTGGCGGCCCTTCCTGGGTAACATCGATCGTCAACGCCATCGGGACCGATACCAAATGCGAGCAGGGAAAAGGCTATTGGTCCGATACGGCGATCATCATTTCATGGGACGACTGGGGTGGCTGGTACGATCACCAGAAACCAACCATCCTGACCGGCAATGAAGGTGATTACCAATACGGCTTCCGGGTGCCGCTGATCGTGGTCTCCACTTACACGCCCAAAGGGTACATCAATAACGTGAATCCCCACGATTTCGGCAGCATTCTGAAGTTTATCCAGGGAGTCTTCAACATCCGCGAAGGTGCGCTCGGATTCGCCGATTTCCGCGCCAACGGCGACCTGCAGGGTTTCTTTAACTTCAGCCAGACCCCGCGTCCTTTTAATAAGATCGCGGCGCCACTCGGACCCAGCTTCTTCCTGAATGACAAGAGGCCGCCTGAGCCGCCGGACAACGATTAACCGGAAACGCTTTACGGTAGAGACGCAGCTTGCCGCGTCTCTACCCTTATTTTTTGGAGCGCATAAATTTTTCTGCCGGCGAGAGTTTATCGGCGGTGACAAAGATGGGTTCAATGTCCGTCGGAATATCGTGCATGCGGTCAATCGCCTTCTGCACCACAGGGCGAATCACCGACAGCTCTTCCATCATTTTTTTTGCTCCGGCATAATCGCCCGTGGCTTCCAGCGTCAGCAGGTCGTGATCGAGATCGCGCACGGCGGCCTTGATCTTTTTGAAATCCACGGCAAAGGTGCCATCGGGATTGGCCAGGAAGCCGCCTTTATCCATGATGTAGTTGATCTGAATGGCCATGCCTTTGGCGTGAGCCTCAGTCAAGCCAAAGCGCAGCGTGCGGAAGGAAGAAGCCAGAAAAGTAGTGTAGAGGCGGCGCTCGGCAACTTCTTTGGATTCGCCATCGGCGATGCCCACTTTCTGCCCCTGGTCGAGCAGGTATTGCAATGCGAACAGGCCGGTGATGTCGGCTTTGGCTTCTTCCAATGTACTGTAATTTTCCTTCAATTCCAGCCGGGGGTTCGTTGAGCGGCCGTTGACGGTGATTTGATGTGGACCCAGGCCATGCATCAGTTCATGGGCCACGATGTGGGTGAAAAATGCTTCGAAGCTGACGCTGCCCTGGTCTGAAGCAGAGAGCACCAGCTTGCTGATGGGGAGCAGCACCTGCTCGAATTTGGCCTCCTGCACATTTTTCATCATCACGCGCTTGCTGCCTTTTTGCGCGACCACGCGGTCGTCATTGGGCAGATTGTAAGCGGCGGTTTGGACGCCATGGCTGGCGTCGCCCGAGCAGAAAACCTGGTTTACAACCCGGATGGGCGCGGCCGCTCCCAGCTTTAGATTGCGGTATTGCGGATCCATGGGCAGATTATTTTCAATCTCCTGCAGATGACGGCCAAAGAAGTTGAGCTTGGCGCTTTCTTTTTCATCACGGAGGTTGATGTAAGCCTCAAAGGCGGCTTTGTAACCGAAGAGCTCGTCGTTGTAGGTTTCATAGGGGCCGGTGGTGATATCGAGGGGCGCATCGAGATCCATCCAATCCACATCGCTCTGGTAGTAGTCGTTGCTCAGAAAAGCATCGGCGCGCGAGTTGAGGAATTTTTTCAGTGAGGCGTTTTCGGTCAGATCGGCGGCTTCTCGCAGGAGCGACGCAGCCTTCTTCAGATTGGAATTGTAGGCGGTTGAGTAGGGAATGATCTGAAAGGAATTCGCGCATCCACCGAGACAGACCTTTTCGTTGGCTATGATTGTATAAAAATCCGTTGCCTGTTCGCGGTCCTTTTCTGAGAGTGTCTGGACCCAGGATTCAAAATCCTCTTTCTTCATGTCTTCCGGATAGAAATTCGCGCCCAGCGGCTTGCGTGGCGGCACTCCGGGCAAGAACGCCTTGTGCTCATCCAGCTCTGACCAGGGGCTTTTGTTGATCCCGAAGTAATGCAAGCGAACTCGGCCCAGCGGGGTTTTGTCGCGCTGCAGTGCGACATAAACTTCATGGTTGCGGCTCCAGAGCTGCGTCATGAAAACGTCGTTAAGAATACGCGCCGCTTCAATCAGCTTGACCAGGGCTTTCTGGTCGCCGGCTGAGAGCTGCGTGGTATCCACCTGGATTTCGGTAGGCGCAAAGCGCGCAATCATCTTCTTCAACTCTGCCAGATCGGGATAGGAACCTTGCGAAGAAGTTTTGTGTTGTGCGGTGAGAGATGAGGCCATAAACAACACCATACTGAACGCCAAAATTTTTTTCACCGATTTGCCTTTTGAATTATCTACCAGAATTTCTGATACAGCCCTTGGGTTAGCATACCAAGTATGCCCCTGCCAGGCAGGGCCGATGCTACTCTGGCTCAGGACAAATAGCACGGCAACTGAGAGCTGCCTTTAGGTACAATATACAAAACCGATTCGTCTACATTCAGGTTAATTTTATGAAACTACGTCCACTCTCATTTGCTTTTATAGCCGCTCTGGTCTTGGCCGTGCCGCTCATCGCCGATACGGTGGTTGAAGAGATTGTCGCCCGCGTGAACGACGAAGTGATCACCCGCTCCGAGTTGCAGCGCAGCCGCGATCAGCTGGTGAACGAATCCAAGGAAAAGTTTGGAGCGCAGGCCGACCAGGCGATTGCCGCCAAGGATAAGGACGTTCTCCGCGACCTGATTGACCAGGCGCTTTTGGTGCAGAAGGGCAAAGACCTGGGGATCACCGGGGATACGGAGCTGATTAAACGTCTGGATGACATGCGCAAGCAGATGGGCCTGGACGCCATCGAAGACAGCGGCTCCAGTCAGACCAGCCTGCAGAAGGCGGCGGAGCAGCAGGGCGTCTCCTGGGAAGACTTCAAGCAGAACATGCGCAACCAGATCGTGACCCAGCAGGTGATTGGACACGACGTTGGTTCGCACATCCAGATCACCGAAACTGAGATGAAACAGTTCTACACCGACCATCAGAAAGAGTTTGACCAGCCGGAGCAAGTGCGCCTGAGCGAGATCCTGGTGGCGCCTGCCCCCAGCATCAATACCGGCGACAACTCAGACGCCAAGAAAAAAGAAGATATTCCACCTACGCCTGAACAACTGGCCGCAGCCGAACAAAAAGCCAACGATGTGCTCAGCAAAATCAAGGGCGGGGCCAAGTTCGAGGATATGGCGCGCAGTTCTTCGGACGGCCCAACCGCGGCCCAGGGCGGCGATCTGGGTTATTTCAAGCGCGGCATGCTGGCGCGCGAGCTGGAAGACAAGACCTTCGCCATGAAAGCCGGGGAGGTGAGCGACGTGGTCCGCACCAAGCAGGGCTTCATTATCCTGAAGGTCAGCGAGCATACCCAGGCCGGCATCATAGCCCTCAAAGATGCAGAACCGCAGATTCAAGAGGCGCTGTATCTGGAGAAAATCCAGCCGGCGTTGCGCGCCTACCTTACCAAGCTGCGCGAAGAAGCCTTCATTGATATCAAGCCCGGCTTCGTGGATTCCGGCGCCAGTCCCAATCAGACGAAGCCCATCATGACAGCGGCAATGCCTGAGACGAACAAACAAACGCCAAAGAAAAAGAAGAAGATGGGGATCTTCTGAGGGGGACCGGGTTGAAAAACGATTATTCCGTGCGCTCCGCTTCGATCTAACCCGTACAATCTCTTACTTCGCACTCCTTTACAAGCTGAATGCTGAGTGCTTTTCATACTGAGAACCGGCAACCCGGGAACCGGAGGACGTTTTTCGTGATACTCTCAATCCGAGTTCCTCTATAAGCGTTTGTCCTGTATTTTTGCATTGTATGAAAGATTTTTATATTCGCGATTGCGCTGCCCACGAAAATCAGAACATTACTTCTTCTTTCATCGTTACTTCCAAGCAGATCAAGAGCAAGAAGAGCGGTGAGCCGTATCTGGCGCTCACGCTGACCGACCGCAGCGGGTCGCTTGAGGCCAAGGCCTGGGACAATGTCGGTGAAATGATCGGCGCCTTCGAGCAGGACAACGTCATCAAGGTTAAGGGTCTGCTCAACAAGTACAACAACCGCTGGCAGCTCACCATTCACAAACTGCGCCGCATGGAAGACGCCGAGATTGACTTCAGCGATTACCTGCCCAAGACCACCAAGGATATTGATGAGTTATGGCGCAAGCTGGCCGGGTTTGTGGCCACCATGAGCGATCCGCACCTGAAGACGCTGCTCGAAGTTTTCATGGCCGATGCGGACATCGCAACCGCGTACAAAAATGCCCCTGCCGCCAAGACCCTGCACCATGCCTTTATCGGGGGGCTGCTCGATCACGTGGTCTCGTTGTTTACCTTGTGCGACCTGACGGTGCACAACTATCCGCATGTGAACCGCGACCTGTTGTTGACGGGGGCGTTTCTCCACGATATCGGCAAGGTCCATGAGATCTCCTACAGCCGCTCTTTCGCTTACACCACGCGTGGGCAGTTGCTGGGGCACATGATCATCGAGCTGGAGATGCTGCACGCTAAAATTGCGATTGTGAATCAACAGGTATCCACGCCCTTTCCGGAAGACCTGAAGACCCTGGTGGAACACCTGATCATCAGCCATCACGGGCAATACGAGTTCGGATCGCCCAAACTGCCCATGTTCCCCGAGGCACTTATGCTGCATTACCTGGATGATCTGGATTCCAAGATGGAATCCATGCGGGCGCACTTCGAACGCGAACCGGAGAGCGAATGGACGGGATATAACGCCTCGCTGCAGCGCCCGCTGCTCAACTCGCAGAAGATCATGCAAAAAGCCGCACCCAAACCGGCCGCCGCAGCGGCCATTGCCTCTACCAACGAAAAAGGATTGTAGGCCAGTTTAATCGCACTTCGTAAATCGAACTTCTCACCTTTCCAACCTTCCACGGTGCTCTGCGTCCTCTGCGGTTCAATTTGTTTATTTAGGTGCTATCACTGAGAACTGGGTACCGAGTACTGACAACTGTTTTTACAATTGCCTCCAGCCTTCAATTTTGATACAAACTGCTGCATCAGGAGGATTTTATGCGTTTGCGAATAGCAGCTCTCGTGCTGCTCATGGCGGTGCTGGGCATCATTGTGGGTTGCAGCAAGCCACCGGCAGATAATTCCAGCTCCGATTCCAGCGGTACCACCGCTGCCAGCGATACCACCACGACCTCAGACACGGGCAAGAGTTCAGGAGGTCTATTCAGCCGTCCCTTATCGGTGACCGTTCCGGAAGGCGCTTCGATTGTGGTGAGGCTTGACCAGGCGATCAGCAGCAAGACCAGCCATGCTGGCGACACCTTTACCGCTACGGTCGCCCAGCCCATCTCCGTGGGAGATAAAGTCGTGATTCCCCAGGGAGCGACTGCATCCGGCACAGTGGTTGATGCCAAAGCGCGCGGCCGCTTTAAAGGCGCTGCGATGCTGAAGATCGTGCTGAACTCGGTCACGGTAAATAACAGCAACTATAACGTCGAAACCAGCGCCGATTCGCGGTCCATGAAGGGCAAAGGCAAGCGCACAGCGACCCTGATTGGCGGCGGCGCGGGATTGGGCGCGCTGATTGGCGGCCTGGCCGGTGGCGGCAAGGGTGCGCTCATTGGCGCCGGGGCGGGGGCCGCAGCCGGCACTGCGGGCACGGCCTTTACCGACAACAAAGACATCGTGTTGAACTCGGAGCAAGCAGTGACCTTCCGCCTGCTGAAACCTTTGGAAGTTAAGATGTAAATTCCGCAAATTTTTAAGGCAAAAGGCCCGGGGAATGCTCCCGGGCTTTTTTCAGCCTGCGATGCCTGAAAGACCACTATGGACCTGAACTCGTTTGAATGTCTGACCTTCGACTGCTATGGGACGCTGATTGACTGGGAGACGGGCATTGCTGCCGCCCTTCGGCCTGTGCTCGAAGCGCATGACGTCGATATCGGCGACAGCGAGTTGCTCGAACTCTATGGCGAACTTGAGGCCGCCGAAGAGAGGCGCAGTTACAGACCTTACCGCGACGTATTACGGGGCGTGGTTGTGGCTTTCGGAGACCGTTTAAACTTTCGTCCCTCGCTGGAGCAGATCAATAGTCTTCCGAAATCGCTGCCCAGTTGGCCGCCTTTCCCCGATACGGTTGCGGCTCTCGCCCGCCTTAAACAAAAATACCAGCTTGGCATTATCTCCAACACGGATGATGATCTGTTCGCCCGCACCGCGGCAAGACTACAAGTCCCCTTTGACTGGATTATCACGGCGCAACAGGTGAAGAGCTATAAACCTTCCCACAATAATTTCCAGAGAGCCGCGGAAAAAATCGGATTGCCCAAAGAAAAGATCCTGCACGTTGCCCAGAGCCTGTATCACGATATTGTTCCCACCCGGGAGCTGGGATGGGCCAATGTCTGGGTCAACCGCCGCTCGGGCAAGAGAGGCCCGGGTGCGACCAAAACCGCCAGCATCATGCCCGATTTAGAAGTTCCCGATTTGAAATCGCTGGCCGAGCGAGCGCTCGGGAAATAAGAAGTTAGAAGTCAGAAGTAGGAATTTCGAAGAAGAAGGCCGATTGCTCAATTCTTAATTCTCGCTTCCGACTTCTCACTTCATACTTCCAACTTCTGCCTTTCTCAGGCCGCTTTTTTAGAATTTCTTGATTTCCTGGCGGTGCGCCCCGGCCGGGTTACATCGCGGCTGAGATAGGCGCTGATAGATTCGCGAAGCTGATCATGCAGTACGCTGGTAACTTTGATCAAGTCGCTGATAAGCGAGCTCACCTCGATGGCCAGCAGGTTTTGCTGCAAGGTTTGGCAAATAATGCCGTGCAGCAGGTGAGTTTCCTGCAGAATCATGGGAATGGTGTAACCTTGCTGCCGCCGGGTCATGCCATGTTGCGCGGCCTGGGCGCTCAGTGCCGGGCTCCCATCGCGCCCGGAATGCAGCAGATGCATGATGGCCTGAAGGATGCCGGGCAGGTGGTCTGAACGTTGCTCCGGGGTGAGCTTGATCGAGGCAATTTCCGGCACCTTCACCACCGCTGCCAGCCAATCCGTCACGATTTTGTGCGAATTCTCTTCCAGGATCGCAACCACAGGCTTGGGTTGCACCATGTGGCGCGGATTGCGCTGGCGCAGTTTGTCTTCAATGCGATCGACCAGCTGGGCCACATCAGCCGGTTTCACCACGTAATCGTCAACTTGGGAGCGAATGGCCTGCAGGGCGGTTTCAAAAGCCGGATAGCCGGTAATAATCAGGGTCACAGCGTGCGGTTGCGTGCGCCGCATGGCGCTGACCACGGTAAACCCATCGCCCGGTTCGCCAATATTCAGGTCCGAAATCAGGACATCGAAGTGATGTCTGTGCATTGCCGCCAGCGCATCTTTTACCGTGGCCGCCGCGTCCACCTGAAAGCCATGCCGCTCTAAGACCGCCGGCAATGTCAGGCGGAGGCTGACTTCATCGTCTACGAAGAGAATACGCCTCTTCTTTTTCATAGTCCTACATTCCTATGAATTTAGTGTCGCTGCCAGACACTCAGGTTGGCAAAAAGAAAGATTTCTTTGCTGGACCAGCCACGGGATATTGGGCAAGAAATTACGATCCGTCTTTCTTACTTCTGACTTCAAACTTCTGACTTCCGGAAACCGCTACTGGTTGACTGGAATCTTGATGATCTTTTTCTGGATCGCGTAGGTCACCAGTTGTGCTTTATTGTGAATATCGAGCTTGCGCATCAGGTTAAACTTGTGGGCCTCCACCGTCTTTACGCTCAGCCCCAGCATCACGGCGATTTCTTTGACCGAATTGCCTTCCGCCAGCAGCTTCAGGATCTCGCGTTCGCGAGCAGTCAGCGTGGAAATACGCGGGCGCATCTTCTGGTCGCGTACCCGGGAGCGAAAGTCTTCCACCAATTTGCCCAGCACCTGCGAGCTTAAATACTTGCCGCCCTTGTACACGTCGCGCACCGCGCTGACCAGTTGGGGCGCGGGCGTATCTTTAAGCACGTAGCCGGAGGCGCCGACCTCCAGGCACTGTACCAGGTAATCTTCGTCTTCATACATGGTGAGGAACAGGACCTTGGTTTCAGGGCGGTTCTTCTTGATGTGGCGCGCGGCCTCAAAGGAAGAGAGTCCGGCCATGCCGATATCCATCAGCACAATGTCGGGGCGCAGGTCGCGGGCTTTCTCTACGGCATCACCGGCATTGGGCGATTCGCCCACCACCTCGAAATCTGACTCGCTCTCCAGCAGGCGGCGTACGCCCTGGCGAAACAGTGTATGGTCGTCAACAAGCAAGCATTTGATTTTTGGCATTCCTAATTACCTCTTTCATTCAAGGGCTCCGCAGCCAAAGGAAGGCTACTACGCCCTCGCAAAAACTTCGCGCTATTTCGGCGCTCAGTTTTTGCTCACCCGTATTCGAGCATCGTTAGTGCACGTGTGAGCCAACAGCGGCAGCGGACAACGCCGGCGTTTCAACCGCCGATTGCAACGATGGCACGCTGACTTCCAGCCGCGTCCCTTTTCCTTTGGCCGATTGCACGCGCACCACCCCTTTCATGGACTTCACTCTTTCTTTGATTCCAGCCAGGCCGAATGAGTGGCCACGCGAGTTGCCGGATTTCGCGGCCATCCCCACCCCGTCATCCTCCACCGAGAGCCTCACCATGTCATTCTCCCGGACAAGCTGGATATTTACCGTGTGCGCCTGGGCGTGTTTCACCACGTTATGCAGGGCCTCCTGCACGATGCGGTACAGGGCGGTTTCAGTCTCGGAATCGAGGCGGCCAACGTCGTCGGCAACGTTCACGCGCGCCTTGACCCCGGTATTGCGGAACAGATCTTTGGCCTCTTTGCGAATGGCGGCCACCAGCCCCAACTCCTGCAGAACCAGGGGAGAGAGTTTGCCGATAATGCGGCGGATGCCGTCAATGGTGCGGTCTACCACAGACACAGTCTCGCGGATCTTGGCGCGGGGAGCGCGCTGCGGTACGGCCTGCTCCAGCATGCCTAGATAGAGCCGGATCACCATCAGCGCCTGGCCGGTCTCATCGTGCAGCTCACGGCTAATGCGCTTGCGCTCTTCTTCCTGCGCACGCAGCAGGTGGCCGCTGAGTTCGGCGATGCGCGCCTCGCGTTCGCGCAACGTCTCGGCGATGTGGGCGCGGTCAATGGCAAGGGCGGAGCGGTCGGCGATGGCGCGCATCAATTCGCGCTCGGTGGGCAGCCACTCATAAGGCCGGTCAAAGCCCAGCAGGATCACGCCGATCACGCTGCCATCGGCCATTTTGAGCGGCATGCCCCATAAGGTTTTTGCTTTGTTGCGCCACGCCGGGTTCAGATTAGGATCGTCATGGCTGGCATCGAGCGAAATGGCGGGCTCTCCGCTCTGGGCGATGGCGCCGGAAAATCCCTGGCCCGGTTGTATTTCTACGTCTTCGTGAATCTCGCCTTCAAGTCCTACCGAAGCCTTCACATGCAACAGCTCAGAATCAGCTTCGCGCAGCAGAACCACGCCCATACGCGCGTTAAATATCGTGGTTGAAATGCGCAGCACGCGCTCCAGCAGGATGGTCACAGTAGGAGCAGCCAGCTCGGCATCAAGGATGGAAAGCAGCGCGGTTGATTCGTTGCTTTTGGTGTCAAAGTAAGCGCCGCTGACGGTTACAAACGTCGCCGAATTCAGCGTTTCCAGCGCGGCAATGGCTTCGGCGCGGCGCTCGCCAAACAAACTTCCCAGGTAGGGCTCGCACTTCGATTGATAAATATCGAGCGAGAAGGCCACCAGGCGTGTATCGACCTTCAATTTCGCCAGGCGGGTGCCGGTGTAAACCAGGTTCTCAATAAAGCCCTGCAAATCTCCGTGACAAAGATAAGAACATGCGGTGGCGATCTTGGTGCGCTCCAGCGCGGCCAGGGCGCGCGCTTCAAAATGAAACTCTTCGGTAATTTTTTCGCGCCACGCCGCGGTGATGTCGGGGAAATAGGGCTCGAGAGCGCGAGCGACTTCCACGATCAGCTCGCGCGAGCTTTCTTTTAACGGCAGTACGGCAGACACAACCAAACAACTCCTATTGGCCAGAGGGAGGTCTCACGGAAAGAGACAGCTAAAATTTGAAGATTACTATCTGGTTATCTCAAAATACCAGAATTTCAAGTATTTTAACCGCTTTTTCGGAAAAATGTCACTGAATCAACATTATGTTTACCTTTTTCTTATAAGGGGAAAGACGGTCGAACAAAAGGGGAATCCGGCAGGGTGTGCCATCATGCGCCCGGTTTTTCAATAAGTGGCTTAGAGAACCTCGATTCAGGATTCCAGAAATTATGTGGCCAAAATTAATTTGATTTGACAAATCAAACTATTATCGTATTATTGTTGTGTGAAAGATCATGGAGTCCGGCGGTTATTAGAGTTTTATCCCAAGATCTTTTTCGCGTGCCATGTGCGTCATGTGCGTGATCCTGAAACGCACAAACAAGTTAGCGCACACCAGGCAAGTGTGCTGGATCATCTCGATGACAAAGAACCAACCAGCCTCATGATTCTGGCCAAACACATGGGAGTAACGGCTTCGACTATGTCGCTGACTGTGGAGCGTTTGGTGCGGAGTGGCCACGTGGTGCGTGCAAAGGATGCTGGCGATGCCCGCCGCGTATGCCTACGGCTCACGCCCGCGGGACTGCGTATCAAGAACATGCAGAAGGTGTTGGATCCGGAGCGTGTGAGCGATCTGCTGTCGTTATTGTCTGTAGAAGATCGTGAAGCGGGCCTGCGCGGCCTGGAACTTCTGGCCGCCGCCGCCGAACAACAGGTCCAATTGAAAAACACAAGGGGAGCAAGCGGATGAAATGGGTCCTAATTGTAGTGATTGCGCTGGTTGCACTGGTCGTTGCGGGCTGGGTGATTGGATTGTTGCTGCCCAAGGGACATACGGCCATCCGCACACTGCATTTGAAACAATCACCGGAGGCCGTCTGGGCAGTTATTACCGACGCTCAGTCCATGCCATCGTGGCGTCTTAACGTCATCAAGATTGAGCGCCTGCCTGATCAGAACGGCCATCCGGTTTGGCGTGAGACTTACAAGAGTGGCGAATCGCTTGCGTTAGAAATGCTGGAATCGCTTCCACCGAGGCGTTTGGTAGGTCGCATTGCCGATCCTAAACTCCCATTCGGCGGGACTTGGACCTACGAAATCATGCCTGCCGATGGTGGCTGCACCATTACGATCACCGAGCACGGAGAGGTCTACAACCCTATCTTCCGGCTGGTTTCACGTTTCATGAACCAGGCGGGAACAATCGAGGAGTACTTAACTTATCTGGCGCACAAATTTGGGGAAGAACCAAACTTTCACCACTGACACTATCTGCGGGATCAGAACCCCTTCTCCGAGTCCAGGAGTATGGTTACCAAGCCATCACTGAATTGACATTAATGTTTACCTCTTTCTTAAAAGGGGAAAGACGGCCGAACAAAAGGGGAACGCCAACAGTTTAACCACAAAGGACGCGAAGGAGGACGAAGGGCACGAAGGAAGGCGAAAAATTTGATTTACTTGATTTTGGAGAAGCATCAACAAATCTAGCGAAAAAGTTCAGAAAAGAGCCTCGGCTTACGCAGTAGTCAATAGTCGTTGATCGGGCTGTCTTTGCTTGCCGGCTTGCCTCGATCCACTCGCATCACTCCAGTTTCATCAATGAAGAAATGCCGTACGCCAGCTTGAGGTGTCGCTGGATCTCCATGTACCGTGTAGCTCTCGATAATTCCCTTAGCATTCGGTGGTCCTGGAATATAGGTGTAAAAATACCCGCTTTTCGCGGTCGCTGGGCTTGAGGCGTTGGCCAAGACAAAATCAATCAGGCATGCCGATGTTGGAGGAAGTAGATTCGAAGCTGGGCAACCATCTGCAGGCGATCCCAATTCACGTAATGTTCGCGAATAGCCCCGCTTGGGAAAGCTCTGCCGATATTGCTCCTCTGCAGTGGAGATGGTTTGTACGCCATAGTCAGGCCGCGGGTAGAGATCGCGCTCAACGGCACGGAATGCATAGACCGAAAAAATGAGGATTCCAATTATCGTGAGGCCACTGAGGGCAACGTAGGTCCATTTGCTGTGCAAGATTCGCATCGTCTTCAAAATCCTTTCTCCGAATCCAGCAGTATGGTTACCGGGCCATCATTCACCAACTCAACTTGCATCACGGCCTGGAAGATGCCCGTCTGGCAGGGAATGCCCAATCCGCGCAGGCGCTCGATCATGTATTCGTAGAGCTTACGCGCCTGCTCTGCCGGCGCGGCTGCGTCAAAAGACGGCCGCTTGCCCCGCCGGACGTCCCCATACAGTGTGAATTGCGAGACCAGCAGCACCGCTCCCTTAATATCCGCGACAGAGAGGTTCATCTTGCCGTCCGGATCTTCAAAAATGCGCAGCCCGGCAATCTTCTCGGCCAGATAATCGGCGGCAGCTTCTGTATCGGTGCGGGAAACGCCCAGCAGCACCAGCAATCCGCGGCCGATCTGGCCCACAATTTTGCCGTCCACTCTGACGCTGGCGCGGCTCACGCGTTGTATCACCGCACGCATGAATGAAAACGCAATTGTAAGCCTTGGCAAATAAAAAAGCGGTAACCGGATGTTACCGCTCATCGTTTTCGTTATTGTTCCAACAATACTTTGACTATTGGGTGCTGTGGATCCTGAAGCTGATCACAGTCTCGGCTGGAACCGTGGCCTGCATTTTGCCGGTGGCCATGGCCAGGCCGGTTCCTGCCGCCGCACCGGCGCCGGCGCCAATCAGGGCGCCTTTACCGCCACCTGCCAGGCCGCCAATCAGCGCGCCTAAGCCCGCGCCCCCGCCAATCTTGGTGGCGTTACTGGTGGTGTGGCTCTTGCCCTTGAATGAGCGCGAACTGCTGCTCACGGGAATGCCGTTCACCGAAGTCAGGCGCAGAGTCAACAGCCCGGGCGCATGGATGCGTCCGCTATCTTTGGCGTACGAGATTATGCCCTTGACCGGGTCGCCGGCATGGGCAATGGTTTGGTTTCCATTTACGACCAGGTCATTGACCAACGAACCTGACCAGGCTTGCCCACTACGGTTTGTCCCCGATTTCAGCGTGCTATAGGTGCGCACGGTAACATAAGTTGCGGCAGGAATCGTCTCCGCCATGGCCACGGCCGCCAGCGCCAGCAACACCATAAACACCAGTAAAATACGATTTGCTCTCATTAGAATGCTCCTCTCAATATCGGAAATACTTCGTTACACTGCTATCAGAACCGGGAATCGATTTGGCTTAAAATTCATCTTAAAATGCGGAACTCTGCTACTAATTCAGCACGCAATATACCAAACTATGCCAATAAATTGTTAGATTTGGCTGGTCTGACCCCTCTCCCGGCCCAATTTTACATACCTGACCCTAGAGAAATTGCACCTAAACTACTGGGAAAGATACTCTTACGGAGAAAAGGCCGTTCCCTGCGTACTGGCCGCATTGTCGAGCTTGAGGTCTACCTTGGGGCCGACGATGCCGCCGCCCATGCCGCCGCCGGCCTCACCCAGCGCAACAGCGTCTTGTTTGGACCACCCGGACGGGCCTATGTTTACCTCACTTATGGTCTGCACTATTGCCTGAATATCTCTTGTATGCCCGAAGGCCAGGCTGGCAGCGTGTTATTTCGCGCTCTGGAACCACTGGCAGGATTTTCCGCAATGGCCAAAGCACGCGGATTAGCGTCAACGACTGCTAAAGAACCGCAGACCTTGCGGCTGCTCACCAGCGGACCGGCGCGTCTGTGCCAGGCGCTGGAAATTACCCGCGAACAAGACAACAATCGCGATATGACCTCGCCAGACTCCGGTCTGTGGATCGCCGATGATGGATATAAAGTAAAAAAAGTCGTTATCACCCCACGCATCGGCATCACCAGATCGGCGGAGCTTCCATTGCGCTATTACATTGAGGGCAATCCGTTTGTTTCTGGAATGAAGAAGATCAGGAATAGTGGATCAGTTTAAAACAACTACTCAGGCCTGGGTTCGCGGTCTTTTGGGTTCATGTCGCAGGCTATGGCCTTTGACCAGATTGAAGAGCTCTTCCGCGAGATTTTTGGTGTGGTCTCCGGCGCGCTCCAGCGCCTGCGCAATGAAGAGAATGCTTACTACGTCGGCGCCGTTGCGCTGGCGTTCCAGATGACGTTGAAAGAGGGCTTGCCGCAGTTGGTCAAGCTTGCTATCCATGCTGAGCACCTCGCTGGCCAGTCCCAGGTCTCGCGATGTAAAACCGTCATGGACTTTTTCCAACATTTTCTGCAGCACCGTGGCCATGTCTGCCATGTGTTTGGTATCTTCACGCGCCAGATGGTGCAGCATTTGCACGCGCTGCGCCACGTAGTAGATGAGGTCTCCGATGCGTTCGAGGTCGGTGATGAACTTGAGACATGCCAAAAGCTCACGCGCTTTGTCTTCTGATACCTGCGTGATGGCCTGGGGCAACCTCTCATCGATCTGCCGTTCGATCTGGTCCAGCTCTTTTTCGCAGTCTTTGACCGCCAATGCCGCCATGGCTGACCGGTTCCTGATCAGGTCGCCGATGTTGTAAGCAGCATCTTTGGCAATAAGGCATCCCTTGACAGCCAATGCGGTCAACTCATGGGGCTTTCCTGTTTTGCTTTTGCGAGGAGTCATGCACGAATTGGTTTCTATTGCTCGGTCAAGCGAGAAGTAGAAACATCTTCAATTTTAATATTTAAAGAATAGCAGGATATACGATGACAGCGAACTTTATGGCGCCGTTTTTAGAGTTATCGGCCTCTGCTGACATTATTCAAAATTCAACAGTGCCAAGTCGTCGGTTGATTTCAAAATACCTACAGCAAGATGTTATCAATCAGCCGGGTGCTTCCCACAAACGCCGCCACCGCGACCAGCGCGCCTTTGGAAATATCGGCTACAGGATCAAGAGTTTCCTGATTGACGATCTCCACATAGTCGAGACGCACCGCGGGCTCATCTCGAAATATATCTTTGGCAGCTTCCATCAGTTTGGCGGCGTTGCGCTCGCCCCGGTCGACCAGGGTTTGCACGCGACAGAGCGCCCGATATAAAACCAATGCCTGCTTGCGCTCGGTGGGACTCAAATATGCGTTGCGTGAGCTGAGGGCCAATCCATCGGTTTCGCGGACTGTAGGCACCATCATGATCTCAACGCTGAAGGCCAGATCGCGCACCATCCTGCGGATGATCGCAACCTGGGCGGCGTCTTTTTGCCCAAAGTAAGCCACATCAGGTTCGACGATGTGAAAGAGTTTAGAGACCACTGTGGCCACTCCGCGAAAGTGCCCTAGGCGCGTGCGTCCACAAAGCTTATCGCTTAGCCTCTCCACCGTGACAAAGGTGCTTGCGCCCTGCGGGTACATCTCATCGACGGTTGGGACAAACAACAACGAAACCCCTTCGGCTTCCAGCATTTTCTGATCGCGCTCCGGGGCGCGCGGATATTTGGCAAAATCTTCGTTAGGGCCAAACTGGGTGGGATTTACAAAGATGGAAACAGCAACTGTTTTGCACTGTGCCCGGGCGGCGCGCACCAGCGCAAGGTGGCCTTCATGCAGCGCGCCCATGGTGGGCACGAAGCCCAGGCGCTGCTCGTTGTTTTTCGCGGCTCGGCAGCGCGCGCGCATTTCCTCGATGGAATCAACGGTTTTCACTTGCGCAGCGCGCGTTTACGTTCCGCGATGCTCTCCAGCGTCTGCCGCGTATCAGCGGGAAGGTGATAAGACTCCTCGTCGCTGGGAAACGCCCCCGATTCAACATCAGCTTTATAGCTCTCCAAAGCGTGGCGGATCGTTCCCGCAACATCGGCATATTGCCGCACAAACTTGGCGGGTGGTGCAAATGTCAGGTTCAGCATGTCATGCAGCACCAGCACCTGGCCGTCGCACTCCGGGCCGGCCCCGATGCCGATGGTGGGCACGTGCACTTCAGCCGTAATCATAGCTGCAACTTCGCGTGGCATGCCTTCCAGGACGATGCAGAACACGCCGGCGCGCTCCAGCGCCACGGCATCGCGCATAAGCTGTTCGATATCTGCCAGCGTTTTGCCCTGCACTTTATATCCGCCCATCAGGTGTAGCGATTGCGGGGTCAGGCCGATGTGGCCCATCACTGGGACCTCGGCGTCGCGCAGGCGCGTAATCAATCCCACCCGTTTTTCTCCGCCTTCAATCTTCACTGCCTCGGCGCCTGCCTCTTTAATGAAGCGGGAGGCATTGCGCAGCGCATCCTCCGCACCCAGTTGATAGGAACCATATGGCATGTCGGCGATCAGCAGCGCGCTGCGGACAGTACGGCGCACGGCACGGGTATGGTGCAGCATCTCATCCACGGTGATGGCAAGCGTGTTTTCCTGTCCCAGCACCACCATGCTGAGCGAATCGCCGACCAGCAGCATATCAATGCCGGCCTCATCCACCAGCCGGGCTGTGGGATAGTCGTAGGCAGTCATGCAGGTGATCCGCTGCCGGCCTTTTTTCTGTTGAATGGAATGAACTGTAACTTTAGGACGTGGGCTGTCCTGTGGGACGTGCGAAGTGAAGCTCATGCTACCTCCAGTGCAGTTCCGCATAGCGGATACCGTCTGAAACAGTCCTCGGTTCTCAGTTGTCAGTTCTCAGAGAACCAGACCTAGACTTCATTGTAGAACTGGAACCTATCTTTTTGCAAAGAGCTTTCGTCGAAGTCTTATGCCATAAACCCAGATCATTCTTTCGAATCTTTTGTGCTTGCCTTGTCTTTCTGCAACCACGAGAATATTCGCACCATGGGAACCAGGGATAAGCGCGTAGATACGTATATCTCCAAATCGGCGGAGTTTGCCCAGCCTATTCTTCAGGAGCTGCGCGAAATTGTTCACGAAGGCTGTCCCGAGGTTGAAGAAGCCATCAAGTGGCGCTTTCCTGCATTCATGTACAAGGGTATTTTGTGCGGCATGGCTGCGTTTAAACAGCATTGCGCCTTCGGATTCTGGAAGGGCAGCCTGATTATCCCTGGAGAGGAGAACAACGTTAACGCCATGGGCCAATTCGGGCGGATCACTTCAATGAAAGACCTGCCACCAAGGCGTGTGCTGCTGGCCTACGTCAAGAAAGCCAAACAACTGAATGACGAAGGCATAAAGTCCAGGTCAAAGCCGCGCGGGGAGAAGAAGGAGTTGGCAGTTCCAGCGTATTTTACGACGGCATTAAAGAAGAACAAGAAAGCTCTCGCTGTCTTCGATGCGTTTCCCTACAGCAAGAGGAAGGATTACGTTGAATGGCTGACCGAGGCAAAGACCGATGAAACCCGAAAACGCCGGCTGCAGGCTTCCGTCGTGTGGCTGGCGCAGGGGAAGTCGCGTAATTGGAAGTATGAGCGGTGCTAGGCGTTGCCGCAGCTTCTCTCCTCTACAATCGTTCCATGGACCACCATACGCTTGCCGCCATCAGCATTGCGGGCACCACCCTTGATGTGCTGGGAAGTCTATATCTTGCTTACGACCTGTTGGGTGGGCAGCATGGTCCCCTGCGGCTGCTGACCCGGGCAGTAACGTATTCCGTTGTTTTCGGAGTCGGTTACGGCATCGGTCTGGGATTTGTCTTTGGATTGGCCTCGGGAATCGCCACCGGCATCACCCTCGCCATTGAATTCAGCCGAGCCTCTCGCGGTGAGAAGCATTATTCGCTTCCATGGGAGGCGTTGTTCAGCGCCATACGCGCCTTTGGATTCAGCCTCGGACTTTACAGAATCCTTGGCCTTCGCTTCGCAATCGCATTTGGCATTCTTATCACCATTGGACAAGTATTCGCTTATTCCCGCGGCATGCGACCTGCCACGGACTACGAAGCTGCCCGCCGGCCGCGGCTCTCACCCCGGCAATTCTGGGGGACTATCATCCGAACCATCGGCTACATCACAACGGCGCTCATTTGCAGCACTCTGGTTCGCCACATCGAACATCCCTGGGCATTTGCCCTTCGGGTAGGATTGGTGACGGGCCTGGTCACCGGCATCGGCATCATGATCAATCCCTTTATCGAATACTACGCCGACAATCTGCCGGAGCGGCGCCTCGGCGTCTTTGGCATAGGATTGATACTCTGCGGCTTTACATTGCAATCTCTTCAGTACTGGATAGCGCTGTTGGATATTCGTCTTACATAAGTCATCGTGTTGGCAGGCGGCTTTCAGTACCGGGGGTAATCCCAATTCGGACCAGCGCGCGAACTGATGTCCCCGCGTCCGCTTCTGCTGGGCAACACCGGCGGGACGCCGGCGCTACTAAAAACCTTTGCTCACAGTGCATAAATGGGGTAGTGTTACCCCCATGCCCAACCCCCAAGATGAGTTGGAAGCGCTGCGGCAGCAGGTAGCGGCGCTGACAGCGCGAATTTTCCGGCTGGAGCAAAGGCTGGGAATTGCTGCGGAAGCTCAGCGACCGGAAGCAGCTCCGCCCATCGCACCGCCTGCGGCGGCGGCTTCACCAGCTCTTCCCATTTCGGAACCGCAACCGTCTTCAGCTTCGGCTCCGCCCATGTTCGCGCAGGCCGCTCCGCCGGCTGAACGCGGCAACCTGGAATCGAAGATCGGCAAGCTGTGGTTTAGCTGGATTGGCATCATTGCCATCCTGGGTGCCGTCTCTTACTTCCTCAAATTGGCCTTCGATAGCGGCATGATCGGTCCCCTTGGCCGGGTTGCCATCGGCATCGTCGCCGGCACACTGGTTGTATTGTGGAGCGAACGGTTCCGCCGCAAGAGACAGGCGTTTTTTTCATATTCTCTCAAAGCAGTAGGGATCGGGGTACTGTATTTCTCATTGTGGGGAGCGCACTACTTCAACCTGATTCCAGTGGAAGCGGTCTTTGCGGCCATGATTATCGTTACGTCAGCTACGGTCGTCATGGCATTCGCACAGGACGCGCAGATCCTGGCCCTCTATGCGCTGATTGGCGGCTTCCTCAGCCCGGTACTGGTTTCTACGGGGAAGAACGAAGAGATTGTTCTGTTTACCTACGTCGCCATACTGGATCTTGGAGTGCTGGCGCTCGCCGTTCTCAAGCCCTGGCGCCGGCTGCTGTGGGGCAGTTTTATTGGAACCATCATCCTTTACGTGGGCTGGGGAGCGGAACATTACTCGAGGAGTGAACGCCCGACCACTCTCGTATTTGCTTCCATATTTGCCGCGATCTTTGCCGCCATTCCCCTGGTCACGCCGTATTACCGCTCCAGCAAATTTCCCGGACCTTCGATCACCCTGACCCTGCTCCCTTTCTTCAATGCCGCCGGATTCTTTCTCGCGCTTTACGCCATGTACGAAGAGGAGACGGCAACGCTCACCTGGTTCGCCCTGGGACTGGCGGCAATCTACCTGGCGATCAGCAATGTGTTCATGCGCCGCTTTGCTGAAAAAGATACGCGCAAGGTGGTGGCCCTGCTGCACGTGGCGATTGCCATTGCGTTTATCACGATTGCCATCCCGCTCAAGCTGAATGCGCATTGGATCACAATCGGCTGGCTGATTGAATCGGCGGTGCTGCTGTGGATCTCAGACCGGACGAAGATCGCCGTTTTGCGTTACCTGGCGGTCACCATCCTGGTGCTGGCGATTTTCCGCGTCTTCGTTTTCGACAGCTCGGAGATGGCAGCGAGGTTAGTCTTCAATGCGCGCTTTGCCACTTATGCAGTTGCCGTTGCGGTGCTGGGTGGAATCATCATTCTGGGCAGCCGGGAGGTGAGCAAAACCGAGTCCGGCAAAACAGGAAAATGGGCGATCAGGCTGGCGGGAGTTGTATTGACCGTGCTCGTCCTGGTGAGTCTTACGCTGGAGGCCCATGATTATTTCAGCCGCCAGTCAATGGCAACCACTCTCTATGATGGCAGGAATTGGGAACTCTACATGCAGAACGAAATTGCCGAGCGCTTCAGCTATTCGATCATCTGGCTGGTTGTTGGCGCGGCGCTGATGGTGACGGGCTTCTGGAAGCGATCTGCGTTTGTACGCTGGCAGGCCCTGGTGCTGATTGCTTTTACGATAGGGAAAGTCCTCTTATACGATTCCTCGGAACTCAACCGCGTATACCGCGTCGTGAGCTTCCTGGTTTTAGGGATTGTGCTGCTCGGCATCTCGTACGCCTATCAGCGCGATTGGCTGAAGCTTTCTCCCCAGGCAAACAAATCTGCCAAGGGGACCTCGGCATGAGCATGAAAGCCTTCTTCCTCTTTGCGGCGTTGTCTGTATTCGTGGGCGCTTCTGTTCCTTATTTCAAATATTTGCGCGAGGTGCAGGTGGGTGGCGCGTCTGGGCAACACTATTTTGTGGTGGATGAGACGGTGTGGCAGCATGCCCGCCCCGATCTGGGCGATCTGCGCCTGTATGCGGCTGATGGCCATGAAGTCCCTTACGCCCTGAGCACCGAGCGTGGCAGTTCTGAGACCGACCAGAAAGACGTTAAGGTGCTGCAGCCAGGCGTAGTTGGCGATAAGACGCAGTTCTTTCTGGACATGAGCGACCTGGCAGAGTACGACCGAATTACTCTGAAGTTGAGAGCAAGAAATTTCGTCTCCAAGGTGCGCGTAGAAGGGCAGGACGATCTGCACGGCGCGCACTGGTCAACGCTGGCCAATACCATTGTTTACGACCTCTCAGACGACAACCTGGGCGGCAACACCACGCTGCGGCTGCCCGTCACGCGATACAAATATCTTCGTATCACCCTGGAAGGGGCGGTGAAACCCGCCGACATTGAAGCCGCGACCGCCAACATAAAAGAAGAAGAGAAGGCGGTGTGGCGGAATATCAGCAGTGAACCAAAAAGGGAAGAACAGAACAAAGAAACGGTCTTTACCTTTTCGGTGCCGGCGAATGTTCCGCTGGAGCGGCTGGAATTTACCATTGATGCCGCGCAACCTAACTTCAAGCGCGAGGTCGAGATTCAAAACGGGGAAAATGATTGGCCTGGTCCATCAGGGGAGCTCAGCCGCGTGCACATGCTGCGCCATGGGCAGAAGATCGACTTTGAGCAATCCACGCTCGATCTGGGTGGAATCAGGCCGGACGTTCTCAAAGTCGTAATCCATAACGGAGACGATCCCCCGCTGAAGATCACCGGCGTGCGGCTCGAGCAATACGAGCGGCGCGCCTACTTCAACTCGTCAGATTCGCCCCACCTCTATTACGGCGATGAGAAGCTCGACGAGCCGGTTTACGACTACGCCAAACTCTTCCAGGCAGAGGCGAACGCAACTCAGTCCCAGCTTGGCGCAGAGCAGACGAATACGGCATTTACGGGGCGTCCGGATGAGCGGCCGTGGTCAGATAAACATCCAGCTGTGCTGTGGATCGCGATTGTGGCAGCGGTGCTGGTGCTGGGTGTGATGGCGCTGCGGTCAATGAAAAATACGACAGCAGCCTGAAAGAAGCGGTCAGCGTAAAACACGCAATAGCGCTTCGCATTTAGCCCTTAGAAAACATCTGCGCTGCACGTTTACAGATTGCTTACATGATCTGTGAGGGCTAAATGCCAAGTGCCGCAGTTTGGATTGAGTGCTGACCCTTACTTCGATAACTCGCGCTTCACGATTTCGCTGACTAGTTTGCCATCCACGCGCGTGCCAGAAGCTGCGAATTTGGCCATGGCATTCTTCATCACTGTGCCCATGTCTTTCATGGTAGGCGTTCCCATTTCGGCAATAGCGGCGCGCGCCGTGGCAACCACTTCTTCTTCGCCGGCGGCCTTGGGCATGTAAGACTCGATGATTACGATCTCGGCGGCTTCTTTGTCGGCCAGCTCCTGGCGTCCGCCCTTGGTGAACTGCTCCACAGAATCTTTGCGCTGCTTGATGAGGGTGCTGAGCACGGCCAGCGCCTCTTTTTCGTCGAGCGGGGCGCGCTTGTCGATTTCCTTGTTCTTCAGGGCAGATTTCACCATGCGCAGGGTGGAAAGGCGCTGCTCTTCGCGGGCGCGCATGGCGGCGACGATGTCTTGCTGAATTTTTTCGGGAATGGTCATACAGAGGTTTTACCACAAAGGGCACAAAGCGGAACGAAGGAACACGAAGGGAAGCATTTGAGGTTTCTATGCCGGCTATGGCCACGAACAGATTCCTTGTTTTTTCCTTTGTGTCCTTTGTGGTTAAAACTGTGGTTAACATTCGCCAATACAATGCTAATATGCACTCAGTTTTACCCTCCCCCCGATTTGATGTGAGCATGTCTACAGACAGTCGCAAATCGGAACCAGCACCCGCCTCCAGCAAGGCGGAATCCAGGGGCACGGCATCCAGGCAGACAACTGCGCATTGCGCGACCGGACCGCTTCGGCTCATTGTGGCAGACGACAGCGCCGTGATACGGGAATTATTGCGGCGGCTGCTGGAGGGATGGGGGTATGAAATCCATTTAGCGAGTGATGGCACAGAGGCGTGGGAGTTGCTGCACTCTGCCGACGTGCCTACCATTGCCATTCTGGATTGGATCATGCCCGGAATCGAAGGCATTGAACTTTGCCGGCGCATGAGAGCCCTTACCCGGCGCCATTACACATACATCCTGCTGCTTACGGCGAAACACGAAAGCCAGGACCTGATTGATGGGCTCCGATCGGGGGCCGACGACTACATTCGCAAACCCCCGGCGCCGGGCGAGCTGGAGGCCCGGCTGCTGGTGGCCCAGCGAATTGTCTCGTTTCAAGAGAGCCTGCTTGCTGCCCAGGAGCGCTATCGCAACCTGGTGGAAAACAGCACCGCCCTCATCTGCACCCATGACCTTGAAGGCAACCTGCTCTCAATTAATCCCGCGGCCGCTCGCGGCCTGGGACGCGCAGTGGAGGAGTGTACCGGGAAAAATATTCGCGAGGTCCTGGTTCCAGAAGCCATACCCGGCTTCGATTCATACCTGCAAGAGATCCAGCAAAAGCAGGTTGCTGCCGGAAATATGGTGGTGGTCGACAGCGCCGGGCAGCGGCATATCTGGGCTTACAGCAACCGTCTCATCCATGACAGGGGCGCCGCTCCCTACATATTAGGCCATGCACAGGATGTTACCGAGCAGGTACAGATGCAGAAGGCGCTTCGCACAAGTCAGGATGCGCTGTTGGAAGCCGAAAAGAAACTTGCCCGCAGCGACGCCCTCACCGGCCTGGCCAATCGGCGCTCGTTTTATGAAAGGGCCGAGATCGAAAGAAAGCGCTCTTTCCGTTATGCGCGTCCTTTGAGCATGGCCTATGTTGACCTCGATAACTTCAAGCGGGTAAACGATACCAGCGGCCACGAAGCCGGCGATCAGATATTGATCACAGTCGCCGGTATCCTGCAAAACAATCTGCGCGCCGAAGATGTGGCCGCACGCCTGGGAGGAGACGAGTTCGCGCTGCTGCTGCCCGAGGCCGGTCACGCCTCGGCAGCCTTCGTCATCAATAAACTGCATCGCCTGCTGACCCTGGCTATGCAGGAGAAACATTCTCACGTCACCTTCAGCATGGGCGTAGTAACCTACGACACCGTCCCGGAAAACACCGAGATCATGGTGCAAAAAGCGGATGAAATCATGTACGAGGTGAAACGGCATGGCAAGAATTCCATCCGGCACGTGCGGAGCACGAAAGAGTAGGATTTCGCCGCGGATAGACGCGGATTAACACGGATTTCTTGAATCCTTGCAGTGCAAAGTCTCGTTCTTCCCTGAACCATTCTCTGGTTGAGCAATTATCTTCTGCCTGCAACATGGCTGGCTTGCAAATCGTGGGACTCCCTGATTTTTGTAAACGAAATCGCGTTCTCACAATATGAAACCCGGCAGGCTTCGCTCTGGTCACGAGAACGGGCATGCGGTATCATTCAATGTACCTCTCACTATTTCTCATAAGGATCACTAATCATCATGCTACGCAAAAATAGGCTGTTTACCCCCGGTCCGACTCCGCTTCTGCCCTCGGCGCAAAATGCGATGGCGGCATTTGGCATGCACCACCGCACCGCGGATTTCCGCACGCTGTATACCCGCACCCTTGCCGACCTGAAGGCGTTTATCGGCACCAACAATGATTGCCTGCTGCTGGCCTCTTCGGGCTCGGGTGCGATGGAAGCTTCTATCTCGAACCTGACCTCGCCCGGAGACACCATCCTGGTGCTCACCGCCGGCAAGTTCGGCGAGCGCTGGGCAGACCTGGGCAAGGCCTACGGCTGCAAGGTGGAATTGGTGAAGGCGGAGTACGGGCAGACTTTTACGCTGGAAGCCGTGCGCCAGAAGCTAAGCGCTGACGTGCGCGTGGTCTATATGCAGGCTACGGAAAGCTCTACCGGCGCGCGCCATGATGTCCCTGGGGTGGCAAAGCTGCTGCGCGACTCCAAGCACGAGGCGCTTCTCGTCGTAGACGCCATCACGGGCTTAGGCACAACCAAGTTCGATGTGGATGGCTGGGGCCTCGACATCGTCATCGGTGGATCGCAAAAGGCAGTCATGATTCCGCCCGGGTTGGCGTATCTCTCCGTCAGCGAGCGGACCTGGCAGCGTATGGAGACCACCAAGTCTCCGCGTTATTACTTTGATCTGCGCAAAGAGCGCAAAGCCGCATCGAAAGGCGAATCCGCCTTCACGCCGGCTACGTCACTCATCGCAGGATTGGGAGCGGCATTTGATTTCATCCGGGCCGCCGGCAATGGCGATCTAGCCGCCGGACGCGATGCCCTGATTGCCAATGCCGAATTGGCAGCCGCTATGACACGGGCGGCGGCCGCGGCCCTGGATTTAGAGCTTTACGCGCCAACCGCACCGGCAGCAGCGCTTACCGCAATTATTCCGCCTGCCGGGATCGATTCCGGCGTGTTCGTAAAAGGTTTCCGCGAGATGTTTGACGCGGTTATCGCCAACGGACAGGGTGATATGAAAGGCAAGCTCTTCCGAATTGCCCATCTGGGTTATTTCGACTACCTGGATACGATTGCTATCATTGCTGGCCTGGAGCAGGTAACCGCGAAGGTTGGCCAGCGCAAGAGCTTTGAGTTTGGCGTAGCCGTGCGCGCGGCGCAGCAACTTTATGCGGATGCGAATGGCATCGCTTATGAACCGGTGGGAGCGATGGCGTCGGCCAAGTAGCTTTTTTAAAAGGTCTGCGCTCTTTATTGTCATCCCGACCCCGCGAAGCGGGAGAGGAACCTCGGATGGAGACTAGAACCACCCGCGGCCTAAATCGGACCACCCGTGCTTTCTGGTCCTCGAACTGCTTGCAGCCTCGGATTTTATTAGGATTAAAAGTATAGATTAAGTCCTTAGGAATAATAGAAAACATGAAAATCGTACTTGCTGAAAAGACTTCGTCTGCCGCGGTGACTCTGTTTAAAGAAGAGTCCGGTTGGACGGTGATCACGGCGGACCAGATCAACGGCGACCTGCCTAAACAGATTTCCGATGCTGACGCGCTGCTGGTGCGCTCGGCGGTGGACGTAAATGCCGGGCTGCTGGAGCATGCCCAAAAGCTGAAGGTCATTGGCCGCGCCGGCGTAGGCGTGGACAACATTGATCTTGACGCAGCCACGCGGCTGGGGATTGCGGTCATGAATACCCCGGGCGCCAATGCTGTCGCCGTGGCCGAGCATACCTTTGCGCTGATGCTGGCGCTGGCGCGGCATATTGTCCGCGCTGACGTTACCACCCGTGCCGGCAAATGGGAGAAAAAATCGCTGCAAGGCAGCGAACTGCGCGGCAAGACATTGGGCATTGTGGGACTCGGGCGCGTAGGTCTTGAAGTCGCCCGGCGCGCGCGCGCCTTCAGCATGGAGATGGTTGCGCACGATCCTTTTGTCTCCGCCAGCGTCGCCCGCGAGCTGGGCATCAGGCTGGCTTCGCTTGACGAGGTTTACGCGGTTGCCGATTATCTCTCGTTGCATGTGGGTCTGACCCCGCAGACAACGGGCATGATCAATGCCGACTCCTTGAAGAAAATGAAAAAGGGAGTGCGGCTGGTGAACTGCGCCCGCGGCGAGCTGATTGATGAAGCCGCATTGGCGGCGGCGCTGCAATCCGGACACGTGGCAGGTGTGGCTCTGGACGTATTTACCCAAGAGCCGCCCAAGGGTTCAGCGTTATTGGGATTGGAGAATGTTATCGCCACGCCCCATATTGCGGGCTCGACCGGCGAAGCGCAGGATGCCGTGGGCATGCAGATCGCCCGGCAGGTAAAGGACTACCTGAAAGACGGCGTGATCCAGAATGCGGTCAACGTGCCTTCGGTCTCGCACGATGAATACGTGGAGATGGAACCGTATATCCTTCTCGCCGAGCGGCTAGGCGCCTTCCTGGCACAGGCAACCGCCGGCAACCTGGAAGAGATCTCGCTTCGCTACAGCGGGCGCATTGCCGAGTGGAAGACGGATCTGATCCGCAATGGGGCCATCAAGGGCATTCTCAACCTGATGCTCTCCGAGCGCGCCAACCTGGTAAACGCTGCATCGCTGGCACAAGAGCGCGGTCTGCGGGTTCACGAAGCTAAGAACACCGAGACCCCCGGCGGCTGGGCGGGCAACGTGCTTTCGGTGCTGGTCAAGACCAACCAGAAAGAGATGCTGGTCAAGGGTGCGATCCTGCACGGCAAATCGCCACGCCTGCTGGCGGTCGATGACATTGACATTGAAGCGCCGCTGGAGCGCGATATCGTCTACATGGAAAACCGCGACGTTCCCGGCGTGATCGGAAAAGTGGGAATGGTCCTCGGTGACCACAAGGTCAATATTGCCAACTTTGCCCTGGGACGCCGGGCCGGCGAAGGCAGCGACGCCATTGCCGTGGTGCAGGTTGACAGCAAAGTTCCGGAAGCGGCATTGGCCGAGCTGCGCAAAATTGAGGCCGTGAAACTGGCGAAGACGATGAGACTTTGAACTGCCTACTGCGGATTTCACGGATTGTGCGGATTTTTTAGAACGTGTGGGCAGGATGCCCACACGACAGCAGGCGGGACGCCGGGGCTACTCTTCTTCTTCCTGGCTGCGGCGTAGTTTTTTGCTCTCTGCAAGAACGCTCATGCTGTGCATGAGGTTTTGCAGGGTTACGATTCCTACCAGGCGTTCCTGGTCCACGACCGGGATAATCGTCAGACCATGGGAGGTTATCTTGCGGAAGGCGCTGGCCAGCGTATCGTTCTTCCCGGCAATCTCATAGGCGCGGTTCATGATGGATTGCACGTAAGCATTGCCCTCCTCCCGGAGGGCTTGTAGGATTTTCTGCCGGGAGACGACCCCCACCATGTCTGTACCGCGCACCACGGGAAAATCGTCCTGCAAGGTGTGGACCGCCTTGCTGAGCGCATCTTCCAGGGTATCTGCCGGCGAGAGGGTAGAGAACTCGGTCAGCATGACCTCTTCCATGCGCACGTTTTCCAGCACCGATTGAAACAGCACCGTGCGCTCTTCAAGCTGCGCGCCCACAAAGAGAAAGAAGCCGGTCAGCATCAGCCAGGTATTCCACAAACCGGCAAACATCAGGAGTACAACAAACAGATTGCCCAGGTTCACGGCGCGGCGGGTGGCGAGCGGGTAGTCCATGTGGCGGGAGAGCAGAGCGCGCAGTACGCGTCCGCCATCCAGTGGAAAGGCAGGCAAAAGATTGATGGCGGCGATCAGCAGGTTGATCCACACCGCGGAGCGGGCAAGGTTACTCAAATGCAGCAGCGGCAACTGCCGTAAAGAGACCTGCGGCCAATATTGCCGGACCACGGCCGCCAGTCCGACCGCCAGCACCAGGTTCACCAGCGGCCCGGCCATCGCAATATGAATTTCACGCTGTGGCGAGACCGGATGAGGATGAGTAATTTGCGAACTCTGCTCGCGGGCACCCTCCATGAGCGAGAGCCCGCCAATGGGCAGCAGGATGATGGCCCGGGGCAAAGGCCCGCCGCGCAGGGCGACCACGAGATGCCCTAACTCATGCGCCAGCACGGCAGCCATCACGATTCCCGTGAATGCCAGGCTGCGCAGAAAGGTATAGGTAGGATCGACGCCTTTCGATTCGGTCATCCAGACAAAAAACAGCAGAAAGAAAAATGTGAGGTGCACCCGCACATTAATGCCAAACCACTGGCCCGCCGGAATTGACCAACTACGCATACCCATAGAAATGCCTATGGCCGCAAAGGCGGCCTGTAGACATTGTACAGAGGATTAGACGCAAAATTGAGGCTTGAGGTTCCGAGGGATGAATCAATATGTTTCATGGTTTCAAAGGTTCCTGCTTCGACGCTTATACGACTTGACTTGTGCGGCATATGTGGTCACGACAATACTCCCCCCCACGCGAACTACGGCTTCCAAGGTTTGCTTCTTGATGCAGATCTTGTGCGAGGGCGGCTTGACTCCACTTTGCATTCCGATATTGAATTGCCTCACCTGAGCGTTATTCCATAGTTTGCGAGCGGTCCTTGGAAGGTTGGTGATAAGAGTAGCCAATCGACGAGTTAAAGTGTCCGCGTCTTTTTGAAAGGAATGAGACAAAGAAAAGTGAGCTCCGTAACGTTCGCCTTCCAGTCCCACATAATGGACGAATACCTCGTCTCCCAATGCAACAATGAGCTGGTCAAGAGGGAATTTAGACCACACATCAACATCTACATTCAGGAAATGTGTTTCTTTCGGATCTTGATTAAAAACAACCTTCACAGAATTTCCTCAAAAAGCTTCTCGTATTGGCGCGTTATTTCACCCCAGCCATAGCGTTCTCTAGCGCGCTGCGTGCCCTTGGCGGCCAGCTGTGCAAGCGATTTCGGGTCACTGAACAGATTGTTTAATTTTGCCGCCAGATCGTCTTCGTTGTGCTCGAAGACTACCCCGCAATCACCAGCGGTCTCACGGTTCGATTCAGTGTTCAGGTACAGCGCTGGATTGCCCGCCGCCATGGCCTCCACCAGCGCGGGATGGATGCCGCCAACTTCGCATGCAAAGACAAAACATGCCGCGTTGAGCTGCAGCTCCCAATATCCATCGCCATAGATTGAGCCGGTGAAGATCACGCGCTGATCTGCCTGCGAGCGCAGGCGCTGCTCATAGGCAGGATCATAGGCGTTGCTGCCCACCATCACCAGCGGCCAGGGAATCCGCGTTTTCTGATAGGCGCGAACTACCAGTTCAGGGTTGTTTTCCGGCTCAAGGCGGCTGACGTAGAGGACGAATTGCTTCGGATTCAAACCGAAACGCTTTAGAACTGAGCTTTCCGGGGTGGTTTGCATGTGTTGTGGCGGCTCCGCGCCATAACCGATCATGACCGAAGCTTTGCCATAGCGGCTTTGATAATACTGCTGCATGGTCAGCGAGTCGGTGACCACGCGGCTGGGCGTAAAGACGGAAAAGAACTCGCAGACCGACAATACCATCCGCGCCAGCGGTCCCCATTTTTTGCGCTGGCGGTCGAGGCCATCCACATTTAAAACCACGGGCTTGCCAAACAGGCGGGGAATCCAGGCCACAGGACTGTTGGCGACATTGCACAGCAGCACCATATCGGCTCGTGTAAAGATCACGTGCATGACCGAGAGAAAAGTATGTACAGGCGTGTCTAAATGCTTGGCTGAGATGCTGGGCAGGATGACGCGGCGAATTTTTGGATCCACCAGACCGGCATCTTCAGGGCGGGTGAAGGCGCGGCGGCAGTATACGGAAACCTCGTGCCCGTCATTTGCCAGATATTGCGAGAGCTTTTCGTAGAAGGCCTCAAAGCCTCCATAGCGGTTGGGGATGCCGCGAGTGCCTAAAAGAGCAATCTTCATGAAAAATGCTTTTCCGGTAATACTCATCAACATATAACATTTGCAGTAGAAATCCCATGAAGGTGCTGTTTGTCACTAACGATGCCCTGGGGGCACAGATGGCCGGTCCGGCGGTGCGCTGCCTGGAACTGGCGAAGGTGTTGGCCCGCCAGCACGAAGTCACCATAGCCAGCACCCTGCCCAGCAAGCTCTTTCCCCAGGGAATACGCATGCTCGATAATGCCGCCGAGCAGCAAGGCGAGCTGAAGGCAGCGGCCAAGGCCAGCGACGTGGTGATTACGCAAGGTCTGGTGCTGGCCCGGTTCCCGTTCCTGGCCAAACTGGCCAAGCACCTGGTGATTGACCTGTACGACGCCTATCTCCTTGAATATCTGGCACATGCGCACCCCGACCATCCGCAATGGGGATATCTGCGGCAGTGGTACCGCCTGAATGAGCAGATGCATGAGGGAGACTTCTTCCTATGTTCCAGCGAACAGCAATGGGACTACTGGCTGGGGCGGTTATGCGCCCTGGGACGGTTGCACCCGGACGAGTATAAGCGCGATCCCAGCTTTCGCAGCCTGGTTGGCATTGTGCCCTTCGGATTGCCGGCGGCTCCGCCGGTGCACTCGGAGAATGTGCTGCGCGGAATCGTGCCGGGAATTGGGCCGAAAGACTTTCTGCTTCTTTGGGCGGGAGGCATGTGGCAGTGGCTCGATCCGCTGACGGTGATCCGCGCCGTGGCCGAAGCCGCCAAAGAGCAACCCACCATCAGAATGGTGTTCCTGGGGGCGCAAGATCCCAATCCGAATAATCGGCCGATGTCCAAAGCGGAAGAGAGCCGGTCGCTGGCCAAAGAGCTGGATTTGCTCGACAAGTTTGTATTCTTTTATCCGGTATGGGCGCCTTATGAGCAGCGGCATAATTTTTTGCTGGAGGCAGATGTTGGCGTCTCGGCGCATCCGGCTTCGGTGGAGAGCCGCTTCTCGTTTCGTACCCGCGTGCTGGATTACATCTGGGCAGGATTGCCGATGATCCTCTCGCAGGGAGACTACTTCGGCGACTTCGTTGTGCGCGAGCGAGTGGGCCCGGCGCTGCCGTCCGGCGATGTGACCGGATGGAAAGATGCCATTGTGGCCCTGGCCGAGAACCCCGACCTGCGGCACGAGATGCGCTTGCGGCTGCAAGCGCTGGCTCCACGCTTTTATTGGGAGGCGGCAGCGGCTCCGCTGCTGGAATACTGCAACCAGCCCTACAACACCCACCGCGCTTCAGGCCTGAAGGGCAAGATTGCTCCGTTGCTCAGTTCGGGATACGACATGGCAAAAGGGTTCAAGAAGTAGGAATGTGGGATTGCTGCGTAATCGGGTAATTGTGTAATTGAAATCAAAATCGAAGCTTGTCTATTGTCAGTTTCAATTACTCAATCCCTCCATTCTTCATTGAGTTATTTTTAAAAATTGGGGGGATCGAGTAATTGTTTAAGTGAAAACAATTACTCAATTACGCAGTTACACAATTACTCAATTTTTCCCGGTGCGACTCAACTGTGCCCCTCCCGGAGTTCAGCCGTCCGAGTGTGCCTGGCATTAGTTGGTGGTCGTCTGCGAGGCCGCTGGCGCAGTGGTAGCGGCAGATTCACCGCCGACAGACAGCGAATACTTCTTGCCGGCAAAGAGAATCTGGGTCAACGACAGGCTGCCATCATCGTTCTTTTTTGTGCGGTAGGCGTCGTAAGATTCGGAACGGCTCTGTGGCACCATTTGGGCGGGCACAGTGGCTACAACCTTGCCTTTGGACAGGATGTTCAGGTCAACGTTAGGGCCGGCTCCATCCCACTTAAGCTGGTATTGCCCCGGGGCCAGTTGATGTCCGCCCACGGAGACAGCATCACTCAACTCCAACGCGCTCTTGTTTGCAGCAAATGCGGCCACGGCCAGCAGCAAGACCAGCCCGGGCAGCAGCTTTCTGGAAATCAGCGACAACTTCATGGTAATTCTCTCCTTTCCCGAAACGGTCGGGAACCGGTTCAGGCAACATTAAATTCCCATTTCGACACCCTTGCGTTGCCGGCAAGCGGCGCCTCTTAGGCGAAAAATAACAATACTGTGACCACGGGAAACAACGGCTGCTATCGCCTGTGACCGTTAGACGTTTCAGGTCAAGATACGTAACGTGTAAGCCTCTGGTTCCTCACATTTTCTTTTGAAATAAAAAAATTTGGCTGAGACATTTTGCATGCTGAAGAGTCGAGGAAACTACAAATTATGGAAGACAACAGAATCCCATTTTTGGAAATAGAATGAAGCGAGACGCATCTCACCTCTCTCTATTGATGCAGCGTAGAAGAATCTTGGTTCATGTTTTAAAAAATTCGAGCGCCGGCGCCAGGTCCACTGAATGCCTATTCAGCGGAGGAGCGCTTTTTGCGGCGTTCGCGTTCGGGAGTGCGTTGCTCGGTGCGGATGGAGTACAGACTCTTATCGGCGCGGCTCAAGGTTTTTTCCAGCTTTTCTTTTTTCCTGCGTGCAGCCCAGCCCAGCGAAAAAGGTGCCTGGCCCTCTTTGCGGGCGGCGGTCTCAATACGTTGCGCGGCAGTCCGGGTATGTTGTTCGTCGGCATGACCCAGCAGGATGAGAAATTCGTCGCCTCCCAGCCGGATCACCGCCTCTTCAGCCCTCACCTGGCGCATGAGAAAACGGGCGAGAGAGAGTAGTACATGGTCCCCGGCCTGATGGCCGCGGCGGTCGTTGTATTGCTTGAAGTGATCCACATCGATGAGGATGCAGCCCCACGATCCGGGCAGGCTCTCACTGGCGGCCTCAAACATCGAGAGATAGCGGCGGTTGAAACAGCCGGTCAGGGGATCGCGAATGCTTTGCTCGCGAAGCTGGTTTTCCAGCTCCTTGTGAACAGTTATATCTACCAGAACGCCGTGGTAGAAGGTCTCGCCGGTTTCCGGGTCTTCCAGGGAATAGGCGGAATCGAGAACGGTGCGCATGTTGCCATCAGCCCGCCTGATTTTTAGCTCGAACTCGCGGATGTAGCCATCGCGCGCAAAGATACTTTTTTGCCAGGCGCGAATTTCGGCGTCGGTAAAATCGGTGACTTGATGTTTGCGCAACTCCTCCACGGAAGAAACCCCAAGGATATCGAGCAGCGCCTGATTGGCGTCAACGAATCCACCTTCGGCGTTGGTGATGTAAATGCCCTCCTTCAGGTTCTTCACCAACTCGCGCAGAATCTCAGGATCGCTCAGGCTTCGCATGTGTGACTCTTGCAACTTTCCTGCTGCCGACATAGACATACCGTTTTACCCTTGCCGAGGGTCACTCGATGACATGAATGATTCCTCTATTTTTTCATTTTGACACCGAAGATGCCAACTTCAGTACGACTAGAGTCCGTGCTCCAGCATTAAAATCTTGCAATAGCCGAACCGCTTCCCGTGGAACGAGCATTTTTTATAGCGGCGATGTGTGCAAAATTACCCGCTCTGCCCATGAACCTGGAACGTAAAAGCGCATCGTTCTTGCAACTACCTGAAAATAAATATCTTACAGTCGCAAATTCCTGCATTAGTTTGGCCCTTAACCTGTATATAGATACCGTGAGCGCCTTGTGTGCTCCAAAGGTGAGCTGAGGAATTAAGCCCAGTTCCCAAGTAACTTTGCCCCAGGTAGTTCGGAGGATTTTCCATGAATCATCGTACTTTGATCGCATTAGCGCTGGCGGGAGCGCTGGCATTGCCCGCTATGGCACAGAGCAACTCTTCACAGCCGCAATCCAGCACACCGGCGGCCACCGACCAGCAAAACAGTTCTTCGCAGTCCCAGGCTGCCCCGGCCGACCAGCAAACCAGCCCGGCGCAGACCTCGAAAGATACCCCGGAAACGGCAACTCAGAAGCAGCCGCTGCAGTACGAGCGCCATGAGGGTTTTTGGGGCAAGATGAATCCCTTTGCCCGCAAGAAATATGTCCAGCGGCAGATACAGCCGGTGCGTGACCGGGTCAACGAGCTTGACGAACTCACCGCCACCAACGGCCGCATGATTAAAGACGTGGATGCGCGCGCTACCGAGGGCATCCGGCTGGCATCGCTTAAGGCCAATGAAGCCGATCAGCACGCCGTTGATGCCGGCAACCGCGCCCAGCTTGCCCGGCAGACTGCAGACCAGGCCAACACGCACTTGCAGAGCGTAGAAAAAGTGGTAGGCAACATTGACCAGTTCCAGCCGGTTTCGCAGACGGAAATCATGTTCCGCCCCGGACAGAAGATCTTGAGCAAGAAAGCCAAGGACGCGCTCGATGACATGGCGACTCCGCTGAAAGACCAGAAGGGTTACATCATCGAAGTGCAGGGCTTCAGCTCAGGACGCGGCCAAACGGCCGTTACCAACTCCCAGGCCATGGCGCAGAGTGTTGTGCGCTACCTGGTGCTGAATCACGAGATCCCGGTTTACCGCATTTACACCGTCGGCATGGGTAATGCCCCGGTGCAGCAGGATACGGCCGATGGCAGCAAGCCGCGCCGCATCAGCGGTGGACGGGTCGAAATCAGCTTGCTGAAGAACGGTGTGGGTGACCTGAGCGCCGAGCCGGGTGCAGCCCCAACCGCAACCAATCAAGACACCAATCAGCAGCCCCAGGAAAACAGCACACCCCGATAGGTTGTTCCCCCGAGGTGCACACGGACGCACCTCAACATTAGGAAGCCTCTTGCGACCCCTCCTGCAAGAGGCTTTTTTGTTTTTTGAGCAGTCAGCAGTCGGCATTCAACCCCTAAACAAGCATTTAGCACTTAGCCGTTGGCATTTGGCCCCTAAACAGTTTGGATCAAAGTAAAGGGAGCAGGATTCTACCATTCGACGAATGCGCTCTAGGGGCTAAATGCCAAGTGCCAAGTGCTGTTTGTAGGAGTGCTGAGTGCTGACTGCTTGAGGTGCTGAATGCTCAATATGCGATACTGAAATTATGGATGTCTCGCAAACCGCGAAGCAGGCGGGCAGGTACGATCCCAAATCGGTGCAGGTCAACGTCACATCGGGAAGAGGGATGAACATCCAGTGGAAAGACGGACACGCCAGCAGCTATAGCTTTACCTGGCTGCGGGACGCGTGCCCGTGCGCCATGTGCGATGAAGAGCGCGCCGGCTCAGGGCGGGCCATTGGGGCGGCTCCGCAACCGCCGCCGGGCACGCTGCCGATGTACCGGCCACCCGTCAGGCCCAACGAGGCCGCGCCCGTGGGCAAATATGCCATCAGCTTTAAATGGAACGACGGCCACCAGCACGGCATTTATTCCTGGGAGTTCCTGCGCGATCATTGCCCGTGCGCGGAGTGCAAAGCGGCTGCGAAGGCCTAAATGGCACGACTGAATGAACTCGTGCCCTGACAAAGACAAATCTGCGTTGATCCGCGTTCATCCGCGGCGAAATTATTATTGTGAATTTATTAGACCAACTTAATCCCCAGCAGCGCGAGGCGGCTGAGACCATTGAAGGTCCGGTGCTGATCCTGGCCGGCGCAGGTAGCGGCAAGACGCGTGCCATCACCTATCGCATCGCTCACATGATAGAAAATGCCGGCATCTCGCCGGATTCGGTGCTGGCCGTTACTTTCACCAACAAAGCTTCCCGCGAGATGGCCGAACGCGTGGAGAAGCTGGTGGGTGGGCGAACCCTGTTGCAGCCGCTGATTTCGACCTTTCACTCGCTTTGCGTGCGGATGCTGCGCCGCGATATTGAGGCGCTGGGCTCGGGCGTGAAGAAAGATTTTGCCATCTACGACGAGAGCGACCAGCAGCAGCTCGTGAAAGCCGCCATGCGGCGCCTGGGGGTAGATGAAAAGCAGCTTACGCCGCGCGTAGTGCTGGGGCGCATCTCGTGGGCGAAGAACCACATGCTCGATCCCCAAGAGATTTACCTGCAATCGGCCGATCCTAAAACGGAACGCATCGCTCATATCTACGAGATCTACCGCCAGGAGCTGCGCAAGGCCAACGCGCTCGATTTTGACGATCTGTTGCTGGAGGCGGTGCGTCTGCTGAAGGTCTCAGGCGAGGTCCGCGAGCGCTATAACCGGCGCTTCCAATACCTGATGATTGACGAATACCAGGACACTAATCGCCCGCAGTACGAACTCATGCTGCTGCTGGGCGGCCAGCACCAGAACGTGTGCGTGGTGGGCGATGAGGACCAATCCATCTATTCCTGGCGCGGCGCCGATATTCGCAACATCCTGGAATTTGAGCGCGACTTCCCCAGAGTAAAAACCATTCGCCTGGAGCAAAACTATCGCTCCACGCAAAATATTTTGGAAGCCGCCTCGGCGGTGGTGGCCAACAACGTCAACCGCAAAGGCAAAAATCTTTGGACCGCGCGCCAGGGCGGCCCCAAGGTGGGCTATTATGAGGGCCACGACAGCGAGAACGAAGCGCTCTTTATCGCTGATTCAATTGCCAACCATCTGCGCGAGGCTACGGCCACGAACGAAGAGACACGCGTGGCCGTGCTCTACCGCACCAACGCTCAATCGCGCTTGTTTGAAGAGGCTCTGCGCCGCTACCAGTTGAAATACAACGTGGTGGGCGGATTCTCGTTCTATGAGCGCGCCGAGATCAAAGACATGATCTCGTATCTGAAGCTCATTCAGAATCCTGACGATTCCATCGCCTTGCTGCGCGTAATTAATACTCCTGTCCGCGGCATTGGGAAAACCAGCGTGGAGACACTGGAGCGCATTGCCCTCGAAGCCGGGCTCTCTTTGTGGGCGGCGATTGGACACGCCATCGAGCAGAAATTATTGCCGGCGCGAGCTCTGGCTGCGCTCGAGAATTTTAAAGCCATCATTGAAGATGCCCGCGCCATGCTGACGGGAGATTTCAAGAGCAGGTTAACCACAGAAGGCACAAAGGACACAGAGGAGGCTCAGAGTGCTTCCGTTCCTGCTTCAGATCAACAGATTGCCTTCGATCCGGCTGCCTTCGACCCGGCCGCATTTGATCCTTTTGAATTGGAAGACGAGGATAAAAAAGCGCCCGAGGCGCAGGAACCTTCTGAGCTTTCTTTCAGCGAAGAAATTAGGGCGGCAGATGGCGATGGCGCGGAATCACCCGCTGCAGGAAGTTCCACGGCGGCAATTCTCAAATTTCTCCTCGACCGCACGCGCTACATCAAAACCCTCGAAGAAGAAGACACGCCAGACGCTTACTCGCGCATTGAGAACCTGCGCGAACTGGTGAACGCCGCCGTGGATTCGCGCGACCGGGGCGAGACCCTGGCCGAATTTCTCGACCATGCCGCGCTGGTGAGCGACGCCGATCAGTATGACGCCGCCGCGCAGGTCACGCTGATGACCCTGCACTCGGCCAAAGGACTGGAATTCCCCCTGGTTTTTCTCGCCGGAATGGAAGAGAACCTGTTTCCGCACTCGCGCACCTTGCTCAATCCCGGCGAGTTGGAAGAAGAGCGCCGTCTTTGTTACGTGGGCATGACCCGAGCCATGAATACGCTGGTGCTCACCCGCGCCCGCTATCGCCGGCGCTATGGAACGGATATGCCCGAGCCTACGGTGGCCTCGCGTTTCCTGGAAGAAGTGCCGCCGCACCTGCTGGAAGAGTTGGGGTCGTCGTCCAGACGCAGCTCAGGTGTGCCATATCCGCCCTCGGCTATGGCTGGAGAGAGTTCGCATTACAACTACGAAGATGAAGACCAAAGCATGAGCGGCTCGTCGCCATCCTACGGGCGAGGCAACAAGAGGGTCAGCTATACCGGGCCGACCTATAATTCCATCGAAAACATCGCCGAATTCTTTGCCTCGCGAGGCAAGAAATTCACTGCACCCAAAATCGCACAGCCTGCCCCCACGGGCCGTAAAGGCTTCAAGCCGGGGCAACGCGTGCGCCATCCGAAATACGGCGAAGGGACGGTCTACAAGCGCGAAGGCGAAGGCGACGAAGCCAAGATCACAGTACAATTCCCCCGCGTCGGATTGAAAAAACTGGTGGAAAAGTACGCGCAGTTGGAAAAGGCTTAAGGCAGTACTCGGTACTCAGTACCCAGTGCCCAATGCTTGAGAAGCTAAATCCAATTTTTCTTAAAAACAAAGTTGTAAGTCAAGATTTTGATTTATGCTGTTAGATTCGATTTCAAATAATTTACAAAGGAATTCATGGCTAACACCACAAAACTGAGCAGAGAAGAACGCAAGAAAGCCAAGCGGACGGCGCGCAAAAAAGCGGCGCCCAAACCCAAGCGCACCACGCCTCGTGGTTCCACCAAGCGCAAGATGAAGAAGATGGCGCGCGGACAGGCGAAACGTTAATTAGGCGTATGGGCACAGCCGGGGACGGCTGTGCCACTATGTCCTGAATTCTTTGCCTCCCGCGACGATTTTCAGGGGATCGGCATAGGTTGGAAGCTAAAGGCTAAGAGCTAACGGCTAGGGCTTCTTTCACGCAAACTATGGCTGGACAACTTTTCGCCAAGAAATCCATCGACAAGCTGATCTCGGATTCGCAAGATCCAGAGAAGCGGCTCAAGAAGACCCTGGGGCCGTGGACGCTCACCGCATTGGGAATCGGGGCGATCATCGGTTCGGGCATTTTTGTGCTAACCGGAACGGCAGCCGCTGGAGAGAATTTCAAGGCTCCCTCCATCCTTCAAGCGCAGGTGATGGATCTTTTTATTAGCCTCGTGCGCAATGGGCACATCAGCGGAACGATTCTGCACGGGCGTCCTCCGGCAGGGCCGGCCATCGCGGTCTCTTTCATTCTGGTCGCTATTGTCTGCAGCTTTGCCGGACTGTGTTATGCCGAGCTGGCTTCCATGATTCCCATTGCGGGAAGCGCCTACACGTACTCCTACGCGACGCTGGGCGAAATTTTTGCCTGGATCATCGGCTGGGACCTGATCCTGGAATATGCCGTCAGCAACATTGCCGTCGCAGTAAGTTTTGGCGGATACCTGAAGGCCCAATTGGAGCAGTTCCATATTTTCCTGCCCGACAAATGGTCTACGCCCGTTTTCGCCTCCAACCATTGGACCGGCGCTTACTTCGACTTGCCCGCCTTCTTCGTGGTTTTTGTGCTCACCGTGCTGCTGGTGTGGGGAATCCGGGAATCCACCAAGGCCAACAACGTCATGGTCGCGATCAAAATTGGCGCGATCATTGTCTTCCTGGTTGTGGGCGGCGCGCTGGTGAACCCGGCCAACTGGCACCCATTTGCTCCTGCCGGTTTTGCTGGGATCTTGAGCGGCGGCGCCATCATTTTTTTTACTTATATCGGGTTTGACTCGGTTTCCACCGCCGCCGAAGAAGCCCGCAACCCCCAGAAAGATATTCCCTTCGGGATTATTGTCTCTCTCGTCATCTGCACGGTGCTGTATGTGGGCGTGGCCGTTGTTCTGTTGGGCATGATGAAATATCCGGTGTTTGCCTCAGGACCGGCCAACGATGCGCCTGTGGCCTATGCGCTGCAGGTGCTCGGGGCGCGACCAGCATTCCGCACCATCATTATTGTGGGCGCATTGATGGGCATGATTTCCTCGCTGTTGGTCTTCCAGTATGGGCAAACGCGCATTTGGTTTGCCATGTCACGCGATTGCCTGCTGCCTCGCATTTTTTCTGCCGTCCATCCCAGGTTCAAGACACCGTACTGGTCGTGCTGGATTGCTGGCGCGCTGGTTGGGATTCCTGCAGGAATCGTAGACATTGGCGATGCCGCCGACCTCTCCAACATCGGAACGCTGTTTGCCTTTGTGCTGGTGTCGCTTGGCGTACTGTTTCTCCGGCGTACGCAGCCTGAGCGACCGCGCGGCTTCCGCGTGCCCTTTGTGCCACTGTTCCCGATCATTTCTGTCGTTCTTTGTGGCGGACTCATGACGGGACTGCTGCTCATAACCTGGATCCGGTTCTTCGTGTGGTTGGGCATCGGATTGTTGATTTATGCATTTTACAGCCGACGCCATAGCGAATTCTGTCCCAGGCCTGCTGCAGCTTCAGGCTCTTCCTCATGATCTCGATATCTCAATTGGGTCTGTAAGATGAGCGATTTTATCCATCGGCTTCCCAAGGCCGAGCTTCATCTTCACCTCGAAGGCGCGGTGGAGCCGGCGACGCTGGGTGAGTTGAGCCGCCGCCACACCGCGCCGCTTCCCTTTCCGGGAAACAAATATGAGCAACCGGCGGAAGGGCTGCCGGTGCTCTCCGAAGCTGACGTCCGTAGACTTTACCAATACAAGGATTTTCCCGGCTTCCTGATGGCTTTTAAGGCAGTCACCGAACGCCTGCGGACGGCCGATGATTACGAGCTCATCACCTACCGCATGATGGAGCGCTTGCGCGCCCAGAACGTGCGGCATGCCGAAGTGTACGTAAGTGTCGGTGTAGTGCACTGGCGCGGGCAGGATTTTGCCGAAGTCTTTCGCGGCATTGAGGCCGGGCGCGTGCGCGGAGAAAAAGATTTCGGCGTCTCGCTGCTTTGGATCTTCGATGCCGTGCGCCATTTCGGCCCGGATGCCGCTCAGCGAGTTGTAGAAGAGGCGGTGAGATGCCGCGAGCAAAATGAGAGCGTGGTTGGCTTTGGCATTGGAGGTGATGAGCGCCGTGGCCCGCCTGAACTTTTCCGTGAGGTCTACGGCAGCGCCCGCGAGCACGGCCTGCGCCTCACAGCCCATGCCGGCGAATCTGCCGGGCCGGAGTCGGTGTGGGGCGCAATCAACCTGGGCGCCGAGCGCATTGGGCACGGCCTGAACGCCTGGCACGACCGTGAGCTGATGGCCACGCTGGTAGAGCGCCAGATTCCGGTAGAAATCTGCCTCAGCAGCAATTTGCGGACAGGCTGCTGCCCGGCGCCGAACCGGCATCCGTTAAAAACCTACTTTGACGTTGGCGTTATGGTGACGCTGAATACAGACGATCCCGCGATGTTTGAGACCACACTCGAGCGCGAATATGGGGTTGCGCAGAGAGAATTCGGCTTCAGCGACGAACAGTTGCGCGAGATTGCGCGCAATTCCTTCGAGGCATCATTTTTGCCGGCGGAGAAAAAATTGGCATTTTTAAATATGGTCGATGTGCTTCCCGTTTAGAAATTGGGTTTCTGATTCAATGCCCACTTCTTCCGCTTTTCTCTGTGCCTCGGTGTCTCTGTGGTGAATAACTTGCATTTTAGCTGACTTGAGTGAACGCCTTCTCAGCAGCGTGAATCGTTGCTTCAATGTCTTTTCCCGTATGCGCGGTACTCATGAATGCCGCTTCAAACTGCGAGGGCGGTAAATAGATGCCCTGCTCCAGTATGGCGCGATGGAAGGCGGCGAACTTTTTCGTATCGGACTTTGCCGCTGAATCCCAATCCGTTACCGGATGACCGTTGAAGAACCATGTGAACATCGATCCCACGCGGTTGGCTTGCAATGGGATTTGTTGATTGCAAGCAGCCTGCGCAACGCCCGCCACAAGATTTGTCGATTGCCTCTCCAGCAGCAAATAAACATCCGGATGCTGGCGCAGGTAACGCAATGTCGCCAACCCCGCGGCCATGGCCAGCGGATTGCCAGAGAGCGTGCCCGCCTGATACATCGGTCCCAGCGGCGCTACAAGGTCCATGATCTCAGCCCTGCCGCCGTAGGCGCCAACGGGCACGCCTCCGCCGATGATCTTTCCCAAAGTGGTAATGTCAGGATGAATGCCATACAGCGCCTGGGCCCCGCCATAAGCCAGGCGGAAACCGGTCATGACTTCATCCATAATCAATAGCGATTTGTCGAGCGCGGTAATGTCCCGCAGGGCTTTCAGATAACCAGCTGAGGGAGGCACACAGCCCATATTTCCCACAACCGGCTCGACAATCACGCAGGCAATTTGCCGGGAGAATTTTTCAAATGCCAGTTCCACCGCGACAACATTGTTGTAAGGCAGCGCCAGGGTAAACTGCGTGACCTCTTCGGGAACGCCCGCCGAGCCGGGAATGCCGAGCGTGGCCACGCCTGAACCGGCTTTGACCAGAAGCATATCGGCGTGTCCGTGGTAGCAACCCTCGAATTTTATGATGTACTTTCTTCCCGTATACGCACGCGCCAGGCGGATAGCAGACATGGTGGCTTCGGTCCCTGAGCTGACGAAGCGCACTTTTTCAATGGAAGGAATAGCGTTGACGATCTCTTCCGCCAGATCGGGCTCGGATGGCGTGGTCGCTCCAAAGCTGGTTCCGTTGCGGGCCGCGGCCTCTACGGCCGCCAGCACCTCGGGATGAGCATGTCCCAGAATGAGCGGTCCCCAGGAGCCGACGTAATCAATGTATTCATTGCCGTCCGCATCCCACATACGCGAGCCCGAGCCGCGCACGACGATAGGCGGCTCGCCTCCCACCGAGGCAAAAGCGCGCACAGGAGAATCCACCCCGCCGGGGATGAGCTTTTCAGCGCGCTTCTGCAACGCGCGCGATTTTTCGAGGCTGCGAGACATGACAGGAAACCATAGCATAACGAAAGAGCATTCAAAACTCAGCCAAACAATATTCACCACGGAGGCACAGAGACACGGAGAAGAATTGGGTCATGAGGTGGCCGCGAGTGATAATGAAGATAAGGGTTCAAAACACGATTGAACGGCGGCTGCTAAAATACAATCTGCATGCTTCTGTCGTTCGTCCGCGAAGTTTTCGCGGACGCAGAGAAAACTGTCTCTTTTGCGCGCCTGGTCTCACATCTCAAAGCTTCTCTTCAGAAACCGGAGGGGGGTAGTAGAGACGGCGCAGGGCGCATCCGTGTCTCTGGACTCACTCCTCCTGCCAAGCTGCTTTACTTCGCACTGCTGCACCGCGGCCTGGGACGTCCTCTGCTCGTGCTCGTGCCTAATAACCGGGCCGCGGAGCAGATGCTGCCGGTGCTGCGAGCATTTTGCGAGCTGACCGGGGCCTGCGAGGCCTCGAGCGTTGTCGCGCTGCCGGCTTACGACGTTCTGCCCTTTGAAAATCTCTCGCCGCACCCTGAAATTCAGGAGACGCGCGCCAGCACACTGTGGAAAATCGCCACCGGGCGGGCCGCGCTGGTCATCGCGCCCATCGCGGCGGCGGCCATGTGTCTGCGTGAGCAGGAGTATTACGCCGACTTGGCGCGGATTATCCGCAAAGGCGAGGCCATTGACGCCGAGTGCCTGGTCGAACACCTCAACACCGTGGGCTACAGCGCGGTGGATGTAGTCGAGATGCCCGGCCAATACGCGTTGCGCGGCGGCATTCTGGACGTCTACCCGCCCGAAGCCGAGCGTCCGGTGCGCATTGAATTCTTTGGCGACGAGGTGGAATCCATGCGCGCCTTCGACCCCGGCTCGCAACGCTCTCAGAGCCCGCGCGATGAAGTAGTCTTGCTGCCATTGACGGAAACACCGGTCTCCGAACAGACGCTGGCGGCCATTCACACTCGCCTCTCAGGCAAACGGGTCTCTGGATCGCAGGAGATTCTGGAGCAGGCCATGGCATTGGGCGGGGTTTCCATCTTCCCAGGATGGGAATTTTATGCGCCTATCGCCGGACAGAATTCCACCATCTTTGACCTGCTGCCGCGCGCAGCGGTTTTTGTGCATGAACCTGCCAGCGTCAATCAGGAGCTGGAAACCTGGTGGGAAAAAGTTCAGGATGCGCACGAACGCAGCAACATCGGCTCGCTGGTCAGGCCACAGGAACTCTACATCCCGCCACCGAACCTGAATGCTCATATCGAAAAGCTTCCCGGAGGAAGCGTGGAACAGCTCGGCATTATCCACAGCGGTGAGGAAACGATTGAATTTTCCTCCCAGCCAACGCCGCGTTTTCACGGATCAATGCCGGCGATGGCCGAAGAAGTCCGCAAGCTGGTCGCTGAGAACCGGCAGGCCGTTTTTGCATTGCCCAGCCTGGGCGAGATGGAACGCATGGCCGAGGTCCTGGGCGAATACAACATTGCCTATCGCCTGGGCAGCCGGGGGCAGAAATCCGCAGGCACCTATGCCGACGAAGCCAGCCAGTATTTTGCAGAGGAAGAGGCCGGTGCGGTGTTGCTGGTCAAAGCCTTCGTGCCTGAAGGGGTGCAGCTTCCTGATGCCAGGTTGTCGTTGTTCGGCGCGCTCGATCTGTTCGATGAATCGGAGGTGATTGCGACCCACACGGAAGGGCGCAAGTCGAAGGTCTCGGCCTTTCTCTCTGATTTTCGCGACCTGGCGGTTGGCGATTACGTGGTCCACGTGGAGCATGGCATTGGGCAGTACCTGGGGCTGAAAGAAATTTCGCAGAGCGAGGGCGAAGCGCCGCTTGAGTTCATGGTGCTGGAATATGCCGATGCCGCCAAGCTCTACGTTCCTCTCACCCGGCTCGACCTGGTGCAAAAATACCGCTCTGCCGAAGGCGGCAAGCCGGTGCTCAATCATCTGGGCAGCGCGGCCTGGGGCAGGACCAAGGCGCGCGTCAAGAAAGCCATGGCCGACATGGCCGATGAACTGCTCAAGCTCTACGCCGAGCGCAAGAGCGCGCAGGGCATCGCCTTCTCGCCTGATGGGCAATGGCAGCGCGAGTTTGAAGACGCCTTCGAGTACAACGAAACCGAAGACCAGCTTCAGGCCACCGCCGACATCAAGCGCGATATGGAATCATCGCAACCCATGGATCGCCTGCTGTGCGGCGACGTGGGATACGGCAAGACGGAAGTCGCCATGCGCGCCGCCTTCAAAGCCGTGAGCGACAACAAGCAGGTTGCCGTGCTGGCGCCTACGACCGTGCTGGCCTTCCAGCACTGGGAGACATTCAAGCGCCGCTTTGCCGCTTTCCCGCTGACCATTGAGATGATGAGCCGCTTCCGCAGCGCAAAAGAACAAAAAGAAATCCAGCAGAAGGTGGAAGCCGGCAAAGTGGACATCCTGATCGGCACGCACCGCCTGCTCTCCAAAGACATAAAGTTCGCCGACCTTGGCCTTGTGGTCGTAGATGAAGAGCAGCGCTTCGGGGTGCGCCACAAAGAAAAGCTGAAGCACTTAAAGAAAGAAGTGGACGTGCTCGCCATGTCGGCCACGCCCATTCCCCGCACTCTGCACATGTCGCTGGTTGGGCTGCGGGATATGAGCGTGATTGAAACCCCGCCGCAGGACCGCATGGCCATCCAGACGGTGGTGGCCGCGTTCGATGAAAAGCTGATTCGCACCGCGATTGAGCACGAGCTGGAGCGCAGCGGGCAGATATATTTTGTCCATAACCGGGTGGAATCCATTTACGAGATTGCGGCCCGGATTCAGGAGATGGTCCCCAAGGCGCGCGTACTCGTTGGCCACGGACAGATGCCGGAAAACGAGCTGGAACGGGTGATGCTCAAATTTATCCGCCACGAAGCCGACGTGCTGGTGGCCACCACCATCATTGAAAACGGACTCGATATCCCGCTGTGCAACACCATGATCATCAATCGCGCCGACCGCCATGGGCTGAGCGAGCTTTATCAGTTACGCGGACGCGTAGGCCGCTCCAATCGCCGCGCCTATGCTTATCTTCTGGTCCCTGCTGAAGCCGAGCTCACGCCGGTCGCCCGCCGCCGGCTGGCTGCGCTCAAAGAATTTTCTGACCTCGGCGCCGGGTTCAAGATCGCCGCCCTCGATCTTGAACTGCGCGGGGCCGGCAACCTGCTGGGCGGCCAGCAGAGCGGACACATTGATGCCGTTGGCTTTGAAATGTATACGTCGATGCTGGAGCAGGCGGTGCGCGAGTTGAAGGGCGAGGCCGCGCCGCAGGAAGTGGATACACAACTGAACCTCGGCCTCAACATCCGCATTCCCGCCGAATACATTGCCGAAGAAAACCAGCGTCTGCGCATGTATAAGCGTGTGGCCGGAGTTGAAAACGAAAAGGCCCTGGCTGATGTTACGGCGGAGCTGAGCGACCGCTACGGGGCACCTCCGCCAGCGGTCGAGAACCTGCTGCGCTACGCCGCCTTGAGATTGCAAAGCAAGCGCGTCGGCGTGGCCGGCATTGACCGCAAGCGCGACCTGGTAAATATCAGGTTCGTGGCGGAAGCGAAAATCGATCCGCTGCGCCTCGCGGATTTTGTAGGCAAAGAACGCGGCGCGCAGTTCTCGCCCGCAGGCATCCTGAAATTTACTTTGAAGGCCATGCAGGCCGAGGAAGTGCTGGAAAAACTGCAATCGCTGTTGACCAATCTCGCGGCTGAGAAGCTCGCTGTTTCTTAGCCATCCCGCCTCTAAAGCGCGCACAGCCGAGGATGGCTGTGCCACACGTAAAAAGCGGCACCCGCCCAGATGACAAGTTCTTCGCCGGTCAAATATGATGGCTTGGCGAGGAATTTTGCCGAATGCGTCCAGTTGTCTTCCTGCTTACCGCGAGTCTGGTCTTAATAAGCACGCTCAGCTCAGCCCAAGCTAAACCGCACCAACCGGCCCCCAAGCGCGCACCAGACACCAACTGGGACGCGCTGGTAGAAGAGTTTTTCAACCAGAACTATTTCAAGTTCGGCCCCACTGCCGGGACCGCCGCCGGGTTCCATCAGTATGACCCGCTGCTTGAAGATTACTCGCGGGCGGCGTATGAAAAAGAAATTCTTTCGCTGAAAGAGTTTCGCAGCCGCTTCGAAGATTTCGATCCGCAAAAGCTGAACGAAGAGCAGCAGGGCGACCGTCAGGTGGCGCTGGGTTATATCGATTCCACATTGCTCAACCTTGAAACATTGCGCTTGTGGGAAAAGAACCCCGACCAGTATTCCAGCAACATCAGCAGTTCGGTGTTCGTGATCATGAGCCGCAATTTCGCTCCGCCCGAGGAGCGGCTCAAATCCGTGATCGCGCGCGAAAAGCTGATGCCTAAGGTCTTTGTGGCGGCGCGGGCGAACTTGAACAATCCGCCTAAGATCTACACCGAGATCGCGCTGATGCAGGTGCCCGGCATCATCAGCTTCTTCCAGAAAGACGTTCCCGAGGCGTTTAAAGGCGTCCACGACAGCGCCCTGCTCAAAGAATTTCACGCCAGCAATAGCGCGGTAATCCATTCCCTGGAAAATTATGAGAAGTGGGTGAAAAACGATCTGCTGCCGCGCTCCAAGGGCGACTTCCGCCTGGGCGCCGAGAACTACAGCAAAAAGCTGCTGTATGACGAAATGGTCGATCTCCCGCTCGACCGGCTGCTGGAGATTGGCATGGCCAACCTCCGGGCCAATCAGCAGTGGTACAAGGAAACAGCGGCCCTGTATGATTCCACTCGCACGCCGCAGCAGATTCTGGAAGAGATCGGCAAAGACCATCCTGCGCCCGATAAGCTGCTGCAATCGTTTCGCGACGTTCTGGGTGGGTTGAAAACCTACATCGAAGAAAAAAAGATCATTACCATTCCCTCGGAAGTAATGCCCATCGTGGAAGAGACGCCGCCATTTGCGCGAGCATTGACCTTCGCCTCGATGGATACGCCCGGCCCCTACGAGAGGAAGGCAAAGGAAGCGTATTTTAACGTCACCCTGCCTGAGCCCGACTGGAAGCCGGAGGAAGTTGAAGAACACATGGCCGGATTTAATTACGGCACCATCATCAGCACGGCGGTGCATGAAGCTTATCCGGGGCATTACATCCAGTTTTTGTGGGAGCCGCAGGCGCCTTCGAAGATCCGCAAGCTGCTGGGCGCCAATACCGACATCGAAGGCTGGGCGCACTATTGCGAGCAGATGATGCTCGATGAGGGTTACGGACGCGACCCCAATCTGCCCCTCGAGCAGGATAAGAAATTCCTGAAACTGCGTCTCGGCCAGTTGCAGGATGCCCTGCTGCGCAACGCGCGTTTCATCGTTGGCATCAAGATGCACACCGGGCAGATGACCTTCGACCAGGCCGTGGATTTTTTCGTGACCGAAGGCTATCAGTCGCGCACCAACGGAGAGCGCGAGACGCGGCGGGGAACTTCAGACCCAACGTATCTGTACTACACGCTGGGCAAGCTGCAAATCCTGAAGCTGCGGGAAGACTACAAGAAAAAGATGGGCGATAAATTCAGCTTGCAGGAATTTCACGATCAATTCATAAAACAAGGCTTCCCGCCCATTAGAGTCATTCGCAAGGCAATGCTGGGGGATGATAGTCCAGTTCTTTAAATTTTTAGTACTGAGTACTGGGTACTGAGTACTCGATTGAGAGTGCTGAATGCTATGTTAAAAGTCCGCAAAGCAGTGTTTCCCGCCGCTGGATTGGGCACGCGTTTCTTGCCCGCCACCAAAGCCATGCCCAAAGAGATGCTTCCCCTGGTGGATAAACCCATCATCCAGTATGGAGTCGAAGAAGCGCTGGCCGCCGGCTGCGACCAGATTGTGATCGTGACCGGCCGCGGCAAGACCGCCATTGAAGACCACTTCGACGTAAGCTACGAGCTGGAAAAGATGCTGGAGGAGAAGGGGAAAAAAGAGCTGCTGGCCATCGTGCATCACATTTCAGACATGATCCACGTGGCTTATGTGCGGCAGAAAGAGGCCCTCGGCCTGGGACATGCCGTGCTGATGGCGCGCGAACTGATCGGCAATGAACCCTTTGCCGTGCTGCTGGCCGATGACGTGATTGACGCGAACGTGCCCTGCCTCAAACAGATGATCGATGTTTTTGAAGAGACGCAATCTTCCGTCATTGCCACCCAGGTGGTCGAGGGACCGGCTATTTCTTCGTATGGTGTGCTCGACGCCAAGCCGGTGGACGGCAAGTTCCAGGGGCGGCTCTTTGACATCTCCAACATGGTGGAAAAACCCAGGAGAGAAGAGGCCCCCTCGAACCTTGCCATCATTGGGCGCTATATTCTGACCCCGAAAATTTGGGATGCGCTGGAACGCACGCCCCTGGGGACCGGCGGCGAGCTGCAGCTCACCGACGCCCTACGGCTGTTGCTGCAGGAAGAAAAAGTCTACGGCTATTGCTTTGAAGGCAAGCGGCACGACACCGGTGACAAAGCTGGGTTCCTCAAGGCCACCGTGGAATTTGCCCTCAAGCGTCCTGATTTGGGCGACGATCTGAGAACATGGCTTAAAGGGTTGAAGCTTTAAGAGGTACTGTTAGAACAGCATTTTTTGGTTGGCAAACTGGATTCGCAAGCCTGCTCTGCCCATTGCATTTTTAGTCTTTCCGCACGATGATTGCTGGGTCTATTCATCTCATCAGGAAGGAATGCATCCATGGCTATTCCCGTTTTGAAACCTACGGCGGCCCGCGACGAGAAATTCGCCGGCGTGACCTACCATATCGAAGGCGAGCTTGTACCGGTGCTGCACCTCGAGTTGGGAAATACTCCGGTGTATTTCGAGCATTACATTCTTCTGTGGAAAGAGCCGAAGGTGCAGATCGGCGTCAAGTCGCTGAAGGGCGCTTTCAAACGTATCATGGCGGGAATGCCCATCTTTATGACGGAAGCATCGGGCCCCGGCCAGATCGGCTTCAGCCGCGACGGCGCGGGACACATTTTTGCCGTCCATCTGAACCGCGGCGAAGGAATCGAAATGCGCGAACACCAGTTTCTGGCCGCCACCGGCGGGGTTGAGTACACCTTCACGCGGGTGAAGGGCATTGCCAATATGCTGCTGGGCGGGACCGGGTTCTTCATCGATCATTTCACCGCACAACAGGCTGAAGGCATTGTCTGGGTGCACGGATACGGAAATGTCTTCGAAGTGACACTCGCAGCCGGCGAACAGATTGACATTGAGCCCGGCGGTTGGGTGTACAAAGACCGCAGCGTGCAGATGGATACGCAGTTCCAGAGATTTTCCACGGGATTATTTGCCAGCGCCGGACAGATCGTGTGGAACCGTTTCACCGGACCGGGAAGAGTCGGAGTTCAATCCATGTACGTTCACATGGAAACGGCGGAATAGTCTAGAGCCAAACCAGCTCTAGCCACCAGTCTTCAATTTTTTTGATTTCTCTTCGACGCCCTTGGCCAGCTTCTCTTTGTGAGCCACAATCTTCTTTGCGATCTCAGGATCGCTGACGGCGAGAATCTGTGCTGCCAGAATTCCGGCATTGGTGGCGCCTGCCTTGCCAATGGCGACGGTGGCCACCGGTATACCGGCCGGCATCTGCACCGTGGCCAGCAGTGAATCCAGGCCTTGCAGCGAGCTGGAAGGAATCGGTACACCGATGACCGGCAGCGTACTCTCGGCCGCAATCACGCCCGCAAGGTGAGCGGCGCCGCCCGCGCCGGCAATGATGACTTTGATGCCGCGTCCGGCGGCATTATGGGCAAACTCAGAGGTCTTGCGCGGTGCGCGGTGGGCGGAAGTGATGTCGATTTCATAAGGAATGCCGAACCCGGCCAGGGCTTTCCCGGCCTCGTTCATAATTTCCAGATCAGAGTCACTGCCCATCACGATTGAAACTACAGGTTTGAGGGTCATCTTTCTCCTTTAGTCCTAAGTCCTCAGTTTGGAGTTTTTAGATTTTTGCAACCGAGTACTGAGTACTTAAAATTTAGACTTTTTGTTTCAATGCCCGAGCCGCAATATCTTTGCGATAGTGCATCCCGTCAAAATGAATTTTCTCTACGGCAGCGTATGCCCGCTCGACGGCTGCGCTCAGGCCGGCGGCCCGCGCGGTTACGCCCAGCACGCGCCCGCCGGCGGTATAGAAATTTCCGCTCTGGTCGCGGCTGGTGCCGGCGTGAAATACCTTGACGCCCTCAATTTTCCCGGCTTCGCTGAGCCCAGTGATTTTTTTCCCAACCTCGTAGACCTCGGGATAACCGCCCGAGGCGATCACCACGCACGCGGTGGCATCGCTTGACCATTTGAAATCGCCGTCGCTCACGCGCGCGTCAATGGACGCCTCCATGGCGTCCACCAGGTCGCTTTCCATACGCATGAGGATCGGCTGGGTCTCAGGGTCGCCAAAGCGGCAGTTAAACTCCAATACCATGGGGCCGCGGGCGGTAAGCATAAGTCCGACGTAGAGGATGCCACGATATTCGCTGCCTTCAGCCCGCATGCCTTCAATCACCGGACGCGCAATGTGCGCCAGCAGCCACTCGCGCATTTGCGCATCCAGAAGAAAATCTGCCGAATACGCCCCCATGCCTCCGGTGTTGGGCCCGGTATCGCCATCGCCCACGCGCTTGTGGTCCTGCGCGGCCACCAGCGGCGCAGCCCGCTGGCCATCGCTCAACACCAGGAAAGAAAGCTCATCGCCCTTAAGAAATTCTTCCAGCACTACGCAAGCGCCGGCGCTGCCCAGCATTTTGCCGGAGAGCATCTCGCCGGCCACGCGGGCAGCTTCCTCTTTGCTCTGGGCGATCACGACCCCTTTGCCGGCAGCCAAACCATCGGCCTTGACGACAATCGGAGCAGAGAAGTGCGCGAGCGCATCTTTGACCTCTTCCGTTGTATTGCACACCGCATAGCCCGCCGTCGGAATATTGAAACGTTGCATGAACTGCTTGGCGAAGCTCTTGCTCGACTCCAGCCGCGCCGCCGCCTGCGTAGGACCAAAGACGCGCAGGCCGCGGCGATTGAATTCATCGACCACGCCCAGAGTTAGCGGCAGCTCGGGACCCACCACCGTCAGGTCAGGCTGAATGCGGCTGGCAAGTTCAACTGTGGAATCAACGCTCTTGAGATCAAGGCTGATACAAGTGGCCTCTTCGGTGATGCCGCCATTTCCAGGGGCGCAGATGACCTCTGAGACGCGCGCCGACTGGCGAACTTTCCACGCCAGCGCATGCTCGCGGCCTCCAGCACCCAGAATCAGGACCTTCATTCCCATAAGCTCGAATCAACAGGTTAGGTGGGAGCTTGCGGAGATGTCAAACGTGAAAAGCAGTTCTCAGTTCCCGATTCTCAGCTCTCAGTCACGAACGCCTCAAATAATGTGAATTCTTCCTGAAGATTTTGCGAATCTAACCACCTTCAGGTTCATCGTAATCCTATGCCCGATCATGCTGCTTTCCTGGCTTTTCTTGTTGCCGCTTTGGCCCTGAACTTTGCTCCTGGGCCAGACATGCTTTACGTCCTGGGCCGCAGCCTGGGGCAAGGCCGCAAAGCCGGCGTCGTCTCCGCTCTCGGTATCTTTGCCGGATGCTTGGTGCACATCGCCGCCGCGGCCCTCGGATTAGCCGCCCTGCTTCAGGCTTCGGTCACGGCGTACAACATCATCCGTTACGCCGGCGCCGCTTATCTGATCTATTTAGGCGTGCGGATGCTGCTCAGCAAAAAAGCGCACAACGCGCTCTCCACCAGCAACAGCCTTCCGTCGGCAAGTTTGAGCAGGATCTTTATCCAGGGAGTAATCACCAACGTGCTCAACCCCAAGGTCGCTATGTTCTTCGTGGCCTTCCTGCCGCAGTTTGTGAACGCGGCGCGTGGCTCGGTTGTCTTTCAGATCGCTGTTCTGGGATTGATCTTTGATATTGGCGGCACGCTGGTGAACATTGGCGTCGCATTTTTCGCCGGGCACATCGGCAATCGCCTGCGCCAGAGCGCCCGCGCGGCCAGCCTGCAGCGCTGGTTCACCGGCAGCATTTTTATCGGACTAGGCCTTCGGTTGGGACTGGCCGGTCGCAAATAAGTGATTCGCTAAGACGCAGCAATATGAGGCTCAAATGAAATTCGCCAAGATCGTTTTCTGGATTGCAGGCATCTGGGGCCTGCTGGTGCTTACGCCGCTGTTTTTTATCTTCAACACAATTGGCCGCCAGGATCCGCCGCCTATTACGCATCCGTTGTTCTACTACGGCTTCGTGACCGTGGGGCTGGCCTGGCAGTTCGCGTTTTTCGTGATCGCCACCGACCCGGCGCGCTTCCGCCCCATGATGATTCCCTCGATGATCGAAAAGCTTGGTTATGCCTTTGCTGCTTTCACAATCTACCTGCAAGGGCGAGTACGTTCGGGAGATTTAGTCTTCGGCGGCGCTGATCTGCTGCTGGGCTTCTTGTTCATCGTTGCCTTCTTCAAGACAAAGACTTGAGGTATTCGATCAAAGGCATTCCAAAAAAATCTGCGATCTTCCCCGAGCGCCGGTATCCGTTTTTTTCGTAGAACTTCACCGCCAGGCCTGTTCCACGCCAATACGGCAGCACCGCCATGCCGCGCAGATGGCCCTCGGCGCCGTGAAATGAGCCGGCAATAGTTCCCACAATTCCCTCGGGCGCAGCTGCGACCAGCACATGCATCTGTTGCAAGCGAGCCGCAAGCCGTTCGGGAGTGAGTATGGTGTCGGCAAAAGCATCAGGAGTGTAAGCGCCTTGATAGGGCTCGAAGGCGGCAGCAAGGCAGCGCAGGATTCCTTCTTCATCGCCTGGGCTTGCGGGTCGGATAACTATTTCGTCTTTCAGTTCAGCATTCATCGCGCAATGAGGAACGCTAAATTCTTTCCAGCTCCAACACGGTGCGTTCGTTGCGCAGGTTGCCGGTATTGAGGGTTCCTTTAGGTTCAATCAAGACAATATGCACTTCCTGCTCGGCCACAGGACAATGCTCCACCCCGTGCGCAACGATGAAAAACTCACCTTCATCAATGGCGACATCGCCATCGCGCAGTTTCATCAGCAATCTGCCCTTCACCACTAAAAACAGTTCGTCTTCGCTTTCATGGTGGTGCCAGATGAATTCGCCCTTCAGCTTCACCACTTTGACGTGGCAGTCGTTCACCTCGCCGACAATGCGGGGATTGCAATAATCGGTAAAGTGGCTGAATTTTTCCGCGAGATTTACTTTTTGATTTTTCATAAAGATTCCCGGGAGACGTAGCAAGCTGCGTCTCTACCATTATTTCCTTAAGAAGAAATACGTCGTCATCCCTGCGCCAATGGCGATGACCAGGTAACGCACCACTTTCTGGTCGAGTTTTTGCGCGTACCATGCGCCGCCATATCCGCCCAGCGCCGCGCCCACGGTCATCAGGATGGCCTGCGGCCACACCACCGCTCCCGCTAAAACAAAAGTCACAATGGCAATGGCGTTGGCCAGGCTTGCCAGCAGCGTCTTGAAGGCATTCATAGTGTGGATATTCTCCATCCCCATCACCGCCAGCAAAGCCAGCATAAGAATTCCGGCTCCCGCCCCGAAGTAGCCGATATAAACGGCAACCGCCAGTTGCAACAGCGTCACCGCAAACAAAGCCGCCAGCGAGGCATGGGCGTGGCGCTCGGCGCGGCGGCGTATCCAGTTGCTCACCGGGCCGCCAACTGCAAAAGTCAGCGTAGCGCCGAGCAGCAGCCACGGAACCACCCGCATGAAGGTGGATTGCGACGTCTTCAGAAGAAGCCTGGCCCCGACGAGCGAACCCAAAATGGTCACTATAAACAGCGGCATCAGCATCTTCCATTTTTCGCGGCCTTCGAGCTCGCGGCGGTACGCGCCCACCGATGCCACGGTTCCCGGCCACAGCGCCACTGTGTTGGTGGCGTTGGCATTGATGGGCAGCATTCCGGTGAAGATCAGGGTGGGAAAAGCGATAAAGCCCCCGCCCCCGGCGACGGAATTCAGCCCGCCGGCGACAACCGCCGCCACAAAAAGCAACGCCGCATGGCTCAGATGCATGTTTCCCAATGGATTAGATTATCAGGCCAGAAGATTCTAATTAATACCGCGCGTGAGGAATCTGCGGGTCACCAGCATGTTCGTAGTAAGTTCCTCTCTTGAGCTTGCCGTTTTGCTACGATGGATTCGATGCTTTCCAATCGTTCCATGCCTCGCAGCATTGTGATTCCAGAACTGGCCTACCCGAATATCGGCGAGGCGATTGATTGGTTGTGCAAAGTCTTCGGCTTTACTCTTCGCATCCGGATCGCGGACCACCGCGCGCAACTGAATGTCGGTGGCGGGGGAGCGGTGGTCTTAATTGAACAGAGCCGCAATGTCTCGTTGCGATCTGCCGTCATGGTGAGGGTCGAAGACGTTCACGCTCATTACGAGCGAGTGCGGCGAAGCGGTGCGAAGATCGTTCGAGAACCCAGAGACTATCCTTATGGCGAACGACAATATAATGTCGAGGACTTCGCCGGGCACCATTGGTGCTTCTCGCAATCCATTGCAGACGTTGATCCAGGAGAATGGGGAGGAACGTCCGCCGAACTGTAGCCTAATGACCTTGGACTTTCGCTACGCTCTGACGAGTCTGATTTGTTGAAAGCAGCGGCTGCAGCTTTATTCCACGGTTTGAGGCAGGGGTTCTTGCTCGACTGGCCGGGCAGCCACAGGTTGGGAAAGAGGATCGTAGTCGCGATAGACGCTAATGTGAAATACCGGTTGGCGGAACTCCTCTTCCGCGTCAATCAGCCCGCTGTTCTGGATATTCAGCAAATAATTCTGCACCCAGGTGCGCTGCTTGCGGGTCATGCCGCGCTTGGCAATATCAACCGCGGCGCCGGTCAGGTGCGGGGAAACAATATCGCCATCTTCAGGAGTGGCGGCAACGGCGGCAGCGGCGTTACGGTTGTGGCGGCGCAACTTCTGCTGCACTTCCGCGGTGCGCACAGCCGAGTTCACCTGCAACGGAGTTTTGAATTCCTGGTAATACGCGTCGGAAAAATTCTTCAGAAATGTGCCCGCCCAGGGACGGCAATAACGGCGATCTTCCGGCAACTTGGGATCGACGGTCAGGGTGCGGCCCAGCGGAAGGGCCACCAATTCCTGATTGCGGGTCAGCTCCTGCAGTTGGGCATCATCCTGAATGCGCTCCAACTCGTCTTGTGTGGCCTTCTGGTTCTGCCGCACCAGAGATTCATGTGATCCCTTGATCGGCGAGTGAAAAACAATACGGCGAAAATGGCGGCGATGATGAGTCACCAGGTGAGCAGGTTTTTGCGCAGAATGCGTGCCTGGCAGAACGGCGTTCGCGAACATCATGAATAAAACAACAGCCTGCATATCCCCTCGGTCTGACTGACTCTATTCCGGGCGCCGTGCCCCAGGTACTCCGAATTTAGACAGCAAATTCGCCCAGCAAAGATGTCTAATTTACACGAAAAATTCTCTTGGCGTAAGTTGACTGCCCGGATTCTATCCATGCCGTTCGTACATGCACCATCGGGGAAACGCCTGAGTGTTGCACCATCGGCTTGATTTGGGCAGCCAGAGGGACATGTCCAAAAGTCACGCGGTATTCTTACAGGATGCAGTTCAATTATGAAGGCAGGGTCTTTCGTACGGTGAGCAACTCAGCCCATGGCGAGGCGGGAAGCGAAACGCGCTTTCATTACCACCAGCAGGAAAATGTAGTCTGGGCAGCTTATGGCGGAGGCAATGTTCTGTTGGGAAACCTGCTGGCCAAAGTCAATGCCGATGGATCTTTGGAAATGCGCTATCAGCACCTGAACCAGGCGGGAGAATTTATGACCGGCGAATGCCATTCCGTTCCTGAAGTCCTGCCTGATGGCCGCTACCGCCTGCATGAAAAATGGCGCTGGACCTGCGGCGACTGCTCCAGCGGCGAATCGGTCGTTGAAGAAATTCTTCACGACGCAAAATAAAAATGCAAAATCAAAACTGAATTCCGTCACTAAGTTGTTATCGCACGGCCCGCATCTTTTCCAGAAATTGGTTGACGGTAATAACGGCTCGGCCCACCGTGCCGCGGCCAACTTCCTTCTCTCCTGCGCGGGCGCTGACGCGCAGAGTGTAAAAGCGGCCGTCGAAAGCTTCGAGCACCGCCTCAGCCGTCACCTGCGCGCCAATGCCGCTGGCGGCGCGGTGCTCGATGTTGATGTGCGTGCCCACGGTCAACTCCCCCGGCTCGCAATAGGCTTCGAGAGCACGAAAAGCGGCGGTTTCCATCAGGCGAATCATGTCAGGCGTGGAGTAAATTGGCGGCAGCGTCTGGTGATGCGACGTGAGCGTGTGTTTGAATTCAACCGTCTCGCGGGCTTCGCCGCGGGTGCCGATGGGAATAGGCTTGGCCATGGAACTTAATTTAACCACAGAGACACAGAGACACAGAGAAAGCAAAATCAGGTTTCTCTCTCTGTGTCTCTGAGGTGAATGCAAAGACTTTCTTTGCCTTTAAGGGCAGGCAATTCGTTAGGCTACGCGGCCGCGCGCTCCAGTCGCTCGCGTTCGATGCCATCGAGGGCGCGCCACAGGGCTTGCGCGGTTTTTTCAGCGGCATCGAGGGCCTGGGTAATGCCGTCATCGCCCGCCATGCTGACCTGCGCTTCCAAAAGATTTTGCCAGACTTGGGCATGGAGCACATCGGCCGTGGTATGCAAAGTGAAATAGCTGCAGGTTTTGCCGTCGGCGCCGTAACGCTCTTGCAGTCCCGCGGCCTTTTCTTTGGCCACACGCGGAACCTGCGATTCATAAGCATAAAAGGCGGCCAAAGCCTCTGCCGGGGAGCCTTCTTTTGCGACTTTTTCAAAAGCGGCGATCAGTTCGCGGACCTCGGCAACCGGCTTGTTTCCCTTCACCATGGTGCGGTTGGCGCCCATGCCCTCGGCGAAATCAAGCCAGAGCTCGGCGTGGGAGCGGCGATCAGGCGAACCAACCCCTTCTTCATCGGCGCGATTTTGCGAAACCGTTTGCGCCATTTCCGGCGTGGCGCATTGGTCCGCGGCCGTGTTTAAGCGTTCTTCAAAAATTCTCAGATATTCGGGAAAGGCCGCGACATGGTGGTAATAATCGGCGGCGTAGGCCCGCAGGTCGTCGCGCGTGAGATGGCCCATGGTCCAGGCCTGGTAAAAGGGATGGCACAGCAAATCGTATTTCGCGATGCGGGCGTTCAGTTCCTGCCAGAACGGACGTAAGTTCATGAGTGCTCCTTGCTGGGAAATTCGGCTAATTAGAACACACTATCTTCCTACAAACATACGTCTGGGGGCAAGTTAAGCGGGGAATTTTGCCAACCGGCGGGTTGAGGCCGGGCCGCATCTCAACCGGCGTGCAAAAGAATGTTGCTAAAATAGGAAATGTCAGGATTTCCATACATTTCATGCAGTTCACCGAACAATTCGATGTAGTCGTGGTCGGCGCGGGACACGCCGGGTGCGAAGCTGCCACGGCTGCGGCGCGCATGGGGCTGAAGACGGCGCTCTACACCCTCAACGTTGACCTGATCGCCCAGATGTCGTGCAATCCGGCCGTGGGTGGCATCGCCAAAGGGCACCTTGTCCGCGAAGTGGACGCCCTGGGCGGCATCATGGGCGAGGTCACCGATGCGGTGGGCATCCAGTTCCGGCTGCTGAATACATCGCGCGGTCCGGCAGTGTGGTCTCCGCGGGCGCAATGCGACAAGCAGGCCTATCGCCTTAAGATGCGCGAGGTGCTGGAGTCGCAAGCGAATTTGAAGATTAAGCAGGCCGAAGCAGCAGATCTGATTGTTGAAGACCTCGAGCCTTCGGTGGATGAGCACTCAGCCCTCAGCCCTCAGCATTCAGCCAATGAGGATTCTCGCGAGGAACCGAGTCCTGCTCGAAACTCGAAACTTGAAACTCGAAACTGTTCTTCTGAGAACCGAGAACTGAGAACCGAGAACTCGCGCGCAAAGCGCGCACTGGGCATCAGGCTGCGCGACGGACGTACTGTGGGCGCAAAGGCTGTCATCATCACAACGGGAACGTTTCTCAACGGATTGATTCATTGCGGCGAGCAGACGTATCCGGCCGGGCGCTCGGGTGAGCCGCCCTCGCAACTGCTGGGCGAATCGCTCAAGCTGCTGGGCTTGCGCGGATGCCGGCTCAAGACCGGCACGCCCCCGCGCCTCGACGGGCGCTCGATTGACTGGACGCGCTTTGAGCTGCAGCCCGGCGACGCCGATCCTACGCCCTTCAGCTTTCGCACCAGGCAGATCAAGCAGCAGCAGGTGCCGTGTTACATCGCCTTCACTACGGCGGAGACGCACCGCATCATTGCCGAGAATGTGCATCGTTCGCCCATGTATTCGGGCCAGATCAAATCCATTGGTCCGCGCTACTGCCCGAGCATTGAAGACAAGATCGTCAAGTTTCCCGACAAGCGGCAGCACCAGCTCTTTCTCGAACCCGAGGGTTTGAACACGCATGAAATTTACGTCAACGGCATGTCAACCTCCATGCCGGTAGATGTGCAGCTTGCTATGATCAAATCCATTCCCGGTTTGGAAACAGCCGAGATGCTGCGCCCCGGCTATGCTATCGAGTATGACAGCATTGATCCTACCGAGCTGGAGCGCACGCTTGAGACCAAAAAGATTGCAGGCTTGTTCCTGGCCGGCCAGATCAATGGGACTTCCGGCTATGAAGAAGCCGCATGTCAGGGCTTGATGGCCGGCATCAACGCCGCGCTCAAGATCAAAGCCGAGCCGCCGTTGATTCTGGACCGCACGGAAGCTTATACCGCCATCCTGATTGACGACCTGATCAGCAAGGGGACCAACGAACCCTACCGCATGTTCACCTCGCGCGCCGAGTTTCGCCTGCATCTGCGCATCGACAACGCCGACCAGCGCCTCACGCCCCACGGCCGCCGTGCTGGACTCATCAACGACCAGGCATGGGCTGATTACCTTGCCAAGCAAGAGAGGTTACAGCAGGTGATGGAAGTGCTGGAGAAGACGAAATTTACGAAAGAGCACTTAGCGCTTGGCGCTTGGCATTTGGCCAACAAAGAGCCCTCAGCCCTCAGCCCTCAGCATTCAGCCAATGAAGATCCTAATGAGGAACCCGGTTCTACTCGAAACTTGAAACTTGAAACTCGAAACTTATCTGAGAACCGAGTACTGAGTACTGAGTACTTGAATAACGCTGTAGGCAGCACCCTGGCACAAATCCTCAAGCGCCCGGAGATCACCATTGAACAGCTCGCGCCTGTTCTGTGTCTATTGATTACAGGGACCATCGCGCAAATTGACGCCGCGGCGGCCGCCTATGTCCGTGGCGAGGGCGCGTTGCCTGCGGCGGTGCGTAACGAACTCAAGACGGTCGAGACCACCATCAAATACGCCGGCTATCTGCAGCAGCAGGAGCGCGCCATCGAGCGCCTGAAGAAAGCCGAGCAGCGCACTATTCCCGAGTGGTTCGATTACAAGGCGGTCAGCGGCCTCTCCCGCGAGATGAATGAAAAATTGCAGCGCGTTCGCCCGCGCACTCTGGCGCAGGCTTCGCGCATTCCCGGCGTCACGCCCGCGGCCGTGTCCTTGATTAATGTATATATCGAAATCCAGGCGCGGCGGCACCAGCAGGCGGCTTCTATCTAATTCGGCAAACACCCTTGGTGTCTTGCATTGCTTCGCGAAGCGCGATACATTCCACCTCACAATCCTTCGCATGAGCGTATTAGGTTTATGGCAAGAGCCCAGCTAAAAGCGAGCCGCGAAACCGCTCCGCCCCAAAAATCTTCCGGGGTCACGCCGGCCAGCTGGCTCTACACTCCCGCGCTCGACCTCATTGTAGGTTGTGGAGCCTGGTCAGCGCCGCTGCTGCTGGTGACGTATGCGGTGTCACAATCCAGCGCTGCGGGCATGGCCATGGTTTTTTATGCGCTGGCGCTGGTCTTCAACTATCCGCACTTCATGGCGACTATTTACCGCGCCTATGGTACGCGTGAAGATTTTTCTAAATATCGCGTCTTCACAGTCCACATCACGGCGCTTTTGGTGCTGACGGCCATTCTTACGCACGCCTCATTCAAGCTGCTGCCCTGGGTTTTTACGCTCTACATCAACTGGAGCCCCTGGCATTATTCCGGCCAGAATTACGGATTGCTCATGATGTTTGCCCGGCGCAACGGCGCCACTTCTGCCAGCGCGGTGCGGCGTGCGCTTTATGGCGCATTTCTGATTTCGTATCTCATGTTGCTGATCAGCTTCAATACCGGAGTATCACAGGTGCCGTTGGTGCTTTCTCTGGGGATTCCGGCGCAGATCAGCTTTTGGAGCAGAATCGCCTGCGGAGTTATCTTCGCTTTGCTCGGCGGTTTCGCGTTTTACCATTTGATCCGCCAGACCAGCTTGCGGGCCATGCTCGCGCCGCTTACGCTTTTTTCCACGCAGATTCTCTGGTTTGTTCTGCCCCACATTCTGGAATTCGGCATCGGTTGGAAGCGGCCGCAAACTCTCTACAGCAGCGGGATGCTGGCGGTAATGCACTCGGCGCAATATTTGTGGGTGACCAGTTACTACGCCCGGCGCGAAGCCGGAACGCTCGCGGTCGCCAAACCCGGCTGGAGCCTGTGGAGATATTTCGCCACGCTGACGGCGGGGGGAATTGCGCTGTTCATCCCCGGTCCATGGCTGGTGAGCTACGCCTTTCATTACGACATTACCGTCAGCTTGTTGATCTTCACCGCGCTGGTGAACATCCATCATTTCATCCTCGACGGAGCCATCTGGAAGTTGCGTGACGGACGCATTGCCGCACTTTTGCTCAATACCCGCGAACCCGTCGGCGAAGAGAATAGTGAATCGGTTCTTGGCGGGGCCACGCGCTGGCTGCGGGGAAGCACCTCAGCTGCGCGCGCGCTGCGCATTGCCGCCATGTTGGTCCTTTTTCTTTGGGGAGGCATCGAGGTTGTCCGCTACAGCCTCAGCTTCAACGGCAACGAGATTTCGAGCCTGATGCGCGCCCTGCGGCTCGATCCGTACGATGCCAGCGCGCAAACCCGCATTGCCGGCGGCGAAGCCGATGCCGGCGACTGGCAGGCCGCCGAAGCCGCGTTGCGCAAAGCTATTGCTGTGAATCCTCGCAGGCCCGGCCCCCAGATCGAGCTGGGCCGCGCATTGATTGAGCACGGGCAGTACGAGGAAGCGTACGCGCAATACCGGCAAATAGCTGTCTTGTTTCCCGACGATGCCGATGCGCTTACCAATTTGGGAACGCTCGCCGAACGGCTTGGGCACGAGGATGAAGCCATCGCAAGCTGGCAGCGTGCCCTGCAGGCAGATCCCGCAAGAATCGGAGTGCATCTGTTGCTGGCCGAGGCTTTGCAGAAGCAATCTAAACCCGAACTCGCCTCCGCCCATTATGAGGAATACTTCCGGCAAGTGCTGGCCCATCCCGAACTGCGGCCCGAGCCTAAGCTATTGATTCCGATATTGTTGAAGTGCGCCAGTCTCAATGCTGAACTTGGCCGCACCGACGTAGCGATTACGAACTACAAGTTGGCGGCAGACATCGCCGGAAAAAACCACGAACCTGACCTCGAGGGCCAGGCCTATGCCTCTGCGGCTGAGCTGCAAGCCAAAGCCGGAAACGCAGCTGTGGCCGCGCGTTCCTATCAGCAAGCCATTGTGGCCGATGCTGCCAGCGGCGACCAGCGCAACCAGGCCAAAGATTGGTTCAACTACGGGCAGCTCCTCCGCCAGCGCCACCTCACGCGCCTTGCCTACGCCTGCTTATTAAAATCTGAGGATCTGCTCCACCAGGGCGCGCCCTCTCCGGAACTCGAAACTGCCACCGCTTCGCGCCGGCAACTCGAGACCGAGTTGGGAAGAGAATCGGCCGGCGTCCGCCGCGATTTGTCCAATGTGCTCGCCCAGGCGACGGTGCTCGAGCCCAAGGACTTTCCGAAAGTGGCAAACTAGCAGCTATAATTTTTAAGCTTACGGCTTCGAGCATCGGTCTGGAAGTATTCAGCGTTCTTTCATCATCACAATCTAATGTCGTAGGGATCGAGGAGTGGACCATGATGAGAAGAAAAGCCGGCCCCGTACACGCAATTCTTTTTTTGATTCTTGCCGCACTCGCTCACGCGCAACAATCTGCTCCACTGCGGCTGGAGAAGACAATTCCACTGCCCAACATAGAAGGCCGCATTGATCACATGGCGGCCGACGTGGAAAATCAGCGTCTTTTTGTGGCCGCGCTGGGCAATAACACGGTAGAGGTTGTTGATATCAAGAGTGGCAAGGTGGTGCAAACGATCGGCGGGCTGGCCGAGCCGCAAGGTATTGTTTACCAGCCGGAAAAGAAACTCTTGTGGATCGCCAACGGCGAAGACGGCACGGTGCGGATCTTCGACGCGCAAACATGGAAGCTGGTGCGCTCGATTCCCCTTGGCGGCGACGCCGATAATATCCGCCGGGACGCGGCATCGCAGCGCATTTATGTGGGATACGGCAGCGGAGGGCTGGCTGGCTTCGATGCCCAGGAGAACAAAGTAGCAGATATAAAATTAGACGCCCATCCCGAATCGTTCCAGCTTGAGAAGAATGGTTCCCGGATTTTTGTGAACCTGCCCAATTCCAAAAAGATCGCGGTCATTGATCGCGCCAAGTCCGCTGTCATAGCTAGCTGGGCAACTGACGACGCCGCGTCGAACTTTCCTATGGCACTGGATGAAGCCGAAGCCGATAGCCGGCTCTTCGTTGTCTGCCGCAGGCCCGCCGTGCTGCTGGTACTGGATACAAAGTCCGGCGACGTCGTGGCTAAACTGCCGGCCATCGGCGACTCCGACGATGTTTTTTACGATTCAAAGCGCAAGCGAATCTATGCCTCGGGCGGCGAGGGAGCGATTTTTGTCTACCAGCAACAAGACCCCGGCCACTACAGCAAAATTGCCCAAATTGGTACCGTGAAGGGTGCGCGCACCAGTCTTTTTGTCCCCGAGCTGGACCGACTGTTTCTTGCCGTGCGGCGCGAGGGACAAAATGCCGCTTCCATTCAAGTCTATGAGGTAACGCAGTAGCGCCGCACATTCATGCGACAACACAGTGCAACAAACCTGACGAGGGCTTATGAAAAACAATCTGCTTCTGCTGGCTGCCATTTTCATCTGCTTTGTTTGCCCACTGTCCGCCCAGGAGAAAAATACTTTAACTCTCACACAGACGATTTCGTTGCCCAAGGTTCAAGGCGGATTCAATCACATGTCGGTGGACGCGGAGCACCAGCGGCTTTTTGCAGCAGCGCCCACCAACAAAACTCTGGAGATCATTGATCTGAGTTCGGGCAAACCGTGGCGCAGCCTGGAAGGAGAAAAGCCCGCGGCAGCGCGCTACGCACCAGAGTTTAATCAACTCTATGTTCCGCGCGGCCAGAGTCTCTACATTTACGACGGCACGACATTTGACCTGGTTACCAAGGTTGACCTCGAGAGCAATCTGGATGAGCTGCAATATAACGCCGGAGCAAAACAACTCTATGTGGGCTGCATGACTGCCGATAAGACCGGCATCGCCGTCATTGCCATTCCGGAAGGCAAGCTGCTCGGAAAGATCCTGCTGCCCGCCAAGCCCCAGGGAATTATTGTGGAGCAAAAAGGAGAAAGGATTTTTGCCAACATGCCCAGCTTGAAACAAATCGCGGTGATGGACCGCGACAAGCGCGCCCTTTTGGATACCTGGCCGCTAACGGACATTCAGGGCAACACTCCCATCGCGCTCGATGAGGCCCGCAATCGCCTGTTCGTTGGCGCACGCCAGCCCGCGCAGTTGGCGGTATTCAATACGGCCACCGGCAAGCTCGTGGCCAGGGTTGACATCAACAGCGATACGGACGATCTTTTCTACGATCCCGCGCACAAGCGCGTTTATGTCTCCTGCGGCGAGGGTTTTATTGATGTCATCGCGCAGCGCGACGCCAATCATTATCAGTTGCTGGAGCGCATTCCCACCATTGTCGGAGCCAGGACCTCTACTTTCGCGGGCCAGTTGAATGGCTTTTATCTGGGAGTGCCACGGCGGGGGGACGATTCCGCACAGATTCGCGTTTTCAAAACGGGAAAATGATCCGGAAACGCTATACCGTTTACTGTGCCTGTGCAGCCAGTCAAAGTATAGTAAGTAGCGCAACACCCTTCAGCCCTTAAGCTCCCCGTCCGAGGGTTTATATCTGCATCTGAACCGCAATTTTTCTCAACTCGCTGCTTTGACTTGCAAAAATCCCGCGACTATGGCATTCTACTTACCTCCCAATAAGGGAATCTGTATTATGACGTTACGCAAACACAATTCGATCATGAGGTCCGGCGGCAGTACCTTCGCCGTTATGGATCGACTGCGGACGTCGTTCCCGTATTCGCGGTAATGTACGACTTCCGCTAAACGATTCCATACATTGAACTTCGCTGGGTGGCGCAGGCCACGGTTCCTTCGACTATTACTCGACTAAGCCCGTAGCCGTTCTTTCTCCCAGCAATAAATCCGGGTCAGTGGTGAAGAAAACGGGTACTTCTTCTGGTAGCGCTGCTTAACCGCGGCGGGGGTTCGACTCCCCAAGGCCGTCTTCAGTTGTTCCCTGATCGGTTATTCGGAATTGCAAACACGGAAAGGCGTGCAGGCAGTGAGGTCGAGGCGTAGCTTGCTCCGTCTCCAGTTATTACAACGTTTCGGCCGGTGGCGTAGACGATGGTTACTTCGCCTTGAGAGCGGGAGGTCGCAGGTTCGATTCCTGCCGCGGCATGTTTGTGGCCGCGTAGCTCAGTGGATAGAGCGCCTAATGTGCCTTTGTCGCTTGTTCCCCGGCCAGTCAAGGTCAACCATCAGCCGAGGTGCGTGCGCGCCTTGTTTATAAAGCAAAATGTTATGGGAAACTTGAAAGTTCAAAATGGAACGCCGGTGGGCAACGAATCCATGTGCAGCACGTGCCGCTACGCGCGCATCATCAAAGGGTTCTCGGAAAGTGAAGAGATTGTTTTCTGCGAGTTGTCGTATCAATCGTTTCGGGTGCCGTTCCGCGTGCGCGAATGCTCCGAATATGACGACAAACGCCTGCCACGGAGGTATGAGATGGAAAAAATTGCTTACATCCTGCTCTCAAAAACAGTAGGACGCGATATTGGATTTGTCACGCCCAATGAGTTTAAGAAACTGGAAGGCGAAAACGCGGGAGTTCTTCCGTAAAAACAAATTTGCCGGTGGTGGCAGAAAGGGTTACTTCGCGCTCGGCAAGGGGAGCTTTGTCAAGCAAAGTCTCTTTCGCTTGTTCCCCGGCGAACAAAAACATTTGGTAGAGACGTAGCTCTGCTATGTCTCTGTTGGAAGTCACGAAATTTTTTCGGTGGCGAAGACAACGGTTACTTCGTAATCCGACGGCGCAGGTTCGATTCCTGCCGCAAACGCCTTTCAGGTGTGTGCGTAGCTTAACGCTAGAGCATCGGATCCCAACTGTGTCGCTTGTTCCCCGAGGAGATGAAAGAAGGAAAGACGATTATGGCAAAGCTGAATATGTTTAAGATCGGAAAATTCACCGTTAGTCCGCGTACTCATGAAGGCGCTCCCGCCAAGCGCATCACCGTGGAACAGGAGCTGCGCCGCTCGGTGCTGGCCTGCATGTTGTGGGAAGACCAGTTCTACGAAGACGGCGTCGAGATCGCCGGACGCATCCGCGAACTGGTGCCTAAGGTCGAGGCCGGGCGGGTGGCCGCGCTGGCGGTCGAGGCGCGCGAGAAGATGAAGCTGCGCCACGCTCCGCTGTTGCTGGTGCGCGAGATGGCGCGCCACAAGACGCACCGCGCCTGGGTGGCTGAGACTCTGCAGCGCGTGATCCAGCGTGCTGATGAGCTCGCCGAGTTCGTTGCCATTTACTGGAAAGACGGCAAAGAAATCCTTTCCGCGCAGGTAAAGAAGGGGCTGGCGGGCGCATTCACCAAGTTCGACGCGTACGCGCTGGCCAAGTACAACCGTCCCGGGCCGGTCAAGCTGCGTGACGTGCTGTTCTTGTGCCACGCCAAGCCGCTGGATGAGGCGCAGGCCGAAGTGTGGAAGCAGCTTGTAGAGGGAACGCTGGCTTCGCCCGATACCTGGGAGGTCGCGCTCTCGGCCGGTGCCGATAAGCGCGAAGCCTGGGAGCGCTTGCTGCGCGAGAACAAGCTCGGGGCGCTGGCCCTGCTCCGCAACCTGCGCAATATGAAGGACGCCGATGTCGATCCGAACTTGGTAGGCCCGGCGTTGCGCGCGATGAAGACCGATCGTGTGCTGCCCTTCCGCTTCATCGCTGCCGCGCGTTACGCGCCGCAGTGGGAGCAGGTGCTGGAGCAGGCCATGCTGAAAGCGCTGGCTTCGCAGGAGAAACTGCCTGGGGAGACAGTGTTGCTGGTAGATGTCTCCGGCAGCATGAATGCCGCGCTCTCGCGCCAGTCGGAGATGCAGCGCACCGACGCCGCCTATGGTCTGGCGGTGTTGCTGCGCGAGATCTGCGAGCAGGTGGTGATCTACACCTTCTCCGATAAGCTAGTTCGGGTGCCCACGCGCCAGGGTTTTGCCCTGCGTGACGCGCTCGAACACAGCCAGTCGCACAGCGGAACGTATCTGGGCAAGGCGCTGGGCGAGTTCAAGGAAAATTACGACCGCGTGATCGTAATCACCGATGAGCAGTCGCACGACGCAGTGCCCAATCCGAAGGCGGCCGGCTACATGATCAACGTAGCCAGCTACAAGAATGGCGTCGGCTACGGCAAGTGGACGCACGTTGATGGCTGGAGCGAGGCTGTCGTCGCGTACATCCGCGAGTTGGAGAAGATGCCGGAATAAGCAATGGAGGCGCAATTCCTTTTTGGAATTTGCGCCTCTGTGTTGGTTTTCGGGGCAGAGACGCAGCACAGAGCTTGTTTGGCTCTGTTGATATCCTCGAGAAGGTCCTCCCTTTTAAGAGTGTCATCCTGATCCCGCGAAGCGGGAGAAGGATCTCCGATGAAGACTGGAATTACCCTCGGCCGTGATCGGATCGTACAGAATTTGTCCCTGACGAGTTTTAAGATGCGAGGATGTCAACAGAGCCAGACAATCTCTGGTTCCAAGGCTTGATTATGGCCGAACAATCCATCTCTCTTTCGTCGTACCTGAAGCTGCTGCGCGGCAACGCGAATTTCCGCCGCCTCTGGATGGCCCAGATCATCAGTGAAGTTGGCGACTGGTTCTACATGGTGGCGCTGTACTCCATGCTGTTGCAATTCACCGGCAGGGCCGAGCTGCTGGGCATCGCTTTCGTGTTGCAGGTAATGCCGCAGGCGCTGACTAGCCCCATTGCAGGAGTAATCAATGACCGGCTACGACGGCGGCGGGTGATGATCTTCTCTGACCTCGCGCGGGCGGTGATCGTCTCCTGCATGTTGCTGGTGCGCTCGCCGCAGATGATCTGGCTGGTCTATCCGTTGCTGGTTCTTGAGACCGTGATGTGGGGGCTGTTTGAGCCTGCGCGCAACGCCGTGCTCCCGAATATTGTAGGAAGCGAAGAAATCATCGTCGCCAACACGCTCAGCTCGACTACCTGGTCTCTCAATTTCTTCCTCGGCTCTGCCCTGGGCGGAGCTGTGGCCGCCTTCCTGGGACGCGATACCGTTTTTGTGCTGAACGGCCTCTCTTTCGTGGGCTCGGCATTTCTGATGTCGCGGATGCAATTCAACGAACCGCACATGAAAGCCTTGCCTCACTTGCGCTGGCGCGACCTCATCAATTACTCGCCTATGATCGAAGGCGTCCGCTATGTGCGCCGGCAGGCCCGCCTGGCTACCGCCGTGTTTGTAAAAGCGGGCCTGGGAGTCACCGGCGCCAGTTGGATCATCTTTCCTATACTGGGAAAATACATTTTCCCCGTCACCGGACATAATATTGACCCGCAGCGTGGCGCCCTGCTGGGCATGAGCCTGCTGATGGGCGCGCGTGGCCTGGGTTCGCTCATAGGACCGCTGGCCCTGGCTCCCTGGGCACAGCAAAAGCCGCGGCGGCTGAGCCTCGGAATCATGATTGGATTCTTTGTTTATGGCAGCGGATATATTGCACTGAAATTCATTTCACATGCCTACCTAGCCTATATAGTGGTCACGATCTCTCATATTGGCGGCGCAATGGTGTGGGTGTTTTCCACCACGCTGCTGCAGTTGATGACCGCCGATGAGTTTCGCGGGCGCGTTTTCGCCGCCGACCTGGGTTTCTGCACCATCGTGTTGGGAATAACCGCTTATTTTGCAGGCTTGTTGATCGATCACGGGGTCGATGTGCGCACCGTCGCGCTGGCGACAGGAGTTCTCACCGTTCTGGCCGGAGCGGTTTGGGGCTGGCTGGGAGTGAGGAGCGGAGGAGACGTTTCCGTAGAGACGTAGCTTTGCTGCGTCTCTCATTGCAGGTCATGTTCTTCACTCTCAATCCCTAATTTTATTTCTCTGCCATGGCCGCATTGAACCTGGCCACGGCGCTTTCCAGGGTCTTCTCCAAGTCTGCCTGAAAAGTCTGCGCTTTCTGCTCAAGCTTGCTGGTCGCGGAGGTAAATTCGCCTTCGAGGTGCAGCAGGCCCTCTTGGGCCAGCGTTTGTGCGGTAGCGATCAAGTTTTCCGCGCTGTTGTTCAGGTAAGCGCAATCGTAAGGATCAGCGATCCACACCTTGGCGTTTGATTTTCCCGACCGGTATCCCAGCCAGTAAACCTTGTGCTGCACAAAGCTGCGCAACTGCTCCTCCGACGCGGCCGTGAAGATGATCTGGTTGGTCTTGAAGCTGAAATGGCGGCTCGATACCTCCACCGGCACCAGCTTGGCAGATTTTTTGAATTCTAGGCGGCCGGCATCCGCCGCCATTCGGGAGGCGTTGATCACCACCACTTCGGCGTCGTGCGGTTCGAGCGATGGAATTGCCTCGGCGATGGTGCGTGAGACGTTGGCCGCAAATTCGGCGTGCCGGGCCATCTCCGGGTCGCTCAGCAGCCATGCCTTGCCATGCAAAACATGGAAATCGGCGCCTGAGGTGGAACCGTGAAAGGGCCACGTAAGTTCGAAGCGCAGCGGGACGCCTCCCAGGGTCACAAAAGCCATGGGATCAGGATTTTTGGAACGAAATTGATTCAGGTTCGACATAGCAATTTGCAGAATTAAAAATTACATGAATTCCAGAATGTATTCACCTTTTTTGTGTATTCGACCAGTCCCAGAGATTTGCCCTCTATCCGTGTTCCTGATCGTGAATGGAACACGGCATCTTGTCACTTCATAGGGCAACTTGTCATCTGCCATTCACATCAACAATTGAAACAAACCGCTCAATCATAGCCAAGCTAGTCCATGATCTCCTGGCCCCCTGGGATTCGAGACGACTGCAAAGGAAACAATGAGACATTTCAGGACCCTGTTTCTCCCTCTTCTATTCTTTGTCTTCTTATTTTTGCTTGTCGGTTGCGGCACTACGGGCAGCCACTCTGGCGGCAAACCGGGCCCAACACCTGCTCCGACTCCGCAAGGTCAGATCACGGTGACGGTTGCCCCGGCTGCCGTCACGGTAGCGGCGGGAAGCGCATTTAGCGCGTTCGTGGCCACGGTCACGAATACCTCGAATCCGAATGTCAACTGGCTGGTGGATAACGTTGCCGGCGGAAACACTACCGTGGGAACCATTGATGCTTCAGGCCACTACACCGCGCCCTCCGCGGCCGGTACGCATACCGTAACCGCGGTCAGCGTCGCTGATCCTACCAGGAGCGGCAGCGCTCAGGTGACAGTAACACGTGGAATCACAGTCGCAATTACACCCACGTCAGCAACCGTACAGCCAAAAGGAACGCAGCAATTTACCGCGAACGTGAGCCCGGTGCCCAACTTCGGCGTCGTATGGTCGGTAGACGGCGCCGTCGCGGGAAACGGCACAGTTGGGACCGTTAGTTCAAACGGCCTTTACACCGCGCCTGCAGGTTCTGGAACTCACACCGTCACTGCCACCAGCAATGATGATTCCAGCAAAAGTGCAAGTGCTCAGGTCACAATTCCACCCGGGATGGCGATCTCCCCCGTTAAAGCCAGAGTAACACCCGGCGCAACACAGCAATTCACCGCGACAGTTACCGATCCGGCGTTGCTTCCGGTCACCTGGTCGGTGGATGGCATCGGTGCAGGCAACAGCAGCTCAGGAACAATTGCCAGCACAGCTGCGAGTACAGCCACTTACACCGCTCCCGCCACTGCGGGCGCCCATACCATTGGAGCAACCAGCGCTTCCAATCCCAGCGTCACTGCCAGTACCCAGGTCAATGTAGTTGCGGTGACTACGAATTCGGCCTCCGTCCTTACCTTTCACAATGACGGACAGCGAACGGGACTGAATCCGAATGAAAGCGTTCTTAGTCCTGCCAACGTCAATCCGGCCACCTTTGGAAAACTTTTTTCCTACCCGGTGGATGGCCAGCTCTATGCCCAGCCGCTCTATGTCCCGGGTCTCGCTAATATCGCGGGAGCTACTCACAATGTTGTGTTTGCTGCAACCGAGCACAATACTGTCTACGCCTTTGACGCCGATGGTTTGAGCACCATGCCGCTATGGCAGAAAAATCTGGGCCCGGCTGCTCCCTCCAGAGATGTTGAGGGCATCAGTCCCGAATTGGGTATTACCGGCACTCCGGTGATTGATCCCAACACCAGCACGTTGTATGTAGTGAGCGATAACAACCGCAGCTTCAAGCTGCACGCCCTCGATCTGCATGATGGTTCCGAAAAATTCGGCGGGCCAGTCACGGTAACGGCCACCGTTCCCGGCGCCGGCGCCGACAGCTCAGGCGGCAACCTTACGCTCGAAGGTGGCTGCTATCAGCGCCCGGCGCTGGCCCTGGTCAACAGTGTTGTCTTCATCGCATTCGGACACTGCAACCACGGATGGGTGCTGGGTTATGCCGCCGATTCATTGACCCTGGTAAGTAAATTCAATACCACGCCCAACGGGGCCGGCGGCGCCATTTGGATGGGCGGCGGAGGCATAGCCACAGACGGAGCGGGCAGCCTCTACCTGATGACAGGCGTCGATGCCGGCGATCCGGCCTCCGGCTTCAACGATGCCTTCCTGAAGTTGAACGCGGCAGATCTTTCGGTGGTGGATTCGTTCACGCCCTCCAACGAATCATTCCTGCGGGCCAACGATGCCGATTTAGGCAGCGGAGCGCCCATCGTTCTTCCCGACAACAGTTCGGCCCATCCTCACGAACTGGTGGGCGGAGGGAAAGACGGGCGCGTCTTCTTAATAGATCGCGATCACATGGGCGGCTTTACCCCTCCCACCAATCCGGCCTGCGACAATACCTCGGTGCCGCCGGTCTCGTGCGATAAGAACGTGCAGACCATTCCCGATATAGGAAACGCGCAGTTCGACAACCTGTTCGATACCCCGGCCTACTGGAACGGCTTTGTATATTTCCATCCGCAAAGCGCCAAACTTCAGGCGTTCCAATACGGCAATGGGATGCTGTCAGGCAGGGCGTTCGCCAACACGGCAGACTTCCAAGATCATGGGGCCACGCCTTCGGTATCGGCGAATGGGAACAGCGCGGGTATTGTATGGGAGCTGCAAAGCGATGCCTGGAGAACGGGAGGCCCTGCGGTTCTGCACGCCTATGACGCAACCAATATTGCCACCGAACTCTATAACAGCAGCCAGGCAGCCGGCAAACGCGATGTTGCCGGACCGGCGGTAAAGTTCACCGTGCCTGCAATTGCCAACGGGCATGTTTACGTTGGCACCGCCAATGAGCTTGATGTGTACGGGTTGTTGTCGCAGTAGAACGATTGACGGTTGGCGCGGTCGCTGAAAAGCGTCGCGCCTGGGCTTTGTATCAGGGCACGATCCCGCTCAGCGGGATCGTGCCCTAAGTCGCTGGGAAACTAACACTTCCTTGCCGCCGCAGGCATGCGCGTATCCCGCAAAGCGGGAGAAGCGCACAGAACGAACGTTTTTCCGCAGCCCTCTTCAACCTCGATGCCGTGCGGATACATCGGGGCCAACAAGCGGCTGGAAGCACAGCCACGCTCAAGTTTTTCTCTGTGTCTCCCTGCCTCCGTGGTGAGAAATTGCGATTAAAACAACGCCGATTGCTTGCGGCTCAACGGAATGCCGAAGTGGTCGTAGGCCAGCTTGGTGGCCACGCGCCCGCGCGGGGTGCGGTCTAAGAATCCTATCTGCATGAGAAAAGGTTCGTAGATTTCTTCAATGGCCTCAGCCTCTTCCGCCAGGGCTGCGGCTAATGTATTCAATCCCACCGGGCCTCCCTGGTATTTCTCAATGATGGTCAGTAGCAGCTTGCGGTCAATTTCGTCAAAGCCGTGCTGGTCCACTTCCAGCATCTTGAGCGCGGCCTGGGCGGTGGGCAGATCAATTTTTCCGCCGCTGCGAACCTGGGCGTAGTCGCGCACGCGTCGCAACAGGCGGTTGGCGATGCGTGGCGTGCCTCGCGCTCTGCCGGCAATCTCCTCGGCGGCATCGCGGTCAACAGGGACCTTCAAAATCTCTGCCGAGCGTTCCACTACGAAGCGCAACTCGTCGGTGGTGTAGAAGTCCAGGCGCAGCAGCAGGCCGAAGCGCGAGCGCAGGGGCGCGGAGAGCAATCCGGCGCGCGTGGTGGCGCCAATAAACGTAAATGGATGGACTTCAATAGTGTGCGTCCGCGCCGCCGGGCCCTGCCCGATGATGATATCAAGCTGATAATCTTCGAGAGCCGAGTAGAGAATTTCTTCCAGTGCCGGCTGCAGTCGGTGCACTTCATCGAAGAACAGCACCTGCTTCTGGCGAACATTGGTGAGCACCGCCGTCAGGTCGCCTTTGATCTGCAGCACCGGTCCCGAGGTCTGCTGGTAGGCGACGCCCAACTCGTTGGCAATGATGGTGGCCAGCGTGGTCTTGCCGAGGCCGGGCGGGCCGTACAGCAGCACGTGGTCCAGTGTCTCCCCGCGCGACTTGGCGGCCTCAATGGCCACTGCCAGGTTTTCCTTTACCTTGTTCTGCCCCACAAACTCCCGCAGGAACTTGGGCCGCAGCTTCAGTTCAAACCCGGCATCATCCTCCACTGCGGCGGCAGAGACGATGCGGTGCTTCAATTCCGGACCAGTTTTTGGATTGGAAATTGCCACGTCTGCTGCGCAGTGTACCACCAAAAGCCGGATTGGTTAATTAGCGGGTGGCCACCCTTTCGCGCTTTTTTGCAGAATTTCAGAAATCCGCGTTGATCCGCGTCAATCCGCGGCGAAAGCTTTTGCTTTTTGCAATCTGGTATCAAACTCTTGGCTTCTGAGGAATTGTAGTCCATCATTTCCACGGAGGTATCTCCTGGGAACGGTTGCCAGTCGTTAAGACTGTGATCAGGTCTAGAGGCCGCACAAAAAACAAGCGGACTACTCGAGTAATGGGGGAGGGGGCTGCTACGCCAGGGGGATAGCACACAAAAGTTGTTGAACTCTGGCAGAGACCGCCGCAAGAACCAGAGGGTGACTACTCGGGTTTTTCCGATATGTCATTGAATCGTAACGGTTTAACCCTGCATTCACTACTTGATGTAATGGGGGAGAGGGGAGCACTACTTCGCGAGGAAACAAAACCTGCTGGACTCCGGCACGAGTTGCCGTGGAGATGGGTTCTTTGAAAATCTGTTAAGCCGCCGAGGGATCGCGCGGGCTGGGAGTATCCGGCGGGGGCGCGTTTTCGTCGCCGTCGCGGCTTGGATGGGCGCGGTAGTCGGCGATGATCTGGCGGGCCTCTTCCGCCTGCTCTTCCCGCACCAGGACTACGGCGCCGCCAATTCCGGAGAGGACATCCGGGGTCTCGCGCCAGATGACTGTCGATTCGATGCCCGCGCTTTGCAGCAGGCCTTCGATGACAATGGCTTCCGATTCCTGCTCGGTGCCAAAAATCTCGGTCAGTTGCTCGTTGGGTTCTCCCTGGGTTGCCATTGAGTTTTGTCCCCCTTTCATGCGATGCAACGTCGTTTTCTATCTACCATGATACAGCGCCTATCTGCTTTGGAATGAAAAGAAAATCGGATCTGCCGCCCCCTGGTTTCCTGGTATTTTCTCCGCGCCTCTGCGCCTCCGCGGTTGGCTAGCTTTTTCCTTGTGGAGCCTTCCTGTTTGTTCTCTGCATATTATTGAATGTCAGTGATTTACGACTGCATACCCTTGCTGAGCAAGGGGGGTACCCCGGTAACTTCCAAATCCCCAAATTTTTAAGGCGGTCCCGGCAAAGCGTTGTATCATTGCCCGCAGCAGACCACAATCCCTTCAACTCAGGAGAGCAAATATGAAGCGCTGTTTTTTTGCGGCTGTATTGGGCGTGGTAGTGATATTGATGACGATGACCGGATGCTCCAAAAGCTCCAGCGGTGGGGGCAATCTGCTTACCAGCGCAGCCTCGGTGCTGACCCCATCGGATCCGTGGACTGAATTTGCGCTGATGACCGCGGCCCGTTCCAAGGCCACAAGCTGGCGGTCCAAGATGGTCTCCAATCAGGCTGGACGCTCCTTCGAAATGGATAGTGAAGTCATGTGTCCCGACAAGATGCATAACAAGATGACCCAGGGAGACAAGGTGACCATGGAAAGTTACATCATCGGCGGCACCATGTACGTGAACGCCGGTGGACGCATGATGAAGGTTCCCAACCAGATGCCGGGAGCGGCGATGCAGTGCGGCGGCACAGCTCCGAGCAGCGCTTCCTCGCCGTCTCCAAAGTTCTCTATCGGCTCGCTGCCCAGCATGAAAGATATTTCCAACGGATTGCAGGAGATGGAAAAGATGAAGCAGAACGTGACCATCACCAAAGGCGGCGTCTCGGTGGTCGAGGGTTCGCCCTGCCAGGAGTGGAACATCGTTTATAACGATCCGCAGAGCAAGCAGAGTTATAACTCCAACTATTGTGTGGGAGTAGCTGACCACCTGCCCCGCCGCATGATCGTTGATAGCGGGCAGGGAAAAATGGAGATGACCTACTGGGATTGGAACAGCAACATCAGCATCAATCCGCCCACAACGTAGCGGGAGCGTAGCATCGGGGGATGGAAACAAAAGCCTGCAACAGGGCGGCGTGGAGCGCATCTAATTTAAGTAGCATTTCCGCAAGCACACAAAGTAATCAGCACGCTAGTTTTTGGGGCCACATACTTATGGACATTCCGGAACGGCAAGCCGCGGACCCGGGTTCGGAAGCAGCAAAATCAGAGGCCGATCCCAACCACTCCGCTCTCAGCCAGGAAGAAATCGAAGACGAAAACAAGCGCATCCGCCGCCTGCAGATCATGATGAACATGGTCATGGCGGTGATCTCGCAGGAAGAGATGACGCTGGAAGAAGCTTCAGAGATGGTGGCCAACGCCAAGCGCGCCGCCCTCGCCATGTTTCCCGATAAGGAACTTGCCTACGACCTGATCTACAAACCGCGCCTGCAGCGGCTGATCCGCGAGCGCTTCCGCCTGCAATAAAGAGTCAACCACAGAGGGCACAAAGGAACACGAAGGAAGTAAAACAGGAAATCCTTTGTGTCCTTTGTGGTTAAATTTTTATTTTTCAGCTTCGTGCGCCAGCTCCGCCACGGGTTTGCGCACCAGAAAATAGATCACGCCAACGACGGCAATCGCCGCGAATATCGCCACAAACTTAAGCTGCGGATACTCGCGGAAAAGCGCGGGCAGCCGCTGCACGATGGCCGGGCCGAAAGAAACCACCAGTTTCGCCAAAATGACCCAGCGGATCATGCGCCCCACAAAAATAGCCAGCAGAAAGTGGCGCACTTTCATCTTGAGCGCACCCGCGGCGAAGATAAAAAGTTTGAACGGAGTCGGCGGCGGCAGCATGGAAGGAATCATAAGCGCCAGAAATTCCTGGCTTTGAAAGCGCTCGCTGATGGCGTCAAACCTTGCCTGTGAGACGCGCTTGCGCAGCGCCACTTCTCCGCCCTTGTACCCGATGGCATAAACCAACAGGCTGCCCACGGCCGAGCCCATCGCCGCCAGCCCCGGATACAAAAGATACAAGCAAGCCAGCCAGCGCAGCGACGTGGGCTGCACTCCCCCTGCCTGCAGCCAGCGCAGCATCGCGTAAATGTAGGTCGCGAGTATCAGGTCCATGGGCAGGCCGAGCGCAGCGGAATCCACGGCGGCGATGGCGAACGCCCCCCAGGGACCGAGCGGAGCGAGCGCCTTCAGCAGGAAAGCGGTATATTTTTTCAGGAGATTTTTCAAACTAAGCGGCGCGGCCGTTTCCCTTTTTGTGAATCCTCAATTGTACGCGAAGAAGGCGCGGTGTGTTCCCGTTACCGATGCTGCTTTTCTGAATTCGACATGGGCATGAGGTGCGATCCCTGGTGTTCCATGCCGTGGTGTCTGGCCAGTTCCTCGGTCTTAGGCAAATCCCCAAAGTAATCTTCATTTACGCTGATCATCACCGCCGCGCGCAGGTCGCGAATGCGATCCTGCAGGCGCTGGCTCTGCAGCCGTCCGCGGATATCGGCTTCCACAGTCTCCAGCGGAATTGCCGTCTTCGACTCCAGCTTGTAAATGGTGTAGCCGGAGTCGTCGCTTTGCACGGCGGATACGTCGCCCGGATTTAAGTCAAATATCTTCTGCTGGGCGGCAGGCACGAGCGGCCTGCGGACCGGACCGATTCGGGTGGAGGGCCGGTCCGTAATCCGCCCCTGCCCCGACCAGATTTCGCCTTGCAGGGAATCGAAGTCTTCTCCTTTGGCCGCCCGCTTTTGCATCGCCTCCGCCTGGGTCAGCTCGCCTGCACTTCCGGTTTTGGGAATGAACAGTCTGCGCAGCGAACCCAGCTCATAACTCGCGGCATTCTGCTTGTAATATTGCTCCATATCATCCTGCGAGACGGTGGAAGCCTCCGCTCCCAGGGCGCGCACCAGTTGCCGCTCCAGCAATTGCAGCCCGGTAAATTCTTCCAGCTTTTTGAATTGCGGCTGCTGGTCGAGCTTAAGTCTTCGGGCCTCTTCCCCCAGAATCAGCAGTCGCGCGTATTCGGTTGCCAGGTTCAGCCGGTTTGAGTCGGGCATGGCCGGGTCAAGCGCTGCAATCAGGCTGTCAAACTCGGCGCGGGTGACGACAGTTTCACAAGATTTCGCCGCAGAATTCACATTGCCCTGTTGCGCGCACTGGCTGTGCAAAATCAGAACCGGATCGTTCTTTCCTGTTTGGGCTTGCTCTTTCCCGGCCCCGGCGGTTTGAGGCGCGCTGCCGCCAGTCTGGGCCGCAGCAGGGCCGAGCCTGATAAGCAGAAGACAAATTGCCAGCAGAAAAAAGCGGGGATAACGGCGTTGTGCTGTTCTCACAATGACTCCATGGATGAGTGGTAGGGCGCGATGCTCTAGTATGCCATTACGCAACGGAGCCAGGAATTCAAAATCGGGTGAGCGGATGGCGAGCGCTGGAGTGCGCGAGCCAGATGCGGGGCGAAGCAGTTCATTGCGAAGCCCTAAGATTAATGTGCAATTTCTTGCACTCCCCCGCTGAAGGCAGTCTTGCCTAAATACCAATTCGCGGCTGCATTGTGGAATCCGGGGTCTTGTTCGTTGGCATTGCAATTGCACCTTAAGCGTCTCGACACTGAACACCTCTTGTAACTCCTTAGTTTGTGCAAGTCGGAGGGGCTTAAGCGCTTGGATTGTATTACTAAGTGTGCGCACTGAGTGCAGATTGTTGCACTTGTATGTTGCGGGCTGAAGAGAAGACAGTGCCCAGGAAGCAAAAAGAGCGGGAGATTGTACAAGTGCAGACAGGACCATCGTGTCAGGGCGGCTGGACGCTTCGATTCATGTGGAGCGCGATTCTGGGGATCAGCATATTAGCTGCCGGCACTGCCGGGGCGCAGACTGCTTCCAGAATCAGTCCCACGGCGGGCAGCACCGCCGGTAGCGGCCGTATGGATATTCTCGGCGCCGGATTGAGCAGCAGCGCAACTGTCTCGATCGGCGGGCAAAGTGCCCCCGTAATCGGCGCATTTCCTGACGGCTCTCAAGTTACAGTTACTATTCCGCCCGGCGCCCAGGGACCGGCTGATGTCGTGATCACAGCCGGTGGAAACGCCACCACTTTTCATGGCGGTTATACCTACCTTGATCCGTCGGTAATTGCCTTCGCAGATGACTTCAACTCCGGCGCGCTGAGCAACTGGAGCGCTTCGCCGCTGGGTCTTTTCGGCAACTGGGGCGCAAGGAACGATGTGGCCGACTACAACGGCGGCGGGCACACCCAGATTTACGCCGGAAGCAGCGCCTGGACAGACTACACTCTTCAAGCCAAATTCCAACTGTTCAGTCTGAATAACTGGCCCGGGGGGATTCGCGGCAGGGTCAATTTAAGCACGGGCGCTTCCTACACTGCCTGGCTTTATCCGGCCAGCTCCACCATCAAACTGTTCAGGACCGGCGGCTGGAACATTGACAACAGCGGACTCGTCCTGCTCAGTCAAGCCAGCGTTAATACGATTGCTCCGAACGTCTTTCATACGCTGCAAATGGCCTTCAGCGCCAGCCAGATTACGGTCTCCTATGACGGCGCAGCCATCATTCAGGCTAACGATAGTGCCTTGAGCTCGGGGGCAATCGCCCTGGACGTAAGCAACCAGCACATTCAGTTTGACGATGTGATAGTCACCACTGTGCCGGCCGATACTACTCCTCCCGTGGTTTCGATCACCGCACCGGCAAGCGGAGCAACTGTCTCAGGCACAACCACCGTCAGCGCTGCCGCTTCCGACAATGTCGGAGTCGCGGGCGTGCAATTCCTGCTGGATGGAGCAAACCTGGGTGCGGAGGTGACCGCATCGCCGTACTCTATTTCATGGGATACAACTGCCGCCGGCAACGGAGCGCACACCATTTCCGCGCGGGCGCGCGATGCCGCCGGTAATACCGCTACCGCCGGCAATATCACTATTACCGTCTCCAACAGCATTGTGCCTACGCTGACTGGCGTGAGCGTTTCGCCCTCCAGCGTCACCTTGCCGCCGGCTGCAACTCAACAACTGACGGTCACGGCGCAGTATTCTGACGGCAGCACGCAGAACGTTACTGGAAATACTTCTTATTCATCCAGCAATACGGGCGCGGCGACGGTCAGCGCTACCGGATTGGTTACTACCGGATCCGGGGGCAGCGCTACTATAACGGCAGCGTTTAACAGCAAGTCCGCGACAGCAGGCGTTACGGTGAGCACTGCCGGGCCGGCGATCACGCGCATCAGTTCCACTGCCGGCGCCAGTGCTGGCGGAGGCCAGCTCGATGTGATCGGTAGCAACCTGAGCGGCGCCGCGGTCATCATCGGCGGACAAAGCGCTTCCTTTATCAGCGGGCTGGCAGATGGCAGCAGGCTCTCGGTGAAGATTCCCGCCGGCAACATTGGCAGCGCCGACGTTGTGGCCACCAGCAGCAGCGGCTCTGCCACCCTTGCCGGCGGTTACATCTATCTCGACCCCACAACGATCCTCTTTGCTGACGACTTTAATACCGGCTTACTCAGTAATTGGTCATCCTCGCCTTTAGGTCTATTCAGCAACTGGAGTGCTGCCGCCGACCTGGCTGATTACAACGGCAATGGGCACACGCAAATCTACGCCGGCAGCGCAGCCTGGACCGACTACACCGTTCAGACAAAATTCCTGCTGTTCAGCGCCAGCAACTATCCCGGAGGATTGCGCGGCAGGGTGAACCTGAGCAATGGCACTGCTTACGCTGCCTGGCTGTATCCTGCCAGCTCAATGATCAAGCTCTTCCGTACCGGTGGCTGGAACATTGATTCGCCCGGCTTGGTCCTGCTGGGACAGGCAACCGTGGCCAATATGGCGCCGAATGTGTTCCACAGCCTGTCGCTGAACTTCAGCGGGACGCAGATCACCGTGACCTGCGATGGCACAGATGTAATCCAGGTCACCGACGGCACGCTGCCCCAGGGGGCAATCGCCCTTGATGTGAGCGATCAGCACATTCAATTTGATGATGTCCTGGTGACGCGTCCGGTTCCCGACACAACTCCGCCAACGGTATCGCTCACCGCGCCCTCGAGCGGAGCTTCCGTATCCGGCACGATCAGCGTGACCGCTAATGCCGCCGATAACGTAAAAGTGGCCGGCGTGCAGTTCCTGCTCGATGGTTCCAATTTGGGAAGTGAAGTTACTACCAGTCCTTATTCTGTGAGCTGGAATACCACAACAGTTACCAATGGAGCGCATACGCTCTCCGCGCGGGCGCGTGACGCTGCCGGCAACACAGCGACCGCGGCCAACGTGGCGGTCACGGTCGCCAATGCTCCGCCGCCGGCATTGACGGGAATCTCGGTTTCGCCCAGCAGCTTCAGCATGTCATTTACCGGGGCGCAGCAGTCATTGAGCGTGATCGCCGGTTACTCCGACGGCAGCAGCGAGGATGTGACCGCCTTGGCCAGCTACTCTACAAGCAATTCCGCCGTAGCTACGGTCGCCGGCGGCGGCGTGGTCACCGCTGCCGATAGCGGCAGCACCACCATCATTGCTACTTATGGCGGATTCTCAGTGCAGTCCGCGGTTACCGTCAGCCTGCTGCCTCCCGTGGTCGAAAGGCTGAGCCCGCCGGCGGGCAGCGCCAACGGCGGCAACCGTCTCGATCTGATCGGCAATAATTTATCCAGCTCGATGACCGTAACCGTTGGGGGCCAGAGCGCGGTCATCGCCGGCGCTTTACCCAATGGAGAGCAGCTCACGGTCATCACCCCTGCCGGCACAGTAGGTCCGGCCGACGTGGTGGCTGCCAACGGCACCGGCAGCGTGACCATTAAATCCGGATACCAGTATTTACAGCCCAGCACGATGCTCTTCAACGATGACTTCAACCTGGGGAACTTCAGCAACTGGACGCTTTCTCCCATGGGCTTGTTCGGCAACTGGAATGCCAGTGCAGACGTGGCCGACTACAACGGCGGCGGGCATACCCAGCTCTATGCCGGTTCGGGCTCCTGGAGCAACTACTCTGTCCAGGCGAAATTCCAGCTCTTCAGCGCCAGCAACTACCCCGGCGGTCTGCGCGGCCGGGTCAACCTGAACAACGGCGTGGCCTATGAAGCCTGGCTGCTGCCGGCGACCTCGCAGATCAAGCTCTACCGCGTTGGCGGCTGGAATATTGATTCCCCAGGATTGACGCTGTTGGGGCTAGCCAATGTCCCTTACATGAGTCCTGATGAGTTCCATACTCTGCAGTTGGTTTTCAATGGGCCGCAGATCACCTTATTGTTAGATGGGCCTGCCGTGCTGCAGGTGAATGATGCCCTGCTGGCGTCGGGAGCGATTGCCCTCGACGTCAGCGATCAGCATATTCAATTTGATGATGTGCTGGTCACCACCATTCCGGTGGATACGATTCCACCATTGATCACTCTGACCGCGCCGGCGCTCGGCAGCACAATCTCGGGCGCAACCACGATCGCTGCTACGGCCAGCGACAATGTGGGCGTGGCCGGAGTGCAGTTCATGATCGATGGGGCCTTCTTCGGTCCGGAGCTGACGGTCGCTCCTTACAGCATTGCGTGGAACACAGCCAATGCGGCAAATGGCGCCCATACGCTGACCGCCATGGCGCGCGATGCCAGCGGCAATATCACCACCTCGGCCTCGCTGACAGTGACGGTTGCCAACAATTACGTCCCTTCCCAATCCGGGCAATGGACCGCTCCGTTCAACTGGCCGGTCGTGGCCATCAATCTTGCCGTGCTCAAGACCGGCGAAGTCATCTCATGGGACGGCCCGCCGGCCGATGGCGGCGCTTCTGTAACTCTGTGGAATCCAGGCACCAGAATGTTCACTTCGATGCCCAACACCGCCAGCAATATGTTCTGTGACGGCCAGACAGAACTTTCCGATGGCCGCCTGCTGACCGCCGGCGGACATGCCGACTGGGGCGTGGGGATTCCCAATGCCGATATCTACGATCCTGTGACCCGCCTTTGGACGAAAGCTGCTTCCATGAGTTTTGGCCGCTGGTATCCGACCTTGACCACATTGCCTGACGGCCGCGTGCTGGCCGTCTCCGGCTCAGACCGCTGCGAATTTTGCGTGGTGCCAACCCCTGAGATTTACGATCCGGCCGCCAATACCTGGACGCAGTTGACAAAAGCCAGCCAGAGTCTGCCCTTATATCCGTTTCTTTTCGTGCTGCCCGATGGCCGCGTGCTTCAGGCAGGATCGGTGGGCTCAGCCATCGCCACCCAGGTGCTCGACCTGAGCACGCAGCAGTGGACTGTTGTGGATTCCAATGTCGTAGATGGCCACAGCGCCGTCATGTACCAGCCGGGCAAGGTGATGAAGTCGGGTACGGCCTCGACGCCCAACCTGAGCAGCGCGCCTGCCCAGCCGGTCACCTTCGTGCTCGATATGACCCAACCCACGCCCAAGTGGCAACAGACTGCTTCCATGAATTTTGCCCGGGCCTTCCAGAATCTGACTTTGTTGCCCGATGGCGCCGTGCTGGCGACAGGGGGAGAATCAACCCAGGATGGCACCAACTACGCCAATGCTGTGCTGCCGGCTGAGATGTGGTCTCCGGCCACGGAGACTTGGACAACCATGGCATCGGAGCAGACCGGCCGGCTTTACCACTCCAGCGCAGTGCTCTTGCTCGATGGCCGCGTGCTGGTCGCGGGCAGCGGACGCGCTGGCGTAGCTCCCGAACTCAACGCTGAGATTTATTCGCCGCCCTATCTGTTCCACGGCCCGCGGCCGGCCATCAGCTCAGCCCCAACCGAGGCAGTTTACGGAAGCAGCTTCCAGGTCGGCACTCCCGATGCGGCCAGTATCAGCTCGGTTTCACTGATCCGGCTGTCGGCAGCCACGCATTCCTTCAATATGGACCAGCGCTTCCTATCTCTCGCCTTCCAGCAATCAGGCAATGGATTGACGGTTCAGGCCCCAGCCAACGCCAACCTCGCGCCTCCCGGTTATTACGCCGTGTTTATCGTGAATTCCAATGGCGTGCCCTCAGTGGGATCGGTGATCAAACTGCCATAAGAGAAATGTGAAATGGCGCTGGCTTGCCATCTCGCGAAAACCTTTTTCTCTTGATATTATTGAATCCATTTTTTATCGATCAAGGAGGCTCTATGCAACGAATGGTCCATTTAGCATTGACGTTTTTCGTTCTGTCCTGCATGGCCGGCCAGCCAGTCACGATGGCGCAGGAAAGCAAGAAACCAGCGCACAAAGCGGCGTCCTCGAAATCGAGCTCCAAAAAGCCGGTGAAGAACGCCTTTACTCCAGATTCAATTCAGTATGGCCCCGCGCCTGCGTTTCTTCCCCCTGGCGCGCAATTGGCCGTTCTGGAAGGCAATCCCATGGGGACGGGTGAATATACGATCCGCATCAAGGCTCCCGATGGATACAAGATTGCTCCTCACTGGCATCCCCGGCGCGAGAACGTCACTGTCGTTGAAGGGACAATCAAGGTTGGAATGGGTGACACATTCGACGAGAGCAAGATGATGAGTTTCCCGGCAGGAAGCTTCGCTTTTCTCGACCCCAGCATGCACCACTACGCCATGATGAGCGGAGAAACCACGGTCCAGATCCATGGCACGGGGCCGGTAAAGTTCAATTACATAAATCCCGTCGACGACCCCAGCAAGAAGAAGTGAATTCTCAAACGGCGGCATGGCAGACTGTTTGTCAGAGGCAGGATCAGACCATCTTTGGAAATGATTTGAAAGACTAAATTCAAGACCCCCTGTCAATCAGCATGCTCGTTCGTGTGGCTGGTGTTGCCCTGCAGCAGGTCCAGCATGTGAGGCAGCAGCTCGATTACGGCTTGCAACGATTCCACCGCTGCCTTCGGACTTCCCGGCAGATTGAGAATGAGCGAAGTGCCGCAGATGCCGCAGACTCCGCGGCTCAACGCCGCTAAAGGCGTCTTCTTTGCGCCTTCGCTGCGCATACGTTCAGCAATTCCTTCCACCAGCCGGGTACACACCGCGCGCGTTGCTTCCGGAGTTACATCGCGGATCGCGATGCCGGTGCCTCCGGTGGTCACAACTAACTGGGCCGAAGCGGCGAGCCGCCGAAGCGCGGCCTCAATCGCCGGCTGTTCATCGGCTACAATCTCCATTTTTTCCACGCACAAGTGATTTTGCTGAAGAAGCTCTTTTACCGCGGGACCTGAAAGGTCCGGGCGTTTGCCGGCAGAAGCTGAGTCGCTGACGGTGAGGATGGCTGCTTTCGTTTCAAGTTTCAAGTTTCAAGTTTGAAGCAAGATGGATTAATGATCAAGCACCATTCGCTTCACAATAAATACAAGGATATTTGGGGAGTTTCTCCTGCTCGGGTACATCGGGGAATTGTGCGAAGATTTTGAATCATTAATTTATGTCCGGAATCAGTAACGTATCGATGAGGTCGGAAGCTGCATAAGGTTGGACCAAAAAAATGCAAAAATAAGAGAAAATGCTTAGTGTTGTAATAGGAATTATCTTTTGTAAAGATTTGTATTTTATTGCCTGGAAATTACAAAAGTAACTTCCGCTCTCAGCCAGAATACTGTATAAATAATAATTCACTTAATACTTTATTAATACATGCAGAAGAGCCATCTTATTTCGACTTTGTCCGCCGGATTGCTATTGTTCTTTGGCCTCACTGGAGCCGGGGCACAGACAGCGGTTCCGGACTCGCAATTTCTTCCGTTATCGATCTTTACCTCGCCAACGCCCAGACCGCGCATGGCGCCAGAGCTGGCGCTGGCCACCTTTGATCAGCGGGTTGACCATCAGTTGAGCGGGCTGCCTTCTTATTCGGCTGTGACCCGCATCTCGGCGGAACTTCCCGGCAGCAAGCAGCGCGCCGTGTTCGAGCTTGAGCGCCACTATGACGCGCCCAAGACCCTGCAATTCGTTCCCATGCAGTTCTCGGGCGATGGTTTTGTGAAGCACAACGTCATTAACCGCGTGCTGCAGCAGGAAGTAGACCGCACCGGAAAAGAAGATGGCGCGCAAACTGCCATCTCAGAGCGGAATTACAAGTTTACTTATAAGGGCGAATCGGAAATCGAGGGCCGCGCGGTGCATGTTTACCAGGTAAAGCCGCGGGCCGAACTGCCCGGCCTGTTCAAGGGCCATGTTTATCTTGATGTGCTGACCGGCGCACTGTTGCGCGCGGAAGGCAAAGTGGTGAAGTCGCCCTCGTTTTTCATCAAGAAAATTGATTTTGTTACCGACTACGCCGACTTGAATGGATTTTCCCTGCCCATCCGCGTCCACTCCGAGGCCGATGCCCGCCTGATTGGTCGTGTGGTCATGGATATATCGACCACCGGCTATAGCTTTGCCGGCAGCCCCGCAAGCCCCGGCCCCACGGTTGCAGCCATGGATAATAGCCCGGCTGCGGCCACCGCTCCTGCTCCCACGCTTACAAGCAGCGACGATAACCCGCCGGTTGCGGGCAATCCCCTCATACTTACTAACAGCACGGAACAGTAAGCCCTAAAGCTGAGACGTTACTTACCGAGCTGCAGCTGCGCCTTTTGCAATGCTTGATCATCGGGGAAGATGCGACGCCCTTTACGCAAAACAGATTGAGCCGCCCGGGAGTCCCCGAGCGCAATATCAACGCCCGCAAGCGACCTGAAAAGCGTGGCATCGGCATCGGGAAAGAAACGCACAATCCATTCGAAGGTTTCGCGCGCCTGCGCCAGCCGGCCGGTTCGGCGGTACAGCTCGCCGAGTGAGAGATGGCAGGAGTAGCTGTAGGGATCTTTCAAAGTGCCCTTGAGCAGCGCTGATTCAGCCTCTGTGTAATTAGCGGCTTTTGCCCACATCGCTCCCAGGCGGCAGTATTCGTACGCGGGTGGGTCGCCCATCACGGCCATCCGGCTCAATTGGGCCAGCAGGGCGGCGCGGTAGTTTTCCTGGTCTATGGCAAACTGCATTTTATCGTCGAGCGCCGGCAGGTAGCGAGGGTACCAGGCGAGGACTTTTTCTATGCGCGACTGGGCAGAGGCATCGTCTCCGCTGCGGTGTTCGGCAATGGCGAGCCAGTGCATCGCGTCCGGCGAGACTGGATCCAGCCTGAGGGCGGCTTCAAAGAACGACTTGGCCTCGGGCAGAGCGCCCTGCATGAGCGCAAACCGGCCTTGAGCAACGTCGCGCGCGACCGACTCGGGTTGAGCTTGCAGAGCTTTCAGAAAATATCTGGCGTTATCGGTGTCCCCGAGATCAAGCGCTGTAGCCGCGCCCGCCTCCAGAGCGGGCCGGATATCCGACGCCTGCAAATTCGCCGGCAGCGGACCGGCGCGGAGCTGCGCAATCAGCGCTTGATTGGCGTCAGACAGGCCGTGCGCAAGCAGGCTGCGCGGAGCGTGGTATTCGAGCAGCGTGCGATCGTCCGTATTCAAAACGCTGCCCGCGCCCAGCTTTCGTACGGCTGCGGCGTCTAACAAATAATAGGCAGCGAGTCCCTGGGGTTGGTGGATGTCAAGGGATACAAAGTCCTTATGCAGAGCCTGGTTTTGCCAGAGGGAACGCAGGCGGTCGAATTGGAAGGGAGCGGCTTCAGTCCGGCCCAGAAACAGAAGGTCGGTTTCAGCGGCGCGCCACAAGGTGACATCGGCGAAGTGCCGCGCGAAGCTGGCGGCAATCATGCGCAGGTCGTCCGGCGCAAGCGAGTAGGCCTGCACCCATTGCACAAACATGCCTCCTGGCGCGAGGCGCTCACGGGCAGCACTGTAATATTCATCCGTGAACAGGGTGGCGATTCCCGCGATCCAGGGATTCGACGGCTCAGAAATAATCAGGTCGTATTTCTGCCGCGAAGTAAGCAGGAAGTTTCGCGCGTCATCGAAGATGATGTGAACGCGAGGGTCGTTCAACACGCCGCGATTAAGGTCCTTAAGATACGGCGCTGCGCGGAGTACAGCCGGCTCGATCTCGACGCAATCAATCCGCTCGACGTCGGGATAACCGGCAACCGCCGAGACCGTCATTCCACCGCCAAAGCCGATGACCAGAACTCGCCGCGGCGACGGGTGGAACGCGGCTCCCAGGTGGCCCAACAGAAGTTGTGTTCGAGCATCGCCCGAAGAGGCATCCACTTTGCCGTTGACCCGCAGGGACACGTTGGCGTCGGTGCGCACAACGGCAATCGAATCGTTGACGCCATCCGCCATAAAAAGCAGGTCGGTGGTCGCGGCAATCTCATCAAGGCTGAGATGGCCATAAGAGTTCCCATAGAGCACTGCCGATAATGACAACAGCGGCCGGTTATAGGAAAAAGAAGAGGCCCCGACGACAATGGCGGCTAGAAGACACAAAAAATCTGCTGCCAAAAGGAGGATGCGGCGCTGTGGTGAGCGCAGGTCAAGCGCCAGCGCCAGCAGCAGATTCACTCCAGCGGCGGCGGCAATCACGCGAAAGCTGCCCAGCCAGGGGACCAGCCAGAATCCAGTGATCATTGACCCAACGATGGCGCCTAGCGTGTTTGCCGCGTAAGCCCTTCCCACTCTTGCGGCCCCGGCTCCGGCCCCCGCGCTGCCGCCGAACAGAACAACCACCAGCGGAAAATTGAAGCCGAAAACTATTGCGGCGGGAAGCACGGTCAAAGCGCTTGTGACAAACTGCGCCAGAAGCAGGCCGCTGAACGTCTGATGGGTCGCCCGCAGCAGAGATGGAATGATGGTGGGAATCCAACGAAATAAAACCAATGAAAAAAGCGCTGCGATTCCTATTCCGATTTGTGTCCGCGAGAGCGTCGCAATCGAGACTCGTTCTGGGGTTCCAGAGAACCGCTGGAAAAGTGCGCTGCCCACGACGGCGCCGGTGAGAAACATCGCCAGCATGAGGGTGAAGGCGTAGGTTGAACTGCCAATCGTGATGGCCAGGAGCCGCGTCCAGGCAATCTCGTAGGCAAAGGCGGCGCAGCCCACAACGCCAAATAAAAAAAGCAGGAAGCGCGAATCGGCGTATTGTGGACTCGGCGCAGCCGAAGTCGCTGTTTTAGTTGTGCCCTTCGCAACTCGGGTAGGGGGATGCTCTTGCCCCATCCGAAGCGCGATCAGGCCAGCGAGAATGTTGAAGACGACGGCCACGGCAATGGTCACGCGCAAGCCGAGAACGGGAAGTAGAACAAATCCCGAGATCAATGTCCCGGCAACAGCCCCCAAAGTGTTGACCCAATACAGTTGGCTGACACGGGTTCCCAGTTCGGCAGAATTTTGCATCACGCTGCGAACCAGAATGGGAAGCGTGCCTCCCATAAAAAACGTTGGAATAAACAAAACCACAGCCGCGCCGAAGAACCTGAGCGCGAGCAGAAATGGCTGCCAGTCTCCAACTGCGGGATACGCGGTTATGTAGAGCAAACGCACGCCGGTGAGGCCCGCGAGAGAAAGGGCGCCGGTCGCAGCGACGGCAAATTCGACGCGGGCGTAGAGGGCGATAGGTTCAGTTTGGCGTTCTACCAGCGCGCCAAAATAGGCGCTGCCGGCAGCGAGGCCAGCCATAAAGACAGCGAGCACGGTGGCAATGGCATAGACGGTGTGTCCGAAGATCAAGCCCAGGGCCTTGCCCCAGGTCACCTGGTAAATCAGGCCTGCCGCCCCGGAGAGAAAGAAACAGGCCAAAATAGTAAGAAGTTGTTTGCGCGGGAGGAATTCTCTTCTCATGGGCGAAGAATAGGCTTTCTAATATTGTCCAGCCGCGGCGGGTTTTTGCAACGACGATAGACTTAAAACTATTTGACTCGCAAATATTTTATAGATGTTCCCGGTCAGGCTCGTGTGGAACTCATTTCACCTCAAACTTACTCTCATAGGTAGTGCTGCCGCTTCCATTGTTGTCGGCAATTTCATATTGCAAAGTGTAGGTTCCCGGCTTTGAGTCTGCCGGCAGGTCAAGGTATCCCGTCACGAGCAGGAAGAAATTCGCCGGATGATACACATAGCTGTCGTTGAGGCTCTCCCAATCCGGCTTGCTGAGTAAAACATTGCCATCCGGGCCCAGCAGTTTATAGGCGATGTGCAGATTGAGATGATCTTCGCGGAATTGCATGCCCAGCAAACGAAAGCTGTAATAGACGCTTTCCCCGGCGTGATACTCGGCCGGCGAGATGGGCTCGCCTTCCTTGCTACGGGCAAAATGGAAGTCGCGGGCATCGAGCTTCATTGCGGCCAGCACCGGCGAGGGATTTTCCACGGTAAACGCCGGAGCAAAGTCTCCCGCTGAATTGGCCACGTTGTCCTGGGCGTGGATATTGAGCTTGTAGATGCCGGCAGGCGCAAAGGGCGGCAGATGAATGCGGTATGTCACCTGGATGGGCGTGCCCGCGCCCTTCGATTCTCCGCTCACCGTGTTCTCCCAGGGCCGGTCGAGCGCCAGTCCATTGGGGTCAGTGCTGGTAACGCGGATGGCGACTGCGATGTTGCCCTGCGGATTGCTGCCGTAACCCGTCAATTCATATCTGGCATAGACGTCGTCCCCTGCCTGGTAGACCGACGTTGATCGCGGTGCGATGCTGTTGCCTTCGGTGAAGGTGAAGTTCTGCATTTTCAGGTTGCCGCTTTGTGTGGGGGGCAGAGTGGCGGAGCCGCTCTGCGCTCCGTGCGCTCCTGAATCAATGTTGCCTCCGGTGCCGGTCACGATATGCAGGCTGATCGGGTGCATGTTGCGGTATAGCCGGTAAAACTGCCAGCCCATCGCGCCCAGCGTCGCCAGATAAAAAACTGCTCCCACCAGCGTGAAGAAAAAACTGTCTCGCAAAATCACCACGGTGCCTGCCATGCGGTCGCCGATGCGCTGCCGTTTCATGGAAAGCACGGCGAAGAGCCAGCCCAGCAGATAGAAAGCAGGCAAGACATCAAGCAAGCGCGCCAGCGTGCGGATAAACGCCGCCCGGAAGCCAGGGCCCTCGCCCGTGACCCGGCGCACCTGGATGCCAAGAAACGCCTTCCCTAATGTAGCGCCGAAGATGGCCTCCATGATCCAGAAATAAAGTATGCCCAGAAGCGCGGTGCCCACCGTCGTAGCCAGCAAGGGCGCGCCGGTTAAATGCAAGCTGGCGGCATCAGCGCCCTTCCAGCGATTGGCCGCCCAGATCAGGATTAGCGAACCTAATGCGGTCAGCGCGATCATGTCCAAGATCAGCGCTCCGAAGCGGCGCCACAGGCTGGCCAGCCCATAACCGGCCACCAGCACCGGCCCGTCGGCATGAGTCTCATCTGCGGCAATGGTGTGTTCTAATTCCGCACCGCAACATGTGCATGTGGATGAGTTAGCAGAATTCTGGATGCCGCATTTAGGACACTCCACAGTTTTCCTCCCGGAACCAGATTCGTCACTAAGGCCAGATTCGGCATTCTATCGCAAACATTAGCCATAGCGCAGTGTCGCCGGCGTTCTGCCGGCTGTCGTGGTTGCGGAAATTAACCAAGCCACGTCTCTACTGCAAGGGTGTCAACAGAGTCATCAGGGCTTTAACTGAGAACCGAGAACTAAGAACCGAGAGCTGTTTTCATGGTATTCTGGGCCTATCCGCGGCCACGAATCCAGCAGCAAATGAAATATCTCTATTCAGAACTTCCCGCCGTGCAAGTTGCGGGAACGAGGCTGGTGGGACGGGTGGTCTTCGGGCTCCTGGTGCTCGCCGCCGCGTTGGTAGGCGCCTTCGCGGGTCTGTTGATTGTCTACTCGACCGATCTTCCCCAGGTCAGCGAACTCGAACACTTTCGCCCCAGCTCCATTACCGAGCTCTACGACGATCAGGGACGCGAGATCGGCTCTTTTGCCATCCAGCGCCGTGTGATCGTCAATTATGACGACCTTCCCAAGGTGCTGCGCGATGCGGTGATTTCCATCGAAGATAAAGATTTCGAACGCCATTGGGGCATTAACTTATGGCGCCTGCTGGGGGCGTTTTACCGCGACCTCTCGCCGCATCGCAATATGCAGGGCGCTTCCACGCTGACCATGCAGCTTTCGCGCAACCTGTTTCTTTCGCAGGAGCGCACCCTGTCGCGCAAGGTGCAGGAAACCATGCTGGCCATCCAGATCGAGCGGCGCTTTACCAAGCAGCAGATCTTCACCATGTATTGCAACCAGATTTACCTGGGACACGGCGTCTACGGCTTCGAAGCCGGCGCCGAGTACTACTTCAACAAGCATGCAAAAGATTTGACGCTGGAAGAAGCCGCCCTGCTCGCCGGATTGCTTAAGAGCGGCGTCGAGTACTCGCCCATCCTGCATCCTGATCGCGCGCTGGCGCGGCGCAACCTGGTCATCAACAACATGCTGGAAGACGGCAAGATCACCGCCGAAGAGGCCAGCCGCGCCAAAGCAGCGCCCATCAAGTTGAATGTCAACGTTCCTCCCAGCAATCTTGCTCCGTGGTTCGCGGAAGACGTGCGCCGTTATCTGGAGAAAAAATACGGCAGCGACCAGGTGCACCAGGATGGTCTGCGGGTTTACACCTCGCTCGACATGGACCTGCAGAAAACCGCGACCCAGGCCGTTCTCGATGGCACAGCCGCCTACGAGCGCCGCCATGGCTGGAAGGGGAAGCTGCAAAACGTCTTTACCATGGGCCAGAAGATGGACTACCAGCATCCGGATTGGAATAACCCCATCGAAGCGGGCACTTACGAGCATGCGCTTATTACATCGGTGAGTTCGTCTTCGGCAACCGTAAGGTTCGGCCGCTACAGCGCCACTCTGGGGCCAAGCGATGTCTCCTGGACCGGCAAGCGCTCGCCCCAGCAGCTCTTCAAAGTCGGCGATATTGTCTACGTGAAAGTCATGTCCTTGGGACCTGACAGCAAGGCCAGTGTACGTTTCGAGCAGGATTCCGGCGCGCAGGGCGCGCTGCTTGCCATTGATAACGCCACCGGAGACATTAAAGCCATGGTCGGCGGGCGAGACTACGAGGAATCCAAGTTCAACCGCTCGACCCAGGCCTTGCGCCAGGTGGGTTCGTCATTCAAACCCTACGTCTACACCGCCGCCGTGGATACCGCTGGCGCAACTCCTGACGATATGATTCTGGATGCGCCCACTTCTTTTATTACCTCGTCAGGCGTGTACACGCCGCACAATTACGATGGAAAGTTCGAGGGCAACATCACCCTGCGCCATGCGCTGGCCGAGTCGCGCAATATTCCTGCGCTAAAGCTGGCGGAACGCGTAAGCATGAAAACTGTCATTGAATACGCGCGCAAGTTCGGCGTCAGCTCCCCGTTGCCGCCTTATTTGCCGGTCGCGCTCGGGGCCGCCGAGGTGACGCTGTACGAGCAGACGGCGGCATTCTCTACTTTTCCCAACGATGGCGTGCGCGTTACCCCGCGTTATATCCGAAAAGTCACGGACTACGACGGGCGCGTGCTGGAAGAAAATTATCCTGAAGTCAAAGACGTGGTCGGGGCCAACACCGCGCGCATCATGACCACGATGATGCGCGAGGTTGTGCTGCATGGCACCGCGGCCAAGGCGGCGGCGCTCAAACATCCGCTGGCGGGCAAGACCGGAACGACGAATGATTTCACCGATGCCTGGTTCATCGGCTTTTCTCCCTCCATCACCTGCGGAGTCTGGATCGGTTATGACGAAAAGAAAACCCTCGGGCCGAAAGAAACCGGCGCGCAGGCTGCGCTGCCCATCTGGATGGATTTTATGAAAGTTGCCATCGCCGGCCATGATGACGAAGACTTCACCGGGCCAACGCTGGCGCCTCGTCCGGCAACCGCGGTGGCGGCGAAAGAGGATACCCCCGACATCAAGTCCGGAGAAGACGTGGAAGAAACGGCACACTGAAATTTTGTGCATGAAAAAACACGAATCGAACTGAAATTGGCTTCGCCTAAACAACCCGAACTAGTTGCTGATGCTCGAGCCTACGGCCCACCAACCGTAAAGCTCCTGGGATTCTCCGCGCGGCGCATCTTTCGCCTGGCAATGCTGGGACTGGTGCTCGTTTTGGTGGCGTTTCTCTCGGCGCTGACCGCCATGCGCTTTGCCATCCACGGGCGCGAGGTGCAGGTGCCGCAACTCACGGGCAAGACCACCGCTGAGGCTGAATCATTGTTAGGTAATCTGGGATTGACCCTGGAAGTCGAAAACCGTTTTTACAGCGCTACGGTGCGCGAAGGCGGCATTGTTTCCCAGATACCGGAAGCCGATACCAAAGTCCGCCGCGGATGGCGGCTTCGCGTGGCTCTGAGCCTGGGCCCCCAGCGTGTTTCCGTTCCTAATGTTTTGGGCGAGAGCGGCCGCGCGGCAGAGATCAACGTGCAGCGCCGCGGGTTGGAGCTGGGCAGGGTAGCCATCGCCCACATACCGCAGTTCCCCGCCGATCAGGTCATCGCCCAGAGCCCACCGCCCAATTCCACCGGCATCACCACGCCCAAGGTGAACCTGCTGGTGACTGCACCCCCGGAGGCGCAAGCTTTCATCATGCCCGACTTTACCGGCCACTCCGCCATGGACGCCCGCCACACCATCGAAGCCGCTGGCCTGCGCGCCATTCGTAGCGGCGACAGCGCATCTTCGAATCTGGACCCGAATTCGCCCGCTGCATGGGCCGGCTACGTCGCCCACCAGACCCCCGCCTCTGGAGAAAGAGTTACGCCGGGGACAACCGTCATCCTCGAAATTGCGCGTTAAAAGTTTTTTACCACGGAGTTTTTTCACGACGGAGGCACGGAGAAAAGCCAAGGACAACAAAGGTCTCTGAAAGAAGCCCTTAGCTATTAGCTCTTAGCCTTTAGCTTCCAACCTATACCGGCCCTGAAAATCATAGTAGTAGGCAAGAATTCAAGACATACAACTGTTTTTTTAAATCGCACTTCGTAAATCGAACTTCTGACTTTCCGGAGCCGGAAACTAGAAACTCGAAGTTCCAAGCTTTTCCCCCTCCTCCGGCCGATATCCATTAATAAACTCCCGCACACTCATTCGCTTCTTTCCCTCCGGTTGAACTTCATAAACTTCTAATACTGTTCCACCGCCGCAACCAACCAATAAATGATCGGGTAGGGTCCGAAGTTCGCCAACCGGAATTGAATATCCGGAACCAACTTTGGCCTGCGTTATTTGGAGCTGCTTGCCGCGAAGCGATGTAAAGGCCCCCGGCCAGGGCTGGAATCCGCGCAGGCGGTTCACCAGGACCTCCGCCGGGCGCGAAAAATCCATGCGCCCATCTTCTTTATTCAGGATCGGCGCCAGCGTGGCGCGGGAGTTATCCTGCGGCCTGCTGTGGATCGAGCCGCTTTCCAATCCGCGCAAGGTTTCCACCATCAGCTCAGCGCCCGTCTCTGCCAGCCGGGGAGCCAGCGTGATCGCGGTATCGCTTTCCAAAATGGGAAGCTCGCGCTGCAGCAGGATGTCTCCAGTATCGAGCCCTTCGTCAATGCGCATGGTGGTTGCGCCGGTGATTTTCTCGCCACTCGCGATGGCCCACTGGATAGGCGCTGCTCCCCGATATTTGGGCAGCAACGAGGCGTGTAGATTCAGATTGCCCAGCGGCGGCAGATCGAGCATCCACTTGGGAATAATACGGCCATAGGCGACCACAATGATGACCTGCGGCCTGAGCGCCTGAAGTTGTGCCTGAAATTCCGGGTTGTTCTTGATTTTTTCCGGCTGCGTGACCGGCAGACCTAACTCGAGTGCGCGCTGTTTAACTACCGGAACCGATATCTGCTGGCCGCGCCCGCTGGGCCGGTCGGGCTGGCAAACTACCAAAGCAACTTCATGCCCTGCGGCAACCAGAGCGTTCAGGGTGGGAACGGCGAATTGCGGGGTGCCGCAGAAAGCCAGTCTCATGAAGTAATTTTCTCATTGACACAAAGGTTTACAGAAATATACGGAAATTTACAGAATTGGAATGGCCCAAAAGCTACAATTGTGCCAGGATCATGAGAACCAGACACCTTGCCGGAGTTGGCGCAGCGGCGTTGATGCTTTGCTATGGGATTCTTTCCCATGCCCAGTCGCTGGGCGAAGTGGCGCGCCAGCAGCGACAGGCTAACACGAAAAATAGCCATCGTGCCTCTCATGTGGTCACCAACGAAGATATTACTTCCAAGGCTGAATCTGGGGACGTGGCTGTAGCCTCGTCAGCAAAAGAGGATTCCACCCCCGACACCGCCAAGGGGAAAGATACAAAAGCTGCTTCGGCTTCAGCCCTTCAGACAAAGATCAAAGCGCAGAAACAAAAGATTGCAGCTTTGAAAGCTCACCTGGAAGAGCTGCAGCGGCAATTGGAGGATTGGAACAAGGCAGCGTGGGAAAATTCGACCATATCATATGTAAGCCCGTGCGCCTTTCAGGCATATGACAAATCCGCTCAAGAGTGGTGCGATACTCCAAAGCGGCTCCGCGCGGAAAGCGAAAAGACCCAGACAGAACTTGAAGCCGAGCAAAAGGACCTGGAACAAACCCAAGAAGAAGTCAGGCGAATGGGCTACGGCAATGCCTTCTACGACCCCGAGTCCTGATATGAAAATCAGATGGAGTCACCCGGCCGTTTTCTACACAGTCCCTTTTGTGCTGCGGTGGCTTTGCTCAGGAGCAATCCCTGGGAGATGCAGCGCGCCAGCAGCGGATGGAAAAGGCGAAGAATACTCGGTCCGCATCGCATGTAATCACCAACGAGAGTATCTCGTCGAATGCCCAGCCTGAAGCGACTCCTACTGAGGTGACAGAAAAGAAAAATGCGGAATCGAATCCTCCACCAGAAAAAGATTCCAAGACCTCGTCAGTTCGTGAGTTACAGGCAAATATCAAACAGCAGAAACAGAAGGGCGCCGCTCTACAGGCAGATGTTAACGCTCTCAAGCAGCGGGTCGATGAATCCCCAACCAATCACTATGGCTCCTGCATTTTTGGCGTAAACCATAACTCGCAACAGGAAACATGCGACGTTCCCAAGAAAGCGGCCGCGGAGTACGAAAATGCCAAAGCCCAATTGGAGATCGAGCAGAAGAATCTGGAGCAAATGCAGGAAGCAGTCAGGCGAATGGGTTACGGCAATGCCTTCTACGATCCTGAATAATCGTTTCATATCTCTGCCTTGGGCGATTGGTCCTACACCTCACATTGATGGGCATTACGGTACTACCACTCGCCGGCTTTCACCATCTTCCTGATTTTTCTCTTGATCAAATCGCGTTTGAGCCCGCTCACGTGGCTGATGAAGAGCTTACCGTTCAGGTGGTCGGTTTCATGCAGAAAGGCCCGCGCCAGCAGGCCTTCGCCGGTCTTCTCGAAAAATTTGCCTTCTAAATCCTGCGCGCGCACGGTCACGTGGTTGGCGCGGGTGACTTTTTCGCGGAAGTCAGGCAGGCTGAGGCAGCCCTCCTGGCCGGCCTGTTTCCCTTCGGTGTGAATGATTGTCGGATTCACCAGGACCAGTTTTTCCGCCGGATTTTCCTTGAAGGTCACATCGATAACAGCGATGCGCTTGGAAATCCCGATCTGCGGCGCAGCCAGGCCCACGCCGTGCGCCTCGTACATGGAGTTGAACATGTCTTCGGCCAGTTTGCGCAGCTCGTCGTCAAAAACGGTGATTGGTTCTGCCGGCTTCTCCAGCACGACATCGCCATATTTCACAATGGGATAAATCATTGAGAGGCAGTTTCAGGTTTCAAGTGTTTTGCAATCGTGAAAAGACAGTATAAATAAAGCAGTTTCAAGTTTCGAGTTTTAAAGGCTTTGCCGCGGTGTTTGCCGGCCAGCAATCCGCTGGCGTTACTTCAGTCATATTTCTTTGCAAGAAAGCCCAACCTGAGCGTTCTCTCCGCAGGCAGGTGAGGGACCTCTATGAGAAGTTCAAATGTATTGCTTTTTCTGCGGCGCCGAAGATCTGGCGCCGCACTTTTGTTTGTGTTTGCGGGCGCGCTGGCGTTTTTTTTAGCCTCAGCGACCGTGGGTTCGGCGCACGAGCCGTTGCATTCGCCCGGATGGGTGGTGATACCCGTTGACGAGTATCGCACCCTGCACGCTGAAGCTTTTCCGGCTGAGAGGCAGCCCGAGCCGCCGCCCGTGGAAGCGACTCTGACGCGGGTTGACTACGATTTGAAGGTCTCGGGCGACCTGGCAAGCGGCGGCGCCAGCCTGACGATCGATGTTCTGAAGGAAGGATGGGTGCGCGTTCCCATCCCCTCTGGCCTGCTGGTTCGGGAGGCCAGGCTTGACGGCAAGCTTGTTTCGCTGGTGTCGAACCCGGACGGGAAAGACGGCAAAGACGGGAACCAGCTTTCGGCGGTCCTCTCTCATTCCGGCCGGGCCGTGCTTCTGCTCGATATTGCCCTGCCGGTGGCGTCCACTGCGGGCGAAGAAAGCCTCGCGCTGCCGGCGACCGCCTCAGGCGTTACGAGGGTTTCGGTTGAGCTTCCCCGCCAGGGCCTGGATATCAAGCTGACCGGCGGTCTTCTGTCAGAGAAAACAGAATCCGCTACCGAGAGCAAGTGGGTGGCCTATGCCCATGCCAGCGAGCCGCTGACCTTCACATGGCGGAAGAAGACTGAGGACCATCGCGCCACCCAGCCCTTACGCATGCGCGGATCGCTGATTCAACTCGTCGGCCTGGGCGAAGATTCAACTTCAATCTATGCTGAAGCGGAGGTTAATGTTACCCAGGGCGCGGCCAGTGAAGTCAAGATTCAAGTTCCCGAAAAAGTTACGATCAACCAGGTATCAGGCGCTATGGTCGCGGATTGGGAGGTGAAAGCAGGTGAACTGGCGGTCACGTTTCTCGAACCTGTGGAGCAGACCGCCAGGTTCACCATCAGCGGCGAGACGCGCACAGCGCACGATGGCCAGATCGAGATTCCCGTGCTGCGCCTGCCCAACACGGAGCGCGAGACCGGCGGGGTCGCGGTCGAGGTGCTGGGTGCAGGCGAGATCAAAGAAAGTACGCCGCAAGGGATGGAAGGCGCCGATGCCAGCGACCTGGGCGAGATGGTTGCCAGCCGCCAGTCGCCTTCACTGGAGGCGTTTCGCTTTCGCACCGGCGATGGCAACTCTCCGCGGTCGTTGACCTTGAATGTTGCCCGCTACGAGCAACAGGCGGTTTTAATGGCCAATGTTGACGAAGCCCGCTACCTTGTCCTGTCGAGTAGCGATGGCAAGGTCCTTACCCTGGCCCGCTACGCGGTGCGTAACAATCAAAGGAACTTCCTCAAGATCAAGCTGCCGGCCGGCGCCATGGTTTGGAGCGCTACATTGTCAGGAAAGCCGGTCAGGCCGGGGCAGGCGCCCGATGGCAGCCTGCTGCTTCCGCTGGAGAAGGCGCACGGTGGCGAAGAGGCCCCGGAGTTTGCAGTTGAGGTGCTGTATCTCAGCCGGGGCGCCATCTGGAATGACAAGGGCAAAGCCGCAATCGGGCTGCCAGCGCTCGATCTGCCGGTTTCGCGTACAGGCGTGGTGGTGCACTATCCGCCCCTGTTCAAGGTGACCACCGAGCCGGGAGGGGTCTTCCAGCAGCAGGCGTTCGAGAACCCGGTTTCCACGGCTCTGCTGGATGGAGGAGCCGGGCAGGGGACAGCGAGAGGGTATCCTGCCAGCGCGCCTCCTCCTCCGGCGGGCGTGGCGGGCGAAGCGACCCAGGCGCTCTTCGATAAATTCTTCAAGGAATCCCATTATGGGAAGAAGGCGGGGATTGTTCCTGTCCAGCTTACATTTCCTTCCTTTGGCCCTTCTGTGTTCCTTGTTTCCCAACTGACCAGTGAAGGCCAGGCGCCGGCGCTCAGCCTGAGCTATGAAAAAAATAAAAAGGGAGGCGCAAGATGAAAAGCAAACTGCTTCTTATGATTTTAATTTTGTCTGTGAGTGTGATGGGGCGCGCGAAAGACGAGGCGCCGTTTCCCGATCCGGGAAATGTTACGCTGTCGCTCGAGGAATACAACCGGCTCGTGGACGTGGCGGGCAAGCCCGTGAAGAAGCCCGATCTGCCGCCGCTTCCCTATGCCGTGAAGCGCGGCGACCTGAAGCTGCATGTAACCGATGAGGCCGTGCAGGGCACGATCCAATTGCAGGGCGAGGTATTCAGAAAAGGCGAGACCAAAGTGCCGCTGGTCACGGATATGACCATCCTCGACGCGCGCCAGGAAGGGAAAGCCCTGCCCCTGGAGCAGGAGAACGGAAAGCATGTGGCCGTGCTGCCTGGCCCGGCTGAATTCTCGGTTGCACTCGATGCCGGTTTGCCGCTCAACATTGAAGCCGGACGCGCATCGTTCAGCCTGCCGGCTCCCGCAGCAGGGAGCGTCCGGCTCACGCTGGTGATTCCCGGCGATCATACGGATGTAAAGATCGATCCGGGGCTGATTACGGCGCGCAACTCGGAAGCCGGACACACCACCATTGAAGCAGCCCTGGTTCCGGGAAAAGAGGCCCGCATCTGGTGGACAACGCGCGAAATTGCCACGCCCGCCGCGCCGCGAGAGATGCATTTTCTCTCCAATGTGAAGACCCTGGTCTCGGTGGACGAAGCGGAACTCAAAGTCGCCGCCCTGGCCGATCTTACCGTGCTGCAAGGCGAGGCTTCACAGTTTGCGGTGGAGATTCCAGAAGGGTACGAAGTTACCGGAGCATCAGGGGCAGCGCTGGAGTCCAGCGAGGTGCAAGCCGGTGTTTTGCTGCTGAACGTCAGCACAGCAGCGCAACGCAATTACCAGTTCCTGATCTCGATGGAAAAACCTTTGACCTCCTCTCAGGCCGAAGCTCCTTTCCTCAGCTTCAAGAACAACCAGCGGGAGACCGGCGAGGTGCTGGTGGAGGGCGTGGGAACCATGGAACTGACCGCGAAAGAAAGCGGAGGCCTGAAGCGCATCGACTGGAAAGAAGTCAATCCCTATCTGCGTTCGCTGTCGCGATTCTCTCCGCAGGCCGCATTTCGTTATCACCGGCAGCCAACAGAAAACCCCGGACTGGCGCTGGAGTGGGTGCGCTTTGCCGATAGCAGCGTGCTCGCAGCTGTGGCCGAACGGGCGGTCGTGACCACGCTGGTGACCTCTGACGGCAAATCGCTCAGCGAGGTGAAGCTGGTGCTGCGAAATCAGGCGCAGCCGTTTCTGAAAGTTTCGCTGCCGAAAGGCGCGGCCATTCTTACGGCGGATGTTGCCGGCGGGGAGGTCAAGCCGGGCATAGATAAGGATGGAAACACCCAGGTGCCGCTGTTGCGATCAGGCTTTCGCCCGACGACAGAGGCTTATACAGTCTCTTTTGTTTTCATGCACTCCGGCGCGCCCTTTGCCAAGAAGGGCGGCTCGGACTTAGTCCTGCCACAGATGGATATTCCCATCAGCCTTCTGCGGTGGGAGGTATTTTTGCCCGAGCAGTACAAGGTCAAAGATTTCGGCGGCGATGCGCTGGCAACCAGCCTGCTGCCGCTCCCCGTGCAGCAGTCGCTGGCGATCGATGGCGAAAATGCCAAGGACCTGGGAGCGGCGGATGCGAACAGCATTGTTTACAACTCCAACGGCAATTTCGATGCTTCGCTGCTTCCGGGACAGTTGGGAGGATATGTTACCGACACCTCTGGCGCGGTAATTCCCAATGCGCAGATCACGATTGTCGATACCAACACCAACCTCACACGCAACGTGACTACCGACCAGGCAGGCCGTTGGCTGGTTTCCAACATACCCTCGGGCAGATTTAAAATCTCAGCGTTCTTGCCGGGCTTCAAAAAGTTCTCCCGCGAAATCACCAATGACGCCAGCAGACCGCTGAACTATGGTTTTACTTTGGAGGTAGGGACAGTCAGTGAAACCATAATGATTACCAGCGGCGGCGAAGCAGATGACCGGCGCGACTCCAGGCGCGCTGAGCGCGAAGCCAAACAGAGACAACAGGAGGCGCAGAATGCGCCCTCAGCGAATGTGACCAATCTGCAGCAGCGCGTTGCGGGTGTATTGCCGGTGAGAGTAGACGTGCCACGTGCGGGCAACTCCTACTGCTTTGTGAGGCCGCTGGTGCTCGACGAAGAAACCAAGGTGACGTTCAGCTATAACAGCCGGTGACTATAGCGTCCTTACCGGCAACTGAGAACTAGCACTAAGAACTGCGTTCCAGCAGTTGGCGCAGAACGTACTGCAGGATTCCGCCGTGGCGGTAGTAAAGCGCCTCTTGCGGGGTATCAATGCGCACCAGCGCGTGAAAATCAACTTTCTTGCCGTCGGCATGGGTGGCCTGCACCGTTACCTTTTCTCCGCCTTTGAACTCGCCGTTCAGCAGGCTGGCAATGCCACTGATATCAAAAACCTCTTCACCGCTCAGGCCAAGCGATTCAGTGTCTTCCTTGGGCAGAAACTGCAACGGCAGCACGCCCATGCCTACCAGGTTCGAGCGATGGATGCGCTCATAACTTTGCGCAATGACGGCGCGCACCCCGAGCAACGACGGTCCTTTGCCCGCCCAATCGCGTGACGAGCCGGAGCCATATTCTTTGCCGGCGAGAATGATCAGCGGCACGCCCTCTTGCTTGTAGAGTTCCGAGGCTTCAAAGATTGACATCTGCTTGCCGTCGGGCAGGTGCCGGGTCACGCCGCCTTCGGTGCCGGGCGCCACCAGGTTGCGCAGGCGCGTGTTGGCAAACGTCCCCCGAACCATGACCTCGTGGTTTCCGCGCCGCGATCCGTAGGAGTTGAAGTCGGCGACGGCGACGCCATGCTCGGTCAGGTATTTACCGGCAGGGCTGGCCGTCTTGATGGATCCCGCAGGCGAAATGTGATCGGTGGTCACGCTGTCGCCCAACTTGGCCAGAACGCGTGCTTTGCGGATGTCCTGCACAGCGGCTGGCGTCTTCGGCATGTTGTCGAAGTAGGGAGCGCGTTTGATATAGGTAGACTTCTCGTCCCAGACAAAGGTTTGACCGCTGGGAACCTTCATGCTCTTCCACAAGTCGTCGCCGGCAAAAATTTCGTCGTAATTCTTTTTGAACATGCTGGAATCAATGCAACTCGCGACCGTTTCTGCCACTTCTTTTTGCGAGGGCCAAATGTCTTTCAGGTAAACCGGCTTGCCGTCTTTGCCTGTTCCCAAAGGATCGTTCAACAAATCTTTCTCAATGTGTCCGGCAAGAGCATAGGCTACGACCAGCGGCGGGGACATCAGATAATTTGCCCGCACCTCCGACTGGATGCGCCCTTCAAAATTGCGATTCCCGCTCAGCACCGAGGCCACAACCAGGTCATGCTCGGCAATCTGCTGGGTAATTTCTGCGGGTAATGGGCCCGAGTTGCCGATGCAGGTCGTGCATCCGTAGCCCACGGTGTGGAATCGCAGCTCGTCGAGGTAAGGCTGCAATCCAGATTTATTGAAGTAATCGGTCACCACGCGCGAGCCTGGGGCAAGCGAAGTCTTGACCCAGGGCGGGGTCTTGAGTCCGCGCTCCACGGCTTTCCTGGCCAGCAATCCGGCGGCGATCATCACTGATGGGTTCGAAGTGTTGGTGCAACTGGTGATGGCAGCAATCACCACCGAGCCGTGGCTGAGGTCTTCTTCCATCTCTGCCACAACAGATTTTTGGGCTGACGGCGCGTGCAGCACATCTTCGTGTCCAACCGCGGTTCCTCCTCCTCCCTCGGATTTAAGATGCTGCACCTGGTCTGCAGCTTTCTGCGTTGCGCCAGGTTTCAGCAGAGAGGGCAGCGCATCGTGGAACGATTTGCTCGCCTGCGAGAGTGGCACGCGGTCCTGCGGGCGCTTGGGACCGGCGATGCTTGGTTCCACAGTTCCCAAATCGAGCTCCACTACTTGTGAGTACACAGGCTCCGGCGATTGCCTGGTGTGGAACAGGCCCTGCTCTTTGCAGTAGGCTTCGACCAATCCAATTTGCTCCTCGGTGCGTCCGGTCATGCGCAGATAGCGTAAAGTTTCTTCGTCCACCGGAAAGATGCCACAGGTAGCGCCGTATTCGGGAGACATATTGCCAATGGTCGCGCGGTCAGCCAGCGGCAACGTGGATAAACCGGGTCCAAAGAATTCGACAAATTTTCCGACAACCCCGGTCTTGCGCAGCAACTCGGTCACGGTAAGCACCAGGTCGGTTGCGGTTGTGCCTTCGTGCAGCGATCCCTTGAGGCGGAAGCCCACGACTTGCGGGATCAGCATGGAAACCGGCTGGCCCAGCATGGCCGCTTCGGCTTCAATTCCGCCTACGCCCCATCCCAACACGCCCAGACCATTAATCATGGTGGTATGCGAGTCGGTGCCGACAAGCGTGTCCGGATAGGCGGCCAGCTTGCCATTTTCCGGGTTTATGAACACTACTTTCGCCAGGTATTCCAAATTGATCTGGTGCACGATTCCCATATCGGGAGGAACAATCTTGAGGTTGCGGAATGCCGATTGTCCCCAGCGTAAAAATGCGTAGCGCTCGTGGTTACGCTGGAACTCGAGCGCTGCGTTCACGCCGAAGGCTTTAGTGGTGCCGAATTCATCCACCTGCACGGAGTGGTCAATCACCAGCTCGGCCGGCAACAACGGATTGATCAGCGCCGGGTTGCCGCCCAGTTCTTTCATGGCATCGCGCATGGCGGCCAGGTCTACCACGGCGGGGACACCGGTAAAATCCTGCATGAGCACGCGCGCAGGAGTGAACGCAATTTCTTTGGAAGGAACAGCCTTGGGGTCCCAGTGGGCCAGCGACTTTATATCGTCGGCGGTGACCGAGCGCCCGTTCTCGGTGCGCAGCAGATTTTCCAGAAGCACGCGCAGCGAATAGGGCAGGTGCGTGGTCGAGATGCCGGCTTTGTCGAGCGCATCCAGCCGATAGATTTCATACTGCTTGCTTCCGATGCGCAAGGAAGCCTTGCTGTTCAAGCTGTTCATTTCCGCGATGTCCTCCGAAACCTTCTATTGTAGTTCAAACAGTGCTCCGCATTCAGCAGGCAAGATTGGTTTCGTCGCGGAGACAAGGAGAACAACCAGGCGCGGCGACGAGATGGCAGCTTGATGTTGATATGCCATTCCTGACGCGAAGGGCGCGGTTTTTTGGAGTGCGCCGAACAGCCAAATTTCAAGCATCGAGTGGCGCCTCTGGTTACCAAAGTTTGGGCGCTCAGCGCAATCAATGCGTGATAAGATTCAGCCACTCCTTAAAAAAGAGAAGCTCCCCAGAGCAGTAGTCCCCCACACAACTTTACTGGAGGCAACTATGCCATCGCGTTCCCTCGCCTATCGTTCCGGTTTTGCAATCTTGTCGGTTATGCTTGCTTTGACTTCATCAGTTCTTGCCCAGGTAGAAGTCGCAAAACTGCGCCCGAATTTGGTGTGGCAGCGCGCCTCGCCCGCAACCGGCGCAACCGACGGGCCAGTTCTGTATCAGCTCCTGCTCAGCGGCGCCGGAACGCCGGGCACCATCGCAAAGTTCGACACCAATCCCCGCCATCTCATCAATTCACACATTACAGACGTCGGTGGCATTGTGGCCATTGGCGGCATGAGCGTGGACAGCGGCACGGGAATTATCAGCTTCGCCGGCGGACAGACTTTTCCCGGAACGGGAACAAGCACCATCACCAGCATAACGGCAGGAACAGGCCTCTCAGGCGGAGGCAACAGCGGGAATGTGACATTGAGCAATGCCGGAGTCCTGGGAATCGCCGCGGCCGATAGCAGCGTTACCGTAGGCGGAACCGCCGCCAATCCTACGCTGGCGGTGAACTCTACAACCAGCGATGCGCGCTACGTGCTCAAAGCCGGCGATACCATGACCGGCGCTCTCAATCTGCCGGCAAACGGCTTGGTGGCCGGCGGCAGCCAGCTTGTTCTTTCCGGTGGGAAGGTGGGTATTGGCACTGGTGTCCCAAACGCGCAGTTACAGGTGACAGGTCCAGGCGGCGGATCCGCCATAGGATCCGGCAGTCTCGGTGGGCCTGGTGACGCGGGATTGAATGCCGTGGGCGGATCCGGCGGACAAACAATTGGCAGCGGCTCTATTGGAGGCACAGGAGGCAGTCCCAGCATTGCGGGTGGCGCCGGAGGACCGGTAATTGGCAGCGGCGCTGTTGGAGGCACAGGAGGCAGTTCCAGCATCGTGGGTGGCGCCGGTGGAACGGCAATTGGCGCCGGCTCAGCCAACGGCAACGGAGGAAGCGTGTTCATCGAGCCCGGCTCGGGCGCCGCATTTGGCAATGTGCTCATCGCCGATGTTGGCGGTAATGTTGGCGTTGGAACTGCATCTCCTGGGCAAAAGCTTGATGTTGCCGGAAATATTAACGCCAGTGGCAGCGTGAGCGCAGCATCGTTTACAGGCAGCGGTACAGCATTGGGCGGCATAGTGCTGGCAACCGATGCACGGCTCTCAGACGCTCGTGCACCTCTGGCGGGCAGCAGCTTCTACATTCAAAATCAAAACGCCAGCCCTCAAACCGCCAATATGAGCATCACCGGTAACGCGGTCGTGGGCGGCACGGCAACTGTTAACACAAGCGTATTGACCCCGCAATTGTCGGCAAACGGAACAGGTTCGGCATTGACTGTGAATGCAACCAGTGGAGCGGGAAATGGCGGGGTCCTCAGCCTTTCTGCCGGGGATGCAGGCACAAGCAACGGAGGCGCGGGCGGAGATCTCAACATCAAAGCCGGCAATGCTGCCGTAGTGGGAGGAGCCGGCTACAGCGGCCTGGGTCCTGCGGGCAAGGTCAATATTACTTCCGGCACCGGCTACAACAGCGTGGGCGGAGACGTGATCCTGAAATCCGGCACCAACAGCAATTGGAGCCTTTCCTCGGCTGGTACACACTCGAACGTATCGCTGCAAGGCGGCGGACTGCTTGGAGCGGACGGCGCCGTCCTCACGGTCGAAGGGGCTGGTAACGGATGCAGTAACAATTGCAACGCTACTTTCGGAGGGAACGTAAGGATCACTGCTGGCGCCGGCTTCGGTGGCGACCCGGGCGGCAGCATCATCCTTACACCGGGCAGCCCCAGCGGCAACGTGCAAATCGCAGGGAACCTCAGCGTGACCGGCTCACTTTCCAAGGGCAGCGGCAGCTTCAAGATTGACCACCCTTTGGACCCGGCTAACAAATATCTCTCGCACTCTTTTGTCGAATCGCCTGACATGATGAACGTGTACAACGGTAATGTTGTCCTCGATGCCAAAGGACAGGCTTGGGTGGAGTTGCCCGATTACTTTGAGGCGCTGAACCAGGACTTCCGCTATCAACTCACCCCTATCGGCAATCCGGGGCAGCACATTCTGTATATCGCACAAGAAATTGCCCGCAATCGCTTCCAAATCGGGGGAGGAAATCCCGGCGCAAAGGTTTCCTGGCAGGTGACCGGCATCCGCCACGATGCCTATGCCAACGCCCACCGCATCCCCGTGGAAGAAGACAAAGGGAACAAACGCGGCACCTATCTGCATCCGGAATTGTTCGAAAAACAGCAGGAAAATACCGACGCTGGGGCGGAAGTTGCCGGCAATCAGGCTCGACACTAGATGTGTTTCTTCATTGGTGTATCAGGTTCAAAGCAAAAAGCGTGCCGGGGCAAGGTTTGAAGTCCGCACTTCTTGAGTCCCTTGCCATCTTCTCTCACCGGCGACTTTTTGGATCGTCCGTATCCTGATCGCCCTTTCCCTTGGAAAATACCGGGTTGGCGACTGTTCCGCTGATGCGGAAGGGAAACTCAAGCTTGCCGTCTTTTAATGTGGCGCCCCCGAACAGCCGGGCGACGGTGTTGGTGAAGAAGCCCTCTTTGGTGGTGATCTCGGCCAGGCCTTGATAGTTCAGCTCGTCCGAGCCTGATACGCTGACACTGCCGGAGCCATCAACATCGACTCCATAGCCGTCAATATCGATAACTCGGCTCGAAATCCGCTGACTGTCCAACTCCAGGTCGGTAGAGATCAGGGAAAACGACGAAGGATCATCTTTGGCCGGCCCGAGGTCGTTGAAGTGCGCCAGCTTCATCAAATTCGCGTTGAGCTTGAGACTTGGCACCTGGCCGTCGCGCACCGTCACTCGTCCGCTTCCGTGGATCCCCGCCAGCGGACGGAGCGAGTGCTCGATTGTTCCCGCTAACTTCAGGTCTCCTTCCATTTTCCCGGTCATCATTCCCTTTCCGTTGGGGAAGGCGTCAAGAAGATGGGCCACATTCATTCCGCTCCATCTCGCATCGGTCTTAAAAGTTGTGTTCTTTCCCGACAGGTCGAAAGAAAGGTCGCCGGTGGCGCTTCCCCCATAGACTTCTGCTTTGATGTCCGTAAAAACAACGTGCCTTGCCTGTAAACGCAATTTGGAATCCAGATTTTTTGCCTCCACGGACCCAAAGCGCAGAAGGTCCGCCTTCAGGCTGCCCTGGGCAACAATGGAAGAACTTGAATGAATGAACGCGTCGAAGTCTACCTGTTCCAGCGTCGCTGCCACGTTGCGGGCCTCAAGAACCACAGGTCCAGGCCGGTCCGATGGGTCAATTAGACTCGAAGCAAACAATTGGCCGCCGGTAATTTCCACCTGGGAGATGACTCCAAGCGCCAAAATGGGCGCCTGTTTTTGAGCGGCCTCAACCGGCGGGTTCTCAAAATTCCACAATCCGTCCGGGTCTGAGATCACATTGATGATCGGATCGTGCAACACCACTGACTTGATTACAATCTGCCGGTGCAGCAGCGCCCAAGCATCAAGCGAGGCGTCGATGCTTGCAGCTTTAACGAAATAGCCGGAGGGGAAAGGCCTGGGATTTCTACAGCCAAAGTCGTCAATGCGGATGGAGAGCGGAATCCAGTTGACTCCGATATGTCCAATCTCGATCTGCTTCCCGGTTTTTTCCTCCAGAAAGGAAATAACCTGCGGGCGGTAGCGGTCCGGGTCGGCCAGAACCGATCGAAGCAGCAATGCCGCAACAATCGCAGCGGCAACTATCGTTGCCACAACGACGATAACGATCTTCCGGCGGACGGACATAACAATCGGCAAGCAACAGGCTTCTGCTGGTATTTTACAGGCTACCGTGAACATCGACAGACGGCACAATGGAAAACTGCCGGTCTATGTTTGACCTTCCCACCCGCCACGCGTTAAATTTCGGAAATATTTGCTGCCCCGGGCCTTTATTATGACAAAAATTTACGATGAGCTGTCTGAGTGGTGGCCGCTGATGTCTGCTCCAGCGGAATATGCTGAGGAAGCCGGATTCTTTTCTGGCCTGCTCAAACAAACGGTCCGGCCTCCGCTGAAGCAGGTTTTAGAACTGGGGAGCGGCGGCGGTAACAATGCAAGTTATCTCAAGAAAGACTTTTCCATGACCTTGGTGGATCTTTCACCCGGCCTGCTGAAGGTCAGCGAAAAACTGAATCCGGAATGTGAGCACTTGTTGGGCGACATGCGAAGCATACGCTTAGGGCGTCAATTTGACGCCGTTTTCGTGCATGATGCGGTCATGTACATGTGTACCGCCGATGATCTGCGCGGCGCCATGCTCACGGCGTTTATTCACTGCCGGCCTGGAGGAGCGGCTTTGTTTGTCCCCGACTGTGTTCGCGAGACATTTTCTCCCACCACCGACCATGGCGGCAACGATGCAGCAGGCCGCGCCCTGCGTTATCTGGAATGGGCCTATGATCCCGATCCGGGTGATTCGCAGTACATCGTAGATTATGTCTATGCAATGCGCGGCGAAGATGGCTCCGTCAAGATCGAATATGACAGGCACATCAACGGAATATTTCCAAGGGAGAGCTGGCTGCAATTGCTGCGCGAAGTTGGGTTCCACCCGCAAATACTCAAAGACAACTACGATCGAGAGTTGTTCCTGGCTGCCAAGCCGGCAAATGCCCGATGATTCCAAGACCTATGCGTCATGGCATGGCTTTCACGCCGTGAGAAGACGAAAGGGCCCAAACCGAAAAGCCTGGGCCCATGTGTGCAGATTATTTTTCCAGCCGCTTAGGACTGCCGCTGGGCTTCATCGGCCTCTTCGGCCAGACGGAACAATTTTTGCACCAGCTCCGGATTATTGAAGGGCTTTTGGCCGATGAAAAGCCCGTCGTCTACGAAGCTTTTTATAGTGGCTACCGCGCCACCATTTTTTGTTGATGTCGGGCGGACTATGGAGACCGGCCCGAGCTTGGGGTTGAGGAAGTGAGTCGGCTCCGGCATGATCAGGTTCGACTGCAATGTATCTCCGTTGAGAGACTCCGGATCGGTCTCGCCCTGGCCCTGTGTCAGATCTGCGAATGTCACAGTTGCGCCCGTTGATCCGGGAAAGCCCTTGTCCACGTCCGTTAATGGCAGCGCATTCCCTGCTTTGTCTTGCCAGGTCTGGAAGTGCATGGTCTCGCTGGGGCCGATGCTCAACAACACCCGCAGCACTTCCAGGCTGGTCACCTTCTGGGCCAGCGTGAGATACAGGCTGGTGCCGCCTTGCTCAATAAACACGAAGTGAAACCCCGCGGTGAACGCGATCGCCTGCAGGTGCGTGGATATGCTTCCTGGAAGATTGTCGCTGATCGAGCTGTGGTCCGTATCGCTGTCAGTCCGGGGAATGGCGGTGTGTCGGCCCACATTCAGGCTGGGGACCGCCTGTACAAATGGTGCGCGCGGATCGAAGTCGGGGTTGGTGATGCTGCGGTAGCGGGACCAGAAGCTGGTATCGATGGTAAGTTCCATGAGATTGGTGAGCCGCGGTTTTCCGGTCGATCCGGTAGCCGTGCTTCCCGGAATCATGGCGAAAGGGCTGAGGTCAACCGCATCGGCGCCCTTTGATTCCAGGTAATTCTTCAGAAAACGCGCATGGCTGATTTCATCGTCGGTATTATCGTGTATATATTGCGGCATGTCGCCATCGAGAATTGTAAGGGCTGCTGTGTAGAGTGGATTCCCACCGTTGACTCCTGAGACTTCGTTGTCCTGAGTGCCGCCCAGCTCCGAATACTGCTGCCACAGATCGACTTCAATCTGCTCCACAACATTGAGGAACCGCAGGATAGCGATGTCTCCCTTGGTAATGGGCGAACGGTCGTCATCGCCCTGAAAAGCCCGTAATTCGCCGGGCAGCAACGCCGCGCCAATGGCCGCCGCGCCCGCGGCTACCATTCCGTTTTGCAAAAACTTACGCCGATTTGATTGATTGACTGTGCTTCCAGCTTTCTTCATTGCGTTCTCCTTAGTTCGTATGACAATCCGGTAGGTTGAGCTTCTGTTGACAATGGCGAACCCCGGCAACAAAAGCGTTTTCTGCTTCCAGATTTTTACTCTAGGCTCACGCCCGAACCCCGGTTGTCACCAAGTTGTCGCTAAAAAGTCAAATCGGTGTTAATTTCCTGTGAATTTCGGCCATTCGTGAGTGCGCCCTGAAGGTCGGCGTACACGCCTTTGGCTATGTCGCACCTACGACACAAGCGGCCGCCGATGATTTTTCCAAGGCTACCCCCGCGCCGTATCACTGTCGCGAAGGAACGCGGATGGCCGGCTCGTTAAACGAGACAGGCGAATCTGTCTGCAGAATTTATTCTTTATTCGAAGGGCTATTGGTGGGAGGAATCAACTTTAAGATCGAGCGTCTTAAGTTTGGCTTCGCTCAATTGACGGTTCAGCGCCGGGATATCTGCTGCTTTGACAGCCTCCCAGCTTTTCATCAGGGGATCGAAATCGCTTGCTGTCTTCCGGGTTGCCGTGACCAGCGCGGCGGTCGGTGCTGCATCGGCGCCATTGACCAGCCCATACAGGGTCGCGACATCATCGTTGACGCTGCCCCATGCCGGCGGCGGTACGGCGCCTGACAGCGGCTTCTCAGGCCCATCGGTGAGTTGTTGCAGCTTGGTGTCGAGCTGAGCGATTGCCTCTTTAAGGTTTACCGGCGCTTGCATGGAAAGGGCCTTGAGCTGGGCGCGCAACGACTTCACCAGCAAGACCGCCTCTGAGCTTGCAGACAGCATGGACGAAAGCTCGGTCGCCAGTTGGAACTGCTGCTGGAGCTCGCCGGCTGTGATATGGACTCGTGGATCCATCTTGACCGTCAAAGGCGCAGTCATAACCTTGCCATCCACCGTGAGCCGGACCGTGTATTGCCCCGGTACCGCGGTCGGCCCCAGCGGAAATCGCGGAGTGTCGTGCGGAGTTGCTGAGATGGGATACTCGTGTTCGGTTGCAAGCGGCGGAGGATAGTTCAAATCCCAGACCCAGCGATGCATTCCTTCCGCGCCCGACAGAGCAACATAGGGCCGCAGCCAATAGGCCGGGATCATCTCTTTTTCCAGTTCGGCCGCGGTTCTCTCCGGAGCATCGTCGCTGGAATGCCGCCTCACCAGCTTTCCATTGGCATCGAAGATCTCAAGCAGCACCGGCCCTGAAGCCGTTTTTGCCAGGTAATAATCTATGATCGCGCCAGTGGGCGGATTTTCGCCCATGGGTTCATCCGGCGGCAACGGCGTATCAGTATTGGTATTTCTTCGCACTCGAATCGCAGGTGCAGGCTGGAACAGACGCACGGAAGACGAAGAGGCATCGTTCATTTGACGCAGCGACGCGATATTGTCTAATACCCAAAAAGAACGGCCATGTGTAGCCACGATCAGGTCATTCTCGTGGATCCACAAGTCCCGCATGGCGGTGTGCGGCAAATTCAACTGCAATGGCTGCCAATGATCGCCATCGTCGAATGAGATCCAAACGCTGGTCTCGGTTCCGGCAAACAACAATCCTTTACGCGCGGGGTCTTCCCTTACCGTGTCAACCGGAGCATTTTCCGGCAGCCCGGATGTAATCAGTTGCCAGTTCTTTCCGCCGTCGTGCGTCCGGTAAATATAAGGATGAAGATCGTCGATCCTGAAACGGCTTACGGAAACGTAGGCGGTCACGTCATCGAAATGCGACGCCGAAATCTGCGTGACCTTGCTCCAGGGGACCACATCTTTTGGAGTGATATCTTGCCAGCTCTTGCCGCTATCGCGTGTCGACCAGACCATGCCGTCATCCGTTCCGGCCCAGATGGTGTTGAGCGTTCTGAAAGATGGAGCGAGCGAATAGATTGCGCCTCGTTTTTTTGCCGCATCCGCATCTTTTGCGGTAAGCGCACCCAGGCTGGCTGGAATTCCCGGCGCCTCTCGGCTGAGATCAGGACTGATGGTCTGCCAGTTTGTGCCGCCATCGGTTGTTTTAAAGAGGAAGTTGGCCGCGTAATACAGCACATGAGGGTCTACGGGAGAGAACGCGATCGGCTCCGTTCGTTCCGCGCGATATAGAGTGCTCCGCAGAGGGATCGGAGTAATGTTCTGCACCTCGCCCGTGCTCCACGACATTCTGGAGACCTCATTCCTGCCGGCTCCGTAAATGGTGTCTGGGTTCAGCGGATCGGGGGCTGCATATCCGTACTCGATCACACCCGCCGCATGCCAATCGCGGAAGGTGATGCTGCCATCATTGCCCCGGCTGGAAATGCACACCGATCCGCTCTCCTGCTGGCCGCCGCAAATGCGGTAAGGGTAAGTATTGGTTACCGCCACGTGGTACATCTGCGCAGTCGGTTGGTTGTACCATGAGCTCCAGGTTTCTCCGCCATTCACGGTTACGATGGCGCCTTGATCGCTCACCAGCAAAATAATCCTGGAATCGTTGGGGTTGATCCAGAGATTCTGATAATCATCCCCGCCGGGCGCTCCGCGGATGCTCGTCCATGTCTTGCCGCCATCGTTCGAACGCACGGTCACGATGCTGGTGCTGTAGACGACATCCGGGTTCTTCGGATCCACCTTGACCATCGACAGGTCGCCCCCACCAATCTTCATCGCCGGGCGCTCATCGCCGGTTGCGTTGTGCCAGCTTTCGCCGCCATCGTCAGAGCGGTAAAATCCAAGCCCTTTGCCGGAGCCATATTGGCTCTTCTGCGTCGTCGAAAAGACGGCGTACAAACGGCTGGGCTGGCTGGGAGCAATAGCGATATGGATTTGAACCAGGTTTTCGGGCAAGCCATTGGTCAACTGCCGCCAGGTATTGCCTCCGTCGGTCGATTTGAACAGGCCGCCACCCGGGCCGCTGTAGTCGTTGCCGTCTTCCCAGGGCCCTTGGCGTCCCTGCCACAATGACGCATAGACGACCTGCGGATTCGCCGGGTCAATCTGCACATCGGCGCCGCCGGTGTTTTCATCTTTGTAGAGCACCTTCTTCCACGATGCGCCGCCATCTTCCGACAGAAAAACTCCGCGCTCGGCACTCGCGCCATAAGGATGCCCCAGCACCGCCGCAAACAAACGGTCGGGATTTTGCGGATCCACGGCCAGCGCCGGGATTTGTTGCCCGTCGCGAAGGCCGAGATGTCTCCAGGTCTTGCCGGCATCTGCCGATCGGTAGATGCCATCGCCGACGGAAAGGTCGGGCCGTTGCAGGCCCTCTCCGCTGCCTGCATAAATGATGTTCGGGTCTGAGGGAGCGACCACGATATCCCCGATTGATTGCGTCGGCTCGCCGTCAAAGATCGGCATCCACGTACGCCCGTAATCGGTAGACTTCCAGACCCCGCCGTTGACGGCGCCAATGTAGAAGACATTGGGCTGGGAAGGCACGCCGGCCGCGGCCCGCGTGCGTCCGCCGCGAAAAGGGCCGACCATGCGCCAGCGCATTTCGTGGAACATTGTTTCCGAGTATTGCTGGGCACGCGCCGGCGCTGAACACAACAGGGCTGTGGCAAAAACGAAGGCAGCTTTGACAAAACCAGAGAATCGCATCATGGGAAAGCTTTTGAGAACATCACGGATGCAAAAGAATATATTATCCGAAACTGAAAATCCGGTGTGCAGAGGGCAGTTCTTGCAAATCCAGCCTCAGGAACACGTTCCTTGAGAAAGATTTGCCGGTTTGGGTTTGGCGATCGCAGCATCGAGCGCCGCTTTTTCGTTTTTGCGAAGCGGGCGCACTTTGCCCCTGGCAAGGTCGCCGAGCGCAAGCGGCCCGATGGCGACACGTACGAGCCGCAGCACATCGATGTGAAAATGCGCGAGCATGCGCCGAATCTGCCGGTTCTTGCCCTCGTCGAGAACGATCTCAAGCCAGGTATTGCGCTCGCCGCTGCGCATGACCCGTACTCGCCTGGCGCGTAGAAAATCTTCATCATCGCAGACTCCGTCGCGCAAGCCCTGCAACAGAGACTCGCCGGCAGCGGCGTTGATCTGGACGTGGTAGATTTTTTCGAGGTGCGTGTTTGGATCGGTAATCCGCGCCGCCCATTCCGAGTCATTGCTGAGCAGCAGCAAGCCTTCGCTGGCCTTATCGAGGCGGCCTACGGGACCGAGCCAGGGCAAGGATGCACCCAGCAGGGAATAGATGGTATCGCGGCCCTGCTCGTCGCTGGCGGTCGTGATGATTCCGCGCGGTTTGTTCAGCATCAGGTAGACTTTCTTTTCCGCCAAGACGCCATGGCCATCCACCTGGATGCGATCGTGAGTGAGGTCGACCGGCTGCTCCGGATCGCGTCTGGTCCTGCTGTTCAGTGAGACGCGTCCGGCGCGAATCAGCTGCGAAGCTTGTGAGCGCGAGCAGTAACCCAGCTTTGAGAGCGCGCGAGCCAGCCCGATGCGGCGCGATGTTTTTGGCTCAGCCACGGCCTAATGGTACGCCAGGCGCGAGTTTCGCCGCGCAACTAACGCGACGAGACTAAGCGGATGCATGTAACGAGTATGCTTGAGGCCGCGCGGCTTCCCAGGGGAATGTGGGCGGGACGGGAGCGAATCACCGGGTTGGATCGGGTGGGGGGTGG